>Ga0182004_10005086_pt1 | contig 10688 bp, 3 predicted proteins | sample Sormic07211540_1_FD_120479 | JGI IMG/M metagenome (GOLD analysis project Ga0182004, IMG submission 120479) | Endophyte microbial communities from Sorghum bicolor roots, Mead, Nebraska, USA - 072115-40_1 MetaG | ecosystem: Host-associated > Plants > Roots > Unclassified | place: USA: Nebraska...
CTAAACAAGGCCAGAGATTATTTGGCTTTTGACGCAGCAGGGCACAAGAACACGGGGCCGGGCCCGGCTCATTCCTCTTTTCTTTTGTCTCCTTTTTCGCTTTGTGCGGTCGTGCGTGAGCTGTCGAAATGGGCTGGCTGTCGTCGCCGCTTTGCTCGGGCCTTAGTTGCGAAAAAATTTCGGATTTTGCTACTGTATCACTTTCGTTTTTATTTGACAAATATTGTCTAATTATGAACTAACTAGGATCAAAAGATTCGTCTCGCGATTTAACTGTGTAATTAGTTTTTGTTTTCGTCTATATTTAATGCTTCATACATATACCGCAAGATTCGATGTGACGAGGAATCTTGAAAACTTTTTGAATTTCGGGATGAACTAAGGCCTTGTTTAGATCCAAAAACTTTTTGGATTTTGACACTGTAACACTTTTGTTTTTATTTGACAAACATTATCTAATTATGAAGCAACTAGACTTAAAAGATTCGTCTCGTGATTTACAAATAAACTGTATAATTAGTTATCTTTTTTATTTATATTTAATGTTCCATGTATGTGCCGCAAGACTCGATGTGATGGAGAATCTTGTAAAGTTTTGGATTTTTGGGTGTATCGGCCTAAAGGCCTCGGTTCGGCAGCGATGGACCAACAACAGCTGCAACTCAATGCTGCTTCATTCCCTATCTTCCGAGGATATAAATAAACAAATTATAAACTATTAGTATGTAAAAACAAATCAAATAAAAGGACCTCTCAATCTCAAGTGTGGCTAGGGCATAGGTGTGGCAGCCATGTCTACGTTCTGTCCATGATGCCTTGTCGTTTTGGTGGTAAACTTTTTCTTTACATTAAGCCTTGTTTAGATCTAAAATTTTTTTGGATTTTGATACTGTAACACTTTCGTTTTTATTTAACAAACATTGTCTAATTATAGAGTAACTAAGCTTAAAAGATTCGTATCGTGATTTATAGGTAAACTGTGCAATTAGTTATCTTTTTTATTTATATTTAATGTTTAATGCAAGTGCCGCTAGATTCGATATGATGGAGAATCTTGTAAAATTTTAGGTTTTTGGGTATATCTAAACAAGGCCTCAGTTTTATATAGGGCTAACCCTTCTTTTCATTCCTTTTTGTCTTAAAGTAAAGGAAGGAAAAGAAAAAAAAGGTTGGCATTTCCGTTGTTTATTTACAAAGAGTTCGTTGATTTGTTGGAAGAGAAAAACACTACTGAATGGTTGGTAGATTCGAAAGATAAATTCATCCTGTTGGCTTAGTCATTCAGCTGCCGTGTTTTACAAGCCGAACATAAGCTCAGGAAAACAAACCCATTAGCACAAGAAGAAAACACACAAAGCTTACACCCTCGCTACAAAGATAGATGCTTGGTGCCTACCGCAATCCAAATTAATTGACGCCTCTCTTTGATTTTTTTTTTTTTTTTTGGAGCAACACGCGACACTTGGAGAATCCGTGCGGTCAAAAATCCTCATGTTCCTCTCTTTTTACAACTCCAAACACACTAGAATGTTTAGTAATCGCAGTCTTCGCTTAGCTGAACAAACGGATATTTTCCATGGCAAGCCCATTGTTAGATTGACTCAACATGTCCCATCTTATTGGGTGTGCGAAATCAAGTACTCTTCTTAACTGAACAAGGAAAGTTCTCGATGCCTAACGACAAGGCCTCTCCCTCCTGTATGCGTGCGGAATCAACTCTTCTTCTGACGTGCAAGAAGGTAAATTTATTTTTTTATTTTTTATTTACAATCGGGCTATTCACTTGTTTTTCGTTAAGAGAAAAGTACAAGAAGGTACAAGAGGAGCCAAGATATGTGCCACAATAGAAAAAGACCACTACCTAATTGGTGAAGTTCTCCTAGTGTTTTTAATTAGTAACAAAACACTAACACTAGTCATAGCACTAGGGAATCTTCACTAGGAGACATTTACTAGAAAAAGTTTATACTAAATTTTTTAATGCTAAAACACTATGAGAAGCCCACATTACTAGGAGAAGTCGAAAATTTTGGTTGTGGACTGAAGCAATTATTTTATCTTTGTGGAATGGGAACTCGCGAAAAGCAACTTCAACAATCTTTGGACAATTGTCATAACATTTTCAATTTTGGTTGAACCACATGATTGTTCATCAACTTGTTATGCACTAAATTGTTGGCTACTACTTTAAACATCACTTTAGATAGTGGTATAGATTTTTTGTCACTCTTGTTCTGTTGCATATGGTTTTGGGTTGTATGTTTGGTTGTGTACTCATGTGGAAGTAAACCAGACGTAGCCTGAGACATGCAAAACATCGAGCAATAGAAAAAGCGAATTCCGTTTCTCGCGGATATGCTTTTTTGGGACCAAGAGTATGTCTAGATTTTTTTTTACCCAACATAATTGTGTACAGTAGTCAAGCTAAGAATCGAAGTGAACAGGGTGTTTGGATACAGAGCTAAGAAATCTCTATCGATAAGATTTTTCTTGATGACCCATGTGAGCGAAATTAGCTCTCCTAATTTGGTAAGAATCACGTTGCTTGTGCCAGGTCAATGGAGGACGGGTTTGGCCACGACCAAACATGAGCAAGGGCCATTGGGCCAAAAGGGTAGGATGTGTGCCAAAACAGACGCTGAGCTGAGCTCATGCATATTGCCTCCGTATTCACAAAGGAAAGTTGCTTTGAATAAGGTTTCAATTAAATATTGACAATATAAATTATGAATAATTTTTAATTTATTGAGTTTGAAAATGTGAAAACTATATGAATAGATTTGTCTTAAAAAATATTATATATATATATCACTTTTTGATAAATATTTTTATAAAATAAGAAATTAAAGTTAGGCTTTAGAGACCGTGTTGCTGTGTTAAACGACTTCTTTTGTGAGTACGGAGAGAATATGTTTAGGCCTTGTTTAGTTCTCTGGGTGAAAATAAGTTTTTAGTACTATAACACTTTCGTTTGTACTCCCTCCGTTCCAAATTATAAGTCATTCCAAGAATCTTGGAGAGTCAAAGCATTTTCAAGTTTGATAAAAAATATAGAAAGAAATATAAAGATTTATGTCATAAAATAGGTACACTATGAAAATATAACTAATAAAGAATCTAATGATACTTGGTTGGTACCAAAAATGTTATTGTTTTGCTATATAAATTTGGTCAAACTTGAAAAACTTTGACTTTTCAAGATTCTTGGAATGACTTATAATTTGGGACGGAGGGAGTATTTGACAATTATTGTCCACCTATTGACTAACCAGGTTCAAAAGATTCGCCTTGCAAATTACAGATAAACTTTACAATTAGTTATTTTTTATCTATATTTAGTGCTTTATACATGTGCCGTAAGATTCGATGTGATGAAAAATTTAAAAAGTTTTTAGATTTGGGCTGCAACTAAACAAGGCTTGTGCTCAAATTTTCTAGTCGGTTTGAGGTAAACCATGTTCGGCAGTAAGACATTTCTTCGTAAAATTCAAACCTAAGTGGACACATTCCAACGGTCGATACATCACGCTCCACGGAGATTGACGGCTGAGAATGAGATGGGTGGAGCAGAGCAGACCACCCTCGTCGTCTTCCGTACGCCGACCCGACACCAAGCTGTAAACTCGAGCTCCCCCACACTGCGAGTCCGCCCAAAACTCCAAAAGCTCTGCGCTTTCTGCCCCCCCTCCTCTCCTCTCCTCTCCCCGAGATCCCATCCATGGTGGCGGCCGCCGCGCGTCGCCTCCGGATCTGAGCCCCTTCCATACCAGCCACCGCGGGATATTTTCCCTAGCGCTTCCGCTTCGCTGGTCCGGCCGCCGCACGGGTTCTTTGCCGTGCAAGATTCGCCGCTCAGTTTTCGTGGAGTCGGTAGCGGGTGGTCGGTAGTTGTCCGTGGCTCGGCCGGGCATGGGTTCCTGAAACCGGGGTCTTTGATGCTAGCGGTGGGCGCCGCCGGTCTCCTGCCGTCATGTGGAAGCAGTTTCTTGGCAAGATCTCGCGGAAGTCCCCCAAATCCAGCGGGGCCGGGGGCGGGGGCTCGCCGCCGGCGAAGTCCCCGTCGTCGCGTGGCGCCGCCAATGGGGCGGAGGCGGAGCTGAGCGCTTCGTCGCCGGCGGCCTTCCCCGCGCCGTCCGGGGCGGAGACCAGGGAGGACGTGTTCCTCCGCAAGCTCAACGTCTGCTGCGTGGTGTTCGACTTCGCCGCCGAGCGGGGGAGGGACTCGCCGGAGGTGGAGAGGAAGCGGCAGGTGCTCGTGTCCCTCGTCGACTGCGTCTCTGCGGCCGAGGAGCCCCTCACGGAGGCGATGCTGTCGGCCTGCGTCCGCATGTTCGCCATCAACCTCTTCAGGGTCTTCCCGCCCAAGCTCCGCTCTGGTGCCAGTGCCGCCGCCGACGAGGACGAGCCGTTCTTTGACCCCTCGTGGTACCACCTCCAGGTCGTGTATGAATTGCTCCTACGGTTCGTCATGTCCCCGGTCGTCGATGTCAAGGTTGCTAGGAAGTACATGGACAACTCCTTCATCTCTAGGCTTCTTGACCTCTTCGATTCTGATGATCCTAGGGAGAGGGAATGCTTGAAGACAGTGCTGCACAGGATATATGGGAAATTTATGGGCAATCGCCCCTTCATTCGCAAGGCTGTGAGCAACATCTTCTATAGGTTTGTGTTCGAGACAGATCACCACAATGGGATTGCCGAGCTACTGGAGGTGTTTGGGAGTGTGATTAGTGGCTTTGCAAAGCCATTGAAGGAGGAGCATAAGTTGTTTCTATGGAAGGCGTTGATTCCACTTCACAAACCAAAGACAGTTGGAGTATATTTGCCACAGTTGACATACTGCATTACACAGTTTATTGAGAAGGAACCAAAGCTCACAGGGACTGTTATCAGAGGCCTTCTGAAGTACTGGCCGGTGACGAACAGTCAGAAGGAGATGATGTTCTTAGGCGAGTTGGAGGAGGTGCTGGAGCTGACAGAAATGGCAGATTTCCAGAAGTGTGTGGTTCCTTTGTTCCGCAGGATCGCGCAGTGCCTGAATAGCTCCCATTTTCAGGTAAAATTTCTTCCTTGAATACTGATTTGAGCCTGTCTTTTGAACACCGGATAGTGTTTGTATATGTTTATTTAGTGTATCTTGTTGACAAGTATGTCCACTATGGCGGCTAGCCTTAGGTAGAAGAAAAAAACTAGTAGCCAAGGGGTTAATCTCATCTCTGTCTGTTTTCCTTTGGAAGACTAGAAATTGTGAAGTATTGATAGTTAGATCTAAATGAGATTTTCACTACTTGTTTTGCATGCATGTGTGGGGTATTTTATCAAGAAACAAAAACAGGACAACATGGCTGAGTTAGCCAATTAGAATTTATGAAGCATCAAGCTGTGGTGAGGAAAATTTCGTAGTCATTTCAATCCACAAGGTTTTATATTTGGGCCACACCTAACTTGAAAAGAAAAATGGTACATAATAGCAGTACATCCCAAATTGGGAATGCAACATAAATATATTTTACCCTCTAGTGGACAACTAGGAAGCCCGAAGCCCAAAGCTTCTTAGTTGCTCCCTAGAGGGTAAAACATTCAAGAGGAATTTTATGAGAAAGAAGGGCATTGGTGATCCAACTTGTAAGATTAGCAATACAGAGCCTTTTTACCTTTTAAAATTTATGATGTGATTAATGTGCAGGTTCAGGAACATATCTTTCTTATTTTGTAGGAAATGATTTTTTCTATTTTGATCACAAATAGCCTCATATTGGGTGTAGCTATGATGTACTAGGCTCAAAATCAAATGATAATAATCCCAAGTAAATTCCCCAGAAAGTTTAATCTATAAGCAATTTTGTTTTTCTAGCTATCCATTGGAGAAGTGCTTTGGAGGATGCTTTGCACAGCATAACATCTCTAAACACGATGCAACAATATGGCAAAACCAGTCGCTACTTTTATAATTTGAACACTAAAGTCTAGCAGAAACTTAGAAATGTTCTTTGTTTGTAACAGGTTGCTGAAAGGGCCTTATTCCTGTGGAATAATGAACATTTGTTCGACCTGATCTCCCAAAATCGTCAAGTGATCCTGCCGATCATCTATCCAGCTCTGGAGAGGAATGCCCGTTGGCACTGGAACCAGTCAGTTCTAAATGTTACAATGAATGTCAGGAAAATGTTCTTAGACATGGATGAGAGATTGCTGTTGGCTTGTCAAACCAATTTCCAAGAGGAGGAAAAGAAGCGAGCTGCATCTGAGGAGCGAAGAAGGCTTGTATGGGAGCACCTTGAGAGGAATGCTGCATTTCATCCAGTAACCGGAGACATTGGGTTTGCAGTTCCTCCTACATCTGCTCCTCTGGTAGCTCCCACTATGACATGATTAATCATGGTCTCAGATGTAATTCATACTGCTTGATTGTTAGCTAGGTATGGGTGTTTGGTGTTGCGCAAGGAATTTTGTTGCCTTTGTAAGCCCCTTGTGCCAAGTCTGTAATTAATAGTTGCTGGTTTGACAATGAATGCTTGATTCTTTGGTGTACTCTCAAGTTATGGTCATATCTTTCTGTCCCAACATAATGCCCAGTTCTACTTGGCAGGAGGGGGTGAAAAAGTGTTTCCTTGGAAAATTTCCACTGGAGCTGAATAGCTGATATCATGCACATATTGATGTGTGTTTTTTTTTTAATCTTTTGGGTTCTGATTTATCTACAAAAATGTCAGGATTGATGGCTGAACATACCACTTTTCACGATTTGATAAGTAAAATGTTTTTTATTTCCTTTTCTACTTGTAAGGGATCAGAAATCTCACAACTAGAATTGTTCATGGAAATTGTAAGTCCTGTCAATTCATGACATGAGCAGTTCTTCCTAACTAATATTTCCACCATCACTTCTTTGCCCTTGGTCCATGACACGAGGAAATAACCATGCAATTTTTAGGTACAAAATAGCAGTGAACAGTGATAAAGCCTAAAGGTATTCAACATGGTAAATGTCATCCAGATTCTGCCATAATAGATTTGGGGCCTACCAAGCTAAAAGCGAATTTAGTTAGGATGGTAAAACTAGGCTAACGAATCATAAATGCTCAAATTGCGGACTTTCCACTCTTGTTTCTCATGAAACTAGAGTATTGGTTTTAGCTCAAAATATGGTGCCTTCACTAGATTTAACTGAAAAAAAACCATTTATGTCACTAATAGTTTACCGAGCCCTAGTTTAATAACTTTTATCTAATTAAGGGGGTGTTTGGAACTGTTCCACGAACTCTGCTCCATAAACTCCGTTGTGGAGTAGCTCCACAAAAAACTGGAGTTCGTGGAGTACCTCTAGGTGCTCTCACAACTCTACTCTTTTTTCTCGAACTGAGTGCATGGAGCTGAAACCGTTTGGCTAAAAAACATGGAGCGGAGCTGAAAAACATAGAGCAGAGCAGTCCCAAACACCCCCTAAGTTAGGAAGTATGAAATCGTGAATTTTCTAACTCAAGCATGTTTAAGGTTGGGACTTGGGAGTACTCAAATTTCACTCTCCAGGCTCATATCAAGATCCATTCTCCAGCTTCATCTTCAGCGAAGGTGAGTTACCAGAATAGCACCAGACCACCAGTTAATATTGGATGGGTAAATCTGCATTAAGTAAAAAACATCGAGTTAATTATTGTATAGAGATAGGTTTTAATACAGGTGTCAGAAATCTTTGATCTTGATCTAATTTTAGGTTCATACATATTGCTCACCCATAAAAAGTAACTCTTAGAGATACTTTTCTAGATGTGATTCCTAAAACTCTCCAGCGCGACTTTCATCCTTGCTTTGTCATTGCAGATCAGTGGATGTTGCACTCTTAAATGAAATGGCAGTTGGTCCAGATAACAAGCATGGTCCCTCGTGTAACCACCTGTCAGTGAATGTGGGAGGGACCACACTTCACTAGAAAATCAGATCATCATTTTCCATCCAGCTATGATCCTAGTGCAGACTTTCAGCCAGATGGATATACTCACGAGGAAGGCTGTTCATCCTTCCATCTGTGTGGATTTGTTTCCATCCAATTCTGATGTGACCTGTCTGGCTATCGACTGAAGAGATTTAGCTATTCGTGAAGGGTTTGCTTGGAAATTTAGGTTTAATAGTTACTACTTCAATTAAAGTATTTCCAATCCTAAAGAAAAGTATCTCTAAGCATCTGAAAAATTTAAATTCTGAATCCTGAAATAGTTACGCTGGTTATAATGCGCTTTATTTTTTCTAGAACACGACTTCACTTTAGATATTCTATAAACTATAAACAATCATGTTTCGTACCATTAATTGATTTTTTCGCTTATAAAAATAACAAAGCATGGTTGATTAATATAAGCACTTGGCACAAAATATTGCTTTCATGGTCAAGTTTTCCTTACCCCGCAGGGCACTGGGATGGTGCCTGGAAAAAGGGTCATATGCTAGCTGGAGCTGAAAACCCTATAAAGAAGGCTGAAGGCTCCACACAGACAACTAACAGACCCTCTGTGCAGCTCCCTGCTTTCTTTAGATCCCTTTCTCTTCTGTCCTTGCAAATTGGAGATACTTGAACGGCGATCTCCATATAGTGAGCAAGATGTATAATCCTCCCAGTGCGCAGGACATGTCCTACTACGGTCATGTTCAGAAGCGCCATGAGGAGAAGGGCTGCCTATATGCATGGTACTCGCTAACCTTTCTGTTGTTTCTGTTCTTCTCGATTACACTTACTCTGCTATATATGTCTTCTTTTTTCTTGTAGTGTTTTTTAACATATTTACCATGATGAAAATTAAAAACGCTTTGAACTCTGAAACTTGTCTTCATTCCTTTGGAAAACAAAAGAAGGAAGAATCTTATATCGAGACTTGATATTAAAAGGTCACTGGAGTGAAGTTTCAGAATATTGGTTGGTTTAGTTGGATAAAAAAAAGTGTGGAGAATAATTCACAAGTATATGGATTCAACCAGTCGCCAATATTTCTCTGAATACTGTAAAGTGTGGAGAATACTACAAAGAAGATTTCTGTGTCATAAAATCAGCCTAACATGCGCACTTATACATTGGAAAGATCAAACTTGGAAGTCATATGCAAATTACACCTTATACTCTTCGTAGAAATCAAATATTCACAGTGTCTAGTTTTCTGCTTTGATATTGAGTTAGGCATACCTGCTTAGGAATTGGAAACTGGTATTCAGCAACAATTTACAGAATACTATGCTCATGTTTTTGAAAAGTGGCTTGAGTTTTCAAAAGAGAAAAGCATGTATGGTTTGGGGTTTCCAGAACAATTGAGTAAACATGAACTAGGAAGATATCCCTTCGAAAGCAAACCTTGGATGGAAGGAAACATACAGTTCCCCTAAGAAAACCACTTCAAATCTTCTTCCTGAGGGAGGGAATAAGCTCAATCATCGAATATTTTTTAAATTTTTGTCATGAGCTTTCCTCTTGTTCAAAACAAAAATCTCTGTCTCCAGTTAGGTGCTACACTCCTTTTCGATCATGTGAGTCCATGACATGCTACCTTTCTTCTTCTTTGGAGTCTTTATTTCGACACATCGATTCATCCTTTCGTTTAGCATCTGTCCTAGCCTATCATGATCCAAACAGAGGAAGGGTCCATCGGCTGTCATTTTCAAGGCCCCTACTAGGCTATAAATCGATGACAGCGAGGTCCAACCCACAAGGCCACAAGTCACCTTACACTGTAGTGCCTTTGGCTCATGTGATCAAATGGGAAATGTCAATTTGGTGGTTGCTGGTCATTTTCATGTGACATTTGCCTTCATCTAGATGTGATGTTGTCCTTCATTCACATCGCTTCTATTGGAACAATTATCCTCTCGACTTTCAGTTTCAGTAGAGCTAATGATTTAGGTTTTACTTCAGACTGTGACTAAGTTGTTGGCTAATTACGTAACTTCAGTTAACAATGGGAGCTTTGTTCTTCTTTTTAGCCTGTTCACAGCGTGCTGCTGCTTCTGCTGCTACGAGACCTGTGAGTGCTGCCTCGAGGCCATCTGCTGCTGCTGCTAGTTCAGCTTAGACGGCATGCATGGGCATCCATCATCGTGGAGATGCTGCCTCAATGCTAGCTGTCCCGTACACAAATAAAATGCTGTACTTATATGCACGTACACTAAAAATGCATTAGTGTCTGGATGTGTAATCGTGTTGTGTGTGCATCTTTATTTGCATTTGAGAATGCTTTGTGAAATGCTGTAAATCTGTTGTATGCATATTGGTCAGATGAATTTAGTGTGACGCATGTGTATCAAACTGAAATTACTGCACTATTGAGATGATGAAGATTTACCTTTTTTTTTTGTCTTTCTTTAGGATGCAGGAAAAAAAAGGGGGACAACGAAAAAAATTTGATTCACGAGCCTAGAGGTGTAAAGAAGCAGGACACCATTTATGCCTTTGTTATTTGTTACTCACTCTGTCCATAAAAGAATGTGAATTCTTGCTTCTCGAGAAGTCAAAAAATCTAAACTTTGACTAAAGTTATATTAAAAATAGTAGCACTCCTTACACAATAAGTATTATAAGATTAATTGTAGAATATATTTTTATAATAAACTTGGCCAAATTTCATATAGTTTGACTCATATAAATATCATAGATGCATGGTTGAAAAGCCGTGACTGAAAGTATTGTTTGTTGATTTGTTATAAGAGAA
>Ga0182004_10005087_pt1 | contig 10687 bp, 12 predicted proteins | sample Sormic07211540_1_FD_120479 | JGI IMG/M metagenome (GOLD analysis project Ga0182004, IMG submission 120479) | Endophyte microbial communities from Sorghum bicolor roots, Mead, Nebraska, USA - 072115-40_1 MetaG | ecosystem: Host-associated > Plants > Roots > Unclassified | place: USA: Nebraska...
AAAAAAAAACAAAACCCATGCCCGGAAAAAAGAGAGAGGGGATCATCAAAAGGACAGGCCACAAAATATCCTCAAAGCCTCCCGAAAAAATTCTCCTCCCACCGCGACCGCGACAGCGACGACGACGGCGACGAGCACGGGGCCCCTCCACCGCCTCCGCCTCCGCCTCGCCGCGTGCGGCCTCCGCGCCGCCCCGACGTCGTCCCCTCCGCCCTCCCCCTCGGCCCCCGACGCGGCGCCGCCCGCCCTCCGCCGCCGCCGCCGCGGCGGGCTCGGCCTCCTCTGGAAGCTCCCCTCATCCCGCGCGCCGTCCCGCCAGGCCCCGATGGACGCGCCGCCGCCTCCACAGCCGCATCAGCCGCGCGCTCCGTCACCGCCGCCCCCGCCCCAGCCGCCCGCGCCGTCCAGGAGGTACGGCGTGCACTTCTCGGCGTCCAGCTTCATCCAGGCGCCGCTCACTGCGCTGCTCGAGTACTCCGGCATCCTCCGTCCCGATCCCGGTGGCGGAACCCAACAGCCCGGGACCGGGGCTGGGCCGGGCGAGGTGTCGATCCGGATTGTGGCGCCCGGCGAGGCGGGGACGTCGTCTGAGAGGGCCGAGGAGGCGATCGTGGAGGAGGAGGAAGAGGATGGACACGCAACGAGGACGCGACCGGAGGAACCGACACCTGCGGCTGGCGGCGGGGAGGGCGGCAGGGAATCCTCGTCGTCGTACCAGCGGTACGACATACAGCAGGTGGCCAGGTGGGTGGAGCAGATACTGCCCTTCTCACTGCTGCTGCTCGTCGTCTTCATCCGACAACATTTGCAAGGTGCTGCTCACTTATTTCCCTTGTCAACAGAGCGCAAATTAATTCATATGCACATGACAAATTGATGCTTGGAAAATATAGGATCAAACTATTTGTGAATTGAAGTAATGTGGATGTGTGGGAATGTTGGCTAAATTTGTTTTCGGTTGTTTTGCACAGGTTTCTTTGTGACAATTTGGATTGCTGCGGTGATGTTCAAGTCCAACGATATCCTGCGTAAGCAGACTGCTCTGAAGGTTGGTGATTGTTTTGCTGAACTTTTGGTGTAATTGTACTAAGATTTGTGTCTCGAGAACAATGATATTAAAAAAAAAACATCGTTTTGCTATGTGCCATTGTTTTCCTGGGTATTAATGCCATTAAATAATTGTGGCATTCACTGAATGCCAGTGCTTTTGCTAGAGTTGTTTTTGCTCATCTAATGAATGTTTTCAAGTGCTCTAAACATGGAAATATTTTAGTCAACAAACATGGCGAGCGTTTAACTATTTGGTAACAAAACCATGATATGGATAGATTTTATGGATTTCCCGCGCATGAAGGCATTATAATTCTGTGCATGAGTATAAGCAATCACCAAGGCTACACCTTTCATTTGTTTGGAGTCTACTATTGTCTAAGGATTAGTTAGGTGGATGATTTAACCTTTGTCCCACACTCAACAAGTGTGAAGCATGATGTGTGTGTATACAGAAACAGGATTAACCTTTCTAATGCTATAGGAATTGAGTAATTCTGGTATCGATTGGGATTGGGAGTTCTGTTTCCATAGCGAATTCCGAATTCTGATACCTTAAATCTTCAAACTTAGTTGCTTTCAGTAATAATTTTATACATTTTTTCTCTGTTACTGACAATATAGTGCTTACAAATTATCCTTGTACCATATTGACTAATTTGATATTTTTTTTGTTTCCCTTTCATGCAGAGGGAGAGAAAAATTCCGGTTCTTGTCGGGATTACAATATTATTTGTTGTTCATGTATCTGGATTTTATTGGTGTTACAAGAATGGGGACCTTATAAGACCTCTCATGATGCTTCCTCCAAAAGAAATACCACCATTTTGGCATGCAATATTCATCATCTTGGTGAACGGTATGGTGCTTGTACATATTTACATTTTGTCTCTAGAATGGTTGCAAAGTGAATAAGTGATAGTGCTGGCATAAGTTGAAGTCATATACTGCCTGAACAAATTAAGTATCTGGAGCTGGAATATCCATTTTGTCAACTAGGCTTAGGTGTTCGCTTTGGCTTTACTTAATGGTTGCATATGTACTTGCCTTCTACAAATAGTTAGGTTGTTCCTAGGTTGTAAGTGGGTAACCTGTCACATATATTTCAACATCGTGTTTGTTTTATATTTATTCAACCATCAATACTGTGTTACTGTTGTAATGGTGATGCTCTTTCCTAATGGCGATGCTCTTTCTTGTATAATCTTTGGTCACATGTGTCCCATAATCTTCTGCAGATACAATGGTGCGCCAAACTGCTATGGTTGTCAAATGTTTGCTGCTGATGTACTATAAGAACAGTAGAGGACGTAGCTATCGTAGGCAGGTAAGCCATCTACGTTTGTTATCCTACATTTCCTGTGATACATTTTTGGTGATTGTCCTTGATAGCTCATGGTGTGTTTTGGTTACTTCTGCATAATCGTAGATGGGTGAAGCTATAACCATTTTTTTTCCTGCTGTTCAGGGTCAGATGTTGACGATCGTGGAGTATTTTCTACTTTTGTACCGTGCATTATTGCCTACACCTGTGTGGTACCGTTTTTTCCTGAACAAGGAGTATGGAAGCCTATTTTCATCTCTAACCACTGGCTTGTATCTCACTTTCAAGTTGACATCAGTTGTGGAAAAGGTACTATACATTTCACTTATCTAATTGCTGAACGGATACCTAGCCAGTGATCTGGCAGTCTGACACATTGTACCTTTGTCAGGTTCAATCATTTTTGACGGCATTGAGAGCATTATCTCATAAAGACTTCCATTATGGTTCATATGCAACAAGTGAGCAGGTAGCTAATGTGTTCTTCACTTCTTCCATTGTCAGGAAACACAAACTGATGAAAAGTTCTGAAATATGCATTCCACATTTGATCTTTCAACACACATCTTTGTGTTCTGTGCTCAGGTGGTTGCTGCTGGAGATCTGTGTGCGATATGCCAAGAAAAGATGCATGTTCCCATCCTTTTGCGCTGCAAACACATCTTTTGTGAAGATTGTGTATCCGAATGGTAATTCACAAATCCCTCCCCCCGTCGTATTACCATGCGACCTTTCCTTTGCACTATTTTCACACATCTTTCAACGATTTCATTACGAATATCTGCTTTCTTGGCATTGTTTGGACCATGGCAGGTTTGAGAGGGAGCGTACATGCCCGCTGTGCAGGGCCTTGGTGAAGCCAGCAGACCTCCGGTCATTCGGTGATGGTTCAACAAGCCTCTTCTTCCAGCTATTCTAATCAAAGAGAGCCAAAAGAGCGGCAAGTTGGAGCGCTCCACTCTATGCAGATGTTAGCGGGGTGTGTGTGCGTGTGTTGCTGCTGGCAGCCCCTGCAAGCAGTGCGGCCCTGATGTGGTGCTGGGAGTGTACACCAAGCTGAAGCTGAAGGCGTACATGATTGTGTATTCTGAGTTTGTGACTGTGCATATTTCCACCCCTGTATAGGCTCTCGCTGGATGCTTGAGCACCTGAGGATTTACCTGACCATATATATATATACGTACAAATTACTACATAAATAGAAATGGTGAGTATATACAACGGATTCGAATGCGTCGATAAATCCTGACGTTCCTTGTTTATGTTGTGCTCCGTTCAAGCTGGGATATAAAATCGTCGAGCACTATATTGGGATTTAGAACTTGTTGGTAAATCATTATGATCCTTTATGCCGTGCGCCCTTCAAGCTGGTGCTGGGAAATAAAATAATCAAATGGTGTATTGGAATGTAAGAACTTGTCGATATATATCTTTATGAATCCTTGTTCATGCTGTGCTTTGAAACTGGGAAGTAAAACCGTCTAAGAGCATCTCCAAGAGACTTTGTATATTATCCCTAAATGCTAGGAATAGCAATTTTGATGAAAAACTATCCTCCAACAGCTTCTCTAAATGGTCATCCAAATATAACCATTGTCTATTCCGGGTTTTTCGCTAGCCAAATATAGAAGACGAGAATGAGTGCGCATGAGATTTAACAAAACTGTTGAAAAGTACAAAAATATAGAAAACGATTTTTATGCAAATGACTCTCCAAATAGTGATTTAGAGAGTGAGATTTAGAAAAGCTCTTGGAGATGCTCTAATAGTGTATTAGAACGCGTCAATAAAATATTTCTTATTCCTTGTTAATAGCTGTATGCATCGCATGGCTTTGCGAGGCACCACACTATTTTACTCTCAAAATGGTGCTCGGCGACTTGTGTTATGTTAGCAGTTGCTGCGTAAACGTGCCTGCTGGCCTGCTCCGTCCGGTGAGCTATTTCCACAGCAAAGATCCAAATCTTTGTAGGAAAAAGTCTACTTAACCCATGAAGTATTGGGCAGTGTCTAACTAACGCCCCAACTTATAAAACCGGTTAACCTACACATTAAAGTTTGCTAAACCGTCTAAATCGCCCCCTGAGCGGGTTTGGCTGGGTGGTTTTGCCTATGTGGCGCACAGCGTGGCGGCTGTTTTGCCACGGTGGCGCATGGAGGCATTCCAGGATGTTGTTTGGGTCTGACTGGTGGCCCCCATTGTTTCTCTCCCTCATAAACGCTTGCCACGCCGGCCTCGCTCGCTTCTCCTCCAGAGACGCGGCGCGCAGCGGTTGCGGCAGCTGCAGGCCGAGTCCAGCAGCCGGCATGGAGGCCGCGGCGGCGGCGCCGCATCTCCTGCACTGCGGCGGCTTCGGCCTCGTCGCACACCTCCCGGTGCTCCCCGGTCGCCGCCAACGCCGCTGCCGAGGACAGTTCCCACGCGTCCGCGTCGTCGCCACGGAGCCCAAGCCGTCCACCTCCACCTCCTCCTCTCGAACAGGACTAGGAGCCGTCATGACCTCTCCGACACTTTAAGTTCCAATTCCAAACCTGCGGTCCGATGCTCTCGTCCGTGCTGCCTTCTCCCTTTCTCTTGTGACCTTGCTAAGATGTCTATTTGTCTGAATGACACAGAGGTTCAGAGATGTGTCCAAGGAGATCCAGCGCGTGCGCAAGCAGATGGAGCAGGATGAGCTGCTTGCCACGCTCATGCGCGGCCTCCGTGGCCAGAACCTCCGCGATAAGCAGTTCGCTGATGACAGGTAGGTTGTTACTGAATTCCCTTCCTTTTCTTCCTTCCTTGGTTTAAGGTAGAATCTGCGGACAACAATGAGGGGCTGCCTCTTGTGCGACGCGGCCGAAGCCGCTGCAGCGCAGGAGATGCGGCGCCGCCGCCGCGGCCTCCATGCCGGCTGCTGGACTCGGCCCGCAGCTGCCGCAACCGCCGCGCACCGCGTCTGTGGGGAGAAGCGAGCGAGGCCGGCGTGGCAAGCGTGCAGCGGGCAGGCGGCGGGGGATGCGAGAAGGTAACTGACTGACTGGATAAATGAGATGCGTTTACGAGGGAGAGAAACAGGGGGGGCTACTAGTCAGACCCAAACAAAACCCTGGAATGCCTCCATGCACCACCGTGGCAAAACAGCTGCCACGCTGTACGCCACATAGGCAAAACCACCGAGCCAAACCCGCCTAGGGGGCGATTTAGACGGTTTAGCAAACTTTAATGTGTAGGTTAACCGGTTTTATAGGTTGTGGGGTTAGTTAGACACTGCCCAATACTTCAGGGGGTTAAGTAGACTTTTTCCAATCTTTGTACAGAGGTACGTGAAAGGAACTCCAAGGAACAAGTAAACTACGGTCGAATGTTCCGGAGTAAGGCAGTGTTTAGTGCCCGAAAAAAAAAATCGTAACACTGTAGCACTTTTGTTTATTTGTAGTAATTATTGTTTAACTATGGACTAACTAGACTCAAAAAATTCGTCTTATAAATTCAAACCAAATTGTGCAATTAGTTTTTATTTTTGTCTATATTTAATATTTCATCCATACGTCTAAAAATTCGATATGACATAAAATCTTAAAATTTTTTAGATATTTATGTGGAAGTAAACAATACCTAAAATAATGCCGTCAACTAGTAGTGTCGAAATGCTCAGGAGATTCTCGACGGCGACAGTCGGTGGTCATGCACGCTGCAGTGCGGCCTTGTTTAGTTACTCCTAAAAATTTTTTAAAGATTTTTCATCACATCAAATCTTACGACACATATATAAAATATTAAATATAGATAAAAATAACTAACTATACACCTGTAATTTATGAGACGAATCATTTAAGTAGTTATTTAGGGTTGAACAATAATTACCAAATAAAAATAAAAATATTACTGTATCAAAAAACTTTTCATCTCCTTCAACTAAAAAATGTCTAACAATAATAATATCCAGGGGAACCAACGACCTGGACCTAGGGATGAAAACGACACAAATATTTTTCGACCGTATTCGAGACCGAATTCGTTTAGAGGGGTTCAGATGTGTTCATATAATGACTCCGAATATTCAACATCTGATACCGTATCCATATCCGAATACTTAAATCATATATTTATGATGCCGATATCTATTGGATATGATTGACATTATCCGTATTTGAATCCAAATCCAATAAAAATGTAAAAATAAATATAATATTATGATATTCATTACCCCATCCGTTTTCCCAATCTCCAGTTCTCCACCATAGCCATCCTGCGATCCAGATCGCGCTCCGTCCCGTCCAGTCCCGTGCCGGCCGTCGCAAACGGGGCCGGCTTTTGCTTCGCCTAGGCCGCCGTCAACGAAACGGCATCCCGCGGTGACTACTACTGACAACAGAACAGCAACAGGTCCCGCACCCCCCCGTAACGAGAGTTTCATCAAGGGGAGAAAGAGAAACACACAAAGTTGACGTTTTACTGATGGGATTAGCACGGTCGAACGGAACGGAGGTGGGGTTAATTGCGGCGCACGCATCCGGCGGAGGTGAGCGCTTCCCGATCCCCGACTCCCCTTCCCTCGTACGGTACCTCCCTCTCATCCTTCTTCTCTCTGCCCTTCCCTCGCTCGCCCGCTCCCCCCCGCCCTTCGCTTGCCGTCCCACTCCCCTTGCTTCCGTGGCGCCCACGCCGCGCACGCGTGCTCGCCTCGCCTCGCCTGGAGACCCGTCTCCGCCGCCCTCCCGCGTCGCGGCGCAAGAGGTAACGCTCGCGTCCCATTCTTCCGTTGTTCAGGGGGGCAATCGCGATTCGCGCTCCTAGCGCGGCGGTCGATTACCCAGGTCCCGCCTAGATCCGCCGCGGTTGCGATTCTGTTCCCTTGTCGCGAGATCCGTCCGGGCCGGGATGGGATGGGATGGGATAGGATTCCCGTTCCCCTCTCGCTGGTGAGGAAGGGAGTTTCCCCCGATGGATGTGCCCTCCGTCCATTCCAAATCCCAATTCCCCTGGGGAATTTTCGTTTGCCGTGCGGCGGCGTAGCTATTAGCGTTAGCTTGTCGTTTCCATCTTCTTTGGGGGGAAACATCCTGATTCCTGAACCCCAGTGGGCAAGGCCGTAACGACGCCTCGCCTCAAACCCCCAGCTGTGTATTATGCCTTTTTTCCTGTGCTACTGACAAATTGAGTGCTAAAACAATTTGAGGGTGTTTGGTTTGTGGAACGAAGTGGTCTACCATCATCTTACTCTCTAGTTTTTTTGTTTGTTTTGTGGAATAGAGCCATTCCACTAAATTTTGAGGAATGGACTCATGATACATCACCCCATGTAGAATTGGTAATCAAATACTCTTAGCTATAAGCTCGGACGATCTATAATCTGATGCTTCTTTTGCTTCTTTAGCAGATTACACTTCGGCCAAGGTTTTATTTTCTTTGGCTGCTGTTGACGCTTTCTACTTGCTGCAGGACACAACTGAATTTCGTCAGTGGCGAACCGCATTTGCCTTTGGTGTGACAGCTGAATCTTTGTGGTTCAAAGGCGATTGATTTGGGTTCAGTGACGCCTAATGAGCTCCCAAGTCTCCACATCACGGGGTCTTCACCCCCCGGGCAAGCTTGGGACATTTGAGTCGCCCCATGCCTGGCCGCTGCCAGCGCCTACAGCCCAGCCCGAAGCGGGCCGTGGTGATGATCAGGAGGTCAGGCTGTTGTCGGTTGCCTGGAACCAGGATTGTGGATGCTTTGCTGCTGGTACCAGCAACGGGTTCAGGATCTTTAACTGCGAACCTTTCAAGGAGACTTTCAGGAGGGACCTTAAGAGCGGCGGGTTCGGGATTGTCGAGATGCTGTTCCGTTGCAACATCCTTGCTCTTGTAGGCGGCGGCTCCAATGTGCAGTACCCGCCGAACAAGGTGATGATCTGGGATGACCACCAGAGCCGTTGCATTGGAGAGTTCGCCTTTCGCTCTGATGTCCGGGCGGTAAAATTAGCAAAGGACTACATCGTGATTGTCCTCGAGCGCAAGATATTCGTTTACAACTTCACCGATTTGAAGCTGCTCTACCAGATTGACACCCTGTCAAATCCCAAGGGACTTTGCTGCCTCTCTCATCATTCCAATACTTCAGTTTTGGCCTGCCCTGGGGTGCACCAGGGGCACGTTCGCGTGGAGCATTTCGGGCTGAAGATGGCGAAGACAATCCCAGCTCATGATTCACACATCTCTTGCATGTCACTGACAATGGATGGTCTTCTACTGGCAACCGCAAGCTCGAAGGGCACTTTGATCAGAATATTCAACACAATGGATGGCACTCGCCTACAAGAGGTGAGCATAATTTCTATTGCTCTCTAGAATTGTATCTTTGGCGATCCTTTTCTTTTGTTTTACATGGCATCCTCTGTGAATAAAAAGCATGGTTGTCTTCTTTGTTATTTGCCTGTTTGGTTACGACTCAATAATTCGTAAATGGTTAGGAATTTAGGATGAGTGCATAATGATCTAAAATCTAAAGGACATGCAGGTACGCAGAGGTCTTGACAAAGCAGAAATATATAGCATTGCGTTGTCACCAAATGTGCAGTGGTTGGCAGTGTCCAGCGACAAAGGGACTGTTCATATTTTCTCCCTGAGAGTCAGAGTTGCTGGGGAGGATGCAAGCAGTGAGCAACGCGCTCTTGAAGGTCCACGGATGGATCACCAGAATTCTTCAAGTTCTATCGATCCTCTTATTCAGGCGAACACTGGATCCAATGCGAGTTCATCACTGTCTTTTATGAGAGGTACGCATGCTACTCTTGTTTGCACCCATTCTTGTTTGATCTGTTCTGCATCTCATACTGGAAGTTGTACCATTAAACTTACTATTGTTGGAAGTTAATTAGATGAGATGTATATCAGTACGATACCTGTGTTTTTTCAATCTGTAAGTTTGAACCTAATTGATGACTATTTTCTTCACTTCTAATCACAAGGATCTTAGATCTATTTTGGTTTCAATGTCAATTGGCGCCATGCATTCTCATGATCTTCTAAACTTCTGACCTGAGTACCTGACTAGATGCAATTGTTTTATTCCTCGTATTGGGGTTGGTTTTATGGAATTCATATGCTGATTGTTTGTAATATCATTACAATTACATCAACATTTCCCTCTGACATTGTTTAGTCATCATTATGAAACTGGCAGGCATGTGCTCATGGGAGCATATGCTCTCTTGCCTGCTTTCTCATTTATTGAAACATAAAGTTTGTTTGCTAGCATATGACTTGAGGTGATCCACTCATCCAGTATCTTCAGTTTTTCACTATAAAAGAGCCATTCTGAACTCCCAAGTTAGCTAACAGAAGACCACTGGCTGTACATTTTTCAATCTCCTGGAAATGTACAAGTACTAAGGAATTAACTGAGTAGTGTGCAAGTAATTAGGATTCAGGATTCACACAAAACATAAAATCATGCAACCTCCTATTCTGCTATTAACATTAAAAAATTAAACAAGCTACAAGGTACTCTCTAGCAGCTGAACTATATAACCATACATCTTGTTAAACCTAGTCAATTATTTACATGTTGGCCAAATCCTTTTGTCTCATTTTATTCTCTTTAGAGAGTATAGGGCTGGGCTTCTCAAGGAGCGCAAGTTACTAAGTTCTCTCTGCTGATTTTTTTTTCTCCAGGGATCCTGCCGAAGTATTTCAGTTCAGAGTGGTCATTTGCTCAGTTCCATTTACCAGAAGTCACTCGTTATATAGTAGCCTTTGGTGCCCAGAATACTGTGATGATGGTTGGCCTGGATGGCAGGTACTACCTTAGCGAATTAAATTTTACAATTTCAAGATTTTACTTTCAGCAAATTTGGAATATCTACATTTTTACTGCTGGTTGTGAGCAAATATTTTTTCCCACCTGAGTTCGTTCTTGCAAACTGAAGTACTGAACCATAAATGAGATATAAACTGTGGTACCTTCTCTTTTTTTTTAAAGATATCTTCTCTGTTTTGGATCAAGACATTATTGGCCTTGTCACCCTCATTATTGCATGTCCTGTTTGAGCCACTGGGGTCATACTGTGAGCCCTTGCTATTCATCGATCCTTTGGGCCACGGATGTTCATTGAACAGGTGTACTTTATCGCTATGAAAAATAATCAGCCAGTGGAAACAACAGTTTGTGTCATGCCTAGAACAGTTTCAGGTGTCTGTACAGTTGATTTTGCAGAATTATTCTAGTATTAGGGGTTGATTTGGCAGATTTTGTTCCTATCTAGTGATTGCCACCATCTTCCAAGCATCACGTGTTTCACTAATCATGTTTCTGTCTCCAGCTTCTACAGGTGCAGCTTTGACCAA
>Ga0182004_10005088_pt1 | contig 10687 bp, 9 predicted proteins | sample Sormic07211540_1_FD_120479 | JGI IMG/M metagenome (GOLD analysis project Ga0182004, IMG submission 120479) | Endophyte microbial communities from Sorghum bicolor roots, Mead, Nebraska, USA - 072115-40_1 MetaG | ecosystem: Host-associated > Plants > Roots > Unclassified | place: USA: Nebraska...
CATGTACAAAGATTTTGAGCATAAAGTTCATCAAATTGACTTGATATTTTTTTATTGCTAGATAGTATCCATTATATTTTTCATGTTTAAAACAAGACAAGTATAGAATTTTTTTATTAGTGTCTTTTTATTTTTTTTGTTAGAAAATATTATGTTTATAATAGAGAATAGACAAAAATTAAAATAAAATCATGCATAGTTTAAATAAATGAGTATGGATATAGTAAATGGCAACCGTGACCGGGTCCTTAATTAGTCTCTCATCACCGGATCCAAAGCGTCTGCGACCGGATTTTCCTCTCATTACTTGCGGCGAGTGTAAGCAGAAGATTGTGAAGGAGTACCGAGTGAAAAAAGAGGGAATCAACAATGGTCGTATTGGTAGCAAAGAATACATATTGGAAAACCTATTGTATAAATAAAAAAAACTAAAAAAAATAGAACTGAAAAGAAAAGAAAAAGAAAAAACAAGGAGCCCCTTTAGTCCCCGGTGGTATTACTAGTCGGGACTAAAGGGTGTTGCTGCGTGGCACCGCTGGTAGCACCCTTTAATCTCAGCGGGTAATACCGTTCGGGACTAAAGGGTGGGGTTTTGGCCCCGTTGCACGGAGCCGGAACTAAAAGGGGAGGCCTTTAGTCACGGAAACGTAGTCCCCGCTCAGAATCCAGGGCTAAAGTCCCTTCCCGACCGAGACTAAAGGCCGATTCTATAGCAGTAGATGCAAGGTGAGGGACATAAGTATCTGACGCTGCCACCATGCTCCCGAGCCATCTCTGATCATTGCTCCAGCAGCAAAAACCTTTCGTAGGTTTCTGTCAACCTTGACATAGCTTAGCTCCTTTTCTTTTTGCCAATTTATAATTCTTTGCTAGAGTAGCAATATAGATAGACCTGATCTTATCGTATGTTCTCTGCATACATGAGATGTTGTCTCTCCCACGGTCCCACACCAAAGGAACTAGCCTCCTGTCAGTAGGCCCTGTTTAAATTGGAGATAAAAAAATTTTTGAGTGTCACATCGGATTTGTCGGAAGGATGTCGGGAGGGGTTTTTAGAAACTAATAAAGAAAACAAATTACATAGCTCATCTGAAAATTGCAAGACAAATCTATTAAGCATAATTAATCTGTCATTAGCACATATGGGTTATTATAGCACTTAAGGCTAATCATAGACTAATTAGGCTTAAAAGATTCGTCTCGCGATTTTTAACTAAACTGTATAATTAGTTTATTTTTTATCTACATTTAATGTTCCATACATGTGACCAAAGATTCGATGGGATGGATCAAAATTTTTAGGTAGGGACTAAACAGGGCCAGCTCGGCCAAGCCTATCCCATAGGCCTTGAACTTGTTCTCCTCTTCGAATTACTACTCTAAATGATAGAGCCAGACCGATCCGTTTCCCGAAGTTGCGTGATCTTCTTCTAGACTACTAGGATCTTCGTACCACTATTATTGCTCGATCACGTGAGAATATCATATGCTTAATGTCCTCCGCCCTATACATTCCCGCACAACGGGCCACCACCATTGTTAATAATGTGTTTGTTGGCCAAGATCGCCCCGACATAGCATCAGTCCATGGAGAGCAGTCCATATGAAAATCTTGATCTTCCCTAGCACTTCAAGCTTCTACAAATTCTTTTCCAAACTTACGGTCTGCTCACGCAACGACCTTGGGCCACACTGATTCTTGGCCCAAATTTCTTTTTTCATTGGCCATGATAAACTGATCTCACTTAGAACATCAACGACCTTGGGCCACACTGATCAAATTTCTTTTTTCATTTGCCATGATAAGCTGTTCTCACTTAGAACATCACATTTCTATTATAGTGCCAGGCCACATAGTCTCTCTTCCCGGAGTGATTGGTATCTGTAGAATACGGTTTGCATCACACCCCAGAAGATAGACTGCACCAAGAATCTGTGTCCCACGTTGAGTCAATAGGTTTGATCAATTCATCCACTATTGTTAAGATATTATTTCCTCTAGGCGTTCGTATCTTTATGTTGTGATTGCCGAGAACCCAATTATCCTGCCAAATATTAATCTGCATGCTATCTCCAACCCTCCAAACCCACTAGTACATTTTGCCATATATGAGCTGCCACCTTTCAATCTTGCTTTCAACAGCTTATCGTCAGGATAGCAATGAGCTCTGAGCACCTTGGCACATAGAGATTCCCGACGAGAAGTCTCCAAACTTAGGCCTTGTTTAGTTCACCCTAAAAACTAAAAAGTTTTCAAAATTTCCGTCACATCGAATCTTACGGTACATGTATGAAGCATTAAATATAGATAAAAACAAAAACTAATTACACAGTTTACCTGTAAATCATGAGACGAATCTTTTCATCCTAGTTAGTTTATGATTGGACAATATTTACCACAAACAAACGAAAATGCTACAGTAGCGAAATCCAAAAACTTTTTGCATCTAAACAAGGCCTTGCTAACATCGCCAAGTTGAAAGATTGCCTTTATGCTTACACCGTTCTTGTCAATAAATCCTCTTATAATCATGGTCATCATTCCACATATAACGTTGTTATTTCTTTGCAAATGTTTCTTAGAATTTTAAACACCATCATCGTATGAAGTGGTACAGCTTGAGCAATGAATTTAATGAGAATCTCCTTGACTCCCAAACTCAGTTCCTCATCAAACTCGAAGTTCTCACGTTAATCAGACATGCCACATCAGTTGGGCCTTGTTTAGTTTACCCCAATAATCAATTTTTTTTTAAGATTCTCCATCATATCAAATTTTACGGTACATGCATGAATCATTAAATATAAACAAAAACAAAAACTAATTATACAGTTATCTGTAAATTGTGAGATGAATCTTTTGAATATAGTTAGTCCATGATTGAACAAAAATTATCAAATGAAAATAAAAATGCTACGGTTCCCAAAACCCAAAAAATTTCGAAATTGAAAGGCCTTAACAAAAAATCACCACGTTTCTCTTCCAGTGGCCCCGCCTCAGCGCCACGTTTAGCGCCACACCGCTTATCCGAAATCACCCTCGTGTGCTCGCTCTCTCCACGGCTCCAAACCGCACTCGGCCCTCGTCTCCGCCGCTCGGCGCGGCGCCATGGCCCCCGCCGCGCTCCTCCCGCTCGCCCCATTGCCGCATCACCCGAACCCACCACGGCGACCTCTGTGCCGCTGCGGGGCCTCGCGCCGCGGCTTCACCGTCCACACCGCCATCGCCATTGCCTCGGCCTCCGCCTCGGCCTCCGCCTCCGCCTCCGTCTCCGCCCTCACCGCGGCCGCGGAGGCGACGTCACCATCTCCGCCCCCCTCGCCGCCAACGCAAACGCCTTCCTCTAACCCGGGATCCCCGGTGCTGGGCGGCATCGCGAACACGAGGTCCTGGTCGCAGTACTACGGCAGCGGCTTCTCCATCCGCGTGCCTCCGTCCTTCGACGACATCCTCGAGCCCGAGGTAATTACAAACCTGAACTGCTTCTTCTCTCCTACGTTCCATCTTCCTCCTGCGGTTAGGGTTGCTGGCCGTTGCGGGGTTGCGGGGGAGCTCAGTGTTTGGTTTCGAATTGGTGAATGCTGACTCCTTCAGTCCTTCCGCGTCTCAGGAGTACAACGCCGGGATGACATACTACGGCGACAAGGCCAAGCCCCGGGCGTACGCGGCCCGCTTCGCGTCTCCAGATAGGTAGGTAGGTAAGGCCTCGCTCTACTCCATGAACTGCGGACATTCCAGTTCTGTACATTTGTCTCAATTTCACAAGGATGCTGTAGGAATAAATTTTGGCGGTGATGTGTTGCACATGCTAAATGCGGAGTGCTCTCTGCTCCTTTGTTTGATGTAGGGATGAGCTCATAAGTGTGGTGATTAAGCCGTCAAATCAGCTCAAGATCACATTCCTAGAGGTTATAAGAGCTTTGCCATTTTAGTGTTTTTGCCAGAGATCTGTAACCCCCCTTGAATTTATCTGTTCTCTGCACTATATAGTAAAAAATTGGCATGACATTTCAGAGCAGGTCAAGTGATATGTGTTCTCACATCAGTTTAGAGCATTCTCTTGTATCCTTGAAATATACAAGATAGAACATAGACAAGCTTGTTAAAAGGAGTTCGAACATAGACAAACTTTGTAGACTCATAGCTTTCTTAATAATTATATCTGGCATTCTGGCATCAGAGTGAGTAGTCTGTAAGCTTGTCAATAGCTGATACGACACCCTTATAGACAAGCACTTGTATCATCACTTGAACTGGCTCTTATTACTTTTTAGTGCGATGAATTTCCAAAGTTTATTGAGGTTGAGTGTTTAACAATAAAAGGGCACACCAGCATAGGATTGAGTATGACCAAAACCTTCTATGTAAAGAAAGAGTCAATTGATAAGGCATTATCAGATGCATTGATGCTGCCACTGATTTGTTCACCATGAAGGAACTTTATATGGTTTGTGCATGACCATTTCTAAATGATGTTCCACAAATATTTGTTTGCAGGCAAAAGATATAACTGATTTGGGAACTCTAAAGGAGGCATCCAAGATATTTGTACCTGGTGATTTCTGTTATCTTAGAATTGGATGCTGCTCTGTTTTCTTTACAAACAAATTAGATGACAATGAATATGAAGCGTTCACATATTTCAAATATCAATGGTGAAAATTAATCAATGTTGAGCCTAGCTTCCTGTGGTTTGTGCATTCTAAATGAGACAGTTCATTTTATGATCAGCCTGACACATATTAACGTTTACAGTTTTGACTTACTTTGCGTCCAAGTTTATAAAGCTAGCAAAAATTGTGCCACTTACTGTCATGATTAGTTGCACAAATAGGAAGCCTGTTTTAGCCATTATGTTTTTCGAGACCTTTTTGTTTAACATTATATAGTGTCACTATTTCAAAATTTTCCCTTTTCATTACAGAAATATGGACTGAAAAGTTAAATTGCATTCTAACACACAAAGAAACATTGATAAGGAAAATATGAAGCGAGAATATAATATTAAATTCTAAAACATTGACATGATGTACTGATCTGGATGAATTGCCTTATATATTTTTGTTTTGTTTTGTAGCTGGTGCAAAAGTATTCTCAGCTCGAACAATTAGAGTTAAGGAAGAGGAGGATATTAGGTACTATATGATCTTTGTACTAGTTTTATAGAAAGAGTAATGTCCATCACCGGTCCCTAAACTTGTTCGCTTATGTCATCATAGTCCCTAAACTTGGAGATCTCCCGTATAGGTCATCAAACTTGTTCAATTGTGTCATCCCAGTCCTTAAACTTGGTTTTGAGTCTCATCTAAGTCAAAATAGGGCAAATCTAAAAACTCTATATCAAAAAATAGTTCATATCTTTTTCATATGAACTCGAATGAAGACAAACTTTATATAAAAACTGTAGCCATCAACACGATCTACAACTTTACAGTTGAAAGTTTTTAAATTAAAATTGTTTAGCGTCCCAAAATATTTTTGTAAGTTTATAGATTTTGAAATTTAAAATTTAAAATTAAATTTTGTGACACTAAACAACTTTAAATAAAAAACTTTTTAACTACAAAGTCGTAGATCGTATCGAGAACTATAACTATCATATAGACCATGTCAATATCCAAGAGACCAAGATTGTTGATAATTTTAAATTTTGAATTTCAAAATCTATAATCTTACAGTAATATGTTTGGACCATAAAAAGATTTAATTCAAAAACTTTTCAACTACAAAGTTGTAGATCGCGTCGAGGGCTACAATTTTGATATAAAGTTTGTCTTCATTCAAGTTCATATGAAAAAGTTATGAATTATTTTTTGATGTAGAATTTTTAGATCGTGCTGTTTTGACCGAGATGAGACTTAAAACCAAGTTTAGGGACCGAGATGACACAATTGAACAAGTTTGAGGACCTAAACGGGTTATTTATAAGGGGGTGTTTGGTTGGGGTTGGTAAAGTTTAACAGTTACTGTAGCATTTTCGTCTTATTTGAAAATTAGGCTTAAAAGATTCGTCTCGCAAATTACTCTCTAGCTGTGTTTTTAGTTTCGTAAATAGACTATATTTAGTGCTCTATGCATGTGTTCAAACATTCGATGTGATGGGCGGTAAAGTTTACCGGAGGAAACCAAACACCCCCTAAGTTTAGGGACTGGATGACACAGATGAACAAGTTTGAGGACATTAACGGACTATTTGCGAGTTTAGGGACCGGGATGACATGACGGTACAAGTTTAGGAGACCGGTGGTGGACTTTACTCTTATAGAAAAATATCTAATTAAAAATATTCATAGTTATAAATAGCATCTAAATTCATAAATAGTTTTCCTTTGTAATTTGTTCACGAGTAATTTTTCCACAGGACATATTACTTCTATGAATTCAGTCTGGACAAGCAACACGTTGCTGTGATGGCTACCGTGAATAGTGGGAAGGTACTCAGCTGTTCTTTTGATTCACATTCTTAAATGAGTATTGATTCCTACGCATTTGCACTTTGAGTTGGATTATATCTACTCCATGTCTACTATGCTGCTTTCTGTTACTCCCTCTCCTGAAATATAAGGGATTTTCAGTTGTCTTAAGTGAAACCATCCTAATTTTGACCATCTTAACTATTGTTATTCTTTTCTGGAAACTTAGGATGGTTTGACTTAGAAAAAAACTGGAAATATCTTACATTTGAGGATGGAGGGAGTATATGTTTTCTTTCCTTCATCTATTTGTATCACTACTTTCTCTGTTTCTTTACTACTAGGGGCTTAGATTCTGATGTTTAAATTTTCCTTTGAGAATAGGCAAATGTACAACAGAACCATATAGGCACAACACATATATGAAAATCTTAGTTCTGCTATACTTAAACAGCTTGAAAGTTAGAAGGCACGCACTGGTTGTTTAAAATGATGGTGGGTCAAGGAGCTCTCCAACACAACATGCTGTTTTTCATGCTTTGCCATATCATTAGCGATCTGTATAGCACTAAATTTTGTCACCCCATAGAGCAAGATCAGCCATACTAGCGAAGCCAGGCAATTCCAAATTAAGAACCAGAATTTATCCTTAGTGTTGGAACAGGATACCATGGTATGTTTCATGGAATTGCTTTAGAGAGAAGTGCCAGTAAGCATGCAATATCTCGGAGACCTTATTGATCAACAGGGGGTCTGGGGGTCACTTGTGCTGGTTGAAGCAGAGCAATTAAGAAGCGAAAGCTAACTAGAATTACATAAAGAGACAACAAGAAGGAGTGCCATACTGTTGATGCAACACAAAGCATGACAGTACAGTAGTGGCCTATGGAAGGAGCATTAACAGACAGATTGGTGAAGCACATGAATAACATGTCAAAAGTTTAGATAAAAAAATGGAGGGAAAGGTACTAGCCATCATTCAGTGAGTTATCTAGGTAACGCGATTCATGGATGAGTTCTGAAGCTCAAAGAGGCAGATATTGGAACAATGTTTGAAAAATGGAAGGACTGTTCAAATAAATAGCTGTAAGAAGGTGCCATCAGAGCAAACTGAATGATTCAATGCTAAAATGAGCCATCTGAGAACCCAAGGGAGAGTAGTACCTGAGGAAGTAAGAGATGATATAACTAAACATGCAGATGATCAACAACCTGAAGGTCACTCAGAACTATCTGAAGCTAACCCAATAGATTAGTTCTCAACTCTCCTAATCACTGGCAAAGGCAGAATTAACGCCCTGAAGATGCACATGTCACATGTGATCTCTTAGCTAAGGATAAAGCTCCTAGCACTGCCCAGCAGATAACCTGGTCTCTTGCAGAGCTGCAGACAGAGAAACATCTTTGATATTCAGAGCAGTAAGAGCCACCATGGTGAGAAGCATGGAATGTGCAACAAGCTCAACCACAGTAGGACTGAACTCTGGGCAAAGATGCGCAAGGAAGTTAATCAAGTCATACTTCTGATTAAATTTCTCCTTGGCTGCGGAACAGTCACAACCAGGATGGCCTTTGGCATCACGCAGTCCAACTGTCATGTGATATGCGTGAATGCATTGTAAAACTCCTGGATGGACATGTCATGCTGCCGCAGATTATGGTGCCTCTCCAGAAGAGAAACGCGAAGTGCTCAATTATGCGTATAACACTGCTGAAGATACTCCCACATATCTCGAGCTGATGAGACCAATAAATTGTAGCTTGATTGGCTCTTACATGCTCATACGATCGTCACTGACCCTCCAGGCTGCAGCAGTCTCTGCATCAACCTCCTCAACAGGAGCCTTGTCAGTGAGATGATGTACCTGACCAATACCCCTGAGTAGCACACACACTGTAGATGCCATAGGTGATAATTCTGGTCATTCAGCTTGCTAATAATATCAGCATAGCATCATGAGAGGCCATAGACTAGGACAGCAGCAAGGACAAGCCACAGCAGTGTGAATTGTGAGAAACAGGTGCAGCAGTCAGTCACAAGTCACAGCACACGGACAAGTCCGTAAAGCAGGACCAGATGCACAATGCAGCGGCACCAATCACTTTTGACTCTTTGACCAAAGGCCAAAAGAAAGTAGAAGAATCCAGTGAAACATCCCTTGCTATAAGCTGTTATAATCAGCAGCCGCACGACATGACACAAGTTTGCAGATGTCTTCAGGCAGTGGAAGATTAGGTGGCTGCAGATTTCTCCAGCGGTGGTAGCTGCAGCAGGATGGCCCTGGGCAACGGCGCTTCACTGAGCGCCTAGAGCACCGCCCGAGTCTGGACTTCAGATGCCGGAGTCTGGGGTGGGAAGAGACTGGTATTCAAATCAGGCCGCCAGGAAAGTCCCTGCCGGCAGCACTCTATCAGATTGCACTGCTAGCAGCCGCTGAAGGCGACTCCAGTACAGATACTGACACAACTACAGCAACTGGTTTTGGAGGGCAGCAACCAGCAGAGAGCCGGCTGACTTGCTGGTGGAATAATAATCAGATCAACGACAGAGGACAGTTTCGGCCTAGGCCCTTAACGTTAGACCCAAGCAGGCATGGCGAGATGTTCAATGGGCCAGCCTGCCCAGACATATATGGGCCAAATATATTACTGTACCACGTATATCAAGTCATTCTCTTTATTCTGGCCAGGGAAGTAATTTATCAAACTTTTGTTCCTATCATATCAAAATACAAAGTAATCAAACTTTGTATTTTCAAAATAACCCTTAATTTGTTGAACTGAAACTTATGTTAATCTTTAGCTAGTTCTTATAGAACTCACCTTATTACCTTAGACAATTGCATTTTCTTCCTGATTCTTCAATTTTCTTGAATTTTGTGTTGTCATGTGGTGACAGACGTACATTGCCGGCGCTACTGCTCCAGAGATGAAATGGGGTGACGACGGCGTGAAGTTGCGTTCGGCTGCCGTATCTCTATCCGTTTCATGAATGATTGTGCAAAAGATGACAAGAAAAAGGATTGGGATACAATTCTCGGATTCAGCAGTATGCATAGAGAGATCGATTACTATCCTAGTCATGGAAAGAAGGTAAATAGATTTATTAGTCGGCAAAAGCAACAAAGCACTGGATGAGACTGCACAAGGTTTCAGTCAAGTCTGTAAACGATTTTGGAAGTGGATATATATTTATGAAGACTGGCATCATAAGTGAAATTTGATTATTGAAATCTTGTTTACCTACAACTGATATGTTCATTCTAAATTGTAAGCTGTTTTCATTTTGTTTTAAGTCAAACTTTTCTAGTCTTGGCAATGTACACACAAATCTACAATATTCCCCCATTGCAAATTATAAGTCGTTCAAACATAGCAAATTCGATGTACAAAAAAAACAAAGCGGCTTATAATTTAAAATGAAGAGAGTATCAAATAAAATTTATCGGCTACACTATGGAATTTAATTTGAAAATGTATTTAATTGATATTGTAGACGTTGATTGTATAAACTTGGTCAAAGTTAGACCAGTTGGCTTTAGACAAAAATAAGTTCTCTTAGGACAAGTTAGAAGACTACTCTTTACACAATTCTAATAGCTTGATTTCTCATGTGCATAGTAACTGGGCACCATTCCTCGGACTCAACATTCATGCAAGCAAGTGGCCAGTTAATCGAGTGTGTGAGCAAGATAAGTAAACCAAACATATGATCTCAATGGATGCAGAAGTAAGGGCATCTGCAATGGTTAGAGCTAGTTATTAGTTCTAAGCCAACTTCTTAAATACTGCTAACTTTTATCACATAGTTTAGCTTTTAACATAGATTGTCTTACATGACACTCACATAACCTTGAAGTACTCCCTCCGTCCCTGAAAGCTACAACTTTTAGAGTTGTCCTAAGTCAAACTTTTAAAACATTGACCAAATTTATAGAAAAAAACACTAAGATTTATAGTACCAAATTAATATCATTAGATTTATCATTGAATATATTTTCATAAGATACTCATTTTATTTCATAGATATTGATGCTTTTTTATATAAAGTTGGTCAAAGTTAAAAAAAGTTTGACTGGCACGGATTTTAGGACTTGAAGCTTTTAGGGACAGAGGGAGTATATGCAAGAGCTTAGTTCTTGGTCAAAGAGTTAATTTTTCTCTCTTATATTAAAATATAAGAAAAATGCTTAGAGTTAGCTTAGGTGCCCTAAATGTCTTTCTTGGTCTTTGTGCCCAAGATGGTCGCGCCTTATTAGGCAGAGAGAGAGAG
>Ga0182004_10005089_pt1 | contig 10685 bp, 5 predicted proteins | sample Sormic07211540_1_FD_120479 | JGI IMG/M metagenome (GOLD analysis project Ga0182004, IMG submission 120479) | Endophyte microbial communities from Sorghum bicolor roots, Mead, Nebraska, USA - 072115-40_1 MetaG | ecosystem: Host-associated > Plants > Roots > Unclassified | place: USA: Nebraska...
CTCCATCTCCATCTCCATCTCCATGCAATGCAGCTGCAAATCAGGTCAGTCAAACCGTCAGCATCCCCCTCCCCACCCTTGACTGGACTTCGATGCACCTCGCCTGCCTGCCTTATATTCTTCCACTCCACTCCCTCCTTTTCACATCCTAGTGCTCCATTTGGAGTTCATTACATCAGCTAGCTGCTGCTGGTGGTGGTCGTTTCGTTGATCTGATTCTGATCTATTTAGAGGAGCACTGACAAGTACAGAAAGGAGGAAATTGTAGCAACTAGTGTTATCATCATCATCATCAGGATATAATGGGGAACTGCTGCACAGGCTCTGCAAAGTGTGCCAATGCCTCCACTCCATTTGAATCAAGTAAGTCGCAAACAATTTCTTCGCCTAATTTCTCATGTTTTTCATCCTCTGAATCCATCGGGGTGGAGAGATGATGCAAGCAACTGTGTTGGATCTTGGTGATCCTCTACTCTAGTAAGTTCCTGACTGTAATCCTGATGGTCGATTTGATTCAGAGGTCACAAGCAGGAGCACCGCGTCCAACAACAGTAACAACTCGACGGCGACAGCAGGCTCCAAGCTAGCGTCGCGCCGCAGCATCGGCAGCTCGTCGGCCTTGTCCGGCCAGCTAGCGGGCTCCGACGTGCAGGTGCAGGTGCAGGCGGCGACCGGGGCCGGGGCCGGGCTCAAGTCGTTCAGCATGAGCGAGCTCCGGGCGGCGACCAAGAACTTCGGGTCGACGTCGTACCTGGGCGAGGGCGGGTTCGGGTGCGTGTACAAGGGCTGGATCGACGAGGCGACGCTGGCGCCGACCAGGCCGGGCGTCGGCCGGATGGTGGCCATCAAGAAGCTCAAGGAGGAGAGCTTCCAGGGCCACCGGGAGTGGCTGGCCGAGGTCACCTACCTGGGCCAGCTCCACCACGCCAACCTCGTCACCCTCGTCGGCTACTGCTCCGACTCCGGCGCCAACAAGCTGCTGGTGTACGAGTACATGCTCCGCGGCAGCCTGGAGAACCACCTCTTCCGCCGCGCCACGCAGCCGCTGTCGTGGCCCATGCGCGTCTCCATCGCCGTCGACGTCGCGCGCGGCCTCACCTTCCTGCACGCGCGCGACGACAGCCCCGTCATCTTCCGCGACCTCAAGTCCTCCAACGTCCTCCTCGACTCCGACTACCGGGCCAAGCTGTCGGACTTCGGGCTGGCCAGGAACGGGCCCACGGGGGACAAGAGCCACGTCTCCACGCGCGTCGTCGGGACCCGGGGCTACGCCGCGCCGGAGTACATCGCCACGGGCCACCTGTCGACCAAGAGCGACGTGTACAGCTTCGGCGTCGTGCTGCTGGAGCTCATGACGGGGCGGCGTGCCGTGGACGACGCCCGCGGCGGGACGCTGGTGGACTGGGCGTACCCGCAGCTCGGGGATCGCCGGAAGGTGATCCGGATCATGGACACCAGGCTGGGCGGGCAGTACCCCAAGAAGCAGGCGCAGGAGGTGGCCGCGCTCGCGCTGCGATGCCTCCAGAACGACCCCAAGAACCGCCCCGCCATGGCCGACGCCGTCCTGCCGGAGCTCGAGCAGCTGCTGCTGCACAACAGCCACAAGTCCTCCTCCTACACCTCGTCCACGCCGCCGCCGGTGCACCGGCCACCACCAGGACGCCCCCACGCCAAGCCCAAGAGCTAAATACTGTAGCTGATTGTTGTATAGAGGAGAGACAGATTGTTGTATGTAGCTAGGATCATAGACAGAGGTTTATTAATATTCCCTTTTCTGTGCAGACTGAGATTATTGCTGTATTGCGTTCAAAAAGATTGAGATTATTGCTGTGAATTGATCATCTGTTGTCAGCAGCGACGACCTTTTGCTATACGACTATTCACATTGTAGCATGCAGCGACCATCGCTTTCTATACGACTGTCATAATTTTGTTGCAAATGCTGCTCTTAGTGTTCTTAATCGGACACCATGGATACACGTGGGTGAATTAGGAGGGTTTTGGTCTGTCTGATGACTCGATTGGATAGAACTGACCGAAATAAACAATGCATCCAGAGTACCTTTTGTTCAGTCAGCGTTCCAGCACCCGGACGTGCACGCAAACTCTTCTATTTTTCCTATTCCTTGTTGACCAGACTACTTTACCTGAACATGATTTTATATTCTTTTGCTGTTGTTGCGGTAATGAACACTGGCTGCTTTACTAAATTATTATCTGGTTGGGTGATGTAGTTTTCGAGAACTATAAAACTGTAGTGTTATAAATTGAAGAGATCAAAAAATGATTTAGAAAAAATAGTTATGAGGACAGTTGTTAGAACATTAAAAAGATTGTACTTTTGGCAAAATTATGGTTTTAGAAGCTATAAATATTAATGAATTAGATATCCGGCAGATTCTAATAAAAACCAAAGTATTTCTCTAATACTCCAATAATATTTTGCATCTAATCTAAACAGGAGCAATCCGAAGTATTTGATTTTTTTTTTTAGAAAAAGAAGGATCCTCCAACGGTTCAATAAAAGGGCTCCTTATTAACTAAAAATAAAAAAAATATCAAACATCCTCTTCAACTCGTAAGTAGATATATGAGTAAATAAATTAATAAAATAAATGGTTCTAGAGAAATAAAAAAGAGTGTGGTTAGTTAGAAATAGTTTTGGGTTCCTTAGAGCATCTTCAAGAGTCTTTCAAAATCTCACTTTCCAAATCATCATTTGGAGAGTCATTTATATAAAAATCACTTTGTATATCTTTTATCTCTCCAACAGTTTTTCTATAACTCATGCGAACTCTAGAGAGTCATTTTCGTCTATATTTGGATAACCATTTAGAAAAACTGTTGGACGATAGTTTCGTACCAAAATCTTTATTCCTAACATTTAGGAAGGATATGAAGAGTCTCTTAGAGATGCTCTTATACAAAATCTTTTAGAACATCATTATAGTAGACTATTGAATAAGAACATAACTTCAATATTTTTTGTTAACTTGCTAAGTCTATTAGTTTAGTAAGTAAACTATATCAAGTTTTTGGAGATGTGACCAAGAGACCAGTGGCGCAGATTTGGCCGGGAGGCCGGTCTAGTCGGGAGGAGTGAGGGAGGATCGAGCCCTCGTACTTCCCGCCTTCGCCCTTCCACCAATCATGTGTCACCTGCCCATATGGCCACTCTATCATCCACTTTCATCCCTCGCTCCCGAGACTGTTTACGCCACACAATTGACATCGTTTGCCAAAGACTTGGCTACACACCCTAGATTGGGTGACTTGGGTTATTGTCATCGCTCCGAGCAATAGCCCTATCTCCACCACTCTTGAGTTCTCTAGCTAACAAGGCCTCCCCATGTCACCCTATGCAACAACACCAATGCTCCGCCCGCGGCTACCCAAAGACAAAAGATGTCGTGTTAATTAGGGATCAGTCTATTCTCTCATTTTGCAGGGATATGCTTGCTTTGAATCTTTGTCGAATATTCCACTATTGGTATCAACCCACTCTACTCCATCCATGTCTTTGCACTGGGTGGAGGGGAATTCTCCCTATCCTATCCTATCGTTTGTTTTTAGAACTAAGGCCTTGTTTAGTTCCACTCAAAATCCAAAAAAAAAAAAAATTCAAGATTTTTCATCACATCAAATCTTGCGGCACATGCATGAAGTTTTTGCGAGACGGATCTTTTGAGCCTAGTTAATCTATAGTTGGATAATAATTGTCAAATACAAACGAAATTGCTACAATGTCCAAATCTAAAAAAAATGGATCTAAACAAAGCCTAAATAGTCACCCATCCTAGGGGTTGTTTGGTTGGTCTCCGGCAACCTTTGTCTATTAGGAGCTACAACCCAGACATCTATTTGTTTGGAGGCCTCCTAGTCAACTTTCAGTTCATGCAACAATTTTAACTTCGGACCTCTAAAATCAAAAGGTGGTTTGGCTGGAGCCCTATTAATTGGCAGAGAACTTGGCTAGACATCTATCGCAACTTCAAGCCTCCAAAATTCAACGCATGCTCCAACCAAACCTTTGCGTAGGCTAGACATGGCTCGATTTTCGAGCGACTGTGGGATGGATGCACCTACCTGGGCAAGACACCCCATGCTAGGACATCATCCAAACAGTGACCTCATGGGATTTATGGCTAGGTCAGCCAGACATCCCTGTCCTACCCGAGCTTTAAATAAAAAATGCTACTATGGGGGCAACTATAGGGTGTTTAGGATTGTTCCGCTCTAGTTTCTCTACTCCAGCTCTGCATTACCAAACACGTCTAGCTCCATGAACTCTGCTCCGCAAAAAAGATAGAGCTAGAGGTCAGCTTCATGTTTTTCCTTGGGTACTTTAGTTTTTGGAGTTTGGTACTCTCATATAGAGTTGTGAGGTAATTATTCATCTTGCCACTCATTAATCACGAATTAGTTCTTGTAAACGCTACCCCTCACGACTCCGCGATCGCATTTCTTCGTGTGCGCGCCGCCCCTATTAATTATTTGTATTTTAATTATGACTTCTGTTAATGTTTCGTCATTTGATAATATCAAGAGCAATTTCGATCAGGGGCATAATGGACCATTTGCATGAAAATAACTCATTCCTAGAGCTGGAGCAGAGCTGCGTGCCAAATAGTACCTCTTGCTCCATAAACTCCACGGTAGAGCTGCTCCATGGTGGAGTTCGTAGAGCAAAGCTGCAAAAACTAGAGTGGAGCAGTCTCAAACACTCCCTATATTGATGTTGCCTTGTCATGTAATTTAAGACAACTTAACAGATATATGTTAAATTATTGTCTTTAAGTTGCTTCGTAGTAACTCATAGTCATAGTTTCTTAATTTATGCATAGAATAAAAATAAAGTTATGAATTGCATGACAACAACTCGTATAATAGTACAATAGTCATTTTATATAATCTTAAATTTTAGCTCATGTGACGGTTGTTTCACAAAACGGCTTGATGTTCTCTTCTCTCATTTTCCTCCACAACAAATTGTAGTTCCCTATTTTATTTGGATCCTCCAGATAGAAAAATAAATCCCACATCCTAAATTCTCGTCCAAACAATTTATATTTTTTTTAGGGATTCTCAAATAAATCCCATAGCTCTGTTATTTTCTTAGTCTCTATACCCTTTCTCATGGAAAGTCTTTTCTGCAAAGCCTTGTTTAGTTTTCACCTAAAAACATTTTATCCTATCCCATCAAAATATTTGATATATAGGAAGAGAATTAAATATAGATACAAAATAAATAACTGCACAGTTTATATATAGTTTGCGAGATGAATCTTTAGAGTCTAATTAGTTTATAATTAAATACTATTGCTATAGTTATACATGTGCAAAACTTTTCGGATGCAAACCTCTGGTCTAAAACGCATCATCTCCGTTGCTTTGTTGTCAAAAAAAAAAAAAAATCTCCGTTGCTTTCCTATGGAACTGAAATCTCTATTTTTCCTACGTTTTTTCCTTCATTCCAAGCAGTTGCAATCCAAACGGCACCTTAACTCAAAACCACTTTTTTGCAATCAAATCACAAATAAAACTGTTGGGATTCCTTTTATCCGGAGGTGTGAACAGGTCGATTTGAACTGCCTAGGCCTAGGGCTAGGGTGGGTTGCTTGCAGCACGCTACAGTCACTGTCACTCATCACACCCAGGCTATGGAGGAGGCATCAGCGAGGGAGCGGAAGAGGCCGCGCGAGGTATGGAAGAGGCTGCTCAAGGCGGCGGCCTGGGATCCTCAGTACACGTACCTGCCTATCGCCGACACCCTCAAGGTTCCCGGCGTCCAGGTCTGCCTCTTCGCCGTCGTCGCCGAGATCGGCGCCGCTGTCCACAGCCTTGGCACGGGTGAGCCTCACTCTCTCAACCCCTCCCCTCATCTCCTTCCTCGTATCCGCCGTCGCCTCATCTTAGGGTTGAGTCCGGATCTTAGCAGGATGAGAATTGGCGTTTTGTGCTTAAGGTGTTGCAGTATGTATGCTTCCTTCTTCAGTTATTCTTCAGTCTGATTCACAAAGTGTTCACCTAGGGGGGGTTTGTTTGAGCAGGGAATGGTGAGTATTGATTAGGATTACTTCTCTGCTCAATTGCTGCTTACTTATTGTGATGGGGCACATGCATACCACTTTTTATATGAAGCATTATGCATTGAGAGGGACCTTCTGTTGTCGTGTTCATTGCTAAGTCTCACTTTTGATCCTCAAATCAATGCTAGAACCCTTGGTCATGTCTAAGTTTTTGCAGATTTCACTGTTACTTTGAGGATTGTGGATGAATCACGCAAGGATGGAATATCTGCAACATTTTTTGCTGAAAACACTGCCCTATTGCCCTGTGTTAAGTCAAGTGGAGATGTGATCAGGCTCCATAACGTCGTGGTACAGCATAAAACTCTATCTAATTATGCCATTTGTCACTGGCTAATTTCCGCATACCTTTTTGTATGTGTTGATGATGTTGTTGTTGTTTAAGCCTATTTTATTTTCTCATCAGTTTTGAAATTTTAGTGACACATTTGGCAGCACCTAGTTCATGCCTATTTTTTTTTTTACAACTGTTCATGCCTACTTTGATCTGCAGGTAAAGCATCATCATGGGGAGTTCTTTCTTACATTTGACAAAAAGTTTTCTTCATTCGCGCTGTTTGAAGGCAAAGGATCTGCTGAGTGCAGCCCATATCAGACTTCTATGAAATATCATGGCTGCAAACGTGACAGAGAACTTTTAACTCAGATGAGAACGTGGTTACCAAATAATCCTCTAGGTGACTAATAATCGATATTATATTTATATGTAGGATCAAATAGTATACTGTAGCCATTCTATTTATGAACTGTTGTTACCCAAAGTAACGTATTTTATAAATTATGAGTACAACAGAACTTGCATTATCTCATTTTAGCCCTTAGTTAAGGTCGGTCTCTGCTGCCTTTCAATCAAACACAACAAAAGTTTGAATTTTTTTGTCTAGAATTGTTCCTATTTTGTTAGATTGTCAGCTTCATATTACTTTTTAACTACCTGCTCTCCCGATAAGTGGTTGATATATGATATTCTGTTTCTTTAGGATATATACCTTTTACTATAGCATGTATTCTGTGTCTATCTTTGTTTCCTTGGCTCCTTGCAGAGATTCATGAAATACTTAACTAGTACCTTCCTAACAATGCTTTACTAGCAACTTTTCTAACATCTTTTGCTATCTAACTACTTTGCACCGCAGGCCTGAAAGATCTTGAATTGCAGTTAAGGAGTTTAAAGTCTGGTTCTACTTTTGATCTAGTATGCAAGGTTAGTTCTTTATTCATTCATATTGAAACTCAAGACTTATTTTGGTACAGGGAATGCTCCAAGAATTCTCTCTTCCTTCTTTTAGGTTTTGCATGTCCGTGAAAATAGCGGCAAATGGATATTTTATGTTTGGGATGGAACTGATACCCCTGCAACTGAGTTTCAGGCAATGTAGGATTGTAGGTTTGTCTATGTTTATTTATTGTTTCTAATTTTTCAGCAATAACTTAGAAAAAAATCTTTGCAATAGTGATGGCGCTCTAGTTTTTTTTGAAATATTGTTGCAGCTTTTAATCTTTATTTGGTTATTCTTATATGGTGCAATGAACTTAAGCATAGTCAATGAAAAAAAAATAGTTTTATCTTAGAAAAACATTTGCTGACGTCAGTCATGTCTTATTTTCACTTAATTTACCTTTTTTTTTGTGCACCTCTCTGCTATTGATTGGTGAACGTATAGTTCGGATGCTGAGGCAGTTGAATCACCCCTTGTGCTTGAAGGACTACCTCTACCCAGGGAGGTTTTATGCACAATGCCATGTGTCGGAACTGTTCTGAGGATTTTTTCAGACAGGTCTGTCAATAAAGTACTACACATGCAAAAGGGTATTTATTGGGCCAGGTTCTGCAACATTACTTGCAAGCAAGAGTTTGGCATTTGGAAAGGCGTTTTCTTGAAGTGTAGTAGAGTTCGCCTTTTATCTCATGAAGATGGTAGCGTTGTTGATTGTCTGAAGTAATCTTCTTTTCTGATGAATTTTAATGTTCTTTGGACATTACTATATATAAGTAAACTTTACCAGTTACATGAACACCTACAGGATGTATGACAGCCGCAACACCAACAAAGTTCACCGCCAGCCGATGGCAAGCTTCCCCTCTAATATTGCTGGTATAGAGCCTAGTCTGATAGTTTGCATTGCTCCTCTGAATCACTGATGACCATATTCTGTTTCATCGTTCAGATCATGAATTTAGCTTCGGATTCAGCATTTAACTGATTAATTAAAATAGCAATATTTAAATTTGTTCATTAGGCCTTATCTTCATTGTTACCTGAACAAGTGTATACTATAACATTCATCTGTTCTATTTGCATATGAAGGTTGTTGTGCATAAAAACAAACCTCAATATTTTTCTCGTGCGGTATGTATAAATAGAGATCTAAATGAAGCACATGATGATCTTGTCATAGTGCTTGTTTACATGTATTGTATTGACGAACCGCTGCATATAGTTGTAATGCATTTTTGCTGCCATCGGTTGCCCACAAAGGCCTGCCTCATGACAATTTGTTATCAATTCTGTCAGATGTAGAATATGAGAAAGCAGGCTACTCAACATTAATGGAGTCTTTAACTCATCATGAGGTATTACTTATTTCCCATTTTTCTCCAGTTATTTATTAGTTTTATTTCTGTTTTCGATTTGGTCTAATATTATCCAACACCCCTGAGAACATGCGAGCATGTTTACTTTCAGTTGTATCCCAGTGATTTATCTCTCCCATTTCATGAGAAAACTATATATTTTGCTTCCCTAGTTAGTAACACAGAACCATGAGTGTTCTGAACTCTTGACTCTAAAGCTAACCAGCTTCAATATCTCCTTTTTCTTTTGTGGTAGGTGACACACAAATTGAAAACCTTGGTCCGTGTTGTGGCAGCATATCCCTGTCGAGCTAGTGAACTCCGTTTGCTTTCGACTCGTAAATATATTCGGTTGACTCTTGAGGATCCTACAGCGAGAATTCATGCGCATGTCTATAAGGATAATGTGGTAATATGTTACTAAATAACCTTTATGCTTGATTTCCTTGCGTACAGACCATCCCAGATGTCCACAGTCATCACTAGTGAAAAAAAAATCAGTTTTGGTGGTAAAATAGTTATGGATGCGGAATTAGGTGATCATGTCTTCATCTAAATCCTTGGCAGGTCAAATTCTTTGGTGGTTGTCTGACAGAAGAAGTGGTTATAAAAAAGATGAACAAGCTACTGGGCATGCCAGAATCAGAGGACGAGGAAGTTGCCCTCTTGACCAGGAATCCACCTTGGATATGGTGTTGCTTGATATCATACTATCGGGACAAAAACGATCGCTGGGGCAGCAAAAGGTACCAAATCTATGCCACAACGATCAGGGATTGAGCAAATCTATGCCACAACGATCAGGGATTGAGCAGGGATGCTGCTCGAATATGCAGGAACAACCTTGCAAATGAATCAAACAGTGCAGTATTTTGTTATTTTGTATGTGCTGCCAGCCTGCTTATGTGGTATTTTGGAGGGGGGTGGGGGCATCTTGTAAGGATACAGGGCGACACGCTGTTATTGCCTTGATGTAATGTTGTTGCAGTACCGTCGATCCGTGGCCATATGTTTTTGTATGGTCAGTGCATTATTCTATCCAGAACACTGGTGGCACCGTGGCCTTCTGTACAAGTCTGTATGTGCCAATTGTGCGCCTGCACTCTAGATTATCTTAATCTCAAGAACCCCTTATTTTATTGTTCGGCTTCTTACAGTTCTCTGGGTTTCTATACGGATATATATTTCTTGTGAACTTTCTGCGCTTTGCTTTTGCTATGCTGCCGTTTTCAGCTTCAGAAGAAGCTTGCGATGGACTTCTCTGGTAGTATCTCGATTCTCGCAATTGTCACGCGCTCTCGGCCTGTATCATTTTTGGGTGTGTTTCGGTCTATATGTTGGATAGAATTAAATATAATCTAATTTTTTTTGGTATTTTGTATTTCATCATTTTAAAATAGTTGATATTTCGTATTTTATATTCTACTATGGGAACTAAACACACCCTATGGCCTTGTCTAGATCTAAAAAGTTTTTAGATTTTGACACCGTAGCACTTTTGTTTTTATTTGATAAACATTGTTCAATTATAGAGTAACTAGGCTTAAAAAATTCGTCTCGCGATTTACAGATAAATTATGCAATTAATTTTTATTTTTATCTATATTTAATGCTCTATGCACGCGATTCCTCATGGTTATGGAGCCCGCCACCACTTTTTCGGTTCTCCTCTTTCCTGTGATACTTCTTCATCGAGTTCTATTTAGGGCCTGTTATTAGAGATGAAAATTTTTTGGGTGTCACATTGGATGTGTCGGAAGGATGTCGGGAGGAGTTTTTAGATATTAATAAAAAAACAAATTACATAACTCGTCAGGAAACTGAAAGACAAATCTATTAAGTATAATTAATCTGTTATTAGCACATGCGGGTTACTGTAGCACCTAAGGCTAATTATAGAGTAACTAGGCTTAAAAGATTCGTCTCGCGATTTTCAACCAAACTGTGTAATTAGTTTATTTTTTTATGTACATTTAATGTTCCATGCATGTGTCCAAAGATTCGATGGGATGGATGAAAAA
>Ga0182004_10005090_pt1 | contig 10684 bp, 7 predicted proteins | sample Sormic07211540_1_FD_120479 | JGI IMG/M metagenome (GOLD analysis project Ga0182004, IMG submission 120479) | Endophyte microbial communities from Sorghum bicolor roots, Mead, Nebraska, USA - 072115-40_1 MetaG | ecosystem: Host-associated > Plants > Roots > Unclassified | place: USA: Nebraska...
AGGAACCTACCTAGCGCTATAGGTCCGAGCCTCCAAACATAACATGCATACTTTAGATTATGGCTAATTAATTTATTACTTTTTGGATGTGACTTTGGATTATGGCTAATTAATTAATATAATACTTTAGATTATGTAATATTACCGTATAATCTCTGGGTGACTAAGAGATGCTCGTAAAGGTAAGATGTATATGTGTTTGCAGTGGTGAGTGTGTGTGTGTGTTTGTATATGAGTGTTAAAAAGTGGTAGCTAGAAAGCAGACCCCTTATCATATCAAATTAGTGGCTGCTTCTACATAATTTCCTTTTTTCGGAGTGTCAAAGAGACTGTTGGCTTAGCTGAAAAACTATGGCTGAAAGTACTGTTCGCTGATTTGTTGTGAGAAAAAAAAATACTGAATATATGACTAGTAGATTCAGCAGATAAACTCAAGCGATCAGGCTATGCCCACGTAGGACATATACAAAAAGTAAATTGTTTACAACTGTTAATATGAAATGTTAGTTTCCTTTTAAAACACAAATAAGTACAAAGTAATTAACATGGTTTCACAAATTATTCGAATTTAAATATCTAGCTAGGATGTACCACACCCAACCCAGCACACCACCAATAATCTTCCTCCGCCTAGAGGCTTGCATGGTTTCCTGTCTCGCCTAGAACTTGCAGTCTTAAACTTCAGTTGAAGCGCATTGTTATGTACTTGATTTATCAAATGGCGGAGCCAGTATAGGGCCGCCAATAATATAGATCGATTTTTAATGGCGGCATTATTCATACGAAAACCATCAGTGTTGTTGGGGGGACACCCTCAGCACCCTACCCGTGATGATGTCAGATTGGGCTAGACCCTCGACAGCTTTCAGCCTTGCATCATCTCCAAGTGCAGATGTACCCTGTTGCATAATGTGGACCCTCGATTATGGATACCAGCGGGGCCGCCTCGCAAACACCCCGGTTGAGGGTTTGATTCCCTATCCTTGCAGGACGACCAGGGCATCGCCCGCGAGGCCTTGACAGCCGAAGGAGACCTGCATGGCGCTAGCTTCGTCGCCATATATATAGAGGAAGTTGGAGAATGGCGGTCCCCACAAGCGCACATCTAAACAATGTTAGAGGGGTAGTTGGGACGGAGGCATGTAGAGTGGTGCTCGATCGGCCAGTTCAGGACAAGTTGCAATTTCATCGTGCCACTGGGTATGCCCTATAAATACCCACTGAACTAATGTATGATGAATTAACGATAATTTACACTCAAATTTACTGCCATTATTCCGTTTAGTCCTGCCGCTGTTTATTAACCTTCACTCTTCATGTCCTGTGGGGTACCCTCAGCCTCTTCCGTGCTAGGGTACGTAGGAGGCCAAGCAAAGCCCTCATAAGTGTAAAAATATTTACACAGGCAGTTAGGTTCTTAAGTGAGGCAAGTGGAGTTTGCTGACAGTTCAAAAAACGCTAGCAAAAATTGAATAACTACACCAGTATAAGTGTTTTGTGTACAAGTGTAGTAGAGCCTACGCCCGGTGGATATATAGGCGGTATCGTACACGCCGATGCAGCTACAGCTACACTAGATCCGCCCAACGTGGCCTCTAGGACGAGCAAGTTGTTCCTGCCTACATATCTTGGACACCATAGTTTGCCTCAATCGGCCGCCGAACGCCCTTAGCATGGCCATAGCCATCACTGCCTACAGCATTGGGACCATGCACCATTGGGCCTCCACCAAGCCCTTGGCTTGGCTGTGATTATTCTTGGCTGCAGTCACCGTACACTGCCGCTTGTCGCACTTGGGCCATGTGTTGTCACCACTTGGCACGTCGGCGCCTAGGGATCCATAGGCTGCCTGGGTAATACGAGCAAAAGAGGGAGAGAGCAAACAGAGGATATGAGGAAGCAAGTGGTGGCCTGAGAGATAGGCTCTGTGTGGACTATGTAGGAGATAACCCACTTTGCTTGGCATGTTATTTCTTTCCAGGTGTTTCCCATTCCCGTTGCACAAGACACATGCACTGATTAGATCTATATGTGCACATGCATAAGGGCATGCGTCATTCTTGTCCCTCACTCCCTCTATCTATATATTCCTATAAGATGACAAGAGCTCGTCCACATGTCGTCTTGAATAATAGCAAGTGTGGCTTCAGACTAAGCTACTTAATTATATGTAGTACTAATAATCAAAGCACGAGTGTACATAGGTGGAAGCTATTAGGTTTAGTCTCACATCGATGATTGATGGTGGAGGAGTACAACATATAAGGCGGGGGCAGCCCTCACCTATCAAGCTAGTTTTTTGGGTTGAGTCAAGCCTAAGACTTTATATGTTGTGGGCTCCGATGGACCTGAGTTTGAGAGGTTGACAGCTCGTGGGTATAATGAGCTGGGCCGAATTTCGTTGCATACTCTAACAAGTGGTATCGGAGCCCATGGTAAAAAAACCTGAAAAATCTCACGAGTCACATGGTGACGTGGGAGCTCGTTAACGTCTCAGAGGTCACACTGGTTGTGTGTGATATGAGTCTCAGAGGTCACACTGGTTGTGTGTGATATGAGCATTGGACTCGGGGCCTGGAGAACGTCTTTCGGAGATCACATGGTGTAGTGTGATGTGAAGAGTTGGGCTCGATATGTGACGGGGGAGATTGTTAGATTTAGTCCCACATCGGCAATTGATGGTGGAGGAGTACAACATATAAGGCGGGGCAGTCCTCACCTATTAGGCTAGTCTTTTAGGTTGAGTTAGGCCTAAGACTTTATATGTTGTGGGCCTCAATGAACTTGGGCCCGAGGGAAGCATTTAATGAAAACTTTTATTAGCTAGCCGGTTCTCTGTACAGGTTTACAAGTAGTCCTATTATTTTTTTGCATTATACACACGTTGCACAGGTACAGTTTGAGTAACTTAAATTAATTGGACTATGGAGGAACCTACCTAGAGCTATAGGTTGGAGCCTCCAAATTAATATGATCGATGTTTCATTTTACGGCAAATTTATTACTCCTATTTTTTAGAGGTGACTATATATATACCAATATTAAGATGTATGGGTGTAATCTCCCAGATACACGTGTGTGTAGTGGTCAGTGTGTGCTTGTATATGGGTGTTAAAAAGTAGTAGCTAAAAAGCAAACCCAAATTAGTGGGGAATCGATGTCGTCCATGATGCTATCGGGCCGCGATTTGTCAAGTGCTATAAAATAGCACTATACCACAACCAATCTATAGCATCAGAAAAAGGTCGCTATAAGCCACTATAGCGACCGATCATCAGTCGCTATAAAGTTATAGCGACCGAAGTATAAGTCGTCGTAAGTGGCGTCGGTATAAGTCTATAGCGTCCGATCGGGTCTATAGCGACCGATAGATGGACACAAAATCTATAGTGACCGATGATCTATCGCACGATTCAGCGACAAATAATCTGAGGGTATAAACCTTTGTAGCGACCAATAATCTGTCACTGTGAACTGGTACAATTATATATAGTTTTAATTTCATATTAACTAGATTTCATGCCTAATAAACATCCATAATTGGTCACATTATTCATCAACCAAATACATATGTAAACCATAGCTGCCCACAACACTCATCAACCATATAAGATAAGTTATCTCAAGTTTTCATTGAAGCTATATCAAGTCTGCTTGCACAATTCATGGCAAGTCATCATTACATAAGGAACAACACACATAACATCTAGCTAGGTCAAATGGCAGACACAAGTCATATGTTTGCTTGCATAATCTAACTAGATTCACTACAAAATGCCTCATCTCCATCTTATCAAAAGCAAAATGTCATATGTTGGCTTCCTCCAAGGCCTCCCTCAACCTGTAACATCAGATGGCATAGGAATTTTTTTAGCAAGAAAATGAGTACACATGTATCTATATTTGTGTATCACAGAAAATAGGCAGCTGAAAACTAGACTAGCAAAATGATTTGCATACAATACACCACAATTTGTACAACCAATACAGTATGTTCTTTACCCCATATATAGGATGTAGGTCTAGGTTTTCTATAGTATTAAGACATAATGGAGCTAAGACCGATCATATAACATGTTAATTTAGCTATGGTGATACCTTTTCCTGCAATTTACACATGTTTATTTTCCTAGAAACATGAGGTTCTAGAAACATTGCACGGGAGATTGGCTAGTTATAAATATTTGTTAAGTCTGCACTTCAGCATTCAAGAACTGATGTTGTGTTCTAATGGAATTAGCCATGAGGTAAGAAAAAGGTAGAAATCACATAAAGAATGCCTACCTGAGTTCTTAGCTCTTGTCTCCCCCTGCTGCAAGTCTAGAGCTCTTCTCTCACCCTGCTGCAAGTCCAGAGTGTAAAACAACATAGTATAAGCTCCAATTAGCATCATCAAACTTGCTAACCTTCAACTGTCATAAGAGGAGATAAGTGACCGGCCTCAAAATAACACACCTGAAACACCTTGAGGCGGTTTTGATGCCTTCCTAACCGATTCAGATGCCAACTGCCTAACCCTTCAATTATTATAAACATCACTATAATTATAATTTTGACCATTTGTCATACATATGAGAAAACAAGAAACTTCATAAAGATAGTTTGTATGGCCATGCAATCGACAACTTAAGAGCATCAGCTATCTTTTCCACACCAGGATAAATCCGAGGCAGAGCTGCATCCTTTTGCAGCACATGTCTCACAACAACCTCACAATATTGCTTTCCAAGAGCTACACCTCCAACAGTGGTTTTAGGATTTGTTGAAATAATAGTTTCCAGAGCCACACGTGTATCGGATCTCACCATTGCATATAATATCACATTCATTTTCCAACCTGGGGCTGCAGTGGCTTTGATTGTTGTGCTACATCAGGTTGCACTTCTTGGGCTGCAACTTGTTGAACTGTAGGGGCTGCATTGTTGGGGATAGACTGATGGTATGAGGTTGCATTTTTATTTGCTACACCATGCTGGACTATAGGGGCTGCATTGTTGGAGAAGCAGCGACGGGACAAGGGGGGCTGCACAAGCTTTGCTCGGTGTGCTGCATTGGTTTGCACTTCTTGGCTTGTAGGGGCTCCATTGCTGGGGTACACTGATGGGATGACGTTGCATTGGGCTGCACTTCATGTGCTGCACCATGGACTGTAGGGGCTGCATTGTTGGAGAAGCGGTGACGGGACAAGGGATCAAGGTGCTGCACATTGGGGTTGCAATGATGGGGTGAGGTTGCATGGGTCTGCACTGTATGGGCTGCACTATTGGGGCTATATTGATGAGACTGCATAGCAAGGGCTGCAGGACGCTTCCGTGCAAACAAGTATTCACTGTCCTTAGGACATGCGTCATGGTCTTCATTATCTCCATAATTTTCATCTTCTTGGAAAGGAGCATCATGATGATGTGCGTCATCAACATTTTCTATAGACCTTGGGCTCTACAAACAAATGGAAATAATAATGAGACAAATCTACAAAGGATATTAAGAGGCCAAAATAAATAGCTGGTGTATTATTATCGTATTATACCACATGGTGGCGTGAATTAGAACCATTACGTGACATGACTTCCATAAAGTTTTGCCTTTCCTCTGCATGCATTTCCTCTTGCGACTTTTCATTTGCTCTTTCAGTTCAACTATGTGTTGTTCAGCTGTTTTACGGACCAAAACTTCCATTTGAAATCTTGTAGATGGGTAACACTTCAATCCAGCTATACCAATGTCTTGAGGAGTTGGTCCTAGACCCAAAGTTCGCACACGCCTTCTTGGCTCATTTGCACCACAAGCAACAGCAAATGCATCGCCCTATTCAGTTGTTCTTTCCTTCAACTCTCGGTGGACTTCAACAATTTTTTTAAGTTTGTTCTACATAGATGGGAGATCAATGTTTATACACCATCATTATTAACTATTACAATTTAGCAAAAATGCATGGAAACTTACAATGATTTGTTCTGCATTCTGTGTTGGAACACCATTCTGCATTCTATGTTGGAACACCATCATTATGTAGTGACCGATGTTCCGTCGATACAACTAAAAATAGCGGCCGATGATTTGTTACAAATTTATAACGACCAATGGTTCGGCGTTAATATTACGTTTTAGCGGCCGATGTTTGACCCTACAGATTGGCTATGGTATAGTGTAGTTCGTTGAGTTAGAGGTTAATTTGCTGCTCATATGTCCTTGAGATGACCACCTTCCCTATAATATGCAGCATCTCATACTAAACTTGCACAAACATAAACGATCCTTGTTGTCTCGCATGGCGCGTGGAAGCTATGTTGGAGTAATCATTTATATCTAGTTATATCTGCATAAAATGCCCTGAAAAAGGCACACACACTGATTTTGTTAGGGCGCTCTTTGCTCTATTTCTCAGACCGACTGTACCTGTGATGATATGCGACTCTTCAAGGACAACATACTTTGCTCGGCCTTCTTTTTAATTCCAGATGTTTCTCATTCCCGTCCCATCGCACAAGACACATGCACCGACTAGATCTATATATGTGCACATACATGCATATGGCATATATGTATCATCCTTGTTCCTCACTCCCCTTCTATATATCTACATACTCTAATTAGTATATAAGACGACGAGCTCGTCCACACGTAGTCTTGTATAATGGTAAGTGTGGTTTCCACTATGTTGCTTGTATATATAGTACTAATAAAGCACCAATGGAGGTGGCAGCAATTAAATGAAAACTGTTAGTTATTACCTAGCCGGTTCTCCCGTTTTCCTTCACAAGTAGTACATAAGTAATTCCATTATATTGTTGCAAAAAATACACGTACTGTAAAAAGAGTTTGCATAACTTAAATTATAATTAGTTATACTACTTATGCAAGGAACCTACCTAGCGTTATAGGATCGAGCCTCCAACTTAACATGCATGTATGTACCTGATAGGGCACATATATCTATATCTATATATCTATAATAATAAATTGTGAAAATTTCTGTTCACCACGAAATTCTGTTCACCAGTCCATCCGTATAGGACTATGATTCTATACCTAATAATAAAGAGGCAAAATTTTCTGTTTTTTCGGTCTGGTAATTTTTTTGGTCTGGCCTCTAACATTCATCCACGTTTTAACAGATGTTTCAGTTACCGTCTACAGCTCAGACTCTGTTCTTGGTCCATACAAGAGTCCCAACCAAACTGTCATACACACAACTAGCACACAGAATACGTCCAAAAATAATGATCCAACTCAAGTCCATATTTCATACGTTGTCTTCCTCATTGGGAATCAATTCCCATCCAACCTATAATCATAAATTGACTCGATTTTGGTCAATTCACTTGAGATTGGAGTAGAATTGGCAGCACCGCAGCAGGTCCTCCTCGGTTCAGGCCGTCTTTTTACGTTGAGTGGGCCGGATCGCCTTGTGTTTTCGGTTTTCCTCTTCCAGCCGCGAGACAAAATTTGAAGCTCTCTTTTCTTTTCATCCAGCCCCCAACAACGGCTCAGTCACGGATGCACGCCCGTGTACATATCCTGTTTCCCGATTTCATTCTCTTTTTACATTGCCAATGGAATTAGGAGTAGGAAGAGAATAGAAAAATATAAGGTTCCATATGTAAAGATGCTAGAGAGAGAGAAAAGGTGGAAGGGTCTGAGTAATTTTTGAAATATATCAGGGTTTCTGATGCAAAATATCTAAATCTGAGTGGGTCCGGAAATCATAGAAAAATTGAAGAAAATACTAAATCAATTTTGTTAGCTTCGTAAAAATGTGACCTATCCATAGATGCTATGAATCTTATTAGGTTGTACTTTGTCTATAGTTGTGTTAAATCATCATTGCATATGTTGCATACATATAGGTTCGCCCGATAACCGAGTGGCCCTACTTTTTAGCACTTATTATTTTTGTTTATGCATTATGTTTGAGGAGATAGATTTACACCATCTGGTATAGTTTTGATTACAAATAAAACTTATTTTTAATAAAATATGGATTAGTCAATGTACAACTAATTATTTCATGAACAGAATCTTGGGTAGATTATTTTTTTTGAAGAAAATCTTGGGTAGATTATAAAATCTAAATAAATGTATTTATGTAATTCACGACGAGGGATACTATGAAAATGAAGAGATGCCTTTCATCACAATCATTGACGGGCAGATTAATCCTTGACACATCGATAAAAATGTTATGGAGGTTGACAGGTTGCATAAAAAAAACTACAAAGGTCAATATTGAAACATAGAAACACATGGATAATATGAAAAATTAAAGTTATGATATATTTATATCTAAATAATTATGCGCTTTGCAAAGGAACGAAAAATATACTAAGGTGTGTTTTAATTTGATACAGATTTAATAGGACATTGTTATTTATTGTCAACATTACCTTATACTATGGATGTAATGGTCATCATAAAATAAATTATAAAAGCATAAAACATAAGTAGATATGTACCTTTCATGTTATCGTTTTGCATAAATGTTTAATAGTTTTTTCTCCCGTTGCAACGTACGGGCATATTTGCTAGTATTTTCTATTTCCAAAATAGAGAAAGAGGCACAGGATACTCACCCGATCCACCAAACAATATTAGTATGGCACATGTGTATATCATAGTCATCCAAAAAAAGGAAACAAAAAGGTAAATCATAATTCAGCGCAGGGAATCGCAAACTAGGGACTTCTTCCAAGCAACCAACAAGGAAGTATACCACTAACATAACAATTGAACTCTGATTATATTTGAAAATTTATATATCAAAACAATAAGTGAGGGTAAAATAATAAGTGTTAGGCACACCCATATCTCACAGCATATATGCTATGGTCCACCCAGAATATATACTTCTTGGCTCCGCCAGGCTCGCTCCAATTTTGAATTAGTACTATAGCTTGCTGCTAATAGTTAATTTGCCACAATATTAGCTGATGTATGAACCCTGACATGATGATGACAATGTTATATTACCAATGATGCCGGCTGTAACACCCTAAAATTTGCTCTTTTGAAATAGAGTTAACAAAATTAATTATGTATTTTTGTGGCTGTGAAAATATAGGAAAAATAATATTTTTCATTAAATTAAAATTTATCATAAGGCTTAGCAATATTGTTGTGCATACATGCTGGTGCATAAGATTTGATGTAATGTTTGCTTGTTGCTCCTTTGTGTGTTGAGATGAGCAAAGTTTTTAAAATGCGTTTAGTAGATCGATCTTCCTTGACCGGTACGTCTTTATCTTTATCTACAATCAAATTTCTTGTTTCTCAGCTCAAGGTTTTATTAAGAGCTTCCTAAAATATTTTCTTTGTCACCCAAATCTTCGTCCATCAAGCAATCTCCATAAACTTAGAAATTTTTCTAGCTTTTTCTAGAACTTTTTCTCACTTTTCTGTGAGCATAATCTAACTTTTAGATGCTCCAAATTATCCTACCATGAGCTCCAAATACTTCATTTGAGTTCATCATGTTCCATAATGTCTCTAAGAATTTTCTCCGAATTTTTGAAGCTTCCAGAATATTTTTCACGGCTTAAATAATAATTCTAAACTTCTATGCAATTATTTTATCTATGAAATTAATTAATTCTGACAATAATAAATCTCTTATTCTTTTTCCAACGCTCAAGGTCCATGTCTTTATTTACTAATGAGCTTTAATAATTAATTAGACCTATTAGTAAAGTTGGAGGGTGCAACATCAATTAGTACCATATTGCTAATTGATGTAGATGTGTAGAGTTTTTATCTCTATATATATATATATATATGTATCAACCTCTTGGGTAAAGTACATAAAAACTACTGTATAAGGAGCTCTAATTTGAGAAATCTCTCGTATTGTAAATTATAATTTTCTTCCTTCCTTACTACGTCGTCTATGACATCTCCCCCCACACGGAACTCGGAACTCTGCCCCAACGATCAGCTCTTCTTGTTCTGGTCATCGAGAACCTATCTACTGGCTCCACAGCAAGTCCAGAGTCACCGCCACTATCTCTGTGGTTAGCGTCGACGAGTTGAAGCTATCGTGTGAGTTCCATAACGGGTCCACCTTCCCAAAGCTTGGAGTTCGACGATGACCAAATCAAAATTCCGTGAGTTTTCATCTATTCATTTTTCCAATTTTCCTTTCTCGTCACACCTGATGAGGCTTCAGCATTTTTTTTTTCTTCTGTTCTGAGCTGCCGGTGCTGTAATTTTGCAAGTTGCCGACGCCTGCTCCTGCTGCTGGATGCCGAGCACCACTCATATCACCGTCACGTGCACCGCTTGCTTGGACCAGAACTCATAGGTGTGTTGATCTTCGTCAAGACGAACCCTGAATCCCCAGTACAGGACAGGTCTTTAGTTCCGGTCGAAAACCACTTGTATTCCCGGGTGGCGAGCCGGGACTAAGGGATCGGAACTAAAAGTCCCACCTTTAGTCCCGGCTCCCAGACCCAGGACTAAATGGGGACCTTTAGTCCCGGTTGGTAACACAAACCGGGACTACAGGGGGCACCAGGCAGTGACGTGGCGCCACCCCTTTTAGTCCCGGTTGGTATTACCAACCGGGACTAAAGGTTTTTTTGTTTTTGTTTTTTTTCTTTTTCCTTTTCATTTCTTTATTGATTTTGGTTTTCAATTGTATATGTTCTCCAATTTAATCGTATACGCCGCAATTATCCGTATACGTTGC
>Ga0182004_10005091_pt1 | contig 10684 bp, 12 predicted proteins | sample Sormic07211540_1_FD_120479 | JGI IMG/M metagenome (GOLD analysis project Ga0182004, IMG submission 120479) | Endophyte microbial communities from Sorghum bicolor roots, Mead, Nebraska, USA - 072115-40_1 MetaG | ecosystem: Host-associated > Plants > Roots > Unclassified | place: USA: Nebraska...
AAGGAACATTCACGAAGTATTCTTTTTTTAGGTGACTGATGGCCATATGTCTTCCTCGATATTTTCTTTTGTTCATATGTACATGCAGCCACCTGTTAGTACACTTTCGATTTTGATTTGTTGGTCTTTGAAATTTCAAGCCAACAATGACACTTTGCAATATTATCAACATTTTTTCGATTATGATAATTCACTTCTAATTTGCATATAGCTAAATGTTGCCGTAGCGTTAGCACGGGCAGTATACTAGTATGGAAAGGTGATGAACTTTAGTCCCACCTTGCTACTTCAAGTGGAGTGAGACAAACTTAAAAGTTTGAGCTATCTCCATCTTGTTGAAGCAATTGGGGAGAGGAAAAGGAAGAACCACACGCGCGTGTGCTCGCTCACCTCACCGGGCGGGGCGGGGCGGGGCCAATGGGCGCGCATGCATGACATGCGCGTAATGGTCCGGCGATTTCCAGCTTCGACCCTTGCGGGTGCACGGCTTCCTTTTGCTACTTGGAAGGATGTCTATCCTCTCTTTTCGTCTTCTTCCTCTTATTTCTTCGCGCTGACAACTCCGCTGTAAGGATGTCTATCCTCTCTCTGTTGTTCGGTCTCATATCTTTTCTGTTGCTAGCACTAGATCTCGTTAATTTGACTCAAATCGTAGTGCTAGTTTTTATTCATATATCTGTGATACATGTTGTTAGTCTTTTTCTTGTTGTCAAAATTAATTTATGTATCACTAAATTGCTTTTATTTTCAACATCCCTACTGATTATTAAAAATCATGTTTGTTCGTGGGTGTGGCCGGCTCCTGGTGTCTTCTAGTTTGATCCTGCTGGACAAGAAGGCTTCAGTTGCCAGGGCCGGCCGACGCCATAAGCAGCCAGGGCCGGCGGCCGCCCTCACCGGCCATCAGCCGGGCCACCGACGACTGCCCAAGGTGAGCTATATGATGAGCTCGCGGGTGTTTTCTATCAGGGACAACTTATCTAGAAATTCTTTATACGTTGTTTCAGCTATACACTATCAATTTATTTCATATGCTCATATTTCTTATATTATTATATGCTGTTTCATTGCTGAATGCAGAATTATTTGATTCCCAGTTAATAGGAAGAATTCCTTTGATGTTTTACAAAGGAATTTAGAGTGCATGAGGGAATATTTATATGTATGAGTATTTTTGTCGTATGCTAATACTTCCTCCATCCCAAATTATAAGTCGTTTGATTTTTTATCTCAAGTTTAACCACTTGTCTTATTCAAAAAATTTATATAAACATAATTAAATTTAAGTCATTTTTGAAGAACTTTTACTGGGCCTGTTTAGTTTCCTTTGTTAAACTTATCACCCGTCACATCGAATGTTTGGACATATGCATGCAGTAGTGGACCCAGGATTTAGCAAAGACTAGGACCAAATATCAGTGGCCAAGCGCCCATAGCGACACTATAGTTTTTAGTCTTCAAGATCAAGCACATAATTAGAATCGCCCTCCTCCAAAAAAAAGCATTGTCATTGCTAGTACTGCAATGCTCTAGTCCTTACTGTCACTTTGAGATGGTGGAGGATGAGGTGGTTTGCTATTTGCTATTCTTGTTTAGGAACTCAAGAGAAATGTGATGTTAAAGTCGAACCCTCTTCGTCAAATTAAAATAAAAAATTGAATATTAGGAATTAAAATAAAAATTAGTAGACAATACTTAAACTCTTGAAGTCAAGAGAAGAAATAACTTCACAAAATCGTAGGTAACTCTTCCTCTGTTGTCTGCTCAGCTGCTCAACCTATAGGAATGTTGTCTTTCAGGACTCAGGCGTGGGACGACGGCCGGCGCTCGGTGAGCTAGGATCATGCCAGTGCACGTAGCTGGTGCAAACACGTAGGCATCGCGAAACTTAGGGGCAGAGGCCAGTCGAGGGGTGAGGCTCGATGCCGCAAGCGCAATGGCAGCCAGCGGTAGGCCGCAGGCGGGGGCCGCTAGTGCCGAGAGGGGATGGGTGCCGCAGCGCCGGCGCCAAGTGCAAGAGCGAGCAGGAGGCGGGAGCGGCGGGCGGTGGCGTGAGCGAAGCTAGGGAAGAGCCGCGAGCAACATGTGCGACCGAGCGACTCCGTGGTCTGCTGCTGGCCTCTGCCCTACTCTTCTCCTTACTAGGTTGTTCGTTCTTGGGCCAAAATTGAAATATTGTTCCTAAAAAATTTGGGCCACGACTAGAGTCATGGCCCTACTAGCTCTAGTCCTAGACCCGCCCCTATATGCATGGAGTACTAAATATAGATTATTTACGAAACTAAAAACACGGCTAGAGAGTAATTTGCAAGACGAATCTTTTGAGCCTAATTGCTCCATAATTGGACACTAATTGTCAAATAAAACGAAAATGTTACACCTGTTGAACTTTAACAACTCAACCAAACACCCCCAAGCCATGACAAAAGAAGTGATGTTTTGCATAAATTTTTGAATAAGACGAGTGGTCAAACTTAGTGTCAAAAAAGTCAAACGTCTTACAATTTAGGATGGATTGAGTACTTCCTAATTTTAAGAGCCTGATCCTGATGCAACCCATACATTTTTTTCTAAAAATATATTTTCCTACATATTTAAAAAAAATCATAAGTCTGTTATTACTTGAGCCAAAAGTGCAATGATATTAATCTGTAATCACGTGACCCATGTAACTGAGCACACCAGCAAACAATTTGGGCAACTATTCTTTTGCCTTCACTTTCTAAACATCCATGTACCATGACTATGACTGAAACTGCCAACTGGTTGCTAGAAAAACTTGAATGTGACCGGATTTCATTGACATTTACCTGCATATACTTTATACAGAGATACTTGGTTATTTAGTATTGCCAATCTTAGCCATTCTGCTGGTGCTGGGAGTTGTCATTAGAGATTGCTTGCTAACCTATGTCGGGCACCTAGAAAGCCACAAATATGAAAGAAATATATATTGAAGATTTCTTTCTACCGATATAAAACATTATCTTATCTGTATCGTGGAAAGATTTATACAGTAGAGTTTGTGAGCCTACGACGTTGTGTTCTTCGTGACTATGTTAATTTCACAAACTTTGTTTTTTAATTAAATGTCACGTTAATGTTAGTATTTATTTTTTATAGTATTATTATTTAATCATGCAATTTGTATGTTTTAAGTATAAAATATTAGCTACCACGTAGCAACTCACGGGTATGCTATCTAGTACAAACTTGAAAGACCAAGTGTCAGGTCTTGCCAAAAAAAAAACTGTCACTTCTCTTACCCATTTTTTGTTTAATCCAAGCTTGATGTTAGATGACATTTTCTCCATCCCTACTCACCCGATCAAATTTGGTTATACTTTTAGGATTTTCAGGTGTTCAGGTTGGTTTTTGGGTCAAGAAATATGGCATGCTCGACTTGGCTGATAAGCTATGGTTAAAAATACTTGTTTGCTCATATTTTTTTAGAGAAAAATACTACTGAATTGCTGACAGATTCAACACATAAACTTAAGTAAACAAGTGCTTGATGATTATTGTAAGTCGAAAGTAACAAACATCCAGTCTATACGATGCAACAATCAGTTGGATCTATTGATAAGATTATATATCACATGATTTTTGGAGGACTTCCCATTCTGGTCAAGTACTACCTTTCGATGATGTTGAGACGATAGAACGGCCAGCCAATGCAATCCGATCCCATCATCATCAAAAGAGAAAAACTCTACATGCAATCCATCCATGGAAGCTTTGGTATGCCTTTTCCAACATTAGCATCCATATTAGATGTGTTCTCGTCTTTGGTCACGCCGGAGTGACATTCACCGTGTTTGCTGCGACCAAGGCTTGTCGGGCCCCCTTCTTGAGTCTTTCTTGACGCATGTGAGCGGAATTGACACCTTCAAAAAATTCAAGCTTGCTATGGATCCGAAAGTCTTCGAAACTACTGTATTGCTCTTGCACCTTCACCGTATGCTCCGTTTTATGAAGGAATTATTACAGTATGATACGATGCTATGCGTTGGCTCTGTTTAGATTGAGGGATGAAAATTTTTTTATGTCACATTGGATGTGTTGGAAGGATGTCGGAAGAGGTTTTTAGAAACTAATAAAAAAAATAAATTATATAGCTCGTCAGAAAACTACAAGACAAATCTATTAAGCATAATTAATCTATCATTAGCACATGTGGGTTACTGTAGCACTTAAGGCTAATCATGGAGTAACTAGACTTAAAAGATTCGTCTCGCAATTTTCAACCAAACTGTATAATTAATTAATTTTTTTATATACATTTAATATTTCATGCATGTGTCCAAAGATTCGATAGTCATGGCTCAAAAAATTTTGGGTGGGAAACTAAACAGTCCCGTGTTCACGCACTTTTGCAGATTTTACACCGGGTAGTACCACGTACTCACATGAGTAACAGGACACACAGCAATGCTGACCCATCATATCCCACTTCCAGCTGTGGTTTCATCAGGGTCAAGAGAGAGAGCATAGACTGTCAAGCAGCAAAGACGGCGAGACAGAGGAGATCAATCAATGTATTACCAGCCGAGCTGAGCTGAGCTGAGCTGAGCTGATCACCCTCTCTCCTTCCCCCACCGTCCCCGTTCTCTCTCACAAGAATCACTCTCCTCTCAGATCTCACAGCCAAAAAGAGAGGAGCTTTAACCGCCGGGTACGGTGGGCTCAAAGGTAGCCATGGCCAGGCGGCGGCCACCACCATTCCACGCCCGTGTCGCCGCCGCCGTGTTCCTGCTGCTGCTGCTGACCCCCGCCCCGACCTCCCAGCTCGGCCTGGGCGCCGCCATTGCCGCCTGGATCCACGGCTCGCCGCCTGCTCCTCCTAGCCCTAGCACTGACGACGACACCGCCACCGCCTCCTCCTCGGGCGCGCCGGCCAGCAGCCCACGGAGCCAGGAGTACGCGGCGCTGCAGGCGCTGAAGGCGGCCGTCACCGAGGACCCCAATGGCGCGCTGTCCTCGTGGCAGGGCGCCAATGTGTGCGCCTACAAGGGCGTGTACTGCTCCGCGCCGCCCGACGGCGCAGCCGCCGCCGCGGCCGGCGCGTTGTCCACGGTGGTCGCCGGCATCGACCTCAACCGCGCCAACCTGAGGGGCACGCTCCCCGACGCGATGTCCCTGCTCGCGCACCTCACGTTCCTGCACCTCAACAGCAACCGCCTCGGTGGCGCCGTCCCCGACACGCTCCGGGACCTGCAGTACCTGACGGAGCTGGACCTCAGCAACAACCTCTTCTCCGGCCCGTTCCCGTCCTCCACGCTGCTCATCCCGTCGCTGGTGTACCTCGACCTCCGCTTCAACGCCTTCTCCGGGGAGGTCCCGCCGGAGGTCTTCGCCAAAGAGCTAGACGCCGTGTTCCTCAACGACAACCAGTTCGAAGGCCAGATCCCGGACACGCTATGGGGTTCCCCGGCGACGGTCATCACGCTGGCCAACAACCACTTCACCGGCGCCGTCCCGGCCGCCTACGAGTTCGGCGCCGGCGGCGGCGGCCGGGTCCGCGAGGTGCTGTTCCTCAACAACAACCTGACGGGGTGCGTGCCGGAGGCGCTGGGGTTCCTCCCCAGCATCGAGGTGCTGGACCTGAGCTACAACGCGCTGTCGGGCCACGTCCCCGGGACGCTGTCGTGCCTGTCCGGGATCGAGGTGCTCAACCTCGCGCACAACCAGCTGACCGGCGAGCTCCCGGACCTGCTGTGCGACCTGCGGCGGATCACCAACCTGTCCGTGTCCTTCAACTTCTTCTCCGGGATCAGCCAGCGGTGCGACCGGCAGCTCGGGAGCCGCGGCGTGTTTGACTTCGTGGGGAACTGCGTGCCGGGGAGGGACATGCAGCGGCCGCAGCCCGAGTGCGACGAGTTCCCGGGGGAAGGAGGACTCAGCTGCCTCCACATCCCCGGGGCGCGCCCAGCCGGGTGCGACGGCGGCGGCGGCGGCGGCGTGACTATTGGCGTCGGCGTTGGAGTTGGTGTTGGCGGGCTGCCGTTCGGCCTGCCTGGCGCCGCCGCCGGAGGCGTGGTCACCGTCACCGTGCCGTGATCTGCCGCCGGGGGCGGGGCCGGCCACCTTGCACCTCGATCTTTCTTTGGGTTTCGTTTCTTCCTTTTGCTTTCGGGAGGCAATTTATTAACCTCGATCATCGGCTTTGGCGTAACGTACACATCGATGGTAATGGGGTGAATATTGGTTGGTTCTCGGCTGGTTAATACTCCCATTTTTCGCCATTTTTGTATGTTGTTTAACCAACACTTTGGCGCATTGTTCGTCCATGGGGGTCCATGACAGCGTAAAGGTCGCTGACGAACTGGGCGGCCAGCTGCCCAGCTGCAAGGCTGCATGCAAGGACGCAAGTGACTGTCGACGGGGAGGGCCGATCGGCCGGCCGGAGCTGGAAGAGGAGACAGGAGCTGGGAAGAAATGGATCTCGGAGGAGGATGTGTTAATGGCGCCATGAATGCGGGGCACGGAGGTGGTTGGATGCCACTCTCCTATACTACTACAGTAGTACAGTACAGCACACTGCACAGCGAGCGGCGTATGGGCCGGCCCGGCGAGAGCAAGGTGCTCGCTCCGCCATGTGATGTGTTGCTATCTTGTAGCTAGGCTGTACTACGCCTGTAGTACCGTCTTGCGCAACAGCAAGGTGCTTCCGTGCTAGCGTCCGCTGCCACGACGAGAACCTAAAATTTGCCGCGCAAATACGTGAACAGGCTGTGCCGTTAGATATGCACCGAGATACCGCACTATCTCCCCTCCAGACTCCAGATATGCATAGTGTATTAAATATACATAAAAATAAAAATTAATTGTACAGTTTATCTGTAAATTGAGAGACGAATCTTTTAAGTCTAGTTACTTTATGATTGGATAATGTTTGTCAAATAAAAACGAAAATACTACCGTGTCGAAATCTAAAAATTTTTGCGAACTGAACAAGGCCATAGACGGCCTTGCTGTTAGATACACAGCGAAGTATGTGCTCAAGCTGTGCCGTTAGATATGCTGTACGTGCACAGCGTGAGAGATAATAATAGATGACATTTGCTATTTGTCTGTTGACAGATTTTTGTTACTAAACCTGTCAGATTTCTATATGTTTGATTCTGCTTGAAGATTTGTATTACAACTGTGTAATGGATCGCATTTAAAAAAACTAATAGATTTAACCATATAAAATATGCCGACATATAACTAAACACTCCTATAGGAAAGTCACAATGTAGAAAGTGCTTGATAGTTATGTCATGTTCGTTGATCTGAAAAACCATAGTTGATATCTGTTCGCTGATTTATTATGAGAGAAAAACACTGCTGGCTGACAGAAAAAGTACGGCTGATAACATAAGCGAACAGAGACCTAGCTAGAAAATCAGACCAATAATTCTTCTTGCTCTCTCTCTCTCTCTCTTTTTCTCTCTCCTCCAATCCTTATTTGGCTGGCTTCGAAGCTTCGTCGTGTGGCACCACCACCATCTTCCCGGTCCCACCACCGCCACGCCCTTGCTCGGTGGCTACGCGAGATTCATGCTAGCAATGCGAGGCCCTCCAGCTCTCTACTTTCATTGGGCACCACCTCCTTCTTCTCCTCTCTACTCTGTCATCACCACACCCTTGTTCGGCAGCCACGCGAATGACGCGACAGCCGGTTCAGTTTTATCGTGGGGCTTTGGCTGTGTCTCAAATTTAGGTTTAGTAGTCTCATCTGCCTCCAACACTGTCGACATGGAAGGATAGCCATGATTTGCGTCCTTGGTATCCTACATGTTCATCTTACGCGCGTGATTGGTTGCCCCAGGCTTGGCCGTTTGGGATGGAGGGGTCATCCAGGCCAGGGTTAGCCGTGGTAGGATGATACAAGTGCTTGTGTTTGGTTGCATTCGTAAACTCTAGAAGAGCCCCTGTTCTACCACATTGCAGAAGCCCATGCTTCCCTCTGTTCTACCCAAGCAGCGTTATCTAGGACATGGTCAGGCTGATTGGCATTGTTAGTGACGTTAGGGATCCAAGATGCCTCATCACGGACATGTTCGTCCTCCCCATGTCTCAAGATCCAATTGTGCAGGATACAACATGCAAGAACTAGTTTTACTTGTGTTTTGTATGGGTGAAATGGTTTGTTGTCTAAAATTCTGAACCTGTTCTTCAAAGCCCCAAAGGCTCTCTCCACTGTAACTCTAAGAGAGAAGTGCCTAAGATTGAAGAGCTCTATCTTGTTTTGGGGTCTGTTGGAGCCATACTCCCTCAAATGGTACTTTGTACCACAGAAAAGGAGATAAGAAACCAGGCTGACAGCGTACCCAACATCGACAAGATAGATTTTTCCTGGAAAGGTAAAAAAAGGGCTAGGGTTTAGATTTCATATAATTCCATATGGTTTGGATTTTACCTGGAGGGACTCTAAGGCCGTCATTGCTCTGTATGGCATTAGACAAAATAAGGGCATCATGTGCAGACCCTTCCCAACCAGTCAACACATAAGTGAACCTCAAATCAAAGTCCACTGCTGCTAGTACATTCTGTGTGATGGTGTGCTTCCTACCTAAAGGCAGCTTGTATCCTCCTAGGCACTCTAGCTAGGATATGTGTTCCATCAATTGCTCCTATGCAGTCCTACGTAGTAATAAAAAGTTTGTGAAATAGATAACTCCAAGGTGAATTAACTTGTGATGACCACCAATGGAATGGAGGGAACACCAACCTTGAAGAAAGGGTACCACCTTCTGCTCCCAAGAATCCTAGGATGTACACTACTACTAGGAGGAACAATCAATTCATTCCTCAACTCCCCTACTACATACAAAACTCTCTGAAAAAACCAATTGATGGTCTCCACTGACCTCCTGAATGTGAGGTCTACTACTCTGAACCTCTCATTGTGGCCAACAACATGCAAAAACATTGCAACTTGTTCTTCAACAGTAGCATGTATGTTGTCTGTTACAAGACCTCTAGTGCGAAAAAGATCACACAGCTGGAAAAAGGTGGCCTTCTCATCCTAAGAAGATTAACATAATGGACATAATATGAATTGTAGATGTAGTTAAGGTTTTTAATCCTCTATTGGCCCCTCTCTGTTAGAGGCCCATAGGTAATTGACCGAACGTCTGCAACTCTTCTCCTAAACCACATGAAAAACCAACATGCCACAGCTACAATCATAGTAGCAGTCACTCGCCATCTAGCTTGGAAGTCCATTTCTACGAATAGGATATACATATGTATGGGCTAATTAGCAAGGGAATGAACCATTTGAACCATTTGTGCTATGAACTGAAAAGTAATTGCAAAGAATCATTAAAAAGGCTGCAAACATAGACGCGGTTACCACACCAAAAGGTGCTCCTCCAATGCCTAATCAACCATATGTACTATAATAATTATTGACCTTGGCACTGAGCTTAGTTTCATAATAAAAAAAAGCATCATCATCAGTACTATGCACACAGTCCTGCTTAAGATGCACAGCAAGGCACGAAACCACCAGATCTACTAGCAAGAATGCCATATCTACATCGCAATTGCACAGATCTAGGAGGGTACCATGACAAACCCCAACAAAACAATCATGGCCATAACCAAAATCTCATGGTATGAAACATAGGGAGAGAAGAGGGGTAAGGCGAGGTATACTAGCCGAAGCACCGGAGAACCAAGAAGGTTCTGGCAACTGTGCAGAATGCAAGTGACAAACCAGCGCCGAGAAGGGAGAAGGGAGGGCGCACCAGAGCAGTGGAGGCATGAGAGTGGAGGAATGGAAGCAGTCACCCTAACTCCAACCCCTGTGCGCGCGCTTTTCAGAGTCGGATGGAGCCGTCTTCTGCCAACCGCGCCTAGGGTTCCCACCAAGCGTCGCGCTGTCCTGGCTCGCGAGTGAAGGTCACGACGAGAAGACGGAGGCGGCCAGGAGGGAGGGGCCGCAATGAACGATAGGGCACAGACAAAGTATGCGAGTTGGGCAACCAAACACGGACTGAGTGTATCAAATGGAGCCAGATGGGCCTTTACACCGACCCAACGGGGCAACCAATCATGCCCATAGGAACTCAAGGAGGAAGGAATATTAGGAGAAGGAAGGGGGCTGTAGCGCGGCCGGCAATAGAGAAGAGTGTCTGAGTGGACCATGTAGGGCCTGTTTGGAACAAAGGAATACAAAACAGAAGAAAGAGAAAAAAATACAGGAATAGACTAAGTGTGTAGTAGTAAAACAGAGGAAAGGAAAAACACAGGAAATTGCTAGAAAGGGTGTTTGGAACATAGAAATCCATAACGTGGGAAATACTACAAGACATGGTTATATGAATATTAATAGAGTCATTATTAATGCTTAATGATAAATCTGTATGTTGCACATTTTGTCCATGACTCTCTTACAAGTGGGATTAGTGGCCCATAGAATGGACCGCCGTTGCATGCATACATATATTTCCGAGTGGAGCCCAGCCACCCTTTTGTCTACTTGTTCTCTCCCCATTGCTTCTCTCTCCTGCCTAATTCTCTCCAGAAGCATGCTTAGGGCACTCACAATGCAAGACTCTATCACAGAGTCCAAGACACTTAATTACATATTATTTATGGTATTTTGCTGATGTGGCAGCATATTTATTGAAGAAAGAGGTAGAAAAAAATAAGACTCCAAGTCCACATTGTTCGAGGTAATAAATAA
>Ga0182004_10005092_pt1 | contig 10683 bp, 5 predicted proteins | sample Sormic07211540_1_FD_120479 | JGI IMG/M metagenome (GOLD analysis project Ga0182004, IMG submission 120479) | Endophyte microbial communities from Sorghum bicolor roots, Mead, Nebraska, USA - 072115-40_1 MetaG | ecosystem: Host-associated > Plants > Roots > Unclassified | place: USA: Nebraska...
CAGGGGTCCAATTGTAAACTTTTTTCAAAAAAAGGACCAAATTGTAAAAAATTGGGTAGCTACTACTGCATCCCTTTCTCCAAATAAGACCTTGTTTAGTTTAAAAAAAATTGTAAAATTTTTCAGCTATCACATCAAAGCATGAAGTATTAAATATAGATAAAAAAATAATTAATTATATAGTTTATCTTTAATTTATGGGACGAATTTTTTGAACCTAGTTAATATATGATTGGATAATATTTATCAAATAAAAACGAAAATACTACCGTACGTGTCATTTTTTAAAAATTTTAGAACTAAACAAAATAATGCACTAGGGAGTCTAATTAATTTTGCTTTTTTATCGATCGTGAGGGAATCGATATGACTGATGATGCAACGGCTGTCGTCTAATAACTACATACACTCCCGACAAGGAATTCCGGCAAGAGGGTAGTCCAGAGACTGCTAGTACTGTTTACTATACTGTTCAATGTATTGATATTATTGCTCACAAGTGTTGTCGTTCACGCGTTGTTTACTCTTTATGTTAAAGCAAAATATGTTTGTTTTTTTTTTCTCGAATACGCAAGAGGGTTGCGTATCTTTGTATTAAGTGAGAAAGTTCAGTACACTCCGGCTTAGCCGGGCATCCCAAAACTTGCAAAATATGTTTGTTGTTCAAGTGTTTTTAATTAGGCGTTATTCACCGTTTAGTGAAAAAAAAAACCACGCCCACTATCCATGCATCTGAAATTCCAGGGAGCTGAGAGCGCCTTCGCTACTGTACGTTCAATATGTACATTCCTGCAATTCAATGTACTATTCTTGTAATTCAATATACTGTTACTGGTGTTTACGAGGGACTTTTCTAGAAACCACGCAACTGTTCACTGTGTCTGTTCTTTTTCTTTTCCTTTTCTATAGAAATGTGCATGTACATTGTAATAGAATTTACTTTCTTGTTTTCATCATCACGTGTCACCTACACGATTTGCGACTCGAAGATTTACCCAACAACCACGTCATTGTTTCAATACATATTGAAACGGAACTACATACTAACTCTTAATGTGTCTTGGAATCATACTACTTTGTACCATTGCTATATATGGTTTGTGAGCCCATGTCACTACAGGATCATAGAGAGGGACATAGCGGCATTATGGTAATTAAAGAAAACCAAAAGATACTCCGTGCTTGTTGCTGCCGAGATTGTGAAAAAATAAAAATGAAGTAAAGATGACATGGATATATAATAAAGTGTTGAAAGTTAGTGGCATGACATGTCTATTAGTGAAAGATGATATGGGTAGTTAGTGGAACTCGGGATACAACTTGAAATGATGTGGATAGCTTACCATTAAGAGGTTGGAATTTAGAGGCATGACATGGCTATTAGTGGAAGATGATGTGGATGTTTTGTACATATCTTGAGATAGAACTTGAGATAACATGGATAGCTTGCATTAAAAGGTTAGAAATTAGTGACATTATATGGTTATTAGTAAAAGAGATGATGTGAATGTCTCGTATGTAAATGTAGAAGTTTGAGATGACATGCATGGATAGCTTGTATTAAGAAGTTGGAAGCTAGTGGCATGATATGACTATTAGTGAAAAATAATGTGAATATCTTGCATGTTGAAATAAAACATGAGATGACATGGATATATATAGCTCGCATTAAGAGGATGAAAGTTGGTGGCACAACATGGGTATTAATGAAAGATCATGTGGATATCTTCCATGTTGAACACGAACATGTGGTCAGGGTTAGTTTTATAAGAGATAATACAGATGCACTTGATATCTAGCTAGTGGTTCAGATTGGTCGCCCGATTATGGTCAATCCTAAGTGACCAATGCCATTTCCTGTTCACACACGGCTCGTCAACGTTGCGACATGTACATATTTCCTATACGACGGCAAGGAACTGCAAATTAAACACGCGTGTGTGGATTCTATTTATCATCATATATACAACATTTTGGAGTACATGGTGAATAATGATAATGATATGATAGGGCTGCAACAGAGACACCACCAATGAGAAGGGTCCTCGATAATGGAAGGCATGACGAAGCTGCATCTCATTTGGACACCAAAAACGCGTAGGATAGATAGACACTGGGAGAGGGAAAAGGTAAAGCCTAAAGCGACGTCAGTTTGGGTTATACAATTAGTTAAGTGCAGCAGATCAGTGATAATTTTGAGCTTATGCTGACTGCTGAGTGGCTGGCCGGACCTATAAATTGAGATGTGCTCTCCCTCTCTGCAATGCAAACTACCACAGCAGAGTGATAAGCAAGAGCAAATTAAGCTTCTCACTCATCATCAGCACCTGGCCTGCCATTAATTACCTAGCAGCTAGCTAGCTAAGGTAGCCATGAAGGTAGAGCGCGACCTCCACATGAGCCGCGGCGATGGCGAGGACAGCTACGCCTCCAACTCCAGGCTTCAGGAGAAGTCCATACTGAAGACGAGGCCGGTGCTCCACAAGGCCGTGGCGGCGGCGCACGCGTCGTCGCTCTCCTCCGGCGGCGGCGCCATGGTCGTCGCGGACCTCGGCTGCTCGTCGGGGCCCAACACGCTGCTCGTCGTCTCCGAGGTGCTCGGAGCCGTCGCCGACAGGCGAGAGGATCTGGCAATGGCCGCTGGCGCCCAACCGCAGCACGTGCAGTTCTTCCTGAACGACCTGCCCGGGAACGACTTCAACCTCGTGTTCCAATCCCTGGAGCTGTTCAAGAAGCTGGCCGTCAAGGACAAGGGGGACGCGCTGCCGCCGTACTACGTCGCCGGGCTGCCGGGCTCCTTCTACACGCGGCTGTTCCCGGACCGCTGCGTCCACCTCTTCCACTCCTCCTACTGCCTCATGTGGCGCTCCAAGGTCCCCGACGAGCTCGCCGGAGGCGCCGTCGTCAACGAGGGCAACATGTACATCTGGGAGACCACGCCGCCGGCGGTGGTGGCGCTGTACCGGAGGCAGTTCCAGGAGGACTTCTCGCTGTTCCTCAGGCTGCGCCACAGGGAGCTCGTGTCCGGTGGCCAGATGGTGCTGGCGTTCCTCGGCAGGAAGAACAAGGACGTGCTCCATGGCGAGGTCAGCTACATGTGGGGCCTCCTCGCGCAGGCTCTTCAGTCACTCGTCAAACAGGTCTGCTCTGTTCTGTTGTTTTCTGTTCTCTTGGGCAACATCATCCATCAATTAATGGAAATATAATCCTCAACTGAGAGCTGATGGAGAGTGGTGAACAACCCTAGCTACTGCTAGCTTCCTGATGCATTGCATGCATGCATGGCAACCATGGCCGCAGGGACGTGTGGAGAAGGAGAAGCTGGACTCCTTCAACCTGCCGTTCTACGCGCCGTCGGTGGACGAGGTGAGGGACGTGATCAGGCAGAGCCAGGCGTTCGACGTCACCCACATCCAGCTCTTCGAGTCCAACTGGGATCCGCACGACGACATGGAGGACGACGACGGCGGCCTCGTGCTCGACGGCGTCCAGAGCGGCGTCAACGTCGCCAAGTGCATCAGGGCCGTGATCGGGCCACTCATCGCGCACCACTTCGGCGACCACGTACTCGACGGCCTCTTCGAGCTCTATGCCAAGAACGTCGCCGTGCACCTCCAGAAAGTGAAGACCAAGTACCCTGTCATCGTCGTTTCACTCAAGGCATCAATTAGTCGTGCGCCAAAGAACCAAGCTAATGACAAGTATTATTCAGGTTTCACGCACGGCCAGTTTATGTAGATCGAATCTCTGGCGACATATCTGTTACTGGCGAGTAGTTATTACCGCCGGCCGGTAGTACACGCGTACTGTATGCATGCAGAATTAATCTATGAAATAAAGTAGCTCAGGTAGACAGGTACGGTTAGTGGCAGAACGAAAATTTAATTTCCTCCTTGCTTTGGATGTTGTAGTAGCTAGCATGCAGGTTCAATGTTTCCACAAGCCCATCTAGCTAGATGTATCTGGTTGATTATGTGCTGTAGTGGTAATGGTATATGAAAATCGAACGGAAGCAGATTGTTTGGATAAAGGAAGATGTTATTCCCTGTCGTAACATATAGGGATTCAATGTTCAAAATTCTATACAAGATATTTTAGGTTGTCAACTAAGCAAGTTAAGTCCTGTAGGCCTGGTCTGAGAGCAACTCCAATAGACCTCCTAAACAGGCCCCTATCTCAAATTTTAGAAGTTTGAGAACTCCAGTGGGCCTCCTACTTGGGCTCTCATTTTAGGAGAGCTCTCAGATTGTAGTCGGAGGCCCCAAGAATAGGACCCGACGCGGCGTCCCTCTCCCCGACGCCTCGACGCGGCCGCGTTCACCGCGCGGCCTCCCTCTCCTCCGACGCCGGCCGCGGCCACCACGCCCCGACGCGGCCTCCCTCTCCCCCGACGCCTCGACGCCACCGCCGGCCGCGGCCACCCTCTCCCCCGACGGCCCGGCTCCACCGCGCCCCGACGCCCGGCTCCACCGCGCCCCGACGCGCCGGCTCCACCGTGCCCCGACGCCCTGGCTCCACCGCACCACGACGCCCCGGCATCACCGCGACCCGACGCCCCGGCATCGGGCGCGTGCGCAGGTTGCGTGTGCGTGAGCGCGGCGCGGCGCGGCGGTGACGGCGGCGCGCGAGCGAGGCGTCGTTGGGCTGGAGTTGAGCGAGCGCGGCGGTGACGGGGGCGCGACGATGACGGGGGCGCGCGGGTGGGATGCTGGATAGGTAGTTGGGCTGGAGTTGAGTGATTTTTGGGCCCCTATTGTATGCAGCCCAGCATGCAAATGAAATAAAATAGGGGGCCCAATTTGCATGCTGGGCTGGAGTTGCTCTTAGAGTATCAAAAAATGGGCTCATTTGCATTCCCCTTTCTGGCCCGGCCCGTCGTCCATTCCGTAGGGCCCATAAAGAAATCAGTCAGTGGGCCTGAGTCCACGTACACAATCGGGAACGAATGGGCCTTACCGAGCAAAGTTTTCGTGGAAGCCCAGAAGGAAAGGGACGGAAGAGAAGGGAAAAAAAAAAGTAAACAAAAGCACGCGCAGTACCATCCTCGATCGCCACGCCACAGCACCAACGGCAAACCCCCTGAAACACGGCTCCAGATCCGGCGGCCGGAGGCGACCTCCTCGCAACCAACGGCGCTGATCCCCTCCTCCGCCATCTCCGTCCATCTCGGCATCTCCCATCACCATCGATCACCACCACCAAGAGGTAAACCACTGCGGGGACTGCCGCACTTCCCAGACACCGAGCCCCTCTCGCTCGCTCGCTCGCTCTCGTGTCGTCGTCTGGGTTCAGATCTCGTCTCATGGGCGCCACCATGTGGCAGCGGCCAGGTTCTCGGCATGTCGGAAGCGGAGGCCGCCTGCGGCGGCGGCGGCGGGGGGAAGGAGCAGGACCGCTTCCTGCCGATCGCCAACATCGGGCGCATCATGCGCCGGGCGGTGCCGGAGAACGGCAAGATCGCCAAGGACTCCAAGGAGTCCATCCAGGAGTGCGTCTCCGAGTTCATCAGCTTCATCACTAGCGAGTGAGCCCCTCCCCTTCCCTCGCCCGTGATCTGATCTGGCTCCGAATTGTTCCTCTGATGGACTCGTCCGTGATTTTCATCTCTGCAGAGCGAGTGACAAGTGCATGAAGGAGAGGCGAAAGACCATCAACGGCGACGACATCATATGGTCCTTGGGCACGCTCGGCTTCGAGGAATACGTTGAGCCCCTCAAGATCTACCTCAAGAATTACCGGGAGGTATCATTCAATTCAAACCTCCCCCTTTCCTCCAGCTCCTGTTACTGGGTATTCATCATTATTGTGTTCAAACGCGAAGGCACTATATGTGGTGTTTAGGATGCCTGACATTGAACTAGAGGCTCTATATGTTCATTTGGATTTTGGAGTCATCGGAGCATTGTGCATATCTAATTGTAGTTCCTTGAGCCTCTGATAGGCGAGCAAGGATCGAGTGACTATACTGATGTAGGTTGGAAATTGAGGCCTCTTGGAAATTACTGATACTGATGTGGTCTAGAGCATGTTCTTTTTATAATCCAATAGTCTACACCCTGTATTAACTTTGTGGTGAAAAATGTGAGCACACTCAACTACAAGTGTGCCTGTTTTCCAACACAAAGCATCTGGATGCGTGTTGGTTGAGAAGTTGTGGGGTTAGCAATTAGATTGTTGGATAAATGAATTCTCAACTTTGCCAGGGCTAAGCTAAATAACTCTTCTTACTGTCAATGTCACCTGTACTTGTGTGATCATTTTGTTTGCCTATAGTCTTGCATTGTGCTCCAGACTTATTCCGTACAGAATCATTTCTCCTATGCTGATGGGTTGTTTTCTATTTTCACCATGGACAACGAACATTGAATGTTTATTATTCTTGATGGCATTGAAGATAGAGGTAATCTTTTGCATATCTTTGTGAGTGTAGGTAATTCATTTCCTTTTTCGATGATGATTGACTGAATTATGTACTTTTTCCAACATCTTGTAGGGTGATACAAAAGGTTCGAAATCTTCTGATCAGAATGGAAAGAAACAGATTTTACTCAATGGTGAACCTGCATCATCGGTAATATTTAATTTCGGCTTGCAATACTGCCATCAAATAGCCCTTGTCCAAAACTGTTACTTCGCATCTTTTGTTTCTACTACCTACATTTTCTTGATGTAAACTTCTATTTCAATTAGGACACTGCTTCTTGTCCTCATAGCTTAACAGGGTTCTCTACATGCCTCGTGTGTCAGAGCTCACCCACACTGTTTCAGAACTTGTCACGAGGCATAGATACAAGTTGCATGAAGAAGCTTTCTTGACTCACAATAGGATTCATTGTGTATTACCTAATCAGCACATTCTATTTGATCGTTCTTCCCTTAATGTTGTATGGCATCTGGTACACGGTACACCGTGCTGAAGAGGATTAGTCTTTAGAAACCTAAGTGTAGTTCTGATATCCGATCACTAGCAAACTGTACTTACAAAAAGGAACTTAAAACGATACCTCTAGTTAGGACTTCTGTACGATGACCAATATTTGCTATTTTGCTTAGCATGACAGTTCAATATGATTTTGAGTTTTCCAACTGATTCTTGAGGTCTCCCATATTTGTAGGTCTGGATTGAAATGCAGAGCTTCTGCCGTTACATTCAAAAAAGGATAATTTGAAATCTGTAGATAGACTAATTTGTGACTAATTAAAATGCTGATGAACCGAATATCGGTTGCTTTTTCATTACAATTTTATGAAAGCTTGGTTACTTCGTAGCACATTTTATCATCTTTAGAGGTACTCCATATATCAGTTGGTAGATTAGGGTTTTTTTGTCCATTTACTTTTGTTTAGGAGATCAAACCTTAAAAACTACAGACATCAAGAACTTTTTTTTGAAAACACTAAGCTATATGTGTAGATTTGTATTAGAAAACATAAATCTCGTAAGTTCGGAGGATTTTAAGAGCACAATCTTGAAGATATTAACATTTGAAGACATGTATCGAGGACATGCAAAGTATAATGCATTTAAGTATTTTTGATCGGAGGTAGTAATATTCATATCCTTTGGATGATAGCTTAGGTCTTTATTATGCTTTTGTGGGGCGTAACTGAAAATGGTGCAACCTAACAATTCTATCTTTTGATGATGACAGTTTGATGGCATGTAGGATGGACGGTGGTGGTGGAAATGATTGGCCCTGAAACTTCATTTTGTCAAGCAGAGCGTATGCCATAATTGCTTCATGGCACCTAGGATTGAGAGAAATGTTATGGTTAATGGGACTCACCATCAGTGCCCCTCTGCAACGAGCGCTTCTAAAAACATGTTACTTATGGATGTTAGCTCTCATGAAGTTATTATCTTCTATTATTGGGGCATACAAACTTCCCTTCTTAGGTCATAGACTTATAGTTCGATTGTAGAGTGCTGTAAGAATCTGTCCAACCATGGCAGTTGGCGCTATGTTGCATGAATGAAATCGCCAAATCGGCGGTACTTTACAGATATCCTGTTTCTACAGTGAAGGACTGTACGCAGTTGAAGTCTGTTGTCGACTCTGAGAAGGTGCAAGTATTAGTTGAGAGTCGTGCAACCCAAAATCCTGCCATGCAATAGATCCACAAAGAAAAAAAGAGAGAAGGTAATAGAGACTTCCATGACTGCAACCCCATAGTCATGCATTCTTGTGTAATGCCTTGGCATATATGTCTCATGGTCCATATTTGATTATTTGTCAAGATAATAATAAATCCTCAAGGTAACAAGAGTACACTTCACAATTTCTGAAGCTTCGAGAAATAGTGAGGGGGTACGTCGAGCGTATATTTGGTGTGTTGGGGGTCCTATCATGTAAGAGATCAGTACAAATAAAAACACCATCAAAATAAAAAAAAACATCCACAAAACCAAAATGAAGACCCAGAGTCTAGTTGTGCAATAAACACCTGGGGTTGTGTTTTTTGACTTGTGTTTCTCCAAACCTATTTAATAGCGGCCTACCACATTTAGCTACAACAAAAAAAAGCTATAGTTACAGTAGTTATAAACCAAGCTATAGCGGAGTTATAAAGGTGCTATAGTTGACTATTTACAACAACGTCTCCACCAATTCTGTCCAGTTCAACAATAGAGCAAATCAGTGGTGTCTTGACGCTACCATCCGATGAACCATCTTAAGATTTAGTTGAGCCAAATCTAAGCGTGCACCACCTAATAGCTTTCTCAGGCTTCAAGTTAATGTAATCTTTTGCTTAGTGTGACCCAGAAGGGTTTATGAGTTATTACAACTAACTACTGTATCGATTTCCCTGTTTGACATGTGTTCCTATTTTTCAGGAGTCCCACTTCCAAATTGCTGCTAGATGTTAAAAAAAACGCTAAATTACTCGCACCCAACTCCCTCGCATCACTATGGCCATTGAATATTATATAAAAATCTAGAATTTATGACACTTGGATGGTAAATATCGGTTTGTTCCCTATCTTTCCTTTTTATTAAGGATGTCTAGCACTATAAAAAAACTTAACCGCGATCTTTTCAAAATCCGCTCGGTGGTGGGCAGTAATTTTATCCGCCTCAGTCAATGCTTCGGATTAACTGAGGCAGACACTTTTTATTAACCGAGATGGTTACATGCAATTGTCTCAAAAAATCAATTTACAGAGGCGGCCTAAAACTTGTTAACCGAGACGGGCCTTTTAAGTGTCCGGCCTCCCCATTTTTTGAGGTAGACCACTTATAAGGGCCGCCTCAGTTAATATGGTGACGAATCTAACATTTTTCATCATAAATTTTGTAATTGTAACATTATTGCTTTTTCATGAAATTTGTGAGGTTTCATGTGCCATTATTAGTGTAGGCCTTTAATCTGTTCTTTGCTGGACGTGATGTACTTTAGAATAAGAAAATGTTCTTTGTCTTTATAGCTGGGTCTGCAGTTATGCAATTATACTACTCCCTCCGTTTACGAAAGAGTCAATTTCTAGAGTTGTCCTAAGTTAAAACTTTTTAAACTTTGACTAAATTTCTAGAAAAAAATGCTAAGATTTATGATATCAAATTAATATCATTAGATTCATCATAGAATATATTTTTATATAATGTGCATTTTATGTCATAGATGTTGTTATTCTTTTTTTTTATAAAATTAGTCAAACTTAAAAAATTTTGATTACAGAAATTGATTCTTTCGTGGACGGAGAGAGTACTAGCGATTAGTCGCAACGCAAGAGAGGGAGTGTGGACTGTCGTCGTCCGATGCAAATGACGATGATGGTGACCTGTCGATGGGCTCATCTAAAGGGGACAACTATCGCCTATCGGGCTATTGCAGTTTGGGCTTATTTGGATTGGAGCTGACTCAGGATGGAGGATGGTGTGATAGTTCATCTGTGGGGTCCTTTGTGGAATGCATGTGTTCGGGAAATGATATGACGACGGTGGATAGCAACATATGCTTGGGGATCATGTTAACAGGTATCTAGAGTAGGAATACCTGCATGCGAGGACTCTGCCAAATGGAATGTATTGGTGTTTGGTTCAGCAGCATGTGGTTAATTAATAGCTTGGTCAAAGGTTTCGCAAAATTTTCCGAGGGATGCAGCAGCATTCAGCAAACAATGGCTGAACTTGAACAGGTCCAAAACCACGGTCATGTACTGTGTTTAACTCGGGTACGATATTGACTGATCAACAGAATAGCTGCAGCTTCTTCACGTCTTAGGTACGGCCGGCTCTGACCGTGGTTACTTGTCAAACTACAGGGCCGGCCCAAGGTCAAACGCCACTGCAACTGCCGCTTCGACTTGGGGCCGACTTGCCTGCCTCTTCATCTGCTCCAAGGACAAACACGTGCATGCGTCCGTCTTGTATGTTTCGTCTCAGACAGGGAATTATTTACTGCTAGAATTTTTCCTAGACCAGAAATATATAGCTCAGAGCTGTAATTTTCATCTCCTTTTCGCCATTTCATTCATGTTGCTCCGAATATAATCCAAGGTAGGTTGTACGAGTATATATGACTAGCTCAAAACCCATTACTGTGTGTTTTCCAGTGCCATAGGTCAGTGCCAGTATACTTATTCTACATTAGTCAGTAGCTTTTGAGAACCCAGCAAGGAACAGTTCAAGGTACGTGCTACCTTGGTCGTCCAGGCCGGCTTATCGACGCACGAAGGCGAAG
>Ga0182004_10005093_pt1 | contig 10683 bp, 13 predicted proteins | sample Sormic07211540_1_FD_120479 | JGI IMG/M metagenome (GOLD analysis project Ga0182004, IMG submission 120479) | Endophyte microbial communities from Sorghum bicolor roots, Mead, Nebraska, USA - 072115-40_1 MetaG | ecosystem: Host-associated > Plants > Roots > Unclassified | place: USA: Nebraska...
CTGTACTGAACCTCATTGTGTATGTGTTGCCTACTTGAGAATAATACTGGAGCGAACAAGAACTACTTTACTACTATATAGCCAGACCTACTTAATTTGTAATTATGTAATTATGCACTTATAATTCCCTACAGGAAACAACTAAGATATGTATGTTTCTGGCTTTTCTATAAGCATGTAATAGGTATTACTGTTTCAGTTGTTTTACTTTTTATTTTGTTCTTTTTATAAGAGAGCTCGGCTGCTTGATTCTACATGTGAAGGGCAGTAAATTCTGTATCCACAAGAAAAAAAATATGGACCAATTCCTCTCTTTAAGGGATGGTACCGATGCATATCTGTGGTTGTCTCAAAAGACAAATTGGCACCAATAGTTTCCATGCTAGGCTGACCGGCACATGAGCAAGAACTGAAGAAGAATGTGCAAGAAATCAAGTGTCGCCTAGACAATATTGTGGAAGTGTTATATTGTGTATTTTCTTCTTTTTCTTTTTTTTTTTGTCTCTCTAATGTTAGTCTAGGTAATGGTGTTTGTCAATCTAATTGTGTCGCGACGCGACAATAGTTCCAAATTTTAAATCTTTGCAAACCCTCGGAAGCCCTAACTTCTAACAATCAGCTTCTTGATGATCAATGTGGACCCTACTAATCTCCCGAGGTACATCTCTCTTCGCTCTCTTACTGCAATGGTTACGCTCGTTAGCGAAGTGAGTATCCCTCAACCCTAATCTCGACGACATATTTCCCCAAAGCAAGCAAGCTAATCCCACGAGAATCTCTAGTCAACTCAAGTCAAACTAACTAGCTTACCCGGACCAAGATCCCAAGAAATCGACTAGAATACAATCTTCAACCTCAATAGGTGCTAATCTATACTCCCAACAAGAATGCCCAACATCAGTCCTCAATTTCTCACCTTAATCAAAGAAATCAGCTCTTTTAATTTGATGCCTCCTCAGACTGTCTGGAGTTGCCTCCTACCGTTGTGAAGAACATGTCAGACCCAAGTTGACTAGTAAACATGGAGGAGTCAGCAAGGTTGTGACGGACCGTCCGATCCATCCTGCCGGACTATCTGACAAGACACTAAAGCAGCAAGCATGAAATCAGTTGAATTATCCTCTCCTCTCTCCTTGTGGCTCCACATGTCAGCACAAGATGGAGCCTGACACACACCAGATTAGTCGCCCTTGGCTCCTCACTCTCCCACTCTCATCCCTCCCTCGCCCCTCTCACTAGAAAATGAAGAACAAGCAAGAAAGAAAGAAAGAAATGGAGAACAAATCAAAGACAAGATCAAGCTTACTTGGAGAAAAATGAGGGCGATTGTCACACCAATTTTAAGGATAAAATGGGTGCCTAAATCTTATGTGTGCCCAAAGATTAGTCACAGACATAAGTTGACAAATTACAAAAGTACCATCATGAGTGTTTATTACATCATAATAATAAATATCACATAGTCTTTACATAAGCATAGCATAATAAGTAAAGATAACTCTATCGTGGTAGCTCCATCATAGGGACGTAAATAGGTTGACCCCAAGCTTAGTAATCCTCAGGGTACTAGTCATAACCATTGTCATCTGTTACCCATCCGACATATTTATCTAAATAATAAAAATAAACAAGCATAACTACATCTCATACTTAACAAGATAACATGGGGTTATATTAAGCTTAAAAGGATGGCAATGTTTATTGTGGTTCATATTTAATAAGTTACAATTTTAGCATTAAGTAGCTTTAAGTTATGCTTAAGCTATAATTAAACCACATGATCATAAACATGAATAATAGCCATCATTAGAATTAACATCATTAATAATGTCATCATCAAATGAGCAACTATTCCGTCAGTTTTCTGGGCCACTCGTGACCATGAGCATGGTTGTTATAATAGATTTACACTCTACAGAGGTTGAACACTTTCAACGTGAGCTATGATTTACCCTTTCGCCTAAGGTAGCTAATCTCTTGACCCATTACCAAGGAAGGTCGGTAGGATTCACTATAAAGTCTTTCAAAGATTTCCCTAATAAATTAGTAGCCACTAGGTTTCCAATTAGTAAGCAGATGTAGAGCTCCCTTTGAAATGGCACATTCCGTGCAGGATATACACATAAAGATAGAGGTTGCACTATACTTGACTCGTCAAGCCCCTATTGCATCCTTTCGAGTAACCACTAACAAGCTAGAAAAGGTTCCTCTACTGAGATAAAACAAGAGTCATGTGGCACTACCAATTGTACTATATGTCTCAGATTTTGTCAATAGATAATTCCTTAGAGAGGGCCAAGAGCATCTTGTACAAAAGCCAATTGCTCCCTCGCCCTATGGTCCAGTTGCTCAAAGAAAGTCTTGCCATTCATTCCATAGAATTTGTAATCATCATTTAGATCATGTATAGTTAAATTGAGTGCTAGCAAACTACCCATATGCAGGTATCATCCATCGATAATCAAGGTACAAGGTGAAATGTCCTTGTTTGGTTTTGGTAATTGAGTGACAACTTAGGTGGACTAATAGTGTTTATGTGAGATATACATGAGATTAGTCCACATGTGAATATGTGATGATGGAGCAGCTCATTGCATATGAGACATGATATGGAGTCATGTGACCAAGGTGGAGAAGATCAAGATGAGGCTTGGCTTGATGGACCGGTTGCAAGACTGAAGGGCAAGTAAGAGGCTTTGAAGCGAGGGACCGCATGTGACGGTGAAGCTTGAGCAAGACTTGGTGTCGATGGACCGAGGCAACGGTGAAAAGCAAGTGATGTCAAGATCGATGAACCAATACGGTCACGTGATGATATAAAGTGGTCATATCATTTGGTGATTGGTTGGTGCATGTGTTGCATCAACCTTGGAGGAGATAGAATGGAATGCGCAAGGCAAAGGTATAACCTAGGGCATTTTTATTTCACTGGTCATAGGTGTGTAGAAAAGTTGATGACAGGATTTAGGATAGATGGCCATACTATTAAGAGGAGCAAACTTGTTTACATATAGGTCATCTAGTGCCACTTGGGCGATCTAACTTTGCATACATGTTAGGATCGAGTGGTGTGGCAAGTTTGAGAAGCTAACTCCTTTGGGAAAATGTTTGTGAAATGCTAACATGCATGCACATTGGTGGTGTACACTTGGTGATCTTAGCACATTTGCAAAGGCAGTGGCGCTCGTGGAAATGAAGTACTCATTTTCAATTTCACCGGAGAAAGATTTCGGAGAAGTCACGGGAGTGTTTTCACTAGAAAACACTCACCAGACGCTGGTTGCGGAGGCGTCAGATGCTAGCCCAGTGTCCGGTGTGTGCTGGTTGAGTAGCGCAGTTCTGAGCGGCACGTCCGACGAGTTCACGTTGGACACTGGCTAGACACTATTGAGCATCCTATGCTGAGTGACATCGATAGGGATATGAGCGAGGGTTTCGAGCGGTGTGCACGTTGGACGTTGGCTACACCTGATGGCACTCCGTTAGATGCGTTTGACGCATCTCTGAGAGGTTTTGAACCTCATTGATGAGCATCCGGTGTGGATCATTGGAGCGTCTGATGCCACTATGTTAGGTGCACGTGTGAATTAGCTGTTAATAGAAACAGTTAAGTTCAAATGGCTAGTGACAAATGTCAGCTCGGTGAGCGTCAGACGCTAGGCTACCACGTCCAGCGCCCACACATTTTGCCCAGTAAAGGGGGCAACGGCTAGTTTAGCCATTGAGACTATAAATAGACGTGGTGGCCACCTTTGTCTAGTTGCTAATCACACTAAGGCCTTGGTGGCTTATGTGGTGGTGCTTGGGAGCCCTCTAACTCAAATATGATTGATAGTGATCATTTTATTGTGTGAGTTAGCGATTATAGTGTGATTGTATTCAGAGATTACATCGAGTGGCACTAGGTGTTCGTGTTGCAAGCCGATGGCACTTACTCTTGGAGGTTATCACCTCCTAGATGGCTTGGTGGCTTGTGACTCTGTTCAAGCACACAAGGAGATTATGCATTACTCCAAAGAAGAGATTGTGAGGGGTACGGTGCTCAATCTGTGGATATCGTGAAGAGCAACTCTAGTAGAGAGAGATGTGAATGGCGACAAGTGGTCCGGCCAGGTCAAGTGCTAGAGCCTATAGTAAGCACTCTATGTGGGAGAGTGTGACTTGTGGGTCACCACTAGCAAGAGGACCGGCGGCAACCTTGGAACTTGTCTCAACAAAGACTTAGCTTGGTGGCAACCAAGTGAACCTTGGGAGAAAATCATCGTGTCAACATTGTTCTTCTTGTTGGTTTGCAAGTCCCTAACACAAGCTTATATTTACATTCATATACTTATGCTTGTGGAGTTGTTGGGTAATTATTTAGCTTGTGTAGCTTGCTAGTTACCTTCTTGCTTGTGTAGCTAGAAGTAGTTTCCTTGCGTGGCTAATTTGGTTTGTGTAACCTTGTTAGTCACATTGCTTAGTTTATGTAGCTAAGTAAATTGCGCTCTCCAATTTGGCATTAGTTGCCTTGTTATTGAGCTTTCTAGTGAGCTTAGGAGCATTGTGCTTTTGCTTACTAGTTGTGTAGGAGCTCCCCCCGTTTGCAAAGTACTAGTGGCATAGTTTGTGTGACCTTGCTTCTAAAATTGGTTAGTTGAGCTCTTGTTAAGGTAGCATCTTGTTTGCTTGTTTAGGTTCTCTACTTCTTTTACAAGATGCTAGAGAACTTAGATAGAGGAGTGTAGTCTTGGCTAGACCGATAGTCTTATTTCCACACTTATTTCGGTTAGCTGGCACGATAAGTTTTAGAAAGGACTATTCACCCTCTCCCTCTAGTCCACCATCTCCACCCTTCACAAGATAACAATAACTAGGAGGTCCTTAAGGGTATCATATTAGACACATGCACATGACTAGATAACTAAATGGTGAATAGGACAAAAAGATTCCATGCTATACTTGTCATGCTCAAAGGGTTCATGCTGACCTGGGTTGTTAAAGAAGTACTCCTGGTCACCTGCGAATTGCTCACCATCTGAACGTGACAACCATAACAACATACAAGCATCTAGAGACAATTATACAAAGCAAATAAACCTATGATTATAATAATACACCAACAATATAAAACAAGATGGAAGATATATAAAATGAATTTGTGTCTCACTATAAATACACAGACGCGAAGATCACGAAAATCAGACCTAAAACATAAAAGTTATAAATTAAACAAGATTTCCTATAACAGTTTAATAGAATAAATCTAGACACAAATTATATTAGTTGAAAATAATCTTAACTGTGTCATAAACATGTAGATCATGTAACTACAAACCTAACGCAACTTGAACAGATCAAATCGGATCTAAAATGGATGAAATATGATGAAAAGGGCTCTGGATGGCAAAATTATGAATAAGACGAACTATTTTCGTATTAGAATAAATCAAAATTCATCATTCTGAATCTGGCCAAGGCTGTGGACCTAATTACAAAGAAATTACGGGTCCCTTTAGCAATTTAGCCATACAAAGGGGTGTAGACAAATCTGATTTGGATGGACCAGATTAGAACGGAGGAGAGAGTGCCCGGCCGCTGAAACAGTAGCAACGCGGTAGCAGACACGGCTAGTAGCGAGAAGATGTCACTGGTACACATGAAATTGGCCTTAGAGACCACGATTGATCTCAAAATTTGCACAAGATGAAAGAGAAGGGAAATGGGGATTCTCACCACAGATGAAAAATGAAGGTGAGATGGATCGGAGACAGCTCGCAGCTTGGTACAGCAGATAGCGAGCCCCTGCATGGTCTGGCAACATCGCATAAGCAACCGAGAGAAAAAAAAAGACAATAAAAATGGCAAGTGAAGATCACTACCCCTTGGATAAACTCAGAAGCGGTTCGGAGACGATGGTGAGGCAACAGAATGGGGATGACGACGACAGCGGTTTGCTCTGCTAGGGTTAGAGCGATGCTATGAGCTCGGTGGAGGCGGTGGTGGCTCATAGATGGAAATAAGAGTGCAAAGTGGGACGGTGGCTCTTATAGAGCAGCTCGGCATGAAAACTGCATCTAACTACAAAGAAAATTGGAGCAGGGTGTCGGATATGCATTATAGGATTCGAGGCGAGTCTGACATGACACTGACAAGCAGGTCCAGCACGTCAGAGAGCCAAGGTGGGAGAGTAGAGGTGGCGCACATCCACGGAGCTTGGAGCACGATTGGGCCAGCCTAAGAAGGGAGAGAGGGAAGGCAAGTGGGCCTATGCAAGAGAGGGGAGGCTGACGCCAAACTAGGCTAGCAGGCCAAGTGGGCCAAAGCCGAGAGGAGGAGGTAAAAGAAACTTCTTTTTTTTTCTTTTTAGAGTTTTACAAATCTAATTTCAAAAGTATTTGAAAACCTTTTTCTCATTTGGTCAAAACCAATCATCACAAAAATAAAAATGTAGCTGCATGAATGCATCAATATGTATCTATCCTTATAGTTGATTTTGAATTCATGAAATTTTTTATTTTCATATGTTCAATGCTCACATAAATGCATACTTAAATTAATTTCATCTATCTTGACAAAAGACAATTTTTAGGGTGTTACAAATCTACCCCCTTAAAATAAATCTCCTCGAGATTCAGATGTTGCTTACTACAATTATGCTTTTCTTAGATCCTCTTCTCTTTCCAAGTAGCCTCATCCTTCATATACCAATTCCACTGTACCATGCACATCTTTATAACTTGAATCCTTGTAACCCTTTTTGTGTCTCTAAGATTTTTATTAGGTACTCCTCATATGTTAGATCTTCCTTAATAGCAAGTTCTTCTAAAGGTATTTGCTCTTCTGGTTATTCGTAGACACTTCTTTATTTGAGACACATGAAACACATCATGCACACCTGACACTCTCCGCCAATTCCAGCTGGTAGCCACTTCTCCATGTCTCTCTAGAATCTTGAAGGGACCAATGTACCTTGGTGCTAACTTTCCATTCACCTCTTCGCACTTCACATTGGTGACACCTTCAAGTACACAAAGTCCCCTACTTAAAATTCGGGTATCAACACAACTCTTCTATCAGGACTGTGCCACTCTCAAGTTGTCTCTAATCATCCTCACTTGTTCTTTGGCATCTCTAAGAACATTTGGTCCAAACACTTGTCTCTCCTATTTTATTCCAAAATAGCAAGGTTCTACACTTACGTCCATACAAAGCCTCAAAAGGTGCAATCTTGAAACTCTTCTGGTGACTGTTGTTTTATGAGAACTCAACATATGGCAAACTCTTATCCCAAATTGCAGTGCATAAGCTCTCAATATGTCTACCAAAATCTGTTTGGTCCTTTTAGTTTGCTCGTTGGTTTGGGGTGATAAGCAGAAATGAAACTCAACTTGGTTCTCAAAGAGCTATGTACCTTCTACCAAAATTGCGATGTAAATTGAGTACCTCTATCTAACATGATCTTCTTTAGGACTCTATGCAGGCACACTATCCTTTTCATGTATAGATCTGCTAGTCTCGCTCATGTATAGGTAGTCTTGACTAGTAGAAAGTGAGCAACTTTAGTAAACCAAACCACTATTACCCATATTGAATCATAACCTCTCTACATGTGAGGTAATCCAATAATAAAATCCATACCAACTTCTTCCCACTTCCACTTAAGTATCTTCATTGGTTGTAGCAACCCTACTGGTCTTTGGTGCTCAGCTTCCACTCTCTAACAAGTGTCACATAAGGCCATATCTCTCTTTAATCCATACCACTAATACTTCTCTTTAAAATCCAAGTACATCTTGGTACTTCTAGAGTGTATAGAATAAGCTGACTCATGGGCCTCTCGTAGAATTGCATCATGGACAGTCCTGACTTCAGGTACACATATCTTTTTCCCAAACCATAGTGCCATTCTCATCTATCCTAAAACCTAGTGCCATTCCAATCACTATATTCTCTGCTATCTCCTTGAGTTTCTCATCCTCCAATTGACCCATGCAAATCTCTTGCTCCAAGTTAGGCGTCACTTCTAGCTCCATAGCATTAGTGACAATGCTTAGGTTTAGTTGCTCAAACTCTGCACATAACTCCTTAGGCATTGGTGTTGCCTGAACCTCAGTAACATAACTCTTTGTACTAAGAGCGTCGGCCATGACACTTGCCTTCCTTGGGTGATAGTACACATCCAAATCATAATCCTTGATCAAATCCAACCAATGATGTTGACTCAAATTCAGATCTAACTAGGTAAAGATGTAATTTAAGCTTTTATGATCTGTATAGATGTAACTCTTATGTCCAATTAAATAGTGTCTCCAGATCTTCAAAGCATGAACCACTAATGTGAACCCCAAGTCATGAGTGGGATAGTTCAACTCATGCTTCATCAACTGCCTAGATGCATATCCCACAACTCTTCCCTTCTTGCATAAGAACCATCTGAGGCCCTGGCGAGATGCATCACAATAGATGGAGAAGTTCTTACTCAAATCTGGCAAAATCAACACTTTTGTAGTCAATCTCTTCTTTGACTCCTCAAAGTTAGCCTAGCACTTATCATACCATACAAACTATGCATTCTTTTTCTAATAGGTTGTCATAGGCTTGGCAAGTTTAGAAACCCCTTCAATAAACCTTCTATAGTACCCAACCAATCCCAAAAAGCTATGAATCTCACTCACATCAGTTGGCAGTTTCTAATTCAACATGTCTTCTACCTTGCTTGGATCCACTGCTATTCCACCATTGGAGACAACATGACCCAAGAAAGGAACTTCCTTTACACTCTGCTTCAGTGGCGAAGCTAGAGCAGAATCGAGGGGGTGCACTATTACCTATTACTATACCAAAAGTATGGCTATACATATGATTTCATATGTTTTATTCTAAACAACCATGCATTTAGTTTGAACTTAGCACAACAAAAATGGTGTAGTGATGAGAGTTTACAAAAAAGCCCTACTTAATAATATTTTTATTATGATAATGGAGTGAAATAATAGTTCAACCTAGCAAAAAAGAGAACAAAAAATACTTTTAGACCTGATTTGGATTTTGAAGTTTCTTTAAAATAAAGTATTGAAATACAATAGTTTCCAAAACAATCATACTCTCTCCGTCCATAAATAACCCAACTTTTAAAAGACTTTTATAAATTTAATCAAATTCTAGAAAGTAGTATTAACATTTATGTCACCAAATAAGTATGATATAAAAATAAATTTCTTGGCATCTATGATTCTAATTTTGTGTCATAAATATCGGCGTACTTTTCTATAAATTTGATCACATTTGTTAAAGTTTGACTTAGGACAACTCTTGAAGCTGATTTAAAATTCCATATTTTAAAAAGGTCTTTGAAATATTGGTATATAGATGATGTGCACTTTGTGGACGCATATACATCATGTAATGGTTTAGTGTTTAACTTCTTTGTGCTTGTATCTAGATGCAAAGCATTGATTGGAACTAAAATTAGTGAAATATAATTATTTGAAAGAAGAAGAAAAAAGTGGATAACAAGGAAAGCATGCTGACAAGCAACAAAGCAACAAGTTCATCATCTATTAGTAGTTATCCTCGTGAATCAACCATAACATTTGAGTGAAGGCTTTAATTGCACCCATAAACTAGCTATCGAATTCTTGTTTTGCGTGGCCCGATAGAGCTTACCTTGCTGTTACTGAGCTTGGGGGTGTATATACTAGAGCTGAGGGGGGGTGCATCGCTTAAAATTTGGGATAGTTAGCTCTAGATTTTTTCTTTTGTTGTGGGTGCATGTGCACCCACTACCATATAGGTAGCTTTGCCACTGCTCTGCTTAGCATACAAATTGTGTTATCTGAGCTTCTGACCAACCTTAAATGTTCAGCATGTTCATCTTCAGTCTTGGAGAATACCAGTATATCATCAATGAATACCACCACAAACTTATCAAAAAACTCCATGAATATCTTATTCATCAATTACATAAAGTACGCAGGTGCATTGGTCAAATCAAAGGACATAACCATCAAGTGTACCACCTTGTACACATGTGTAAGCATATTTTAATAAATATTTTTGAAGCTTATGTTAGCACAATAGATTCTCAATGCATGCAGATGATTAATGACACCTAGTGGCACTCGATGGACCGCTTAGCCAAAGAGTTTCTCTCTTTATAGTACGGCTATCTATCCTAAGTGTGATCACACCCTTTATGGTGTCTTGATCACTAAAACCAAAATTCTATTTATATCTTTGCCTTGATCTCCATATAATTTTTTATTTTTCTCTTTCTTCTCTTCTTTCAAGTTGAGCACTTAATCACCTTGTGGTCACTACCACCATCACCATGGATGATCCTCTAAGCTCCACCACTTGGTATGAGACTTATCATATCAAGTCTACACACTTAGCATAAATGATTAGTTCCTAAGTTTTATCAATTATCTAAAATCAAACTAGGGCTTTTAGTCATATATACGAATCATGCGGGTATCCCTAGCCTATATACCCTACAAGAAGGGAATGGTGAAGAAATCAATAAAGCCAAGATCAAGGTTAGTTGGAGAAGAAGATGAAGCTCATCTCCCTCAAAATTGTAACACCCTAAATTTTGCTTCTTTGAAAATAAAGCTAAAATAATTTATTTTGTATTTCTGTGCTTATGAAAATATAGTAAAATGAAAATTTTCCTTAAATTAAAATTCATCATAGGGTTTA
>Ga0182004_10005094_pt1 | contig 10683 bp, 9 predicted proteins | sample Sormic07211540_1_FD_120479 | JGI IMG/M metagenome (GOLD analysis project Ga0182004, IMG submission 120479) | Endophyte microbial communities from Sorghum bicolor roots, Mead, Nebraska, USA - 072115-40_1 MetaG | ecosystem: Host-associated > Plants > Roots > Unclassified | place: USA: Nebraska...
GGAATCATTGGATCCTATTCTCGTTTGGTTTGCAACACGGAACAAACCCGTCCATCATCAAGTCATTGTTGCTAAGCAGCCAACAAATTCACTCAGGGTCTGTTCGTTTAGGCTAAATTCTGGACAGAATGCTTTCTGCCGATGGTTTTTTATATAAAATAGAGTAACGTTCCTGGCCGGATCGATTCCGGCGGTCGATTCCATGCCAACCGAACATGGCCTCACTAGGACCGAGTCGTGCGATGTAAAATCGGTAGACGACAACATGTATCCTTCACCGGTTCAATCTAGACCGATGCGCGATGTCGATGTAACCACTGGCGGAGGAAAGGAAGGCTGAGGGGGGCCGACACCCCAGCATTCCTATGCCTCTCACGTTGCTTTGTTGGTGCTGGAATATACTCTCTCTCTAACTAAATATCATTCTCGCTTCTAAAAAAAGTCAAACATTTTTACCATCTACAGCGACACACATGCAGTATTTTTCAATCTTGAGATGTGTCAGCACAATCGTCTAAAGTTTGAGTAGCACGCATTGCATAGCGTCATTCTTTTTTGACAGGGGAATAAGAGATTTTTAGTTGTTCTACGTCTATTTATTCCAAGATTTTTTTAAAAAAAATATTGACATGTACCATATCAAATATACATCTAATGGTACTAGGCCTTGTTTAGTTCCGAAAAGATTTCGGATTTCGGTACTGTAGTAATTTCGTTTGTTTGTGACAAATATTATCCAATTATGGACTAATTAGGATCAAAAGATTCGTCTCGCGATTTCCAGCTAAACTGTGTAATTAGTTTTTGTTTTCGTCTATATTTAATGCTTCATGCATGTGCCGTAAGATTCGATGTGACGGGGAATCTTGAAAACTTTTTGCTTTTTGGGGTGAACTAAACAAGGCCTAAACTCATTTATATCATATATGATTGTTATTATTTTTTATAAACTTGATAAAACTTAAGATAGTGTAACTTAATTATAACAAACTCAAAATACTCTTTTTCCTGTGTTGTAATCTTCTTGGTTACTCTGTGTTTAAATAAATTTTTAGTAGAGGTCCCCGAGGCCTCTCCTGTTTCCTACAAAACACCGATGAGCCTACGGAGCCACCAACGAGTGAATTTATGTGCGTGCTCCCTCTTTCGGATGGTGATGCAAGAAGAACAACATCGATTTATCTTGGTTCGGGCAAAGAAGGCCCTACGTCCAGCGGAGGGGGGGGAGAGTTTGTATTATCTTGCACCGAAGTGCTTATACAAGGGTGAATACAAGTAGGAGAAGAAGTGAGGTTCTAAGTCCTCAAGGTCTAGCAGTTTGCAGCTAGGGTGTAAGCGATGTTGTGCATGCGAGAGTGGGTTTCTATCTGAAGAACTTGCCCCGTTCTAAGTCTTGGCGTTCCCTTTTATAGGCCAAGGGGAGGCACAGGGTTACATGGAGGTAGGGCTAGCGTGGATCATGGCGTGGGCAAGCGTGCTGGTCAACTCGAGACCTCCGTCCCGGTATGGTTTGACGGGTCTTGTAGCAGTGTACTCGGCGATGATGATGTGTGCGTTTCCTTGCGTGAAATCCTATATAACACCTGACCTGTACTCATACACACGTTCACACAGCTCTTCAAGTGTACCGTCGGGAGTTGTTGGAGCGCTGACCAGCCCTGAAAAGTTCTTGCGTGTGGAGCACCCAGTGGCCTCGAGGTCCCGGCGGATCCGGCACGTTCCGTACAAGGAAGCGTTGACAATGATACCTCGAGGGGTCGTCTGACGGAACGTTACGCCGAACGTGGCAGTACTACCCTGTACCTTTTCCAAACTCCCAGGTTAAGCTGGTAAAAAGTAAGACGTGATGGGGGTACGACTCATCATCACAGTTACGACTGCCATGGTGTTAGATGGGAGCCTATCAGACGCATTAAATGTCCTGCAACCCGTACCTGGAGCAAACAACCAAGACACGCCACGCGCTTGGGGCCATGTCGTTCGCTCGACCCCAATCCCGTAATTGAGGGGTACATGGACTCGAGGCATTGGCGTTCGCTCGAGCCGTCTTTCATCGTCGAGGCATAGGTCGAGCGATGCACTGGCGTCTACTGTATAAGAAGCGTGCGTTCATCTGAGTTGTCGAGGCTTGCTCCTAGGCCGGCCCAACGTGGCTTGCATGTTGGGCTTTTTCTGCTGATTGGTGTAGGCAGATAACGTTGTCCATTAGGATTTGTTTCCTTTGGGATAGAATGTGGATACCCCCTATTGATATCCTCGACAATTTCTCTCCCTTCTCAACAATGTAGATGTAGATGTTATGCATGCCACAATCAAAGGACAAAGACAAGGAATGCAAAAGTACTCATGGAATTGGTAACCATACGATGCATTGTGCCCAAATGAATTATTCGTTTTATTTGGAACTCATTCTTCCCGAGAGGGTTAACTACACAGTTGTGGCAGAAAATTGTGGCTAGAGATCAAGATTATTAAATATAAATTCATGGACTTCAGTTATTACACGCAAATAGTTTTTAGCTGCATAAGTATTCTGCTAATTGCTAGCTAGCCACTCATCTAGCAGGATTAAAGGAGATAAGAATGATACGACCTATCCATTCCTCGCCTAGCACGGCCTCGTACTTCCTATGCTGGCCACTGCCGTCCGACGCATCAATGACCAAGTGGTACTTGATGCCTACTAGCTCCGGATCCAACGTCTCCTCGCCGCTCACCACCCGGTTGAACTTGACCTTGTCGTTCGCCTTCTTGTCGTGCTCCGTCACCGCCCACCTGCCAAGCTGCTGCACTTTCGGGGCGTCAATGTCCGGCAACGGGAACCATCCTTGGGAATCGGCGGAGACCACGGATGCGACAACGGCGCAGATGGCAGCAGCGAGGAGCAGGAAGCTGGTTCTCATCCTTGCAGCTTGGGGCTTGGGGGGCTTGCAAGAATCCTTGTGGAGGGAGACTGGGATTGTAGAGGGCGTGCAGCTTGGGGCATTTAAATAGTGCTTGGATTATAGGGCGTACAGCCAACAATTTGATGTTTAGATTGATGGACAGCTAGCTAATTACTATGATTTATTTAAATGGATTCACCGGAATAGTAGTCTACTAATCAGCTCCTGCTGTATACAGTCAATTGTCATTACTTGATCAATTGAAGCAATCTTTTAGCATCAAGAATTACACGGGGTAGATTGAGACGGGTTTTTTTAGGAAACATTTTCTTCTTGGTAACAAGAATATATCCGAATCTAATGCTTACTGTAGAGACAATTATGGGCTAGCTACCGACCCAACCCACCCAAAAATCCAAAATAGCCCAACTATCCAACTCGATCGACCATTTCATTGGTGGGCTCTCAAGTAGAGATTTTCGACCCACTACATTTACTAGATTAGACTCGGATCATGTGCATTCATCTGAAAAACCCAAAGCAACCCAATAAGGCAATAACTTGGATCATTATTAATACCAACAGTTACCGGTGTACGGCATGATTATCTTCAAACTTGTCTAGTGGTGTTACTTTGGTCTTTCAATTCTCAAAATACATTTTTAAGTATCTAAACTTATCTTCAGGTGTCTTCTAGGTCGAGGACTCTCCAAACATTTTAGGTATCCAAACTTATCTTTGGGTGTCATCTAGGTCTAGAACTCTCCAAATTTTCTCCTAAGGTTCTCGACCTTGCTACAGTATATCATTTAGGTCCAAACAAGCTCCAACTAATCATATGTTGTTCTTTACTCTTCCTCTCTCTCTCTCTCTCTTCTAGTTCCATCTTCCATGCTCTTCCTTTCTCTCCGCTTTCTAGTTAGTGTGACGTCGCATCACAATTGCCAACTCACTATCCCACCAACCCATGCATTCATCATTCTCCACGTCAAAGGCCATGGCATCATCAATAGTGGTGGCGGCAAGGTTAAAGCTAGTGCTCCTTAGGCGGAAAATGTAAGCGAGCAAGTGCTTTGCCATTATGTTCCTTACACAATTAAGAATGAGGTGTGGATTCAGCTGTTGTGGGCTTGTGCCATGTGGCGTCCTGATGCATAGTAGATTAGGTCTGTTATTTAGACATAAGTGACACACCTTGGCAAGTTTGAGGACCTAGATGTTACGCTAAAACAAGTCTCAGGAGCTATAACTAGCGCCTTGAAGGTTTATTAAGACCTGGACAAGACATGCATACGTCAAGTTCGAGGACCTATAAATGCATTTTAAGAGTTTTGGGACTTGTATCGCACCCTAGAACAAGTTTAGACTTCAGATGCGATCTATGTATTTTACTCTTTTATTTAGATAGTTCATTGTCCTTTTCTTGGTAGTGGGCCTTGTAGTATTAATTTGTTTTCACTTCGTCTCGTTATTTCTATTGGAAAGAAAACACAGTGACATATTATACATTCTAGCACAGGGTTAATAAATTTCACTACGAGTGCCCATAAGTTCGTTGTGGCTCTTGAATAGCAAGGCCAATGTACCAGTGCACAGCTGATGCTTCCCAAAAAGCCTAGCGCCTGAGCTGACGCTCAAAAATAAACTCGAGACAATAAAAATAACATTACCGTAAAGTGGTATGTGATGTTTCCTCCACTAGGATAGCTCGCCAAACTTTCTTTGGCCTCTTCTGCAGCGACAGTGTGGCGGCTAAACTTAACATCACTACTCTTTTTACCTTACAAGCAACAAATCCTGGGATGAAGATACTCCATTCCTTTTGGTGCTAGCTGCACTATGTACAGGACAGGACAGAAGTGCACATTATTAAACAACACAATCATTGTCACATACCTATATATACCAGACTTAGCCGATGTATATGTAGGATAACGATGATGGTGTGTGAATCTGATTATCTCAATAATGTTGTTGTCGTTGTTACCAACTCACCGTGGCATTGTGAGCTGATCTCATGTTTTTGGAGTGATTTTTTTTGTTTTATTTAAGTGAGGGGCTTGCATTTCCACAATTCTATTCATCAATACTTTTGTAGCTTATACTCCCTCGACTCCAAATTATAAGCTATTCAATCCTTTTGAAAGTCAAACACTATTTAAATGCCCCAAGCTGCACGCCCATGGTATACAATTAGAAATAGATTGGGATGAAGTTGCTGGAAAATTCAGTCTTAATCACCTTATCCACTCACAGAAAAAAAAGAAAATCTTTATCACGAAGAGAGATAGAGAAACACCCCGTTTTGGAATTGGGTGACTTTTATATATATATATAGGTAGAAGTAGCTTGTATTAGAAGACATGTGTACGGCATATTTATATATGTCTATGTATCACCCACTTGCAGTTAAAGTGGGAGAGTCACATATGCAAAGACTGAAACTAAACTCGGTGAACAATTGCACGTGAGAGGACGGGACATGTGGCACATGCACGATGTATCCTAAAGTCACCTTCTTGCATATGAAGTGGATGTAGATCTCGATGTGCTTTCTGAGGTGATGATGTACATGGTTGACGATCATGTAGACAACGATAACATTGTAACAATAGATAATGGTCACGCTAACAATCAAGACATGGCAACAGGCAATATACTCCACCTCCGCACTAGAATGGGACATGGTGATCTGTCACTTGGACGAGCAGTACACCAAGGTTACCACTAAGGAAGATGCAATAGCCAAAAGTAGAGTGCCAATATTCCAAGTAGCCAGCTCAGTCTGCATCAGAGTACATGGTGACAAAGTGAAATGGCCTAATGTGAAGGCTAGCAGATAGGTTCCCTTCACATAGCAAAGGATGCGCTTGATCAGCATGAGATGTGGCTCCTAGGGATCATGCGTGAAGAGGCACACATGTTGCATAGCATACACCAAGTTATTAGGTTGTGTCAAAGTAAGGTAGTGGAGGGAACCACTAATACTCTAATACTCCGTTGGATTGGTGGCAGGCCGCCCTCTATAGCAAACAACTTAGCACAAGCATCCACGAGTGTCGTAGTGGAGTGACACTTAGCCATGTAGGCATGCTAAAGGAGGTCAAGAGTGTACTATTGTTTGGATAGGGGCATGCCATCGAAGTACCGTGTGATAAAGATCCCAAGGAAGTGATGCCATGCGCCAAGGTGGCGAGGTCCATCACGGACAACTCAGAATGGAGCCACTTGATTATGTGGCACAACAATATTGTAGATGAGGCCATCAGGATTATGTTGTCGATATGCAATAGCAAATAAGTGACCCGGTTCCGCTCTTTGTGCACAAAGAAGGACATGTCAGAAGCTGAGGAGATGAAACCTAGTTGACAATTGTACATGGAAAACCACTGATACTATGCATGAAGGGGGTAGCTTGAGGATCTAAAGGAAGTGTTGCAATAAGCAAACATTGTTGGGTGTCACAAGATTTACAAAATCGATAGATACTGACAGTAGACTATCTTAGTCACGTGGTTGTCGAGAAACACATTTTCATGTCTAGCTGGGGTACATGCTAGTCTTAGGAGGTGGTGATGCTGAGAAACACATTTTCATCATTGGCTTGATGGCTAGACTAATCATCTCGTTGATCATCATTGGCTTGATGGCTAGACTGAACATCTGTTTTAGTCGACGCCTTATATTGTTGTGAGAATCCCCACACTCGCTTTTTGACGCACAAGTGTGTAATAGGGGGAAAGCTGGGTGCAATGCACCCCTCAAAAAATAGAAAAATAGCAATAGAACTTGTGCTTCTATATCCAGTTTCTAATCACCACATTAGCACGGTAGGTGGTCGAGGAACCAAAAGCGATGTGTTGTTGCCAAGCTGTGTGCTTGCACCTGATAATCGTCCAAGGCAGTGTGCTGTAGTAGTTTTCGAGGATTGGCATCACCAAGTAGTGGAGAGGTTTAGGCGTCAACTAGCTTGAGGGAGCCCTTCTAAGTGTGAGTGACCATTCTATAAAGAAATGGAGTGGAGGCATGCCTACATCTATGCTAGAGGTGGAGATGGCGATCGCAAAAGGTGATTAGGCAAGGCGTGGGTGTGGTGGACAGCCGGTGGGAATCAGTAGACAATGTGATGATAGGGTAGAAAGGGCATGTCCTAGTGCGGGGCTGCGGCTAGGATTTGACCTGATGCCTAGGATCACAATGTGGAGATGGGGTTAGGTTTGGGAAGAGCAATGGAAACAAAGATGCTCGGATGAAATCACCGTCTCATGATACCATGAAGAGAGATGGAGAAACACCTTATAGCCTTTGTGGTTGGGTGAGTTTCATATAAATAACTAGACCAAAGTGTCTATGTTACAAGACATGTGTACAACATATTAACATGCCTCTACCAGTTATCTTATAGTCACGTATACTATCTCTGTCCTGTAATATAGTGCATTCTAGAAATTTTAAGACAAATTAAGAGAGAATAAAAAAAGCATGTACCATTTATTTTATTTCCTAATCAGACGCTATCATCAACATAATTAATAATGATTGGTTGATAAATATAAAGTATTTAATGTAAATTTAGTTTTGTCCTATAGAATGTCTTTTAAGGATAAATTTTGAATGCTAGAAACAGGACAGAGGAAGTAGTCACCTTAAAACTTTTTTTTGTATGCCTTCCAGATCTGCTATTAGAGATCATTAAAAGAAAGTGTATATGTTTCATAAATACTTTCCCATACTTCCCTCAATAATGCAACATAAGCCAATATATATAAGAATTAATGAAAATAGTTCAAACGCTTGGAGTATTTTTACTACTGACTAGTGGTTTTGCATCCGAAATAAATTCCCGTTTGATAAAATAGATATTCCTAGATGTTTGAAACTTATTCATCTATTGTTTTCAGAAGTCGCTAAATTTTGTGTGATATATGACCCTTATGATATATACACACATGTTCTCAAGAAGAAGAAAAATGAAAATTTGTTAATTTGACATTCGAACATAAATCAGACGAGGAAACATGAAGAATTGGTAGCTATTGTGTAGAAAAACCCGGCATTTTCGTGGATGGGTATTTGATTAGGTAAGGCCTTGTTTAGTTTCCAAAAAATTTTGCAAAAATTTTTCAGATTTCCTGTCACATCAAATCTTTAGACATATGCACGAAGTATTAAATATATACGGAAATAAAAACTAATTACACAGTTTGGTCGAAATTGACGAGGCGAATCTTTTGAGCCTAGTTAGTCCATGATTGGACAATATTTGTCAAATACAAACGAAAGTGCTACATGTGTCGATTTTCCAAAACTTTTTGAAACTAAACAAGGCCTAATAAGGAAAAGAGAAGAATACAATATGGAGGCAGGGAACACTGTACGTAGACCAAATAATACAATGCAAGCAATGGTTGCTAATTTTCAGAAACTACAGTTTTATATGAAAAAATGTGACACCGTGAACTAGACATGAGGCTATTTGACTATTTTTATTTTCCACAATGCAATAATATAGACACATTTCCCTTTACATATATATATACACATTATGAAACCAGAGGGGAAGGTTGGGGGTTGTTGAAGGCAGCTGCAGTAACTAGTTCATTACTTCAATTCCGCACTTTTTGAAAATCTACTTTCATAAGAACAATGATTTGAAGAGAAAGGATGATTTAGTTCAATTTCACTCTTTTGTGAACTTCCCCCATTCCAGAAAATGCACCCTGCTTCTAGGCTTTTATATTACTTGAAGACGAATAAGTCATTGATCCAGACATCGTCGATCATCAAATGTCGAGAAGCTGAGATTTAAAAACTGGCCGGCAAATGTGTAATGAAAAACCGTTGTGCCCACTTTTACCATTTTGAGCAAAACTGACACCCGAAAATAATGGGGGATTTCGAATACTAAGTTCATGGCAGTGGCATAGGACGGATCAGAGAAAATTCAAAAGGCTATGCAGATACGATTTTATTTATTTTTTAAAAAAAGCAAAGGCTCTCGTACGTATGATTCTGAACGCTTGGATCGTCATATGCAGTGGCATGTGAAACGGATCTCTTGAGCGCTTAGTTCATGGAAGTATGGAACGGAGAAATTTTGGAAGGCTATATGGTTGAGTGATTACCCTAGCTGCTGGCTAGTTAGATCTCTGTACTGCGGTAGTACGTACGTAACCCGGCCTTGGCTCACTGGAAAAATAATGAAGAATTGAGACATGAACTGAAGTTGTATACATACCTAATCGGCTATCAAGAAGTGAATTCTGTCGTCCATGTTCTCGTGAAGAGGATACCTTGAGCTCGATCTCCATATATAAGTCCCGCTGACGATTCTTGGTTTGCAAATCTCATCAGCATCTCCATGAGAGAAATCCATCAGAGCAGAGGCAAGGCTAGGTCGTACGAGCTAGCGAGACAAGCAAGCGGAGATATTGACGCGGCTCAATCCAAGAACATGGCTGCCATGCCAAATCAGCCACGCCTTCGGATTGAGGCGCGCCAATACCTCCCTCTCTCGTCCTAGCACCCACAAGCTAGCCAAAGCATGCCTGCCGTCGTCCCTTCGGCCCTTTTCCTTCCATGCCAAGCAAATCACAAGAAAAGCAGCATCTCTGCAGGATCACTCGACATCTAGTGATCTCTAGCAAATTACAGTCTGTTGTTGAAAAAGCAAACGAGAAAAAAAAAGTAGACATAAAGTAAAAAAAAATAATATATAGCAGATGAGTATGAGAGAGAGAGAGAGGAGGAGAGGGAGGGAGGTTGAAGAAGATAGATGCATTTTGGTGCATGCTGTGTGGACGGAGGATACCTATCCTGCTACCTTCTCCAAGAGAAACCGATATTTGGGGATTATATAGCAAGTGGGTGGGTGTGTCTTGTACTGTAGGAGGGGCTAGCTAGCTTCTGCTTACTTTGCTCATGATGCAACTTTTTATCTCTGGGCTCCTAAAAGGCAGCAGAAAGCGAGTGACAGGATACAATCGAGAGAAATGTTTGAGGAACGCAACACCAATTCCGGTTGGGTTTCTTGATACGCGTTTCGCTTATCATTCTTGCCGGACAACGGGCATTCATGATTTTGTTCCACGACAAGTGTTACACTTCGCCAAGTTCTAGCTACAAGAGCATAATTACATACTTTGTGCGTGGTCAAAAGAAGCTGATCATCTGGATTGCAAATTTTATTTAAACAAATCCAACGTCACTTTATTTTTTGATGTAAAGAAGTAAAAAGCTATCAGGATTTAAAATATATTACCAGGACATTATCACTATTATAAAATATACAGCTTCAATAGAACATGGCATCTATATCATTTATAATTGGTTTCCACTGCACCTTTTTGTTGCAAGATAATTTATGTGTCAACTACTTCCAGATCTGGATTTTTGCCAGGACAATAGATCAATCGGTAAAGCACTAATAAGATATAAATACATACATAATGCAAACATTTTACTTTTCTGTTGAACTGAAATTAAAAAGGGTTTTGCCCATGCAGCCATGCTTTCCTGAATAAAAAACTGCATTAGATGGGAAAACTTTGTACTTTTGATGTATTTTCATATGTATCTTTATCTGCATATGAATACCTCTATTCTTTTTTATTTGACTATATATTATTCATATACTTTTGTGCACAAATAATCATATATACTATGTATAATTAACAAAGTATTACCTAAACAATACTCATGAAACACAATTATTTTCATGTTTTATTGAAGGGTTTCAATTCAGTAATCGATCGATCTCGACAAATTCGATTGAGCTTATCAGCCGAATCTGTCAGCC
>Ga0182004_10005095_pt1 | contig 10682 bp, 13 predicted proteins | sample Sormic07211540_1_FD_120479 | JGI IMG/M metagenome (GOLD analysis project Ga0182004, IMG submission 120479) | Endophyte microbial communities from Sorghum bicolor roots, Mead, Nebraska, USA - 072115-40_1 MetaG | ecosystem: Host-associated > Plants > Roots > Unclassified | place: USA: Nebraska...
CCCACCATTTCACCGGCACCTCATGCTATTGTTTATATTTAGCCATAAACAAAAGCAAAAAATAAATAGATAGAATAAAAAATCATTGTAAACTCTATTATTTACAGCCAAGCCAGTTCAGCCCACTTTAATAGGGCCCAAACCAAACTGGCCCAACAGCCTTTTCAGCCTGTTTCAATCCAAACCAATACAGCCCAAAAGTAAAACCAAACCAAAAACCCGGTTTTAACCCAAACCATTGTCAGGTTTAGTTGGTATTAATAAATCATATATTTTCATTGAAGGTAACAATATTATTATGTACCATAGGCACCCATAGAGAAAGTATGGCAACTTGGTGTGGAATTTTGGGAACTTTTATTGATGGCCATCTTTATTTATTTTATTGTTGATTGACATGATGTTCTATATAATTTACGCTACATCCGTTTGTTCTGTATCTAAACATACCATATATCTAGGTGCCTAGCAAAATCTATGTGTACCTAGAAAAGCCAAAACAATCTATAATTTGGGACGGAGTACCTTTTTGTGTTATTTACACTTAAATATTAACTACATTGTAGTTTCTTCTTAGAAGTTTAAAATCTTGATGGGCAGAAATTTAGTAGTTTCTATTTAAAATTTAAATAGTATTTGACAATTTTTTTTTAATTTGATTGTCTAACAGGTACCTCTTACTGAGGAAGAAGTTGAAGAATTGGTTGCTGAATTCCTCGAAGTCGAGAGCAAAGTAACCTATATAATCTTTTCTGTTTTATTCACACCCTTTTTTTGCTGTTTGATTGATCGTGTTTCTGGTGACTTTTAGGCAGCTCAAGCGCAAGAGTCACTTGAAAAGGAGTCACTGGACAAAGTTGAAATTGAAGTAAGATTGGAGTTATCTGAGAGGCTTCAAGGAGATGAGGTTTTTGAACATGTTCATATTTATTTCGTAATTTGTAAATCGTAATCCTCAATTGTTTCTCTTTCTGTGCACTGATATATTATCCTTTAATTATTTAAATAGTTAGAATCAGCTGTGTCAACTGAGATGGAGCAATTCCAGATGCAATGGGAAAATGAACTTGATGATCTAGAGATCCGTAGTTCTATTCTGTTGGTAATGTTTTCCCTTGTAAATATTTTTTTTTGTCCATGTTACATTTACTAACTACCATTTGCACGTGTTGTCTCAGATAGATTTCCTAAATTCCTGTGCTATATAAATGCATATGAAGATTTAGTGCTGAACCGAATCAACCTGTCTTTCTTATGGATAATGGCACTTACATTTGTTGTATCTTTGGAGTTCTTTTGTATAATCCTGTTGGGGGACTTGGCTTTGCTAAGCACAAAGAAAATGGCCACATTAAATTTCTCTGTACTGGTTCTGTGTTAGACTTTAACGCTGGTTATGTTAAACTGATACATATTGTTTACTCCCATGATGCTTGGTATGTGCTTTTATCTATTTCTATTATAGGAAAAGAATATTTTGAGAAGCCCCATGTTACTCATCATGCTGAAGACAAATTTGCATGGCTGAAGATAAAATTTGCATTTTTTATATGATGCAGGAACAACTTGATGCTGCTGGAATTGAACTTCCCAGACTCTATAAGTCAATTGAAAGTCAAGTTCCAAATGTTTGTGAAACTGAAGCATGGAAGAGCAGGACACATTGGGCTGGTTCTCAAGTGCCTGAAGAAGCTAACCGATCCATTAAAAATGCTGATGAATACCTTCAGTCTCGCAGACCTGTACGGAGGTAATTTTGGGGCTACAATTTTGCTGTTTTGTGTATATTGTATGAGAGACAGCGTTGTATAGTGTTGTCCTTTTATTTTTTTATTTTGTTTTAATAAAGCAAACAGTGGGGGCCTCCCCTGCTGTATTTTCTCTCAAAAAGACTCAACGTTGTCTTCTTCGATCAGAAAACACGGGAGGTTGCTGGAGGAAGGTGCTAGTGGCTTTCTTACTGGAAAAATTCCTGTTGAGGATGATGATTCTGTTAAGTGTCATGAGAAAAGTTGGAGCTCTTTCAATGAACTTATTAAATCTAAGGAGAATGCTGAGAATACATTTGGTAGCAGTAACTGGGCATCAGTTTATCTTGCAAGCACCCCCCAGGAAGCAGCCGCATTAGGTCTCCAGTTTCCTGGAGTTGACGAGGTGCCATTTCAACCGAGTACTTTCTCATATTTTGTGATGCAATCATTAGACTATTTATTAGTCTCATTCATGGATTTCTTGAAATCTTATCCTACCCTCTTCTCTTAATTTTAGAAACATGTTTTTCATTTACTTTATCTGATAATCTGAAGAATAACAGAGGGGAAAACCCACCCCACCCTGTGTTGAAGCGTTGTTTTCATGCAATGTTAGGACAAAGGTATTGGACAAGACTAGGACAATGCGCAGTAACTTTATTTTTATAACGAGAGTATGAGACTGTCTATTGTATTGTCAATTCTCATGTGCACAATGGCTAGGTGATTGACCATGGTTAAATTGACCAGTTTTAGTATTTCATCTTGCATCTTTTAAAAGAATGTCACCAAGATGTTTGTGCAGTCCTGCTTTTCATCTCTTCACAATGGTATGCACAGCAAGTGTAATTTGTTCTAGTTAAAATAATATTACTGCAAGATAGACCGTGATGAATTTGGAAGTAATTGCTATTTAGTGCTGTACCGTGTACTGTGTTTGGAGCTGTATTAATATTTTTTAGAAAGAGAACTACTTGTCAATAGTCACTACTCACTACCGTGGAACTTAAAGTGTTTTGTTGTCTACGTTCTTTATCTATATTAAATATTAAACAGATAAATAGAGAATGTTTTTCAGTTAGTACATTTTTATTCATGTTATACTCTTAGATAACTAGCAGGGTATGAATTTTTTGAATCCGCTGGCCACCTATGATTCTTCCGTCTAAATCTTTGCTATCATTGTTACGATTCTGTAGGTAGAGGAGATATCTGAAGTTGGTGGTGTTTTTGATGATATAAAAGGTGTAGATGAAGTAGAGCTTTCTGAGGAACAGAGAAGGAAATACAGAAAGGTCAGCTGAGACTACTTTTTTAGCTCTGTTAATTAGTTAAAACTGCAAACATGCCACTGGTTTTGGTCTTGTGGTTCTAGGCTTAATTGCAGCACATGCACCTTTTGTTTCTGCTTTAGAGCTTGGGTATGCCTTATATCTACCTTTGCTTGTCACACTATTGTTTATTCCCACTTCCCAGTATATGAATGCCTAGTTATCATAGTGGTAGTCTAATAGTTTCTTTGTTTCATACCTCGTTTTTGTACTGTTGGCAGCCATGTCTAAGGTTTTTGCTACATTGCAGCGGCATCTGCAGATTATTTATAGACCCAATCTGAATCCTCTATGAGGCATCAGTGAATAATGTAGGAAGGAGATGCAAGATTCGTTAACCCAGTACTTATACATGTCTATTCAAACCATCAATGACAAGCTATCTTGTTTGGACTCCTTGAGCCTCAAAATCAGAGCAAATGGCCCCTTCTCCCTAAACCAGGGTTTTAGATGACGCAACATTCTAGGAGGCACAGATGTGGTTAATTGAAATGAAAAAAATAGCTATAGAAAAATAATGCCCCTAGTGTCGTTTGTGGGAAGAAACTGTAATCAAGCATGAAGGCCTTACTGCCTACCCTTTACCAATTCACTGAGTGAGAGACCATGTGCCCATTTGTGGGAGGAGGTAAACAAATTTTGTCAGTCAAACAAGCCTTAGTGCCTGCATATAGGAAGGTGCTGCTCATGGATGTGCTGGTCTGTCTTTGCTTTACTAAGGCCTGAGCCTGATCAACTGGGTCTGTGGGTCATCCTCTATTCAAACCCAGTACCTAAGCTTTCATCTCTGAGAACTTGCTTGAAGATCTTAGATTGGGAGCAGCATGGAGGTGTCGAGGTTTTATGTAGTTCTAATTGAACCAGACAATAGGTAATCTATAAAAGCACTAACCAAATACTGTTTGATCATGTGACTCCATTGACAGCCATGATGTTAGTTGGACTTTATTCTTCCCCTTTCTCTCTTAGTGGACAGGCTGTAGATACTAGATAGTTATCATGTCTTACTGGTTGCACTGGCAAATTTGGGTGATACTGCTGTTAGCGGTAACACCACTGCAACCCAAGTAGCCCAACTGAAGAATGAGAATCTACTATCACTGCTTCTGTTTAGCTGCTGGGTTCCTACTTCCTAGTAGCAAAATATAAGGTTTTCTTGATAGGGAATTCCTTCGTGTACTTTCTTAGTTAATGGGAAACTAAATTATACCATTAATGTAGGTTACGGAAGAGGATGATGCAAAAATAATGAAGTGCCTGCAGCGTCGTTTGAAAGGAAAAAGGACGAGGGGCTGGTGTAAGGTAATTACTTAAAGTAAATGGTTTCAAGCTCTGTTCCGTGTTAACTAAATTTTTTATAAATATGCATTGTAGATTGGTCTGTGATTTATTGGGTGAATTTCTTTCATTTAATCCAGCCTTTCCTGTTTTCAGGAGAACATTGGTTTGGTCTCATCATGTGATGAGAAACCTCTACCAGAAAATGGTGTTTTAGGTGCTAAAAGTGATCTTCCTTCATCTAAAAAACTCAAAACTGATGAAAACAAAGTTTCTATGGAGACATTGAAGCATACATTTGAAGATGATGATAACGAGAAGAGATTGAAAACTGTTATAATAGAAAGTGATGATGATATGCAGACAGATAACAAACGAGCTTTACAAAAGGATGGTGAAGGTAGTTCCGCAGAAGTCGAAAAAGTGGTTGATATCATTGATCTTGATCTTTTCCCATCACAAAGCCCTAAGCTCCCTACTAAGAGTTTGCCTAAAACTTTCAAATGTACTATTTGCTCTGAAATGTTGAATGCCTCTGATGTGCATCGCCACCCTGTCTTGGATGTTGTTGTTTGTGGATCATGCAGATTTCTTGTGATAGAGAAGAATCGTCTTGAGGTGGATACTTACCTCCTTTAGAATAGTAGATACTTTTGAACTTTATACATAATTAGGTCTGACTATTGATATCATCAACTAGGCATTAATGATTTCTTAGAGATGCTGTTTACATTTGGGCAGGATCCTGTATCTGGTGGTTATTGCACTTGGTGTGCACGAAGTGAACTGCTTCAAAGTTGTAGTTCTTGTAAGCTTCTTTTCTGTACAAATTGCCTGTCAAAGAATTTAGGTGAAGAATGCTTATCAGAAGCTAAAGCCACTGGTTGGCAGTGTTGCTGCTGCATACCCAGTCAACTGGAACTTTTAATTTCTGAATGTGACAAGGCCCTCGGTGGCGTGGAATCTTCTGATTCAGAGAGTAGCAACACAGAGCTTTCTGGACCAGAGAATAGTGCAACTGTTAGGTATGATCTTTTCCCCTATTTCATTTAGCATGCCAAAGCTCAGCTCCTGGTCATTCCTTCAACATGTTATCAGCAAGCGAAGAATGAAGAAGAGTATTAGAAGAATTATGGATGATACAGAACTTGGTGAGGAAACAAAGCGTAGAATTGCAATGGAGAAGGTTTGTGATTTTTCAGCCTAATCTTTATTTGATGTATAGTCTTGTTTGAAGCTGTTTTATCTAGGCTGTAACATTATTTTGTAGGCAAGGCAAGACCATTTGAAGTCCATGCAAGAGCAATCTGCCACCAAGTTAAGGAGTGAGAATATTGGAACTCCCTTTGAAGCTCCAGTGAAAATCTGTTTACAGGATGCTGGTGATGGACATATAGTCAACCTTGCCAGGGAGGAGGATGAGGAACCTGTTAGGATTCCAAGCAGCATGTCTTCTAAACTGAAACCTCATCAGGTCTGCCTGGTCAAGATTTCCTCTCTTATTATCTCCATAATTAATCCTGAATATGTGATGACTTAATGAGGGGATTTAACTGTTTGCAAGTGCTATGCTGTTGCTCTTGCACCAGCAATTAATACCAGTACAGGGAACCCATATCTGAGTCTGACTGGATTTTATGATATCACAGGTAGAAGGAATAAGGTTTATGTGGGAAAATGTTATTCAATCTGTTAAAAAGGTCAAATCCGGGGATAAAGGTCTTGGGTGCATTTTGGCGCATAACATGGGCCTTGGGAAAACCTTTCAGGTCTGTGTTGGCTTATAGCTTGGTTATACATTTCTTCGAGTTATTCATTCGTTGTATGCTGCAACTGTTGTTCCTGTGGCAATCAATTATGTGCTGGAACTAGACCATGCACGTCAATCAACTTCAACTTCTGTACTTGTATTCTCATATTTGTGATGAAGTTATTGTTAGGTTGACATTTAATTTTCATACTGATGCAGTTATCGTGTTCCATTACATTGCATGTCAATCAACTTCAATTTCTGTACTTGTATTCTCATATTTGGATTAAGTTATTGTTAGGTTGACATTTAGTTTTCATATACTTATGCAATTAACATGTTCCATTACATGACATAATGGGAGTTACGTTCTTATCTTTGTTCTTTTGCACTTTGCAGGTTATTACATTCCTCTATACTGTTATGAGATGTGCTCAATTGGGATTGCGCACAGCACTTGTTGTCACCCCTGTCAATGTTCTTCATAACTGGAGGAAAGAGTTTAGCAAGTGGCGTCCAGCAGAGCTGAAACCTCTTCGTGTTTTTATGTTGGAAGATGTTGCAAGGTGCAGATAATTTTCTTGTTTTGTTGCATTATTGTTAATTTGTTATTCATGCAGCTAGTTTTTTCCTCACCTAATAGATGTGACATAGAGCCTTTATGTGCCAATATATTGTTTATATGACTACAAGATGTTCACTCTGGATGCGCAAAGTAGGGTAGATTCCTTGTGAATGTATGCACATATATTCAAAATCCATCTTTGTACAAGTGTATTCTGAATACTTGAATTAATTGGCGATGGTGTGGTCTGCTAGATGAAACTTTTAAGTAGCCTATTAGTTTTACTTTTTCCATGTATTTTCCTTAAGAAGCCAAATTTTAAAGAATTTCCTGCACCTTCCCCAAGACAACATATGTAGTACATATGCTTATGAATGATAGAGTTAGGAAAGAAGATAAAACACTGCAAGCCCTAAACAACACATATTGTCAAAACAGCTACGGTTGGGTCGGGGTGGGAGGTTGCAACTCAACTACAAACATTCTATGAAAGCTGCTTCAATCCTGTAATTGGGCGTAGGCATCCTGCTGTAGTCTTAACTCTTACCTGACAAAATGACTTATATTCTAGTTATTTCAAATTTCTGGATTAGGCCAGTGTTTTAACACTATTTGTACATTGAGAACTTAATCTTGGAAGTGGAACTTCATATATTATAAATTGTACACATAATGCATGTATTTGGTTCCTTTGATGTATGAGTTCAATAGTGGCATTCCCACTAGGTCATTCTGATTACTTTTCTCGAATTTGGAGTCAACAGTACTCAAAGATGAAAGCTTCCTAAGCTTGCTTAAATGTCCTTTTACTCTATTGCCTTTTTTCTTAATACTTTCTTCAAGTAGTTTTTAGTGTGATCCTCTATCCATCTCACTGGATCAAATGTTTCTTCAAATATTCACTTGATTATGGGACAAGCCTTACTTTCACCTCATTGGTTTATTGGCCTTCTCTATGTTGCATTATTTAGGATGTTTTTTCATTGCATTGCACAATTGAATTATTTACTTATGGTGTGCTTGTGTTTTCCCCCCTTTGGTTACATGGGAGTACTGTTTCCCTTTAGTAAAGCTTTACCTACTAGGATTAGGATGGAATGGTCCATCTGACTCCTTTTTTTTGCAGGGTGAAAAGGCCAGATTTACTAACCAGATGGCGAGTGAAGGGTGGAGTGCTTCTCATTGGTTATTCATCATTTAGGAACTTATCCCTTGGAAAGCATGTGAAGGACAAAAATTCTGCAAACGAAATTGCTTATGCTTTGCAGGTGACGTACCATGTCCCTGCTATCGGTACTGTTTCAAGGTCTTATAGTAAACTCGTTAGATTCCTTCTTGTGGCTATGTACTACTGAGGTTTCAATAATATTCTATTTTCATGGTAATGTGGGCATTTGGCACACATTATGACATATAGACATATAGTATGCTTTCTCCCAACTTTGTTACATGTTAGCTGTGGGTTTTTGACACAGTTCATTGTACTGCCAGTGTGGGCCAGATATTCTTGTATGTGATGAAGCACATATGATAAAGAACAGGAGGGCCGACATTACGCAAGCTCTGAAACAAGTAAGAACACAGAGAAGAATTGCTTTAACTGGATCTCCGTTGCAGAATAATTTGATGGAATATTATTGTGTAAGGAGCCATGCATCCCTGCTGTTTTGTTTGCTTAATCATCCAGTTAATGAAATTACTTTGATGTTTAATACTAGTAGTTTGCCAACGTATTTTGTTTTAATCTTGTGAGCAGATGGTTGATTTTGTCAGGGAAGGTTTTCTTGGGAGTACTCATGAATTCCGAAACAGGTAGGTGAACGCTGCCATACGTGCACCGTAGTTTTATTTAAAGTTGAAATAATGAATTCTTTCTGCTTTATCAGGTTCCAGAACCCAATTGAAAATGGGCAACACATGAATTCAACATCAGATGATGTCAAGATCATGAACCAACGATCACACATCTTGTTTGAACAACTGAAAGGTTTTGTCCAGCGGAAGAGCATGAATGTTGTGAAGAATGATCTACCACCAAAGAAGGTTTTTGTTATTACTGTAAAGCTCTCTCAGCTGCAGAGGAAGCTATACAAAAGGTTCTTAGATGTTCATGGTTTCTCAAGTAGTGGTTATTCAGAAAAATCTCACAGTTCCTTCTTTGCCAAGTACCAAACATTAGCCCAGGTACGTTGACCTTGCATCTTTGTGCTGTTTCTTAGATAAAAACTAGGTGGAATTGCTGTCTACTTTCTCCATTTCAAATCATAGGTCAATTTAGCTTTTCTCCTAACTCCTAAGTCAAAAGTCTCCAACTTGACCAAGTCTTATAGAATAACAAGCCAACATGTAAAACATTAAATTATTTTCATTAGTCTTTATGAAATGTATTGATAGTGCATGTATTTGAACTTTTCATTGTTAATCTAATTTTCTAAAAACCTAGTCAAAGTTAAAGAAGTTTGACATGGCCAAAGCTAGAGTGACCTATGATTTGGAATGGAGGGGCGAGGGAGTAACACTGTTGAAGTGTAGGTATGGAATCATCCGGGGCTCCTCCAGATGGCTAAAGAACAGAGAGGAAATTTGCGTCGTGAAGACACTGTTGAGAACTTTATGATGGATGAGAGTTCAAGCGATGATAATGTTGAAAATTACTTGCCTAATGGAGGTAATTTATTATATGCCGCTGTTGATAACACTCATCAGGGTTCGGCAAACCTGCACAGTGCACTTTGTGTTATTATCTGATGAAGTTCCTTTGATATATACACTTTATCATTTCTACAGAGAAGCAGAAGGATAGAGCTGATCAGCAGTCCAAAAAAAGCAACATTGTGAATGAGGTTCTTAACCTTACCCACCATGAATTATGATTTTTTTTTTCTGTTGAATACGCAGGAGAGATGCATATTTTTTTTATCGAATACGCAGGAGAGCTGCGTATCATTGTATTAGTATAAGAAAAGGAGTCATACATAGACCCACACACCCACACCCACACCTCTGCACCTTCCCTATTTTCTATGACTTAATCACCTGTTTCTGAGTGTACAGCGACCGAGCGGGCTAAAACTAAAAGCCCCTAGCAGTGAGCAAGTACAGACCCTTTGCTCCTGCCATACACCACCAATGAGCTTCATCCCTAGCTAGACTCAGGTTGTGGCAATGCTTTGTGCAGCCCCATTGAAGACACAGTCATTCCGGTGTTCCAAATGCTGCAGGCGCCAAGGATAATGATATAGTTTAGGCCTTTTCTCGCATCCCCAGCGGTAGCTGCTTCCGCTTTTTCCCAACAGTCCTCCCAAGCTGAATCAGTGGGCTGAGGCGTGAGTGAAGAGAGCCCAATGCGCTACAAGAGTGAAAACCAGAACTGCCTAGCAAAAATGCATCTAATCAGGAGGTGCTGGATGCTTTCCTGTTCCTGGTCACACAGCAAACATTTGGCCGTATGTGAAGTCCTTGCCGAGCAAGCCTGTCAGCTGTTCAACACCGGTTATGAGCAACCAGCCACATGAAAAAACGACATTTGGGAGGGGTCCATGACTTCCATATTCTCTCATACGGTCTGAAATAAATGGCGCCCTGAAAGAACGCATCATATGCATACTTTGTCATGTATTCTCCTGAAGCTGAAAGTCTCCAGATGTTCTTGCATTAAGAAGAAAATGTAGAGAATGCAATGCGGTCAAACACACACCAACACACTCACACATAGTAACTAAGTTCCCATAAATGAAACTTTTGTTCTATAGTACTGCATGGGACTGCATGCAAAAGCGGCGGAAGGCACACCGACCCACCTAAGGCAGGGACAAGTAGGGGCGATGTGGACATTGGCGATGGTGGAGGAAGGGAGCGGTGGGCAGAGGTCGCCGGTGGGGGAGGAGGAGCGGCGGGCGGTGGTCGCCGTTGGTGGTGGTGGGGTGGGGGGGGGAGGGGGGGGGGGGGTAGCGAGCATGCGCAGGGGGTGACGGGAGGAGGACAACCGACTCGGCGCTCATACCAGA
>Ga0182004_10005096_pt1 | contig 10682 bp, 9 predicted proteins | sample Sormic07211540_1_FD_120479 | JGI IMG/M metagenome (GOLD analysis project Ga0182004, IMG submission 120479) | Endophyte microbial communities from Sorghum bicolor roots, Mead, Nebraska, USA - 072115-40_1 MetaG | ecosystem: Host-associated > Plants > Roots > Unclassified | place: USA: Nebraska...
GTATTTGGGGATTAATGACTTACCTTCACATCATCGTTTTTGTCATGTCATTTATGCTGCTGACATGTGGGACCCCTGGCACATCTCACGAGCGTGTGGTGTCGAGAGAGTGAGAGAGTACTCCCATAAGGAATGCCCATTCTTAGGCCTTGTTTAGTTCACCCTAAAAACTAATTTTTTTAAAAAAAATTTCTATCACATCGAATCTTGCGTCACATACATGAGACATTAAAAAGACATGAAAATAAAAATTAATTATATAGTTTATCTGTAAATCGTAAGATAAATCTTTTAAGCTTAGTTATTTTATGATTAGACAATAATTATTAAATAAAAATGAAAGTGCTACAATATTTAAAACCTAAAAAAATCAGAAAGTTTAGAAAATTTTTTTATTTTGCCTACTCTGTAGTATTTTTGTTTGTATTTGATAAATTTTATCCAATAATAAACTAACTAGGCTCAAAAGATTTATCTCGTAAATTTTTGAAAAATTGGGAACTGAACAAGGCCACCAACATCCAATTTTCTAGGTAACAACGCCTCATTAATATATTGCAGTACGTATATCGTTCCAATAATGTTCTGTACTTATACCATCATTATTTATTTTTCTTCAGATCCCGACGCCCAAGAAGTCGAAGAATTGCACGTCCTTCCTGTTTGCAACCGCACCGGCACCGCCATCGTCACCGCCACGACGGCCATGGTCTTTGCTCATGTCATGACGACGATGGCCGTCCAATAATGCGACGGCAGCGGCGGCAGTGGGCACGTTGCAGTTCCTGACGACACCGTACGTTCCAGCTCGGCTGCTGCTGAGGCCGAGCGGCCCGGAACCAGCTGGCACCGCGAAGCACAGCGAGCGGGTGGTGGTCATCTTCGTCGTCGTCGCCGGCAGGCAGCAGCTTCCGAAATGGAAGTACTGATGATGAAACGGCGGCTGATGACGAGGCGGTACAACGGCGACATAGCCGGTGCTGGTGGCGGTTTGCTCGCCGTCGCCGACGAGGGTACGATGGTGGTGGTGGTGGCCGCGGCGGCGGCGCGCCGTGACGACGTGCCAGTGGTTCTTGACGGCGTTGTCGGTGCGGCCCGGGAAGAAGCGGGAGATGAGCGCCCAGCGGTTGCCGTGGGCGCGGTGCGCCTGCAGGAGCAGCTCCTCCTCCGCCGCCGTGAAGGGCCGCCGGTTGATCCGCGGGTCCAGCTGGTTGAACCATCGGAGCCGGCAGCTCTTGCCTATATGTTTCATCCGTGCCATTGCCATGTATGCATAAACACGTACGCATCAGTCACTCAGTCAGTAGCGTTCTGGACGTTCATCTCTGAAATGGAAAAAATTGGATGCGCAAGCAAGAAAATCTACTGTACATACTGATGCAGAGTTGCAGACATATATATTAATTGTCCTTGTGATATATAGTTTCTACTACAGTATATGCATATGGACGGGTCGTGGATCCATAATCAAGCAAACGGTGATGATGATGATGATGATGATATACATTTTTTTCTGCAGCACCAACATGTGGTACGTACGGCATGGTGAAAAGAGATGAAAATTTGTAAAGTAGGGCAGGCAAAGATGCATGGATGCCTCACGAACTTGAAATGAACCAAGGTGACATTCGAATATATAATTAGTATCTAGTAGTATCTTAATTATTACACATTCATAAACCAACTTAAACATTCTCCACATATGTGTACAAACACAAACGATGATGAACATCGATCAAACTTTTCTTGTCACTCGACCATCCAAAACGATCATGCATGCGAGAATTGACAAAAGCCTAGACGAACGAGAAGGAACAACACAAGTATACAAGATTAATTAAAGAAACAAAGCCATGGTGAGAAAACTTTTTCTTCATGTCATCATGCATGTGCATGCATGTATGTGCTTCAGAAAGCGGAGGAGAAACAATTAATCAGGAGAGCTTGAAAGAAGCCCTAGATATATACATACCTGATCTCCCCTCCAGATTCTCAGCAATGGAGTTCCAATTCTGAGGGCCATACTTGTCGACGAGCTGCCGCAGCTTGTCGTCCTCACCAGGACGCCAGTGGCCCCTCGATGGCCTGACCCTCGACGACTTCTCCATTGCAATCGATGTGTGGCCTGGTTTAATTTCCCCAAGAAACTGATCGATGGGTTTGCTACTTTGATTGATTAGCTGGAGCGATCGAGGAACAATTAAGCTAGCTAGCCAAAAGAACTAAGTTGTGAATGAGAGAGCTTTAATTTATTGCTTGGATGATCGAGCGCGCATGGTAATTAAATAGGATGTTTGTAAGGTTTGGATAATGGAGGTCACTCTAGCTAGCTTGTTTAGTTTTGCACGACAAGAGGGCGGCTTAACAAGCCTCTTTCAATCCACCACCGTACCTATATATATATGTTCTCTATATTAACTTTGCGGAAACATACCCAGCTAATATATATCGTGTCTATACTATGCATCTCACCGACCGGACCTATGCGTGTTCAGCAATTGGCCAATGAGCTATATATCCTATGTGTCACAGCTCTCGTAAGACAATGGAGAATAGCTAGCGTCTTGCATGCTTAACTTCCTTAACAATATTCTTTCGTCATCACGTACGAGATATTTCTCTCGTGCATTAGTAGGGCAAACGACTGATGGTCTGCATCTACGCCGCCTCATTGGTCATCCACGTCATCGTCTTGATGTTCTTGTTCATGCCTGCACAATTTCGAGCTTAGTGAGTTTGTTTCATCTCCACTGTTAATTTGTTTCGAGCTTTACGAATGCTGCAACAGAAACAAGTTGTATTTGGCTAGCTGCACCACGTTGCATCCTTGCGGACGGAGTTCGACCCTCTACGGGAGCGAATTTGTTGGCCAGGGACGAAAAAAATCTTCTCGTCTATCTCATATCAAAGCACAGGTCTAAGGCCAACCAAATCTCACAGGAGCAGCGATACCGCTGTGTATGGGTAGAGCAGAGATTTGAGGGTTTTCTCAATCTATGTGAAAAGATCTTCTTAAGCACAATGTCCAGGGGCTGTCTTAGCCCTCGCAGATCGAGTTTTTTTCTTGCATTACAACGAACCATGAGTATACAAATAGTAGCAATCCAAGCAATTAGGATGTGAGCATGCAAGCACTAGCTAGGCTCTTTGAGGAATCGAAGGTGGTTGCACCCTCAAGCCTTAAAAATACAGGTTCTACATTATGTATATAACTATATATTGATGAAGCCAGGTATTATCTAAAAAATGATTTATGAAAGAAAAGGAAAGGAAAGAGGAACCAAAAAAGGGGGAAACAAAAGTATCTAAATGTATGTGAGTTTGCATTAGAAAAGTGGCGCAAGAAAGAAGAGCCGACACACTAACTAATAGCAAAATAAGTGGCATGCGCAACAAACTTCCGCTAAGTTTAACATAATTATATATTGTTGTTGGTAGTAATTGCATTTGTTTTTATTTCTTTTTTTGCATTGGTTACAGTATCGTTTAAAAGGGAGTTAACGATGCCGATGCTGTAACTTAGTGATTTTATTATTGTGGATCCCCATGTAAGCATTTGACATTTGAATTATAATAATTGGTTTATATTGTTCAGGCCTTGCTATCAATACACAACAAACAAATGTATGGGGAGTCTTTATATGAAAGCCCAAAGTTTTGATGTATATTCGTTTGTCATGTCGAATACTTACACTGATTAGAATGTTGCTTTCTCTCAGATAAGATCATGATAACCATCGAAACATGAAAGCACCCTTGCAACTGCTGGTAATAGAGAAGTCATTTATGGTTACCAAATCCAAGCTTAAGAGTCACACTGTCAGTGTAAGCGTGACTTGGCTTTCTCAGAATGTAGCTTTAGCTTGTGATAGTGAAGAAGTGTTTTCTGAAGTATTGTTTATTGCAAAAAGTGGTATGGAAGGACTACATGAATGAGGTGTTGTTGGGCAAGTAGTTTCGTGTCTGGTAAAACTATGAATGGACAGTTCAGAGGCTGGCACGTCAGTATCGTGCAAGTCGTAACAATTTAGCATTTGTTAGCACTAGTTATTAGCTAACACCATGTAAACTGAGATTATTCTGGCTCAATAATTAAGTCAATAACAAAAACAAATTCATTTTGCTAACTACTAACAGTAGAAGATCAACTGTGCATCTGCTTAGCAGGCCAAAAAGGGAAATACACTGCAGAATGGAATTATAAGCATTCCATAAATATATATATGTTGCTTCAGGTGGTAAATGCAAATGCGTAGTCAGGATAACATTTTTTTTCTATTTGTTAGGTGCCATTAATTATATAGCTTTTGTAGCTGAAATGACTTTTTTTCCCCTTTCTCTACAAAACAAGTTGAGGTTACTTTCTTAGGTTCCGAAGGTTACCATTGTCACCAATTATAGTTTTTTTAATAGTAGGATGACTCGAAAGGAGCCCAAGTTCGAACCATTCTTGATCAAAGGCAACGTAACTGAAAGGGACAAACAACGAGTGACCAAAGGATAAAAAAAAGATATACCAAGAAAACTATCGAGCTAACCAAAGTACATCTCGACAACTGACCATGCAAGTTATGTTATGGTATAAACAACTGAGTTCACACCAACTTATATATATGGTTTGGTTCATGTGTCGTGTGAATGATGATGCACTTGTACAAACCAACTAGATTTGTGCCTTGTTTAGTTTCTTAGGTGAAAATTTTTTGAGTATTGTAGCATTTTTGTTTGTATTTGGCAATTATGGTCAAACCATAGACTAACTAAGCTCAGAAGATTCGTTTCGCAAATTAAAGATAAATTATGTAATTAGTTATTTTTTATCTATATTCAATGTTCTATATATGTGCCACAAGATTTGATATGATGAGGAATCTTGAAAAGTTCTCTAGATTTCAGGTGTAAGTAAACAAGACCTCGTTCTACCTCATCAATGTGAATGAGTTGGGGACATAGCTCCTGCATGCATGCGTACTGACCAGTGATTCACTTTGTTTTAGTTTCTAAACATTTTCAAGATTTGCTATCATATTAAATCTTTATCACATACATGAAGCATTAAATATAAATAAAAAAATAAGTAATTACACAGTTTATTTGTAATTTGCAAGACAAAATTTTTTAGCCTAGTTAGTCCATGGTTGGACAACAATTGTCAAATACAAACGAAAATACTACAGTAGCCAAATCCAAAAAAAAATCGTGAACTAAACAAGGACTAAATAAATTAAGCAACTCATAATGTTTTTTTGCCTTAGTCTCTGTTTGTAACAGCTCCACTCCACGTTTTTCAACCAAACATGTGTGGCTCCGCAAACTCTAGAAAAGAGAACATAAAATTTCTAGAACTCCTCTTTAGGTGTCTGTAGATCAGAGTTTGTGGATTACTCTCAAACAACACACTAATTAAGTCCATGAGGTTGGTTTGTTGGAGGTGTTCTCAATCGATTATGATCAAGTAGCTGACTAGACGTGGTGGACTTAGTTTCTGACATACTAATGACATGCAAAATCAGTTGTTTTTTATCGCACATTTTATATGTGTGTGTATTCTTGCTGAAATTATTGAATCATCTCAGGCTACATGAATTTCCATTCTCAGTTCACACTAGCATTTGAGATGTCTGCTATAATGAACATGGTTCTTTTATAAAAGGTATAGAAAATATTTCTTACAATATAAGTTAGTGATGGCAAACTCCTCGATCAATCATGCTCCCATCTACCAATTTGTTCTTCCTTAAAAGATAAAACAAGCCGCGCATCAGTGGCAAGTACACCATCAACTAATTTAAGAACTTTCCAGAGAGCAGTCATGAACAGGTAACTAATATTTCTGTCACTGAAGGTAAGAAAGCCACATAGTTGGCTCCAGAACTACACCCAATTTTGTATTATACAACGAACCCACTTGAAGATTTGAGTGAGAGCAACAAGCAACCATAACATACTGGTCTAGCCATAAATTAATGAATTCAGCTCTGAGCTTCTGTCCATCAAGAACAGTTTGGGGTCAACAAACTCAATAGATGCCCATATAATTGGAATTCATCAAGCATTCTGCTGCATCCAGGATCAGGTTCACGTTTCATATTGTCAATTTACCGCGCTTCTGTCAGCAGTGGCTAAAGTTCTTTCTTTATGTTTTACCTCATTCCATTATCTAAAAAAAATACAAACATATCATTGGTGAAACAAATAAAAAGTTGTTTCGAAGGCACCATGTTGATGCCCAAAACAATTTTCTTCCCCTGGAGCAACAAAATTAAACCACTGAAACATGAACAAAGTTTCCTCGAGTGTAAATGGTAAGGGCCATATTATGAATTGCAAAACATGGTTTGATATCATATAATGATTGATATAACACAGTTTCCTCCTCTGTATATCAAGGAGAAGGGAATGCAATATATATATGCTGTATACACTTTAGCTTTGCTACATTTTTCGCAACTGTAAATGGTAAGGCTCATAGTATTATGGATTCCAGAACTTGATTTAATATCACAATAACATGGTTGTTACAACAGTTTCCTACATTCCTCCGTAATCCGTATATTCATCTGAAAACGAATGCTATCAATATGCTGACACGCTGCTTGCTAAGATACACCGATCATGCATCACTATGCCCTATGCTGACATCTACAGACTAATCCTAGCCTGACAAAAAAAGACAGCATGAGAATCTCTTTCAAAATTCAATCCACAAAACTATGTCAGCCAGAACTTTTCACATCAACAGGTCAGCAATTCAGCATGCATGCCTGACACCCTTCTATAATCGCTGAAGCCATGCCTGTTTAAAACAATTCAGAACGGTGCACTGTTCTGCTTCCAGGGAAAAAATTGTAGGAAAAGGAGGGCATAAAGACACTTACAATTAATGTTTTACGCAGCAGAAGCATAGAGCAACTTCCGCTTGGGCTTGTAAATCTCCCAAAGCTTGAACAATAGTTTCCCGGCTGTCTATTGTTTCTTCTTCATGGTGAAGCATTTTCCGTAATCTTCATGAAGTAGCACAGTTACAATGTATTGATGCATTGCATATGCTTTTTAAAGCATTAACATCCAAATTTTAATGTCGGTTATATGAGCATCATTTTTTGAGCTATAATGTCGGTTATATAAGCATCAACTTTTGAGCTATAATAGCAATTATATTGGAACAAATAAGATTCATCCAAATAAACTATATTTGACAATGCAGCCCAGCACGAAGCAACAAACACAAAGTGGCCCTAAAGGCAGCATAGTGATTTCATCACTCAGTAAGCAACCGCAATAGAACAGCTCTACAAGACAAACTGATAATGCTTCTACTAAAGGTAACATCGGACAATGACTTTGTAACTTAAAATAGCTTGTGAGCATCTTTTACTTGTATCTTAACAGACCAAATTATACTAGAAAGGGAAAAGGTACATGTATTGCTGATCTGCAATGACTATGTATTGCCAATTTGCCATGAGAAACTATGTATTGATGATTTACCACGAGTAACTTTACCTTTGTACTAGAGGAGTATCACCATGGCCAGTGCATACAATAAGCATAGCATTATCAGGTAGGGCACTATATAATTGCCTTATCTTTTTATCCAATTCACACAAAATTTCCTTTAATTCGGGACAAATTTGACTTCTTGCTTTTTTTGAAGCAGTTTTTCCATCACATGTTTTTAATGCAATAGCCTCTGCGACACATGATTTCAACTTCTCTGGATCTTGAGCTCTTCGGTGGAAGTAAGATATCAATCCTGAGAACTGAGTCCAAACGAAGGCAACTTTGTCATTCTTCACCTGCAGTAGGATTTCAACTTATGATTATGAAAACATCTTAAAACATTTTGGTAAGAATGTCTACACCTATAAATGTATTGCACTAACCTCCTTCATTGATCTGGAGAGGGCATCATCATCAGAAAAAACAGCAATTGAATTGCAAGAAGTATCTGAATATCGCTCAAGAACAGACACGTCATCAATAAGGGAGCATTTTTTCCCACTCTCATGCAGTATAGATGTCAATTTCCGCCTTGACAATGATGGTTGGGAACCAAAATCAGGACCTGGTTAACAAGTTATTAGAAAGTACCAATGATATGCTTATGCCATGTTGTCTGTCTCCCTATCCGCATTAGCAGCTTACAGAAATGGATGTTATAACCAAACAAAAGCGATAGCAAAAATGCCTTCTTAGTCCTTACCATGTTTGATTTTCAATATAGCAAGTTCTAGAGCAGCCCTAGCATCTTCCACACTGTCATGCCCAGATCCTGTGTTCTGGATCTCCCGGCCGAGAAATTTTTTTGTCAAGACACGCAATGCAATCTTACAGCGAGACCCTCGATTATACTTGTACAAAACAGCTGTATCGATGATTAAACCATGGGATATCCGTAATGCCATAAGGTCATTTTCCAAGGAATGCCCGACAAGAATTGTTTCTTTATGTACAAGTCCAACAAACTCTTCCTGGAAACATGAACAAAATAGTGTAAAGCACAGGCAATGTTTCATGACATCCTAATATACACATGAAAAGATCACTAAAAAAATCTAAGAACTAACCTGAATTTCCTGTAGGGTTGTGGACACGTCAGCCAACATCTCAGCAGTGATTCCACTGAACCTGTGCTATTAAAAAACAATTACATCATGTAATGGACACTTAACAACCCGTTCAGAATATTATGACAAATGAAGTTCATATAACAAATAATCAGTTTTAATATTCATAATAGAATGGACAAGCATCAAAATACATCTGACATGTATTTTGAGACCAAGCTATAAAATAACCGTGCCAAAAGAAAAGGTTGGCATAAAAAACACAATATAGTGCATGCTAACTTAAAGGGGAGGTAAAAGCACCATATACCTTGTATTGTAATCAATGATTGGATTAGCAGGCTTAACTAGTTTATCTAGCACCACCTGAAAAGATTAGAACAAACTCAGAACTCATTGAACAGCGAAGTGTGATGAAAAGAATGGATCATACAGGAGCATACAAAGGAAAATGCCCTCATACTATTGACAGGAGGTGGAATTAAGCACTAAGAAAACAAATGTTTTAAGAACTATTAGCCATAAAAAAGGTAAGGAAAGTAGGAAAGAAAAGTTCATACCGATCCTTTAATATCAATTAGTGTCACTCTTGTAAGCTCAAATCCAGCTTCTGTCACGCACTGCAAAGGTTGAAAATTATCACTAGATATATTCAACAAATATTAGCAATAAGTATTTATGACACCAGCAGTCCGGCACAGTTGTAATAATGCCTTCTCAAATACAATAACACTAAAATAGTAGTGCAATTATTTAAAACAAAGCAGTGGCTTCAAACCATACATCATTACATTTATCAGGAGTCACATTACCATTTCACAATCAAGTGCAAGAACTTTATGTGGTGAGGAACCTGAAGGAGCTGAAACAGTAGGGACAAAACCTAAAATGGCAATGATAAAGATATGTCATTTGAATAATAGGCATTAAAGGGCAAGGAGAGGGACAATGAAATACTCCCTTCCAAAATATAGGATGTTTTGTCGCAAAAACAAAAAAAAACAAGATGTTTCAGTTTTATCCATTAAACTTTACTAACTTTGATCAATTTTATAGAAGAATACACCAACATCGACAATAACAAATTATTTTCATTAAATCCACCATGAAACATCTTTATGGTGCAATTAAAATTTTTCAATAATTTTGGACAAAACCAAAGAAGTTTGACATAGAAAAAAAACTGAAACGACCTACATGTTGGAACAGAGGAATAGAAGCTAACCTGGTAAATTGAAAGAGTAGCCATTATCTTCCAAGTCTTTCATCGAAAGTGTGTAATATGTAACAGGAAATGGTATGTCCCCAAGATCATCCAGACTTGATAGTTTTCCTGCGACCAAAATAAAAATATTAACCAGTTGCATAAAACATAAATTCTCAATCTAGGTTCAAAAGTGCCTGCTTTTCCATGGACAAAGATATATCTACTCTAATGTCAATAAACATACATATACAACAAATAAATAGAATAAATGCTACAGAAATAAGAGAGCATCTTCAGCTTAGAGAACCAGATAAAAAGTGGTCAGCAAGAGATGTATATGGCTGATACTACAAGATGAATTAAGAGGGAAATACTGCTATAGTCATAAACTTATGCAAGATGCCATACTGACAGTGATGAAATATGACTGATAAAAACACAATTAGCATTTAGATAAGTGTATAAAGAAAAATTCATCATCTGTAATGTCAGCTTAAAATGAAAAACTTGTGACCAAGTAAGGGCAATCAAAAGGATTGAAATTGTCAAATCAGTATGAGAATCTTTGAAATAAGAATGCCAGCTCTCCTCCATGTTCGAGAGAAGAAGAAAAAAAAGCATGCCATTCTTCATAGTCAAGCTCAAATCTTCTGGTGGCTATCACAATAATAAACAGACCAACACTAGGCCCAATAAAGCAGGACACTGTTCATCCTGAACCACATTGACAACACAGTGCCAAGATGTCAGGACATACCATCTATGTCAGGTTTAGATGACTGATTTGATGTTTTTACATCACGCTTTCTCTTTATTCTGCAGGTTAGGAGTGCATCAATGGTGTGCCTCTCATCCGGTATACAGCTGCTAGAATAGGATTAGATTATCAATCAATATAGGAAGAA
>Ga0182004_10005097_pt1 | contig 10682 bp, 6 predicted proteins | sample Sormic07211540_1_FD_120479 | JGI IMG/M metagenome (GOLD analysis project Ga0182004, IMG submission 120479) | Endophyte microbial communities from Sorghum bicolor roots, Mead, Nebraska, USA - 072115-40_1 MetaG | ecosystem: Host-associated > Plants > Roots > Unclassified | place: USA: Nebraska...
AAATATCATTTTTGTTGTGTATTGGTTTATTAATAAAAGTTCTTCAAGAATGATTTAAATTTGACTATATTTGCACAAATTTTTTGAATAAGACGAGTGGTCAAACTTGAGGTGAAAAAAAAAAGTCAAACGACTTACAATTTAGGATGGAGGGAGTATCTCTAATGATAAAATAGGTCTTAACAAAATATATAATATTTATGTAAAAATTTTGAATAAGATGGATGATTAAATAAGATGTCTGAAATTCTAAAACGATATTTTTTTGGGACGGAAGGAGTACCTTAAGATATAAAAGCTCATAGGGTCTGCAAATAATTCAAAAACCTCCAAAGTCACAAGGATTTGTGTTTCATAAGTGCGTGAGTAGTAGCATTCACGTACTGCACCGTAGCGCCACCTTGCACGCCACTCTGGAGGTTGATTGACATCCACATTATGACAACATCATGGTCAGGCTATGCGATCACATCAAGTTTCTATTGTCGTGCCATTGGTCCCTCCTGTATGGTCCACAATTGAATTAGTTATTCAGTAGTATTTTTCTCTCATAATAAATTAGTCAATAGTACTTTCTGCCATTATTTATCAGCCAAACGAACAAGGCAGTGTCATCATGTTTTGCCTTGCTATCTCTGGGCTTGAGCTCTCTCGCACGGTGCCAGTAACCCTGCCCCTGCCATGCTGTCGCTACCCCGATGGTACAACAAATGCCACCGTTGTTAGCCTCAGATCCACCGGTGACCCTATAACCCTCGGCTGAACGTGTTCCAACATAAGGAGCCTAGCACGACAAGGTGCACTTTAGTTTGGTTGCTCAGCCGCATTGCTGCAAAGCCCACTACTCAGTTACAATGCCAATTGTTGAGTACCAAATAAATGGATCACCTAAATCCCTAGATTAGTACCACAACTGTGCAACTAACCCACCGACCAATATCTTAATCAGCTAGAGGCTCAGAGGCTACACCTAGCGGGTTCCCTGCCGCAATCTTGAACAGCAATAGCCAGCAACTCGAAGATTAGGATAGGAAACCCTAGGACCACCGAATCCACTCTCTTTGTACTCCTCTCAGCCTCCGACATATAAGGTAGAACAGGGGCTCTTGTAGAAGAAATTGAATCCTAGATCACTGCAAGCTATGCTCTCCTACCTTCTCTCCCTCTTAACCTCCATAGTAAGAACTCGATTGAGCATTCTAACATAAAGAACTAGGTGTTAGATGCTGGGTTTAGACACTCGAACTAGGAAATTTTTTTTGTGTGTTTTGAGTGCTAAACTACCATGGGCCCACACATTGAACCAATAATTGAATCAATAATAATCACACCATGATTACGAACCACGACACCAAACCGCCAGGCTAGACAACCGTAGTGTGTGACACAAGCTAGCGCCCGCAAACCCCGCGTGGGCACAATGCAGCGACACACGAGGCAATGAGGTGGCGCGAGAACAAAAAATCAACTCACAGACGATAGGTATATATGGTCTTTGTGCCTTTGGACTTAATGTTGTTACAATCAAAAAGTGACATAAGTGTCTGATGGAAAACAAAAGATGTTGTGGGAGAAAAATACTGCTGAATGCTTACTGATTTGACTAATAAACTCAAACGAACAGACTGGTTTAACCTCTTGCAAAATTCCTCTAAAATTTGTATAAAACAAGTCATTATGTAGGATTTATAGAAATCCAACCCTTTTTATTCCAGAAGGGATGATACGAAAAAGAATTACGGAGTACTATTGGATTTTGAATCCACGAGAGTTTTTCATTTTTTGTTGAACCGTGGTAGCGTGCGGGGCCTTACAGGAGACGCACGCTCTGGCTCGGTGATCCTATCACTCTCTCGAGTCAGCAGGTCCGGTCCCGACATAGACCGATCCTTTGCACGGCTGCGCATGCGCCTTCCGAAGTCCAAACGGTCCAAATCGAGCTACCCTTTTTCTGTCTTCTCCCTCCCGTCACCGTCGGACTGCCTCTGCCTGCGTCGCGACATGCCAGGCGCCGCCACCCTCAGATCGCGCGCGGCCGTCGCGGCCGCCGCGTGCCTTGCGGTCCTCGCCGCGGCGGCGCTGCTACACCGCAGGCGACGCCGGAACCTGGCGCCCTTCTCGTCTCGCCGCCTCGGGGTCGGGGGGCGCCCCCGCCGCGCCTGCGAGGAGGAGGAGAAGCCGCAGGCCCGGTTCAAGCGCGTGCTCGCGGACAACTCCTACTCCCCGTTCAAACACCTACGTCGTCAGAGTGCTCAGCCGGGAAGTGCAGAAGGCGAGGGACCCCTGCCACCTCCTCAAGGTGCGCGCATGCACTCCTGGAATCCTGCTCCTGCTTGCGGGGATCTCGGCATTGCCGTCGAACTCGTATGGTTGTTTGCTTGTTTTAGGAATTCCACGGCACCCCTGGTACGTAGGATCGAGCTACGCGACGCAACAGGGGTGGGGGGTGGGGGTGGGGGCCTGGGTGGGGAGGCTAGTAGAGGATTAGAGGAATGCAGTTCGATGTGGATTTTCTGTCTGAGGAATTTCGTCGAACACCTGAGGGCAGCGCTGTGCATTCTCCAGTCAGTGGCTGCTTTATGCATTCATGGAAAACGCTGTTCTATTGCGTGCTTCTATTTGTTCATACTACTCTAGTGATGCACATAGTGGAATAATAGCATAGTGTTACAAGCTACAGAAGAGCTCCAGGTCATGCTCTTAACTGAAGACTAGATTATTGCTGTTACCATTTGAAACAGCAATCGCTTGTCATGTTCTGGACTCTGGAATACTCAACTAACTTTAATATTTGTACTGCAATTGCTGTCTATTTTTCTCGAGGAAGTCAAGCTGTTATTTGGAGTTAGTAGTAAAGGGGATGTAGAGTTAGTAAAGGGAATGCTCAAGTAATTGCTATCTATTTTACTCGAGGAAGCCAAGCTGGATGGTTGATTGAATAAGTTTTGCTGTAAGATATGAAATTTGCATATCTAGCATATAGAGTATTGATTACTCATCAGACCATATCCCAATTGGTCCCATTCTTTTTAATTCTTCTGACATTCCATTTTAATTGATACAGAATCATCACAAAAAGTTCATCCATTTGAGGAAGAAATCACATCTTTGCTAAACAACCCCCCTGATTTCCATAGCTTTATGCTGGGTGCCCAGTGCCCAAAAATGAGTACTACATATAATTGGGTTGATACAGAAGCTCAACTGGAGCATCTGGCAAGATTATTAGGTGAGGAAAGAGCTTTTGCTGTTGATACAGAGCAACATAGCATTCGGTCTTTCCTAGGATATACGGCACTAATGCAGGTAATTACTGGTAGATGCACGTGCACCCTCAACATTCTATTCTTTATAAGTTTATTATTATTTTTAATATAGATTGTTCTGTTTAGATCTCCACCCAGAATGATGACTATTTGATAGACACAATAGCATTGCATGATGTGATGGGCATTCTACGACCAGTCTTTGCTAATTCTTCTATTTGTAAGGTAACACATCTTTGTACCTGCTGCCACCTGCCAGTGGTAAGCCATTTATTTTCATTTTTCAGTGGTGACTGCAAACTTTAAGCTCTATTACAGTACAAGCAAAGATACTGCCACAAACTCTATTTACATGCCATTGAAATGTAGTTGAGTTTACTTTTCGGATATGCATTATAGGTATAAGCTGTAGGACCTACTGATGTCAGCAGATTATTTTTTCCCTTTACTGTGTTTATATGCCCCTCAATTACTCAGCCTAGAATAAAAGATAAGCTGTAGGAGTGTAGGACATCCTAAATACACACATTTCTCTTTTGCCTTATGCTGTAGATATTCCATGGAGCTGACAATGATGTTCTTTGGCTTCAAAGGGATTTTCATATTTATGTTGTGAATATGTTTGATACTGCCAAGGTAAGTACCTGCATAACATATCCTTTTCACGCATTTTATCTATTCTGCAAAGATTTCTGGTATGTAACACATTTAATGTCATTTGCTTGCTAGACCTTTTTGGTACAGCATGTTGTGTGGCATGCATTGCTAAATTGACACCCCATTTTCACAAGGAACAATTCTGTGCAGGTAGTTTAGTGATTTTTTGGGTCATTTCTAACTTTTTGTAGATCACATCACATGTATGCATGTTGTAACTGCTCTATGAAATGAAAGGAATATGATTAACAAATACTGTATCACTTGAAAAAGTTGTATTATTAACAAATGAAGGAAGACCCCCTATACTGTACCTAGTTAACTAAGAATGTCAATCCAGAAAAATGTTATCTCCCTCTTTATTACTTTTATCATGGTTTCTCAGAAACAGGTTGTTTTCAATTGTACTATGCTACTATATGATATTGATTGCTTCAGTATTAGGTTCTAGATTATATGGTTCATTTAGTCCAAGGGCGGGGAAATGATATGATGATGTGGTGTTCTTGTTCCTCCTTTTTCACTCACCTTTTAAAAGTGATATAATAGATTTCAGTCAGATAATTGATTATACTTTCTATTACTGAAGCATGGAAATGTCAACCTCATAACTGCAACATGAAAAGCTTTGTGAATGAACATATCATGTGGTGGAATGCCATTGCAGTTAAGAATCAGAAGTTCAGAACTTTTAGTTATAAAACCATCTTTGCTCACCGTATAATCGCATGCTACAATCATGCTTACAAATCTTTTGGTTTTTGAACAATTTTATTTCTTTCCCCCTCACTCAATTTTTTGATAAGTTTGTGTGAAACGTCCTTTTTTTTCATTTCTGAATTTACATCCTTAGTTTGTTTTTTCTATGCTATGAATGCGTGCATCTTTTCTTAATTGTGCCTTACAACTGATTTTATTACAGGCATGTGAAACTCTATCAAAACCACAAAAATCACTTGCATATTTGCTTGAAGTATATTGTGAAGTGACCACTGACAAGACCATGCAGGTAGGTAATCGTTCAGTATCAGCTTAAAAGTACCGGGTTCAGTGAAGCCACTCATTTATCCAATGCCAGTTGACCTTATGCACTCATGCTTCCATGAGAGGACGGGAAATATGAGGCAGAATGCTTAAAAAAGTGTATTCGGTTACTGAGGAGTACACTATTTATTATGTTTTCACATTGTAAATTACAATAAAACAAAGAAGCAGATCTAGGGTCTGCTTGGCATGCTGTCCCATGGAGTCAGAGTTTACTACAGGGATACCACTTTTTTCAGTTGTTGAATAGAAATATAGATTATATTCAAAACATAGTGCTAAAACATACTTTTAAGGCATGTTTGGCTTACATATGTTTATCTTGTATTCTGACTTGCTCAATTTATATCTTAATATAAACAAGGTAAGGTAGCTTACTACCCATGAGAACTTATAAGGTCAACTGTCCACCGTACATTAGCTCCAACCTACCCAGTTAGTTTTGATTGGTTTCCAAATAACTGGTCTTTACATCCTTCACAGCCTGGTTGTCAAATCTTAAATTATGTGGAGTCATTACATGCATCTATGAATGCATAGTTCCCATGCTGTTTTAATCAATTCAAATAAAGATAATTCATGATCACCACCTTTGAATTTATCTTCCGTTGAGCAAACTCTAAGTTTCTTTACAAAAGATATTTTCTTGAACTTACTTGCTATCGAGCATTATGTTTGGTGTTGAATAGATGACATGCTTTTGAAAATGATAACCAAGTACATACATGTTGTAAGCCATATTTCTTTTGGTATTCAAAATAAGTTTGTTGGAAACTCAAAAATTCCAATATTGCAATTGCCTGATATCCGCTCCCATTTTGTTTCTTCCTACCTTGATTTTGAAACCCCAGCGTGAAGATTGGAGACTGCGTCCTCTGACTCCCGAAATGATTGAGTATGCTCGCACTGATGCTCACTATCTGTTGTACATTGCAAATTGTTTGGCATCGGAGCTCCATGCAAAAGCCTGTGGTATGTTCTAAGTGCTGTATCAGCTTTTCCTTTCCTATAGTTTGTGCTTCATTTTTGTTCACCGTTCAGTAACCTCACAGTTATCTAATATATTTGAACTTGCTATCTCAGAGTGTAGAAGTCATAGTTCCATTAAGTTTTTAAACTATTTCACATGGTATGAAGAACAAAAGTTCTTTGGATTGTTGGTTCTTGAGTTGGATGATGCTGTTTTTCATTCTTAGACACTAGCAGCTTGAAACACTTCTTGCTAGTACTGGGGTTCAGAAATGAAATGCATTATCCTTGGAAATGATGAGTCCTTTTTAAAAATTACACTATTCGACCCATGCCTTGGGATTTTCCTGGGTAAACTGTGAATAATCAATTAAAATTAGGAAGCATGTGCTATCAATGGAAAAAGAACTTTGAATCGTACACTATGGAGTTATGTAAGCTGGGGTATTTCATTAACAAGCATATGCAATCCTATTCACCTGCGGAAAACTAGATGGCCACTTTCTTATTATTTTGAGTGTCAAAAACTTTTTTCACAATGTCAACATAAGCTTTTGAATGGTAAGCACAATGTGTCATCTCTATATATTCCTGATGTGTAGTTAAGAAAGGAAGCAGTATTAAGGGGGACCAAGAAAGGCAGATGGCAGTGATGAGGCACTCATGACATCCTATTGCTGAACTGCAGAAATTGATACATTAACCCTCATAAGATTTGGATAGTCCTAAATATTTTCTCTTTTCTTGTCAACATCAAATCACATATTGGTACGGTGGTACCCTTGGCCTTCATCACATGTCTCAAGTCTTTGATCATCTGTAATATCTAATCAGATACTTCCAGTGATAAAATCAATTTTTTCTTCGAGGCTAGTCATCGCTCAAATATGGTCTGCATGCAACTGTATGCAAAAGAAATTGAATGTCCTCCTGGAGCTTCCAGTGCAGCATCTATTCTCTCACGAAATTTGCAAACTCATGGTCTCGACTCCAAAAAGTCTAGTGAAGTGAAGGTGCTTCTTTTATGTATTCACTGTTTGATTGTAGAATGTCTTCTGGTTAGCTTGCCAGCCAACGATTTTAGTATTTTCTGTTCCTGATTTTTTAATCTTCTGCATCTGCAGGATCTTGTTTGGAAATTCTGTGCATGGAGGGACTTAATGGTCAGTAAAAAAAAAACTATTTCCCTTAAAATGGCTCCCTCTCCCTCTGCAAAGTAAATCTTTTTAATTACTTATTTGTTGTTACCTCCGGTCAGCAAATCTTGATGTTCAGACAAGTGAAAGCAGCAGCAAACTAGTTGTCTGACTTGTCTGAAACATGAACTTTTCTTGACTGGATGTAGTAACATTTTTATCTATCTTTGAATTCCGGATCAAACATTGGAACATCATCGTGTTATTAAAGGGTTAAAACAGACAATCTTCAGTATTTCTTAGAAAGTTGTACACTTTGTTCTTCCTGGAAATGCATTTGTTGCTTCCATGTGCCCATTGCTAAACTTGCCCGAGTGACATCTGGTGGTCACCAGGATAGTCATGCATATTTGCAGTTATGTAGCTGCAGGTCTGTTCTTCCTTTCTAGTATCTCCTAATAACTTGGGTTTTGGGTCCTTCCAGGCTCGGATGCATGATGAAAGCTTACGATATGTTCTGTCAGACCAAGCTATAGCTGCCCTTGCTGTTAGTCTTCCAAAAGGCCCAACAGAGGTGTTTGCTGTCATATCAGAAACTGACCTAAGCATTTCAAGTATGTACCCTTCCTTGTCATCACCGTCACCTCTTGTGGTCGCTCATGTTGAAGAACTTTGCTATCTGCTAGATGACATCACTACCAGCATGGAAGGCATCTTTAAAAGTTTACTGGAGAAGTATAAAGATCCAAGTGGATTATGTCGACTGTCAGTTTATAATTATAACCTTATAACACACCTAAGTTTGAAGCAAACAAATATGTTTTCTTTTGCTCCAAGTGGAGAAAAGTTGCTGACAGCACCGCCTAATAAAAAGGCTTCACGGGATTTATTCATTAAAAAGTTCTCCTGCAAGTCCCCTGTATATCACAATTGCAGGATTTATGCTAGTGATGGAAGACTACTTTGCTACTGTGACCACAAAAAATTGGAATGGTTTGTCTCTTAAATATACACCCATTAACTATTTACATGCATGTAGCATGAATGAAGAGGTATTTTGTCAAACTGACGAGCTCTTCTATCCCATTCCCAGGTATGTTCAACGTAATTTGGCGAAATTGATTGAAGATAGTCCTCCAGCAATCATGCTTCTCTTTGAACCTAAAGGTCGTCCAGAGGACGAAGATAATGAGTTCTATATTCAGAGCAAGAAAAATATTTGTGTTGGCTGTGGAGAAAAGAGCCATTATATTAGATACAGAATAATACCATCATGCTACAGGATGCATTTTCCAGAACATCTGAAGAGCCATCGTTCACATGATATTGTACTTCTTTGTGTAGACTGTCATGAAATTGCTCATTCAGCAGCTGAGAAATACAAGAGGCGAATAGCAGAAGAATTTGGAATACCCCTTTTTGTGCAAAAGATAATGAACTCGGGTGATATAAGTTTGATTACGAGCACATCAGTATCTGAAGATAAATTGAATGGAACAGGTGTCTCCCCATTGCAGCTGAGGACCGCTGCCATGGCTCTTCTACGGCATGGATCCACCATGCCATTGAAGAGATGTGAAGAGCTAATGCAGGTGATGGCATCCTTTTAGTATTTCTGGCTCAATATGTAGTACTTCACAGTTTCGGGAGCTTTGGCATTGACGTATTAACATACCTGTTTTATCCTACCCGTCCATATTCTTTCCTTGTTAAATATGTACTTGTTCTTAGCTATAGATCTCTGTTATGGATCAGTTCAGTTCTTTGCAGATTGTGAAGTCATATTATGGTGGTAGGGATGTGACTCCTGAAGATCTCGAGGTGGCATTACTTGTTGGTATGAGTCCTCATGAGCGAAGGCGTCTGGAAAAGAAAAAGGGCTATTCGTTCAGAGCTCAGGCTCAAAATATTATTAGAAAGAGCAGCAGCAATACCATCTCAGAAGACAGTGGACATGGATCAGAAAATTCTCATTCCTTATCTGAGCGATTTCCTGAGGATGGAACTGAGAGTAATGGTCAACAGGAGTTTGACGAGACAGAGAGTCAAAACCAGCTAGAGAATTTAACCCTGAGCCAGGTTGGCTCAAGTTTGCCAGTCAGCATGGAGGACACCACTTTTGATCATGACACTGTGACACTCAAGACAGATACCAAGCAGCAAGCAAGAGGCACCTGCACTCCTGGAAACAGCCATGTCGACAGGGAATTATCCATCCGCGACAATTCTAGCCAGGCCATTTCCAAGAATGCTGAGAAGAAGATTTCCCTGTTGGGTCATGGGCATCACGGTAAACAAGTTGTGGAACTTTTGCTTTCAAATGGTGGGGAAGAAGCTATTAACCAGTTCTGCCAAAGATGGAGGCAGATCTTTGTTGAAGCTGTTCACCCCCGTTATTTACCTTCTGGCTGGAATATTAACCACAGGTTAGTTGCCATTCATATATGCCTTTTCTTGAATTTACCAAGCTGTATGTGAAGTTTTAGCCATGTACCAGTGACTTCAAAAGATCTTTCTGTGTCGCGATGTTTTTCGTCCAGATTTCCTTTCATCACCAGATATTTACTGCTATCTGTATGTCCTCTTGTGTGGTGCAGTGGACGGCGGGATTTCGGTGACTTCAGTGTCTACAAGCCACCAAGGAAAGATGCTCAATCTGCAAGGGATTAGGCTACGCGGATGTCATCAGTACCATTGCTGTCGTTGTACCCTGAGGTTCAACTTTTACTTCCCAGAATTGGTTGCATCCCCTTAATCCTGATATTTTGTACTTGTATGTATCACTCAGTCTGTGTGCTTGTTCGAGTACCTTGCTTTATCTTGAAATACCAATTTCATCAGTCTCTACTTCTTTTGGCATGAACTTTGCATCAGTTTAGGTGAGCCGTTTTTTTATACGAGTGAATTCAACTCAACAGATTGAATCATCAAAGTTCCATTTTTATCTCGGAATTGTGATGAAATTGATGTGTTCGGGACAGGCCTTAAACTTGGGTTCCTTTTTGAACACATAAATTATTCAGGATTTCAGTGGAAATAATTCGATTCCTGTAGAAATGGGCAAGAGCTCCTCCAAATTGTGGTCGTAGAGAGTATCTGTTGTTTAAGGTGGGATATCCTGAGCAGGATCCCACTATCCTTTGTGGAACTAGAGGCCATAGCATTATTTTTGGTTTTTCATTCCCGACAATTCATCAAAAAATGAAGTGTGGAGCGTCAGCGGTATGCAGGGGGTGCAGCCAGCTCGGCGGAGCCACATGATCCTCCCCATCTCGCCGTCACTGCCCCTCCACCACTCAGCTCGGCTTGAATACCCCACCGTGCTCACCTCTCCACCCAAACCCAATCCTTCCAAACCCATTTCCCTCCCTCCCGTTCCGTCCCCGCCCCTGTCTGTCTCTTCTGCTTCCCCCCCGCGCGCCGCCGCCCGCTGGTGATCCCCGTCGCCGCGGACCAGCAGCAGCAGCAGCAGCAGCAGCCATGTCGTGCTCCCACCTCTCCACCGCCTGGTCCTCCTCGGCGCTCGCCAGCAGCGCCTCCACCACCCAGCGGCGCGGAAGCTCCGCCCCGCGCTCGGGCCTCGTGGTGCGGTGCTCCCTCCGCGAGCTCC
>Ga0182004_10005098_pt1 | contig 10681 bp, 3 predicted proteins | sample Sormic07211540_1_FD_120479 | JGI IMG/M metagenome (GOLD analysis project Ga0182004, IMG submission 120479) | Endophyte microbial communities from Sorghum bicolor roots, Mead, Nebraska, USA - 072115-40_1 MetaG | ecosystem: Host-associated > Plants > Roots > Unclassified | place: USA: Nebraska...
TGGGGGTTGGCGTGGGGTGGTGGGGGCTTGGTGGTGTCGGGGGGGTTGGGGGGGGGGGGGGGTTGTTGGGTACTTCCCCGCTGGCCGTTCGGGGTGTGGGGGGGGGGGGGGGGGGGTGTGCAGCTGTGGTTTTCTGCGAGCGGGGCGCAAGGTGGGTACATGTTGTGGTTCACTACTACGGACGCGTTGTTGTTGCTGCTCGGGGTGCAGCCGTGTTTTTTTGCGGGGCACATGGGTGGGTATGGGGTGCGAGTCCCTACTACGGACGTAGGCGTAGGTGCTCGGGACGGCATGCGGAGGCCTAGACATGGGACATGATGCGGACACGAGAGAGGCATAGTTATTGGAGCCGTGTCCGGACGTGACATCGCGTCTGGACGTCCGGACGCTAGGTGTACCGTATATAAAATAAAAAACAATAAATTTGCTATTTCTTCTACCGACGTCCACAGCCAACCAGAGGCGCCACGTCATTGTTAGTATGTCCTACAGAGCGCACGCCACCTTGGTGGAAGGTCGCAAATGAAGGATGCCATCGCCAGCATGTGAATTAGGGTGTTGCCGCCGTCGCTTTGATCTGGTCGCTGCTGTCACAGCCACTGTTGTGCGGATCAGGGTACAACCACCATGAGATGGTCGCAGCGGCGCTGAAAATGTCACTGTTGTGGAAGACCATGACTCGCTGTGTCCAGGTTGCCAGTGGGGAGTTGCTCGACGGCACCAAACGCGATTTTTTTGCTAGTACATGTTCAGCAGCTACTATCCTAGCCATCTAAACAACTTTGAGATATGTGCAGCAGGAAAGAGAGTGCAAAACACTGAGAAAAAAAGTGTTGAACAAAGGAGAGAGTATACTGCAGCACGAATCTTAAAGCACTTTTGAATGGTAGAAGATAAACACAACTGACTAGGCACATGCTACAATACATTATCGGACGGCACCGCGTGCAGCCTCGGCCGCGCATGCGCTCCGTCGAGTGGGCCCACGCTGGCACCACCTTCTGCTCCTGTAGCCAAGCAACAACTAGAGCACCGTCGTTAACTCCTAGCAGCTGCTCATGAGAGAAACACAGAAAAGAGAGAATGAGCTAGGGTTTGAGTTAGGCCAACTGCTGCTATTTTGTTCCTGCTGATCTCAAATGTTCACTATAATCCAACGGACCACAACAACCGTGGAGTAAGATAGGTCTGCAGGATAAAGTGGCTCATGTGAAATTAACGAGGCTTCTATTCTGGTGAATAGCCCACACAGCTAGACTGCTCCCTCTTGCGAGCTGTCATGGACCGACATATGGATGGAAGTGTGGAGCAGCAGCAGCGAGCTGCCCTCCATCTGGCATGGCTTAGCAGCAGGGCACCGGCCACCAGAGGAGACGGCGTGCCACACGGGGCAGCGAGCTGCATCCCCAGTTCATCGGTCTGACTTAAAGGTCATTCTCTTGTGTTTAGCTACTTTTTAACATTTAAAATTTTAGTTCTTCAGTATAAACCCACAATCCTTATTTGATGGAATGATGTTGTAGATTTAAGGATGTTAGACATTATATATGCTTGCAGTGAGATCTTAAAATAATTGCTATTGAATTCATCTGTTATGTGAAATTAGTGATTGGATGCTTAAGGATTTTTACTGAACTATTGATATCAGTTTGGTCTTAATGCTATCGATCTTTATGTGAAATTAGTGATTGGATGCTCAAGGATTTTGACTAAACTATTGATATATTCAATTGAGGATTTGGAATGAGCTCTATGATTCTAATGGATTAGAACAAATGGTACAAGATATATAAATCCCATTGCAACACATGGGCATTTTGCTAGTTGCTCTAAAAGGAAGAAATACACCAAGTTTATTACATAGAAAGAAAAAAACTAACTATACACTGTTGTCGATCTAGCCATGAAAAACTATTGGTACATATAAAATCCTCGCTAAAGTGATAAAGGTATATAGGATGGCTTGTTCTTTGGTGACTTACATGTTGCCTTAAAAAAACGTCACGCTCTGCTCACTCTCCCAAGCACTATGATGAAAAATTTAGATTATCTATTGTAACTGTAGGGTGGTAGTTTAGATGAAAATCTAGAGGTTATTTTAGATTATGATTGGTAGTAGAGGTTGGGTAATTTAGGCGAGCAAGTGGTAGAGGTGTTTTTTTTTTTGAAAATGTAATAGATCCAATGACTATTATTGTCAATTGGAATTATAATCTATCGAGTTCATGGCCAAATCTGTCAGACTTTTGTGAAAATTTATAGATTTACGTGCCTGATGATGAAGATTAGTAACACACATGGATGTTTCACTTGGGCCACCAACTAGAACGAAGCAATATATAAGATGAGAGCATGCTCGATCATCTCAACATTTCATATCATGTTTATTCACCTTTCAGGACATATAGCCCTAACTCATCATTGGTATTTGCAGAAACCAACCCCACATCCAGCAATGTGACCGATGACGACATTCCAAGTGCATGAGTGTTCCTCAACAACGAACTTACACTGTGAGCTCTTTCCGCCTCTCCGGTCTCCACCAGCTCCGATCCTCATTATATAATATAAGAAATCCTTCAAAATCACACGACATGCTCGTACATCGATCGTCCAGATCTTATCACATGATGGCCCCTGGCTAATCGTTCCTCCACTGGATAAGCATGTGGTTCCAAGATTTGCACACTACTGTATAGAAGTAGTACCCGTTGCCCAGTAGCCCTTTTAATTTGCTGCTGCTGCTGTGTGCGCGCGCGTGGTGTGTGTGTGTCACTTTGCTCTTGGCTTGTCCCCCAGACCCCCATGCATGATTGCTGAATATATATTATATATAATCATTAACAAAAGCAAACAAAGAATATATAAATACCGTCCAAACCTGACGCTGTAGAACACTGGGATGAAGTGAGAGCGGAACAGAGAAAAACGATGGCGCTGCTGCACTCTCTCTGATCTTGCGAAAAGGAAAATGCGATCGAGAAATCTACCAGAGACCGATCCAGACGTCTAGCGCGCGTGTCTGCGTGTGTGCACTGCACTGTCATAGTGAGCTATAGTGCCAATGCTGATTCGGGACAAGCACTGCACAGTGCGGCCCTACGAAAGTATTGAGCGGTCCTGAGTTTTGTCCCTGAAGAATATATTTGTGTGGTCCTCCTCCTTCCGACGATCCAACTCAATGCGCATAGATATATCTACACATCTATCTGCTCGATCAGCTCATGGGTTTAGATCGGGATAGATCGAGGATCAGCAGGCCACAGTAGAAAATGTGCATGGACTATAGTTAAAACGTAAAATTTGCAGGGCTGGGAACTGTACTTTCTTGTAGATGCGTCATGCATTTGTTTGTAGGCTGGGGAGAACACAAAAAATGCATGCATGCAACGTACACTCGTGGCCTCCGTGGGGCTGGCAAATTGTTTGGTCATCTTCTTCCGGTCCTTTTTATTCACTGCATGATTCTGCACCCACTGTGCAGAAAACACATAGCACGACAAAGCGTGGTGGTCCTATATGTCAATGTAAATATGTTTGTATGGAAGGAATTAATAATTGTATGGGCAGACTGCAGATGACATATTTTTGTAAAAGATCCCATGCCCATATGCTGAACCATGCATGCAAAAAAAAAAACATATATGCATGCAAAGAGTATACTGATCTTGTGATTGGCATGCATATCTTGATCGAGTTTAATTTGCTTGCTATGGACTTACTGTTAATAATATATATTTCTTTGGTGGATCCCGTTAACAATTTTTTTCAAGACATTGCATATTACTATAGCATATGATATTGTGTATTAAATAATACCTTCATATATGTTTTTTTTGGGAACAACATCATCAAAAGCATTCCTAGTTGAAAGTACACATGTCCAAAGACATTAGTGACTATTAAGAAAACATATATATCTTCATTCAGTAGGTATAATTAATATTAACAGAAAAATACCTTGTAAACTCTTGCTTATTGTCTTTTGGAACTTTTCTTTTGAACTGGTTATATATATATAGTTGGAACTTCCTTTTGGAACTCCTGCTTAATTTATGATAACCCTAGTACACACTAAATTATTAATTAACTAGAGGCATGTGGTTATTCAGTTGAACTAACTACTTTCCTAGGGTTTAGTATATTATTTAGAACTATCATCTTATTAGGTTAAATAATTACGTGTGTAGTGAAGTGTGTAGTCTCTGCAGAGTCTAAAAAATATTTTAGGCCTTGTTTAGATCCAAATTTTTTTAGGGTTTTAGTACTGTACCACTTTCGTTTGTATTTGACAAATATGTCTAACCATAGACTAACTAGCCTTAAAAGATTCATCTCGCGATTTACAGGTAAATTGTGCAATTAGTTATTTTTAATTTATTAAAGCTCTATGCATGTGCCGCAAGATTCGATGTGATAGAAAAATCTTGTAAACTTTTGGAATTTTGAAGGGATCTAAACACATCCTTATTAGTGTATGACATTTATGTGAATAACAGGGTACAGTTCCAGGTGTAAAGGTAAGGCCAGAGCTAGTCAGAATTATTTCAAGCTTTTGGTCGACATCCCATGCTGGTAAGTGGCAAGTTGATCATAAATTTGGTCCCCTAGCTACTAGCTCTAGTACTTGCATACAGTCTACTCGGAACACCATCAATCTGCTAGGAGGGGTTTTGGATGTGTTTTTTCTTTCAAAAGAATAATATTAATAGTATATATATAGCTAGGATGGCAAAAGGTTGTTTTCTTCGGAGCTGATTTATTTGTCCCATTGATCCAACCCATTTAGACAAGGACAGATCTATTTAGCAACGACGACACTTCATCAATAGCAATTGATAATCTATACTGATCATCAAATACTTTCCTTATTTTTTTTCTTTTGCTAGAACGAAGACGTACGAGAACAAAGTCCGCCCCGCGCTCAATCAAAGTACGTTTATCGCAGTTTTGGATATAAATTAAAAATTGAATTCAAATAATATTCGATGAGATCCAGTACAACAGAGAGTCAGACATGGACAGCAGAGATGAGAGGCTGTGCTTGAAATCACGAGGGGCGGCCTGCTGCTGGCCGGCCGGCGGTCCGGATCTCATCTCGCACTCAGGTGGTTCCGTTCTGGCTATCTTGTTGTGGGATTCCGGCCGGCTGCTCCCCTCGAGCAGTACAGCTGCATCTCTCTGCAGGTACACCTGCTGTTAAAATCAATCCAATAGCAAGAAAAGTTTCGTGACTTGATGATGCTGTCTCAAGGACCATGCATGCAATTTCGATCGCGCACTACATCATGTCCTACATAATGTGACGCTTTCCGCGCGTTTGTATCTCTCCAATGGGATCTTACCCTATAGCTACTAGAAGCCAGGTTAGCTAGCATGCATGCTGCTTTTGTGTTTTCAGAAAACAGTAGTATTGGGCACACTCTACGGGAGTAACATATGTGTGTTCAAATAATTACTTAATTTCAAGAAGGCTATATTGTTAAGTGTCAATAAGCTACGGGCGCACTCGCCGATCTCTAATGTAGAATGAAAGGACAGGTGATCGCCAACAGAAACATATATATATAGGCGGCGGATATCTGATCGCCAGAAGCTAGTAGTACGTAACTACGATTGATACGACTCCTGAATCCTGGGCTCCCTGGCCATACGACTCTCTCTGAAGCTTGTTGCTAGAAAGCTTCCCTAGCTAATAACCCCCAATTAATGGAACACTAGTACGCCGCTCCACTTTTCAACATTGATCTCGGCAAAAAGATTCCTAGCTACTCCGTCGGCGCCGGCCGGTACCTTTGTTTTTCATTGGTCATGCATCAATCATTGCTTGCTACCCTAGCTTTTCTCTTTAGACAAAATGGTTAGTGTATTGGCTATATGCATTACTTGCTAATAGAACAGAAAATATATATTGTTGGAGACTGATGATACATAGTATGATCTGATTGCATGCATGTATGACAAGACGCGAACATTTGCATATAGGATTCTAGTACCGTACCACCCAGTTCGTACGTCCACTTTGCTGCACGAACATGCATTATATTAGGATATAGTAGCACGGTAGTGCCACATGCATGCAGGGTAATTACCTACAGACCGCTAGTCCTTGTCGATCCATCAATTAGGTCATGGGCAGGCAATCTCCCAAAAAAAAACTCCCTCCCGCCAAGCGTTTGTAGTCTTTTGCGTGGACGCATGCGCCGGAGACCAAGCAAAAAGATTAGCAGGTGGCGTACTTTTCGCTCAGCTCAGACTCAGAGAAAAGACAATGAGAGAACATGGACACATGGCCAGGCCCGGCACTCACATGTTTAGGGCTAACAGAACCAGCTAGCTGATCAGATGCCCCCGCGCGCGCGTACGATAACCCCCTGGCCCGCAGCTACTAGCGGGACCTCTCATCGATCCACGCCGGCATGAAAAAACCGGCCTCACGTCTATAGCTTTCACCCGTTCACAAAGCTTCGAATTACTATGCACATACTACTCTCTCCAGCAGATAATAGTGGGCGTGATAGATAGAGCGGACACGTAGAATCTCGCGCGGATCGGATCAAGGAGCAAAGAGCGAGAACACACGGCGGTGGAGATCCCCGTCGCCGACGATCGTACGTGCTGGGCATAATGGATGCATGCCAGCCGGGGCCGCGCGCCCGGCCGGCAGGGAGCCAGGCGGGTGCACGAGTACGACGACGACGCTAGCGCCAGGCGCGCGGCAGGCATGTCATGGCATATATGTGTCGTCGCAGTGGCGGAAAACCTAGTCACCGTATACTATACGCGCGCTGCGGTGGTGGTGGATTTGCGTGGCAGGCGTGGGGCGCTTTGCCAGGGGGGAATCCTGACCGGCACGTACGTTTTACAATGCAAGCATCTGAACTGTTACAAATTCTATGTCTCTAATAATGAAAAGCCTCCGACGTCAACCGTTATGAGACAAAACTTAATTTGAAACAATTCTAAAAATCCTTAAAAATAGAAAGAATATATACCCATCAATTTTATATAGATATGACTCAACATTATTGAGGGCAGAATTCTTAGTGGTGGGTTGACTCACCGAAACACGTATGCCTTCCATTATTTAATCTCTAGTGGTATTCGACTCTTCTTATGGGCCAACCTAATAAAAAAAACGTTTGACTCCCTGAGCTGGATACTCCCGTGACAACCTTCATTTTCCCTTCCTCCTTCCTCTTCTCTTGCAGCAAGAATGTTATTTTATTTAGGCCTTGTTTAGATGCACTCAAAAACCCAAAACTTTACAAGATTCTCCATCACATCGAATCTTGTGACACGTGCATGGAGTATTAAATATAGATAAAAATAAAAACTAATTACACAGTTTGTCTGTAAATCACGAGATGAATCTTTTAAACCTAGTTACTCTATGATTGGACAATGTTTGTCAAATAAAAACGAAAGTGCTACAGTGTCAAAATCCAAAAAAAAATTGGATCTAAACAAGCCCTTAGTATGAATCTGCTTTTGTGGTCACAGTTTCTCATACTGCATGCATCATTTTGTTGTGGTTTTTGCATCGACTCTGATGATAATAATGACCACTGGATAAATTCTATTTTCTAAATAATTATCTACTTCTGACATTAAAAAAACAGCATAAAGTAATCTTTGATTCTGCATCGGTTTGCAACTAATTAAGTTGTGACTAGCTAGCTCGGTCATGACTCGATCTCTACTAGGATCTGGTTGCAGGCTTGTGGTGGCTACAAACTGGTTTCAATTGGCTTAAAGGCCCGGAGGGACAAAAAGCGTGGGGTAGCCTGGACCCATATATGTGGGGATACGCCGTTGGAAGACGTGGATGGTTCACTGGTTAGAGTGGGCACATCCTCAATGCCCTAAGCTCTACCAACATCAAAGAAGGTTCTCTCTTCCTCTAAAAAAAAACAGATGGTTCACACTTTTTATGCCAATAATTTATTAGTTGATAGATAAGCTTGTTGCACTGTGTTGGCGGGTTCCACCTATAATTTGACTGTATATTATCTAAAAATTTGTGCATTCATACTAAATGGGGTCTTCGTCTATATAACTAATTATATATTTATATACTCTATCAGTTTTAAATAAATATATTTCTAGAATTTTTATTGAAGATCGATGTTACTTAAAAATTACATAATTCACCCCTACCAAAAGCTATTTCACTATGTAATAATGATTACAATTTGGAAGTAGAGAAAGTAAAAAACACTAATAGAAATAGGTAAAGCACATCTAAAAGTTCACTTATTTTGAGACAAATTTCAAATATTAGAAATGCAATTATTTTTACAACAGAGGGAGTATATATGCATGCTGAGGCACGACGAATCTTCACCATCCGATGAACACGTGACTGCACAGGACATACTCCATTTGTTCCTAAATATTTATCGTTTAAGTTTTTTTTGAGAAACAAGTTTGACTAAATATATATTAAAAAATATTAATATTTAAAATACATATTAAAAAGTTTTTTGAATCTAGTTTTTTTTTTTAAATATTTAGAAATACAAATATAGCATATATTTACTAAAATTGAATCAAACTTGTAGAACGTACATCAACAATAACTATTATTTAGAAACGGAGGGAGTATGTAAACTCAAAATAGCTGCCGACGATTAACTAGGACGTACTAGTCTCCAGCTCCATCTCTTGATGATCAACTGATCTCATGTTCGACAATGATTGCAGATCTCCTGTCGGTTAAGCTTCGTGGTACGGCAACTGCAAAAAGTTTTGGGATTTTGACACCGTAGCATTTTCGTTTTTATTTTTTTTTGAATGTATATTTTTGTTTTTATTTGACAAACATTGTTTAATTATGGAGTAACTAGGCTTAAAAGATTCGTCTCGTGATTTACAGGTAAACTGTGCAATTAGTTATTGTTTTTATCTATATTTAATACTTCATGCATGTGCCACAAGATTCGATGTGACAGGGTATATTGTAAAGTTTTGGGTTTTTGGGTGTATCTAAACAAATAGACCTGTATATTGGGCACGTACGTACGTAAAGTACCACGCTACTCTAGGGCCTTGTTTAGTTCACCCTAAAATTTTATTTTTTTTTCAAAATTTCCCATCACATTAGTTTGTTTAGTTCTCTTTGCTAAATTTTAGTTAACTAAATTTTAGTCACTTTAGTAGCTAAAGTTCTAAATACACCGACTAAAAAGAAGCTAAAATAGCTTAGTCCCACTAGTTACCTAAGAGTAGTTAAAATAATTTTAGCCGACTAAAATTTAATAAGAGGAATCAAACGGGGCCAAATTTTTAGACGTATGCATAAAATATTAAATATAGATGAAAATAAAAACTAACTGTTGCCTGTAATTTGTGACATAAATCTTTTTAGCCTAGTTAGTTGTCAAATACAAACGAAAATATTAGCGTGACAGAACTCAATTTTTTTCACCACTAAACAAGGCCTAGGAACAAATTAAGACGCGCTAGCTCTTGGAACATCAAAGAGTAGTAGCCAGCTTTGCAGAAACGCATGGACGCAGGAGAGACGACTATCGATCCGGCGGCCGTGCAGGGTCAAGAACGCAATGCAAGCACAGGCTGCAGGCACATCGATCGTAGTACGTAGGAGTTGACGCCGGTCAAACGTGTAACCCCCACCGTCTATCCCCCCGCAGGCGGCAGGCCGGGCGCAGGGCCCGACTCCCCACGCCGCCGTCTGCGCGCGGCAGTTCCAGCGAGCGCATGCCGTGCGCCAAGCCGGCCGGCCCGGGCGCGGCGCTGTGTAGTGCAGGGTTTGTGCGCGCGCGCAGCCGCAGCGGCGCATCGCATACTCGGGATCCGTGAAAGCCGATCGACTAGCAAGGTAGGAGTAGCCAGGAGCAGGCGAGAGTAGCTCGACGCCCGCGTCCGTCCACCGGCCGGCCGATCGTACGTGGCGCCGCGCTGACTGACCGATCAACCTGGCCGGCGTGCTTGCTCGGAGAGGTACGGGGGAGGGGGACGCTACGCCTAGCAGGTATTATCCAGGGTTTTTAATTTTGGTATTACAGAAAAATTCGACCACCACGGAAATTGGCGAATTTTACGAAATTCGACTGAATTTTTGCCGAATCTTCTATAGAGACTTGCACATGAAGTATGTCTTTTTTTTCTAAAAAACTATATCTAAATAAATATTAGTACTCAATATATCCTAAATTATAAGACGTTTGATTTTTTTAACACCAAGTTTGACTACTCATCTTATTTAAAAATTTGTATAAAATATTATTTTTTATTGTGGCTTAATTTATTAATAAAAGTTCTTTAAGAACGACTTAAATTTGACTATTTTTATATAATTTTTTTGAATAAGACGAGTGATCAAACTTGAGATCAAAAAAGTCAAACGTCTTATAATTTGGGATAGAAGGAGTAGGATTTATTACTATACATCTATTGAATACAATATATGCAATATAAACAATAGAAAATATGAGCCTAGAATTATATAGCACATGTATTAGTGTATAATGAAAATTTGAATTTCTTTTGTCCACTACCAAAATTCGCTGAAATTTCAAACCCTGCCTATATCTGCTCCCCCCCCCCCCCCCCCCCCCCCCCCCCCCCCCCCCCCCTCAATCTAACACTATCACTTTCTTTATATTTTATATTATATTAATATTATTATTATTTAATTATTTTTTTATTATATTAA
>Ga0182004_10005099_pt1 | contig 10681 bp, 17 predicted proteins | sample Sormic07211540_1_FD_120479 | JGI IMG/M metagenome (GOLD analysis project Ga0182004, IMG submission 120479) | Endophyte microbial communities from Sorghum bicolor roots, Mead, Nebraska, USA - 072115-40_1 MetaG | ecosystem: Host-associated > Plants > Roots > Unclassified | place: USA: Nebraska...
ACACTGGCGGTTGGCTTAAGTCAACCGCCTGTGATAAACGTCTCCACAGGCGGCCGAAAATCTCTGACACCGCCCGATTTATACCACAGGCGCGTCGTAACTGGAACCGCCTGTGGTATAAAAGGGGGCGCCAGCAATGACCCTCTTTCTACTAGTGAATCATTGGATATTGCAATCTTACAAAGCCCTTTAACTTTGCCTTTGACATTATCACCAAATGTTATACTATGAATTCCATCATTGTCATTTGTGTTGATTGAATTGAACATTCTTGAATCACCGGTCATGTGTTGAGTGCACCCACTATCAAGAACCCAAGGCCTTCCTCCAGCTTTATAATTAACCTACAAAAGAAGATCAATTCTTTTTAGGTACCCAAACTTGCTTGGGTACTTGAAGGTTAGTTACTAAGATTTTTGGTACCCAAATAGCTTTTTTGTTTGAGCCCACAGTTGGTGCACCAATGAACTCAGCTTGCACCCCAATAACACCCTTGTAAGTATATAACAAGAATCAAATTTAATTGAGGATACATGTGTTTGGTTTGTTCTTGTTCTTGTAATATTGCTCTATGTGCCCAACTTGCTTGCATCTATTGCGAAACAGGCCATTGCCCTTCACAAAGCTAGCTTTGTGTGTAGCAAAGGCCTCCTTGCCTTCCTTGGGCGTATAGCCTAATCCATCTTTATTGAGAGAAAATCTTTGGCTACCCAAGCACTTTAGCAAGCGGGCCTCACCACCATAGGCATTGCCTACGACGCGAGTGAGCTCATTGACCTCCTTCTTGAGTGTCTCATTCTCAACTATTAATGTGGCATCACAAGTTAAACTGTCACTAGTAGATGAGGTAGAAGTGGAAGTGTTAGAAGAAGAGTTAGTGGATGCAATAATAATAGGCTCAAAGAAAGTTTCATTAATTAAATCACATGTAGAGCCCTTTTCACAAGTCATAATGACTTCCTCTTTCTTATCTTGCTTGAAGAGAGAGGAGTGAGCCTTTTCAAGCTTTGAGTGAGCATTTCCAAGCTCCTCATGGTCTTTCTTTAGACTCTCATGAGATGATTGGAGCTCATCAAAGGATTGCTTGAGAGCTTTGAGCTCTTTCTACAATTATTTTCCCTCCTTTCTCTTCATCTCAAGACATGTGTGGGCATTCTCCAACATGTCCATGAGTTCCTCCTTGGAGTCAACATCATCATCATCACTCCTACAATCACCACTTTCACAATCATCATCACTTTCATCATATTTTACCTTAGTGGGTTTAGCCATGAGGCATGTTGAAGGAGTGTTGAAGAGGGAATGTTTGTTGTTGATGGCGATACTTTCAAGTGCCTTCTTCTTGGATTTCTTATGATTATTACTAGAATCATCATTATCCAAAGAAGCATCACTATCCCAAGTCACCACATAACCCTCACCCTTCTTCTTATTTTGGAATGACATTTTCTTCTCTTTCTTTTCCTTCATTTCTTTCTTTTCTTTCTTCTTCTCATTCTCATCATTATCACTATTATATGGACAATCCGCTACAACATGATCATTGCTCTTGCATTTGTAGCATCTTCTCACATATTCTTTGCTCTTGATCTCTTCTTTTTCTTGCACCATATCCCAACTTCATGAATTTGCCAAACTTGTGCACAAAGAGAGCTAGTGCTTCATCATCAATGTAACTAATTTCCTCATCATCACTTGATTCTTCTTTCTTTGCTTTGCCATTGCTCTTGGATGAACTAGCCTTGAATGCCACACTTTTATTTTTCTTATCTTCATCCTTCTTCTCATCTTGGTCAACCCCATCCCTTTCCATACGGTAAGTCTCTTGTGTCATGACATCACCTAGTACTTGGTTAGGGGTAAGTTCTTTCAATCCTCCTCTTATAATGATTAATCTTAATGTCTCAAATCTTGAAGGTAAGCACATCAAGAACCGAGGCCTTCAAGTCATTCACAATTACTTGCAATCTATGGAACATCTCTGGAATGCTCTCGTCATCCTTCATCTTGAAGCTTGTCAACTTATATTTGAGAATATACAATTTTGCACTCTTGACCGCTGGTGTGCCCTCATATGTTTCCTCCAATCTCTTCCACACTTCACTTGCTCTCTCACACTCCTTGATTTGCTCAAACACCTTTGAATCAATTGCATTATATATAGTGTTATGAGCCATAGTGTTGCATTGCTTGTTTTCTATGTCTTGGTTGGTGAGATTTGTGGGATCAAGAATCACAAAATCACTCTCAGTCACATCCCACATTTGATCATTGATTGAACCCAAATACATCTTCATTTCTCTTCCAATAATCATAGCATGTACTATCAAAGAATGGTGGTTTGCCCCCCACATGATTGAACATAATTTGAGCCATCTTTTGACACTAAAGGTTCTTAAGCCTTGATTAAACGGTGACCACAACTCTAATACCACTTGAAAGGTCATAATATGGCTATAGGGGGGTGAATAGCTTATTTAAAAAATCTACAAGGCACTAGAGCAAAGGATTAATATAACAAAAGGCGTAAAGCAATTTTCCTCTAGCTCTACAAGGGTTGTAAGCCACCAATCCAATAATTCTAGTTGTTGTGATCTCTAGGCACAAGCAATGGCTCTGTCACTACTCTCTACAACTTGTTACAACTAACTACAACTAGGAACTACTAGTTACAACTAGTTTGCAATAAAGTAAAGAGGTGAGTGATAATTATACTGTCATGTAGAGTGTGAACTAATTACAATATGATTGCCGATAAATTCACCGAGAGAATACCAATCACAATTGAGAGAAGATTTTCTACCGAGGCTCTCGTGCTTGCCGGCACACTAGTCCCCATTGTGTCGGCCAACACTTGGTGGTTGGGCGGCTAATGGGTGTTTCACAAACCTAGCCCAACAAATGAGTACCGCAAGAACCTACCCACAAGTAAGGTAGCTCAATGGCATGAGCAATCCACTAGAGTGGCTTTTGGCACTCTGCCAGGGAATAAGCCCAAGAACCCCTCATAAATATCACCTTGATTGGTGGTGGACACACAATCACCAAATCCCCTCACCAATCAACAAACCTACAACTATCTAGGTTACAGAAATCACAAAGAGTAATAAGAAATCCACAATTGCAATCACCACCTAGTGCCATAAGAATGAAATCACAAATGCATAATACTAGTGTTTCCCCAATCCACTCACCAAAGAGCACCAAGCTATGGAGATGGAGAGGAGGGGGAGGAGATGCTCTTGAAGCTCTTAGATCCATCACTAGAGCTCAATCTCTCACTTGAGTGGAGAACAAATCTTGGGGAGTGAGAGAGAGGATAAAGAGAGAGGAGAAAGAGAGAGATTTCTTCTCTACACTTTTTGTTTTGAGGAAGGAGAAGAGCATTCTGTCCAGCAAATGCTTGCAATTAGCAGCTCCACATCTCAACAGATGACGCACAGGCCCTACACTAATTTTGGTCAAATTTGCTGCAAGCAAGGACATGAAAAGGTGCCTCTAGTTGTTGCTGACTAGACAAGAACCAGCAGCAGCACGTCCTATTTTTTTTCTTCTTTTACTTTTCACCCTTTTCTCAACAATCTAACCTTCAAAAAATAAAAAAATTAATTGGCACTTAGGTTAGCTTTTCATAACTATTTTTCAAGGGATTTCTCAAATATGTCACCACGTCACTAAGTGTTAGGCATATGCAAATAAGTCTCATACTTAGTGGCACTAGATAACTATTTGCAATTAAATATTTCACCTCTTTATAGTAAGGTTATCTATCCTAAATTCACTCACACCCTCTATTGTGTCTTGAGTGGCAAAACAAATGGCCCTTTTAATAATACCTTTGCCTTGAGCCCATTTTGTTTTCTCTTTCTTCTTTTCCAAGTTGGAGCACTTGAATATCTTCTTTTGGTCACCTCCATCTCGATGACCATCATCTAGCTCGATCACTTGGTGTGTACCAACCTATCTTTGTATTTTGCTCATGACATAAGGTTAGTACACTTAGATTTCATCAATTATCCAAAACCAAACTAGGGCTTTTAGCTGGATAGCATCCGAGGCAGTGGCCGAGGCATGGTGGATGTGGTCGAAGTAGGCGAACATCGGCCCAGAGAGGGCAGCCACTGCTGCCGCCATGTAGTCGGCCTTTGAGGCCATGTCAACATCACAGTGGGACAAGGCATACTCCATGGTGTTAAGGTGACCTGGACAAAATTTGACGACGAAGTCTAAGCTGAAGAGCTTGTTGACCCATTGGTGCTGAGGTACCATCAAAAGGCATTGGTCCAACACGTACTTGAGGCTGTAGTGGTCCTTGCGCACCATAAAGTGGTGCCCCAAAAGGAAAAGTGATGTGAACAAGGGTTGCCTGATCTTCCGAAAGGTTCTGGTAACTCCCGATTTGGTAGAAACGATACACAAATCAATCCGGCTTCTGAACAACACGATCCAAAACCACGCGATTGCATCACCATGTCTCCTATAGTTATCAACTGACATTGCACGGTTAACCTCACCAAGATGGGTAAGTTTTTTTGCCTATGAGTCAAAGAACACAAGAACAAGGAAGAATGCAACTAATTTGTAGATGAATGATTAATCTTATGAGTTAGGGTCTCACAAACTAAAGAAATGGCAAAACTATTCTTGACAGAATAATCTAAGCAAAACTCAAAACCTAACGAGAGTGGTGGCGACGGGATATATAGGTCTAAGGGTCATCACCACCCCTAGACGCGCCCCCTAACAGGCTCAACAATGATACATGGCCCAACGGAATAAAAACTATGATGCAGCACCGAAACAGTGATACATGGCCCAACGGAATAAAAATGTGATGCAGCTCACCTTTAAACTTAATTGTCGTGCGCAAGCTCTTGTGATTGGGATGTCCAGCGGAGGATCAACTTGTGCATCCAAAGAAGTGATGTCCTCATCAATTTCCATTGTGCATTTTTCAAATCTTCATATTTTATTTATAGCAAACTTAATAGGAAAATAAAGCAAACTCATATTACACTCTTTTTATTTAGTTTTAATTCTTAAGCAAGCTTAAAATTAAATAGTAAATTAAACAACAATTATTATTTAAATTTCTAAGTTTTTTACATCCAATAAAAAGAAAAGAAATAAATTGAAATGAAAGAGAAAGATAACTTACCTTGATAACGGGGGTCCTCCCCCAAGCTAGTCTTCTTTCGGGATTTGCAGAAACGCAAAGATGCTATTTAAAATGCTATTGACTTGGTCTTGTCCTTCTCTAATGGTGGCCATAGTTTGAGTAGTATTTTGGTTCCACTGGCGCTGCTCAATCCAATTTTGCTCATTGTGAGCAAGAGAGGTGTCGACGTAGTTTTGGAATGCCATTTGTTCATCATAATGCTGCTGGGTATAGAAAAACCCAGTAGCATCAGACCTGCGTCCTTGCTCAAAGTCATGATGTGGTTCTTCTCCTTCTGTCCTTGCACCATAGGCATCAAATGAATGCCCTGGTATTTCGCCTAAAGTTCCTTCCCCTGTATGTAGGGATGAATGGCGGTGGCCGATAACACCCACATGGCTGATAGGTCAGATGATATAGAGGATACACCCTTGGGTTTAGTGTGTGACGCTGGCGAGCTTGCTAGTCATCATAACTGGTATGTGTTGGTTCCTCTCTAGTGGGATTAGCTCTGAGCCATTCAGGCTCGTGCTGACATGTGAATCTCTCAGAGGTTGTTTTCTGAGGTGCCCTTTCAAAAGCTGTTCCCCTCCTATTCACCGGTCTAGCCTGAAATTCAATGTGCAATGTTTGGACAAAATATGATGCCATCTCCTGATTAGGTAACCAGAGCTTGGCCTCACCATAGGTCATAAATAGTTCCCTTTTTTATTTTCTTTATTATATGTGCATGATTGAAGTGTTCATAACCATAAATTTTCCTATGTGTGTCAATGAAATCTAAAGAGGCACCATCAATTAATTTAAGGTTAATGGCTAAACGAGTGACAATGGAGCAAATAGCCACATCTCCAACCTTGTAATCAGGAATGCTTAACCAGTGTTCTACCAAAGCATGCAGAGGTGACACTCTAATTTTTTAATTGCTGTATACAACAGTTGTAAATCTAAGACTCTAATTTTTGCTAGCGTCATCCTAGGAGAAGAAGTTGTTCCCAACCACTTGTGTAAGAATCTAAGTGTGGGGTGCTCTATGTCTCTTGTTTGGTTGCAATAAAAGAAGGGTTCTTTAGAAATGTCAGTCTAGAATTTATGTGTGTGTCATAATCTTTTAAGGCTTCTTCTAAGTCTATGCATGTGTTGGGATGGAAGCCTAGAAGATCAGTAAGGTTTCTCCATGTGAAATTAAATTCTTGGGTAAACAATCTAAAATAAATTCCTATTTCTGTGAGTTGTAGGGTGCAGAGAAATTCTATAATTAAGAGTTTGGACCCTAACTCAGTGATTGTTGCAAAAGAACTCCATCCAACAAACTGAAAGATAGTATCAAGTTCAGTGGCCATACCTGCTTCACAGAGAAATACTTCATCAAGGACTATCGTGTGTACGAAGCTCTTGTTCTTCAGTTTGTTGTAGATGTGCTGAGGACATCACCAAGATGGAGTCGAGAACAACTCTAATTCAAGAAGGGGAGGATGATGAGGACATCGCCACGCTAGACATGTCGACAGCATCGTCTTTCTTAAGTTGCAATTCATCTCCAACTCAGCTACCACGTCACTCTCGGATTCAGCAGACACGTCGTCAGTGTTTCGATCATAACTTCTTCATATGACATCGAAACAGGGTGATCTTGGACTCGTTGGAAAGGAGACGATGATGCGGTCGTTTTTTGTCTGATCCCAGCTCCAGATCATCTGTGGATTAATTTGTGTGACCATGACAAGGTGCTGCGTCACCTATTTTTGGCCAACTTGGCCATGCATCGAGTCGGGCCTTATGCCCAAGTTATGGGCACCTCTCCCTGGTCGCCTCCAACCCTAGGACGCCTCTCTTTTATATTCCATGCAGCTACCTCTGTTTAGACTTGGGTTTTGTTTAGAGTTTAGTTTTTCATCGAGAAACTGAATCGTTCATTATAACTGTGGTGACAAATCCTTTTACAATGATCTAGGGCTCCTATTCTAGATCTCCTCCACTGTGTCGATTAGTTGTTTGGAACCAAGTTCTTGAACCATTTTTTAATATTCGCATCATTCATTTTTGCAATTTTAGATTGCGTATTTATACCTTCTTGCTTGTGTTCTTCGATTCGCTTGCAGGAAAAGCCTTCTTGGTGAGGTCAATCAAGTTGTGCATGGTTGATAACCCACAGAGCAATGATGTAACGGTTGCAGGGTTCAAATCATGCTGATTTGAAGCCGGATCACAAAAGTCAAGTTCTCTACCAATCGAATTACGAATTACCTCTCGGAAGATCGGGCCTAGTCCTCATCAAGGTGCTTCTCTCTAGAATCTCTCAAGGCAAGGTCAGATACGTGAGGAGAATTCTCTGTGGTGCAGAGGAAGAAGATGCTGGTTGAGGGATGACGGGAGGATCGATACTCATGTCGGAGCGGGCCCTCGATGAAGCATATCGGGACGAGCTCCTTGTGCTCCTGTCCATGACCATGTTGGCGATTCCTTTGGCCTAGCTCTTCATCCTACAACAGACACCCACAAACAACAACAATACTAGTGCAATGGGTTAGTCATCAAGGATTTGTGGTTTGCCATCTAGAGGTTAGTCGTCCTTCCAAGATTAGTTTCTAGTTTGGATTTCGACAGAACCTCTCCTCAATTTTAGAATTCTTAGCACTTCTACTAATCTATAGGAGACCTTTTGTAATGTGAACCATGTTATGCATTTGGTTCCCTTGTTTGAACAACTCTATCAGTTTCTAATGAATCAAAATAGTAACAGATGTTGGAATGTCATGAGTTGGAATGTCAGGGGTATTAATACTAGGAGAAACTAGGATGCAGTCAGGGACAAAATTATACAGTCCTCCTATGATATCTTTTGTTTGCAGGAAACAAAAAAAGAAATGTTTGACCATCATTTCATGAGGAGCATATGTCCTAACTGCTATGACTATTTTGAATACCTCCCCTCTGTGGGTGCTTCTGGAGGTATTCTTGTAGCCTAGAAAGGAACCTTTTTCACTGGTAGCAGAATTTTTAGCAACGAATACTGCATTTCAATAGAATTCAGCTCAGCTCATAATGATGCCAAATGGGTTTTGATAGGGGTATATGTGGTCCTTGCACTCTTGAGGGCAAAACTGAATTCTGTGACTGGCTTAAAAGTATTTAGATGCCTGATCACATAGACTGGCTCATATTAGGGGACTTCAATCTTATAAGAAAGTAGGAGGATAGAAACAGACCAGGTGGAAACATAAATGAAATGATGATGTTCAATGAGGCCCTCAGTACTCTGGGCCTAAATGAGATTGTCTTGCAAGGGAAAAAATAGACTTGGTCCAATATGCAGCCATCTCCTTTGCTTGAGAAATTGGATTGGGCCTTCACATCAAGCAGTTGGATAATTTCCTATCCTAACACATCAGCTAAAGCACTGGATATGGTGCCATCTGACCATAACCCACTCATCATTTCAATCTCAACAATCATCCCCAAAAGCAAAATATTCAGGTTTGAAAATTTCTGGCTATGCAGTGCTGAGTTCATTAGTCTTGTAAATGAGCTCTGGTCCTCTCAAAATCACCAAACAGATCCTGCTAAGGTTATAACAGCAAGATTCAAAGAACTTAGGAAAAGACTTAAGGAATGGCAAGCAACTAAGCATGGGCTGAGAGAAAGTATTCCTAACACCAAATCTGTCCTTCAATTCCTAGAGATCATTGGGGAATTTATGGACCTCAGCATAGAAGAATGGAACTTTAGAGACCTTGTTAACGCTCACCTTCTGCAGCTCCTCGAACAGCAAAGGATTTATTGGAAACAAAGATGATCTCAATTAAATGGGCAATGCTAGGAGATGCTGGTACTAAGTTTTTTCATGCCAATGCTACCATTAGACACAGGGGCAATCTGACCGAAGAACTTGAGACAAAAGGAGGAGAGATGTTTTGTGACCATGCAGGAAAAGAGCAAATGTTATGGGAATCTTTCAAGGATAGATTAGGTAAATCTGACTCTGACTACATCAATGGAAACCCAACCCCTTTCATCTAGAGTCATGATAACCTTGGGTACCTTGAGGAACAGTTCACACATGAAGAGATTGACAATATCATCAAAGCCCTCCCAAACAATAAGTCTCCAGGCCAGATGGCTTCAATAATGAGTTCATAAAGAAATGTTGGTCAACCATTAAACAAGATTTCTATGACCTATGCAATGGGTTCTTTGATGGCCTAGTATGCCTCAAAAGCACTAACTCCTCTTATATCACCATCATTCCCAAAGTGGCTGATGCAAGAAGAGTTAATGACTTTAGACCCATCTCCCTGCTCAACTCCTCAGTAAAGCTGATCACCAAAATCTTGGCAAACAGACTGTAGCAGAGCATAACATCTCGAGTTCACACAAACCAATATGGTTTCATCAGAACTAGAACCATACAAGATTGTGTGGCTTGGGCCTTTGAATATCTAAATCTTTGCCATATTCCAAGAAAGAGATTGTTATCCTCAAACTGGACTTTGAGAAGGCTTTTCATACAATTGAGCACACATCCATTATCAAAATCATGCAGGCAAAAGGTTTTGGGCAGAAATGGATCAGCTGGATGCAGAGCATCTTCTCATGAGGAACATCAAAAGTGCTGCTCAATGGAGTACCTGGAAAAACCTTTGATTGCAAGATAGGGGTAAGACAAGGGGACCCCCTCTCTCCTCTCCTTTTTGTTTTGGCAGGAGACCTTCCTCAGTCGATGATCAATAGAGCCAAAGACATGGGCCTTCTCAAGCTCCCAATTCGAACAACCTCAACTTGTGATTTCCCAGTTGTACAATATGCTGATGATACCTTGATTATCTTGGATGGAGATGCTAGGCAACCCTTTTTCCTAAAATCACTGCTCACCAGCTTCTACCTCATTACTGGCCTCAAAGTTAATTATAGCAAATCTATGATGGTTCCCATCAATGTCTCTGAAGGCGAACTACACAACTTGGCTACAACTTTTGGCTGTTCTAAAGGGAACCTACCTTTCACCTACCTAGGGCTTCCCCTTGGGACTGAAAGACCAAGAGCATAACATTTCATGCCCATGGTCAGTAAATGTGAGAAAAGGTTGATTGGCACTTTGTAACACCCTAGTGTTTGTAGCACCCGGTTTTAAGAAAAAAACCAGATACACACCATATGTGAGCCCAGGAAGTCAAATCTCACATATAGCCACAAATAGGGGTAATATCAATAGACAATGCTTACATATAACAAAATTAATATAAAAGATATAACCATAGATAGCAAACAGCGGAAAGACACTCCGTTCCTCAAGCGAAAGCTCCAAATCCACAGGGACAACTGACTGGTTGAGCACAAGCCTAAACTCTTTTCCAAGCTTGTAATCCGGTACCCATCCGGGATTTTTATCCAAATAAAATGTAAAGGCAAGAGTAAGTACATCTCATACTCAGCAAGAATAACATGGGGTTCATGAGGCTCAAAGGCTAGACACTGGTTTAACTGCATGTAGCTTTTAGTTATCACAATTTTAGCATATGAGTA
>Ga0182004_10005100_pt1 | contig 10681 bp, 11 predicted proteins | sample Sormic07211540_1_FD_120479 | JGI IMG/M metagenome (GOLD analysis project Ga0182004, IMG submission 120479) | Endophyte microbial communities from Sorghum bicolor roots, Mead, Nebraska, USA - 072115-40_1 MetaG | ecosystem: Host-associated > Plants > Roots > Unclassified | place: USA: Nebraska...
ACACGCCCTGGGTCGTTCGGTGGGGAAGGCTGCAAAAGGAACGATGGGACGGGTGCCTGTTTCCTATCACGCTTCCCATGACCAGCGTGTTAGGTGGGAAAGCGGCAGGCGCATTAAATGCCCTGGCTCTCGTGCGCGCGTCAGGCGGCGGACAGTGTCCTTGCGCTCGACGCTTCCCGTTTCGCTCGGGCTTGTTTTCGTATTCGACGTTAGCTGGTGCTCGACCCTTGATTGATTCGCTCGACGCCGCTTCCGTCTTCGAGGCTGCAGCCGTCGATTGCTGCGCATATGTGTGACCAAAGCATCGAGTTGAGGGCCTCGACTTGCGTATGGATAATCTCGTTAGGTGCATCGGTGAGGGTACCCCTTACTGATACCCTCGACAACGGTGGCGGCCATGGTGCCACCGCGTCGCCGCTCACGTCCGGCCGTCGGCCACGGCTCGCGCCTAGGAGCCTTTCCCACCCTCCGATCGGTGGTCGATGACCCAGAATAGAAGATACCCCTTGGGGGGTATTTTGCTAAAGAGTCCCTAAACTTCTTCATAATAGAACCTGCCGTCCTTTACGTACTCCCAGCTTTACGTTTTCTTTATTCCGAAAGCATATGCATGTTCGGTTTAAATCTAAATACGTTTTCTGGTATTTACAGAATTACCATTGAAATTGTTTTGCTCATAAAATGCTCATTTTAATTCTGATTTGACTCGATCAAATTGCGTTAGATTCGTAATCACGAGCTTTACATGTTAGTCTCACTGTTTTACCAGTTTGAAACTTTTTTAATTTTGTGACCTAATTTAATTAATTACTTTTCTATAGGAAATCTTAGAAAATTCATATCTTCTCCGTTTTAGCTCTAATTTTTGTGATCTTTATGTCTGTGAGATCATAGCGATGCGTAGAATCATTTTATAAATTTTTCATACTATTTTTATATTGTTGGTGTACTATTCTAATTGTAGCCTTGTTTGCTTCGTGTATGTTGTCGCTGAATGTTTATGTGTTGATGTTTGATGATCGAGAATAGACAGTGAGCAGTATTTTGATGATCAAGATTAGAGCCTTGGCAACAAGTAAGACCAGCAGAACTAGCAAGATCGGCAGGAGCAATTGGATCAAGGCAAGTATAGCATTTGGGTTTTAATTCTATGACCATGATCTTGTGACTTGATTAATGTTTAAGCTACAAACAATAAAAATGAATTTTTAGCCACTTGATAGTTTATCTGTAAGTGATAACCGGGATAACTGTGCAACCATGAGGGCTATAATGGCTTTGGCTTTAGTTAAGTATGAGTAACTCTTCTAGCTTGTTAGGGGTTACCCACTTACCCATGTGGCGCAATTGGGGGTAATAGACCATGGATCCCAATGTGGTAGAATCACATGGACTGACTAATGAGATCAAGCGGCCCTAACTTGTTAGACGAACCTTTGAAAGACTAGTGATCCTACCGAACTCCCTAAGAAGAGGGTTAAGAGATTAGCTACCTCGGGCGAAAGGGTACATCATGACTCATGGGTAAAGATGTACAACCTCTGTAGAGTGTTTAAAACTGGTATACTAGCCATGCTCACGGTCACGAGCGGCCTTGGGGATTCTTGCATTAAGGATGATGATTCTTGTTGTGTTAATATGCTCATATTTATTGTTTAATGCTCTACATTATTTATGTCACATTGATCATGAGATTGCGGGATCTATACAATCTAGTTACTATACTTGTGGAGTTCGACATCGACTCACTCTTGCTATTTCCACCACACCCTTCAGAAAAGGTTTTAGGCCTGTGATCAACCAGTCAGTTGGATCCTGTAGAGTGAAGTTAATACCCAAAGTTTGGAGTTTATCTTCCATTGTTTGCTCTCTAAGGTTATCTCTGATTTACTATGTACATTCTATAATTTATGCATTGTCTCTTGATCTTACACTTTATTTGTAGCTATATGTGAGATTTGACTTCTAAGACTCACATATGGTGTATATCTAGTTTCGTCCTTAAAATCAGGTATTACAAAGTGGTATCAAAGCAATGCTGACTATAGAACGCAAGCCTAGTTAGAACCGGACGTTTTAGCATGCTTTTATCTTTGCTTACTTCTTGCTTTCCCTTTAACCTTAATAATTGCTAAAAATTATGCTTACTTCTGCCATGTTCTATTATAAAACTTTGTCTTCAATCTAAATCCTCCCTCATTGTCTATTTAGATGGCTCATAACGAGGAGACCATTGGTATAAAGGAACAAAAGCACCCAGATTTGCCAATCGTAAAAGCATTTGACAAGGAGAAGCTTCTAGCCATGCAAACACAAGTAGTGGCAGGCATGACTCAGAATGGGAACTCTCAACAATGCATCTCCGGACCAGTGAAGAGGCAGGTAGCTGAAGCTTGGAAAAATTTGAGAACCCATGGAGATGTTGGTAGTAATACATCAGGATATCAGGATCAATGTCACTGTTGTGAGCATTATGGTCTTCTTGTCTTCGGAATAGGTCATCTAAAAAGAAAGTTAAGACAACACCAAATTGTGTGACTAACAAGGACAAGAAGAGGTAGGCAAAATCACTAGAGTCAACATTGGGAAGTGATCAACATTCAAATCTTAACTTGTCACAGTTAGCTTCGAATTCGTGTCAGAAAAATTCAAACCTTAAAGATGAAGAAACTCCTCAAGCTAACACCACTGCTCATGAGTTGTGCATAGATGGGTGGACAATCACTTATAAAGAGTTTCAACCTCAAAGGATCAAGCAATGCAGGAAGAAATCCAACCAGACAAAGATAAACCTTCATAGTCAGCGAGCTGATAACACACCGAGCAACACTTGGAAAATGACATCACAAAGGATCCAGCTAAGAGAAAGTGTTATCACTACCGACAAGAAGGACATTATGTAAACTCTTGTCCACAAAAGAATCAACAGATCCATCATGAAACTAGCCACCCCGAGTTTAAGAAATAGGAGTTGGTGTCCCCTTGCGTAATAAAAACGCTAGTAGCGAAAGTTAAGCTTGTGTTCCTTGTGAACCTTTAATGCTTAATTGGTTTGTCATTATGTTTATGCTTGATTTAGATCTTTTTAATGAGTGCAATGATCTTGTGGGATTTCTCTATAATTTCATTTAGTTTATAGGTCTAAGGTATAAGGTTTAATGACATAAATAGTTGGGTTTTGGTTTTTTCTCTCGTTATCTTATCCTGCCTTTCTGGAGAATTCTATCCTTATCAGTTTATAACTCTGATCGTGTATAACCAAAAACCGTGAGAAAATTATGGATGATAGTAGACCTCAATATCTTTATCTGACCTTAAGAATCGCCCCCATATCTATTTTGGTATTGGAGTTATGAAAATCACAAGATGATACAGTTGTGCTGTCAAGAATCTGGACCAGTTTCGGTTGTTTACTACTTTAGACAAATGTAACCATAGAATTTAGAAAAGTGTTCTATAGCAAAGTTGTATACAATTTTCCATGCTTTCCAACAGTATAAGCTGAAACTTATTGGATAATTAGAACCCGAGATATGATATTTACAATTGGATATTACTGTTCTGTTTCAAAATCTGGACAGGTCTGGTATTTTCTATTTTCAGCCAAATTAAATTCAGAATCTGGGAAAATGTTGTATATGAAAGTTGTAGAGGATTTTGTAAGATTTTCAACAATATAAGGATTGTCATCATATGAGTTCTGTAGCTCGACATATGACTGGTACAATTACAGCATTCGTGCTGAGACATTGTCAGGATGGATATTATGTTTGGCAGTTTTACATAAGCTTAAAAACAGAACCTAAAGAAGTCTTCTATATCAAAGTTGTAGGGAATTTCATAAGTTTTCTAATGGTATAAGCTATAACTCTATTCAATTAACAGAATAAGAGTTATACCTGTTTTACTATGCTGGTGTTGTTCATATTGTGAGGAAATTCAGGATATTGTTTCTTCCCTTGCACAAAAGTTCTTTGGGATGTCAGGCAGTGTTAATGGTAGTTAAATTGTCTGGAAAAAGGTTGCAAGCTACCCTTTGACATTCCCTAGTTTACCTTTTCTTAAGGGGGTTAGCCTAGTTAAAGGAGTTACAAGGAGAAGGATTGGTAAAAGTTAGATCATCTATAAGTACATCAAGTGCTTGGTAAATTTGGGTTTTGATTCAAGATATTGTTCCATTTGGAGTGTGATAATATGAATGGAGGTATATGTCATTCCTGATACTCATAGCTGGGAAGTGGTGCTTATGAGGATCAGATGACACTAAAGTCTACAAAGTTATATATACAATATGAGAGTGAAGCAACTTAACTGTGATAAAGGTACTAATAGTTGGAACTCAGTGATGAAACTAACCTTGGATTAAGAGACCCGATACAAGCAATATTAAAAGACTATAAGATGTGTAGCATCCAAAAAGGATAGGAGACCTAGTCTCTAGTGTTCCCCAATCAACCTCATCTTAAGGGGGGTAGTACCTTGATATCACGGGATGATGCATTTTTAATTTATATTGAAGGAGTGTAGTATCCCATGGATCAGGAGCCCAATATAACGCCTCTCATGGATATGTGGGAAGAGCATGATCATCTTGCCTTTGAAGGATGTTATGAGTATGATAAAGCTGAGTACTATCAAAATAATAATATTGAAGAGCAAGTTGACATTGAATCAAATCAGAATCCACAACGACGGAAGCGAAAAAGGAAAAGTCGTAAGAAGCCTGCCCATGGAAGTAAGGTGCAACGAAATTATATCAATGGAAGACTGAGCAACGTGGATAGGCATAACATTCAGGGAGGTACCAAAGTGGTGGGTGGCTATATTCAAGTGGACTCTGCAAGTTTTTGATCTGTTTGACCCAAGTGCTTCGCATTCTTTCATTTCTGTCGACTTGGTAAAGACGATCGAGCGGGTGAAGTGTCCAACGAGGAAGACTTTGTTAGTTCATACCCTAGTAGGAGAAATACAAGCAGATCAGGTTTGCTCAAATATCAATCTTGTCATAAGCAAAGAAAACTTCACTGTAAACCTCTTTGTACTAGAGTCACTCGACATTCCCTAGGTCCTTGGTAAAGGATGGTTGTGTGCACACAAAGGAGTGATCTATGGTACCCAGTGGAAAATTCTTTTAACCGCACCATCAGGGAAAAGAATGAATTGAGTATCACGGTGGTCCACTCCTACCTAAGGAGGCAAATCCCTGCTAAGTTATCTTGTTTTTGAGTTATATAAGTCAAAAAGTTGGTAGTCAAGATGGACTTTGATCAATTATGAATAATAGATATTCTATGGAAAATTCATTCACAAAATATGACTATGAGACATGAGTGTTTACTTTTGGTATGAAAGTTGTAAAGTTGACAGGGATATCAAGATCTTTTTCATCTTTTCTCTCAGAGGATCTATGTCTCTTCCAAATCTCGAGGACGAGATTCATTTTAAGGGGGGTAGATTTGTAACACCCTAAAATTTATTTCCATGGAAATAGAGCCAAATTGATTTAATTCTACATTTTTGTGCTCATGAAAATATAGTAAAAATAATACTTTTCTTTAAAATAAAATTTATCATAAGGCTTAGCAACAATTGTGTGTAAATCATGCTAGTGCATTTTATTCTTGAGATGAGTGGTTTTTGACCAAAGCCTAAAACTGAATTTAAATTGCTTTTCAAATTGGATTTGAAAATTGCTTGATAGAAAAGAATATAAAAAAAGAAAAGAAGCAAAACCTCTCCCTCTCTATGTTGGCCGAAGACCCCAAAACCCCTCCCCCTTTCTTTACCCGTGGCCCACTCTCCTCTCTCGGCCTGGTGGCCAACGGCTGAGGTCCAACTTTTTTCCCCCCTCGCGCGACCTAGGAGCTGGCCCAGCCACATTGCACCACTCCTCCCATCCCTTGTCTCATTGGCGCATCGGGCCACGCAGCAGCACCTTGTCTCTCCCTCCCTCTTCCCTGACCCACCGAGCCCGCGTGTCAGCGCTTCCACTTCCTCCTTCTTCAAGGCATAACCGAGCAGGACACCGTCCGAAGGCAACCGAGCGTGCCAATCCCAATCCGAATGGGATTTGTTGCTGAATATCACGCATAGGACACCCTATAAAGCCCCTGAGCCGCCCAGCAGACCCCTTTTCACATCTAAGTCGCTGAATTCATACCCTTGCCACCTCAGCTGTGAGCTTGAATCTCACCGAGATGCCGGACCCTACCGCCGTAGCCGCAAGCCCTCTCTGCTCTCTCTCGGGCCGACCCAAGGGCATAGGTTAGATCGCGGTGCACTCCTCCTCCGTCTGGTGTTTTCCCTTTGTTCCCTAGCGCTCAGAATCGCGAGATCAGCTGTCACCGGTGAGCTTTATGGCGGCGGCCATGGTGCCATCGCGCCGGCGCTCGCGTTCAGCCGGCCATCGGCCACGGCCCTTGCCTAGGAGCCTTTCCCGCCGTCCGATCGGAGATCGACGGCCGACAACAACAGATACCCCTTCAGGGGGGTATTTTGCTAAAGAGCCCCTAAACTTCTTCATAATAGAACCCGCCGTCCTTTACGTATTCCTAGCTTTACGTTTTCTTTATTCCGAAAGCGTATTCTTGTTCGATTTAAATCTAAATACGTTTTCTTGTATTTATAGAATTGCCACTAAAATTGTTTTGCTCATAAAATACCCATTTTAATTCCGATTTGACTCGTTCAGATTGGTTAGATTCGCAATCACGAGCTTTACATGTTAGTCTCACTATTTTACCAGTTTGAAACTTTTTAAATTTCATGACCCTATTTAATTAATTACTTTTCTATAGAAAATCTTGGAAATTTCATATCTTCTCCGTTTTAGCTCCGATTTTTGTGATCTTTACGTCCGTGAGATCGTAGCGATGCATAGAATCATTTTATAAATTTATCATACTATTTTTCTACGGTTGGTGTACTATTCTAATTGTAGCCTTGTTTGCTTCGTGTATGTTGTCTCCGAATGTTTGTGTGTTGATGTTCGATGATCGAGAATAGACGGTGAGCAGTATTTCGGTGATCAAGATTAGAGCCTTGGCAACAAGTAAGACCAGCCGAACTAGCAAGATCAGCAGGAGCAATTGGATCAAGGCAAGTATAGCATTTGGGTCTTAATTCTGTCACCATGATCTTATGACTTGATTAATGTTTAAGCAACGAACGATTAAAATGAATTTTTAGCCACTTGATGATTTATCTGTAAGTGATAACCGGGATAACAGTGCAACCATAAGGGCTATAATAGCTCTGGTTTTAGTTAAGTATGAGTAACTCTTCTAGGTTGTTAGCGGTTACCCACTTACCCGTGTGGCGCAATTGGGGGATAGCAGACCGTGGATCTCTATGTGGTAGAATCACACGGACTGACTAATGAAACTAAGCGGTCCTAACTTGTTAGAAGAACCTTTGAAAAACTTCATAGTGATCCCTACTGACCTCGCTAGGAAGGGGGTTAAGAGATTAGCTACCTTGGGTGAAAGTAAATCATGAATCATGGGTAAAGATGTACAACCTCTGCAGAGTGTTTAAAACTGGTATACTAGCCGTACTCACGGTCACGAGCGGCCTTGGAGATGATTCCTGTTGTGTTAATATGCTCATATTTATTGTTTAATGCTCTACATTATTTATGTCACATTGGTAATGAGATTGTGGGATCTATACAATCTAGTTGTTATACTTGTGGAGTTCGACATGGACTCACTCTTGCTATTTCCACCACGCCCTTCAGGAAAGGTTTTGGCTTTGTGATCAACCAGTCAGTTGGATCCTGTAGAGTGAAGTTAATACCCAAAGTTTGGAGTTTATCTTCCTTTGTTTGCTATCTAAGGTTATCTCTAGTTTACTATGTACGTTATATAATTTATGCATTGTCTCTTGATATTATACCTTATTTGTAGCTATAAGTAAAATTTGACTTCTAAGACTCTCATATGGTTTATATCTGGTTTTGTCCTTAAAATCGGATATTACAGGTTAGGAAGCGCTGACTACGATCGTACAACACCAATCCAAACATGGTAGAATACGTCGACTATCAGGACTGTCACGATCCTGGGGCGACCACATCAATACGCTGGATTGGGTGCAATTCTAGGTAATTGCAAGACTAAGCAACACGCTTAACCTATTAATTACTACTCTAGTGCTGCAAGAACTAGAGCATTTTATGCAAGATGGAATCCAATAAATAACTTAAAGGTAAATATGAAAATTAAATAAGAACTTAGGAATTAAAGAATTGAAGTACCTGGAGATTAACCAAAGAAGAACTGGTTGCTACAAATATACAATGTTGAGGAATATCCGACAGATCCGGCTCCTCCTTGGCTCTCCCATCTTCTCTCTCCCTCTAATCTAGATACAACTAGAACTAGATGAACTAGAACTAAAACTAGAGGGACCTCTACTTCTCTATTTGATGAAACCCTAGTTTTTGCTCTAGAGACAGCTAATGAAGAAGATGAAGGAGATGCCTCTGAGGGGGGGTCAGGCATGTATTTATAGCCTCCTAGGAAGCACCACAGCCCTTGGATCCAACTGACTTAAACGTGCGCTTAAGATTACTCCTCAAAGGCGGTGGAGGCAAGATCCGCGAGATTGGCTATGATTGGCCAGTACCCCCAGGCGGCTGCCCAAGCTAGGTCGGACGGGCGCCCCCGTGTGGCTGCCAACTTGGCCCCACTTTGTAGGGTTACCTCCTCGAGTCTTCTAGATTGTTCTGTGTAACACCCTAAAATTTGCTTGTTTTTAAATAGTTGAATTTAATTTTATAGTTAATTTTTGTGAGCATCAAAATATAGGGAAAATAAATAATTTTTTGAAAAATAAAATGTAATATAAATTAGAAACACATTGATGCATTCATGCTGTAGCACTTATTTTTGTGATGTGTGAATTTCTACAAAAGAAAATTTTGTTCAAAATTCAATTTGTAAATGTTCTTGAAAATGAGTTTGGAAATAAAAAGGGAAAATCCACCTTTCTTGCCCTACCCCCTCGCTTTCGTCCTGCTTGGCCCAAGCTAGCCCAACGCCAGCACCCTCTATCCCCCTTCCTCTCTCTCTCACTGCCAGGCAGGGCCCGCTTGTCATCCCTCTCCCCCAACCGTTCCTCCACTCCAGTGCACGCAGCAACCACCGAAGCCCCCCCGCTCCCACGATCTCCCCCGTCACTCGCCCCTTTTGAGTCGTGCAAGCACGAGGCGCTCTCCCCCACCCCATTCCACTCTCTATTCGCCTCCGCTCTCTGCGTGCAGCAGCCGCCGCGAAAACTGTCGCCGAAGCAACACCGCGACCGCCGCACGCCGTCCCGGCGATTCAAGCCACCTCCACCTCCGTTCTTCACTCTGGTGAGCTCCCCTCCTCTCCTGCTTCCTTCCCATATATTTTACTCACGAAACGGGGCACTCCTCCGTGGCGACCGCGGAGCTCCGGCGAGCTCCATAGCCGTCGGCCATGGCGTGTGCCGCGTGGGGCTTTCCCCGGCCGCGTTTAGGGCCAAATCGCGCTTGCCTTCGCTTCCTCTCTCTCTTGGTGCGCTTGCCTTGGAAAACCGAGCACCATCGTGCCCTAGTCATGCTCGCCGTCGAGCTTCGAGGCCACTGGCTATGGCGCGTGCCACGCAGGCTCACCCCCGGCCACTCTGAGGGCATGGGCGGACTCGCGACGGTCTCCTCTTTCTCCCTGTTCAAACAGAATCGAAAACCATGCACCGTAGCTCCCCATCCACTTGCTCCGGCAAGCTTCGGCCGGCCGGCCATGGTGGCCGTCGTGATCTCGTTCCTTTCTGGTCGGTGCGCCACCCCCTCCCTCTCTCTCTAATTTTTTTTCTTTTTCTTTCTTTTCTTTTAATCCTGTGCCTTCATCTGCGATCAGACGGCCTACAATGGCCCGTACCCCTTCGAGGGTAGTTTTGTTAAAGAGCCCCCCAAGAATTTCTTTATCCCACGCGCAGTCCGTGGCTGGAATTTCCCTGGATTTCTTTATTTGTTTTAAAAATGATTATACTCAGCACTATTTACAGAATTGCCACTGCATTATTTTTGCTATAAAATCATCGTTTGAACTCCGAATCGGTCCGTTCAAATTGCGTTAGTTTCATAATTTCATAAGCTTCGCGTTGGTACCATCGTTGTTTAGGTTCATCACTGTTAGGTTTCCTAGATAATTACAAGTCCGTAGATAGCCTTTACAGTCACGTTTAATGCGTAGATTTCGCGTCGTAACTCCTCTTTGTGTGAACTTTGCGTTGACGTGATCGTAGCAGTGTGTAGATGATTTTGGAAAACTTTTATTTAAATTTATTTATTGTTGGTGTACTATTCTAATTGTAATCTTGTTTGCTTCGTGTATGTCTGTCTCTGATTGTTTGTTTGTTGATAATCGATGATCGAGATTAGATGGTGGGCATTATTTCGGTGATCAAGATTAGAGCCTTGGAAACAAGTAAGACCAACAGGACCAGCAGGAGCAATTGGATCAAGGCAAGTATAGCATTTGGATTTTAGTTCTATGACCATGATCTTGTGCCTAGATTAATATAAAGCAATAAATGATAATAATGACTTTTTAGCAACTTGAGGATTTATTCGTAAGTGATAACCGGGATAAAAGTGCAACCATGAGGGCTATGATGGCTCTGGCTTTAGTCAAGTATGAGTAACTTTTCTAGC
>Ga0182004_10005101_pt1 | contig 10680 bp, 7 predicted proteins | sample Sormic07211540_1_FD_120479 | JGI IMG/M metagenome (GOLD analysis project Ga0182004, IMG submission 120479) | Endophyte microbial communities from Sorghum bicolor roots, Mead, Nebraska, USA - 072115-40_1 MetaG | ecosystem: Host-associated > Plants > Roots > Unclassified | place: USA: Nebraska...
ATACTGTAGCATTTTCATTTTTATTTAACAAATATTATCCGATCATGGAGTAACTAGGTTTAAAAGATTTGTTTCGCAATTTACAGGCAAACTGTGCAATTAGTTTTTGTTTTCATCTATATTTAATGCTCCATGCATGTCTCGCAAGATTCAATGCGATGGAAAATCTTAAATTTTTTTTATTTTTGGGGTGAACTAAACAAGGCCTTATAACCGATATAATATAAGGCCCCGTTTGGTTGAAGATGATTTTTTATCACCTATCACATTAAGGCCTTGTTTAGATGTGAAATTTTTTTGATTTCGGTACTGTAGCATTTTTGTTTGTTCGTAGTAAATATTGTCTAATCATAGACTAACTAGGGTCAAAAGATTCGTCACGTGATTTACAGGCAAACTGTGTAATTAATTTGTATTTTCGTCTATATGTAATGCTTCATGCATGTGCCACAAGATTCGATGTGACGGGGAATCTTGAAAACTTTTTGGTTTTGTGGTGAACTAAACAAGGCCTAAATATTTGGATACATGTACGGAGTATTAAATATAGACTATTTACAAAACTAAAAATACAGTTAGAGAATAATTTTCAAGATGAATATTTTAATCCTAATTAGTTCATTATTGGACACTAATTGTCAAATAAAATGAAAATACCATATTACCTGTTAAATTTTAACACCTTAAACCAAACACCTCCTAAGGACATGTTTGGAGAGCTCTGCTCCCTGATTTTTCTAATTTTGCTCCTTGATTTTAGATGAAGTGATTTTATTGGATTCTGAGCCTTTCTAAATCTTAGTCTCTAAATAATCATTTAGAGAGTCATTTGCATAAAAATTATTTTCTATTTCCTTTCACTCTTCAATAGATTTTCTATATATCATGTGCACTCTAGAGAGCTATTTTTGTCTTCTATTTTTTGCTAGCGAAAAATCTAGAAGAGAAAATGGCTACATTTGCATAGACATTTAGAGAAGTTATTGGAAGATAGTTTTTCACCAAAATTACTATTATTAGGATTTAGAAAGAATGTAGAGAGTCTCTTGGAGATGCTCTTATGAGGTAGCTAATGAGAATTATGCTCTTATGTGCGAGTATAATTGGATCATCATGTTACCTTCCTTGCATAATACTCAATCAATTCCAAATTATAAGACATTTGAGTTTTTTGACATCAAATTTGACCATTCGTCTTATTTAAAAATTTATACAACACTTTTTTTTTGTCATGACTTAGTTTATTAATAAAAGTTCTACAATTAAATTTGACTCTATTTGCATAATTTTTTTGAATAAGACAAGTGGTCAAACTTGAGATAAAAAAGTCAAACGTTTTATAATTTGGGATGGAAGGAGTAAGATCTTAGCAATATGTGAAGCATGAAACTTTGAAAATCCTCATTGCAATAAAGGGAAAGCCAAAATCACTAGATGCTGCCCCAAAGCTAGTGACACCGAACACCCGAAATAACCACCTGCAAACGAGAGTAAAAATACTTTCAACTGATATGCCCTTACACATCACTTTAGTGACTTAGGTTGTAATTAGCAGCAAGAAATATTTAGCAAGTGGCACTTGATCGTACACTAGTAATGAGAAAGGTTTGTTTGGAACAAAGAAATAGAAAATAGAGGGGGGGAAACAGGAATATGATAGAAGAGTATTAGCAAAATAGAGGAATAGAAAAACAAAGGAAACGGTGTAGTGGATGAACCAAGAGCACAGGAAATTGGTTTTACATCGGACACACAAATTAGGTTCATATGGCAAAAATTATTTATTTTTTACCCTCTATTCTTCGTGCTTCAGTAAATAAAGGAAGAAAAAAATCATAGATTAAAGTGGATTTTTTTCATTTCTTTAAAATCGCTGGCTAGCTAGCTACAGGATTCTAGGGGAAGGGAAGAGGCAATTCCTCTGTTCCAAACGCGCATTTCAATTTCTTTTCCTCTGTTCTCGGTTCCTACAAAATTCCTTTGATATTTCTTCAACCCAAACAGGACTTGAAGCAGTGATGTCGATGCCAATAAGCTAGGTCCCCATAAGTGTACATCTAAATTTAACATGAGAAAATAGACCATAATAAACAAATGCAAAAGGACAGAAACTTGACATGGTTAGAGCGCTCCCAATGCAGAAACCATTGTGGTTTCTATAGACATTAATTGCAGTGCCACCTAAGTATTTTGCTGATGTTTTGTTGAAGAGAGAGAGTAAAAATCCTAGAAACTGGGTCTAAGGTAGAAACCATGTCTACACAAAATACAAGACATAAAGTGTTATGATTGGCTAAGAATTGAGAGAATGAATGTGATTGAATATAAAAATATTCTATAGAAACTATCTATTGGGACCATAGTAGTGTCTATAAAAATTAATGGGTATAGAAACTATATGTAGTTTCTAGCATTGGACCCTTATGGCCAGGACTGGTGGAGAAGGATGGTTTGAGCTAATCATGACCTGATACTACTGCTGTTTATCAATTACATGTACCGACAGTTAATAATGGTGGGCCATGAAGTGGCTGTGACTATTAATAAATGTTTTTCTGTCAAAATGAATCACCATCAGTATGAGTCGCAGAAATGATCAGGCTGAACACGGCACCACGGCGTGCAACGGATGAATCCGGAGATCTACAGCTGCCTTGGAAGAGCGCTATTCTACTAAGGCTTTGTTTAGTTGACAAAAATTTTGCTTTTTGGCTACTGTAACATTTTTATTTTTATTTAACAAACATTGTCCAATTACAAAGTAACTAGGCTCAAAATATTCATCTCACAAATTACAGGTAAACTATGCAATTAGTTTTTATTTTTGTCTATATTTAATGCTCCATACATGCGACCAAAGATTCGATGTGACGGAAAATCTTAAAAATTATTGCGAACTAAACAAGGCGATGGAGTTTGAGCCTTTGCGGCCTTTCTTGTATTCTGTAGATGTGTCATGTCGCAGTTTTTTTGTTGAGGCAAACCTTGTCACAGTGATCATACTTCACTGAAATAAGCTATAACATACTCCATCTGGTTTTCATCAAAAAAAACATACTCCATCTGGTTTTGTCCACTGCGCCTGTGCTTCGGGCAGTTGTCTTGTACAAAAATAGGCACACCTTCGTCTGGTTTTGTCCACTGCGCCTGTGCATGGCGTATGTTACTCTGCTTTCCCAATTTTTGCAGCCGCTGCAGCTCTGCTCCGAGCTGTTCTAGACCCAGGCAAAGATATTGGTTTGCATGATTAATGATTTTGTTAGAGAGGAGAAAGTTTCACACTGTGAATGACTGAATGAGAAAAAAAAAAGATTCTGCACATCTTGCGCCAGAAGATCTCAAATTTTGCTGCAGCTATTGCTTTACTTTAAGAAAATCATCCAGATTGACAAACACAGAAAAGGCTCTGTTCTGTTTGAATTTTCAAATAATCAAGTCCGAACCTGAATCACACCTGAACCACACCGATGCAAATCAATATCGACATACAAAGAGTATCGACATGAGGCAGAAACATGCTAAAAACTGTTGCCGACGCGATATACTTAAAATTATACAAACAAAAAAGCTCCTATTGTACGTTCCATTTCTGGTCAAGGAACCAGCTGGGTATGGGATCCTATTCCTAGGGCACATTCATCACTTGGATGGACTGCAGCATGTCTGAGAGCGCGATCACCAGGTCTCCGGACTGCACCATACCCCTGGCCTTCAGCAGTGAGAAGGTGCGGTTGAGGTTGTTCTCCATGTCATCGGACTCGCTGAGCCGGAATGGGATGAGACCCCACTGGAGGTTCAGCCGTCTCCTGACAGACATCGAGGATGTGAACGCGAAGATCGGGCAGTCGGGGCGGCATCGTGACAGCAGAGAGGCCATGTAGCCATCCTTTGTATAAACGAAAACAGCATCAACTCCCAAGTTGTTGGCTGCAAGCGAGCGAAGCACACAAGTTAGCACAAAAGTTAGGTTCAAATGTTTATGTAGATGCAACCACTATGCACAAGACAGGATGCAAAGTATCTGAACTAGTTCCGCATATATGAGACACAAACTAGCTTCAAGGTTAATCTGAGTCAGATGCACAAATAGGATGCACCAAAATGCAGTAGTTACTTATATGCTTTTATAACAAAATTACAGTGGATAGGGGGTGTAGTGCAGGGTATACCCATTTTCGCTGCTGAATTGCATATTTGCTCTGATATCTTATCAGAGAATGAAGACGAGACATCTTGAAGCTCCAGCGCCTCATGGCGCTTCTCCTCTCTCCACCACCTTTCAATCCTCAGGCTAACACTCCTAAGCACGCTGAGAGCCTTCTCTGGATACCTCCCCATGGCTGACTCACCAGAAAGCATGAGAGCATCTGCACGCTGGCGGACTGCCTCAGAAACATCAGCAACCTCAGCCCTAGTAGGTGTAGGATACTCAATCATTGACTCCAGAAGCTGAGAAGCAACAATGACTGGCTTGTTGAGCTGTCTGCACATTCTAACTATTTTCTTCTGTATGGAAGGGACCTGTTCCAGGGGGATTTGTGCCCCCAAGTCCCCTCTGGCTACCATTATTCCATCTGATGCACGGATAATCTCCTCCAGGTTCTTCAGAGCATCAATGCTCTCAATCTTTGCAATGACCCCTATATCACTGGGACCAACAATGAAAGAATTACAATTTAGACAACCAAGTAATAACTTGTAAATGAAATTAAAACATCACGTGTATGGTATCTAACTTCTAAGCCATTAAGTGTCATGGTCACTCGGCACATTTAAACCAGGGCATATAGACCTGCTACAGCTTTCAGTGTCCACAACCAAACTGCTAGTATGCAAATTATCAATCAAACCATTTAAAACAAAAAAAAGGCAGACTCTACACATTGTAATCAAACTCAAGAATTCGTTAAATACATGCACCAATACTTATCAATTTATCATCCAGAAGCCAAGCTCATGACTAGTAAAGCACTACCTTTCTGTTTTGGAAAAAAGTATAATCAGGCCTTGTTTAGTCCACCCAAAAACCCAAAAAATTTACAAGATTCCCCGTCACATAGAATCTTGTGGCACATGCATAGAACATTAAATATAGATAAAAAAATAACTAATTGCACATTTTTCCTGCAGTTTACGAGACAAATTGTTTGAGCCTAGTTATGGTAGGAATCCTAGCCCTACCGGACGACGAACGGAGGTTGTATGAGTGCGAGGGGGGCTGTCTGGTCTGAGCGAACGAGGAAGACGACGCGGCGGCACCGTCGCTGCGAGAGGGAAGGAGCTGGCGCAGGAGAGGTGGGTGGCTAGGGTTTACCCGCGGAGCTACAGTATCCGCGGGTACTGTTCATACAGGTGTTGTGGCAGCCGCTAGGGATTCTCCCGACTTCCTGAGGAAGCCGGAAACAATAATATGTTTCTGCTTAAACCTATCTCAATAGTCTTTACAAGTATTTATATCCCTCTCACAAATAACAATTAACACCCTCTAAAATTATATAATAAAGATAACTGTGGGCTTATAGCCCCTGAACGCCCGCAGCACCCCTCCTTCAGCCGCTGCTGGGCTTGCGGCGGGTATAGGAAATTCTGGTCATAACAAGTTAATCCAAGGTTGGACAATAATTGCCAAATAAAAACGAAAGTGCTACAGTACCCAACTTTTCACCTCCTCAACTAAACAAGGCCTCAATATGTTACTATTAAACCCAGCTACATCCTACATGTGAATTGTGCATGTGACGAGGTGACAACTTTCAAAACATAATGCTACTTACCTTCCACGGCTCCGTGCAGAAATGTAACTCTTCAAATGATTAATTACTTCAGCAGACTTGACAAATGATATGGCGACGAAATCAACACCTTCAGCAATTCCAAAATCTATGTCAATCCAATCCTGCAAAGATGAGGTCATAAGTATAATTATTATCTGCAAGTAGTGCCCAAGCCTTTATTAGCTACTGATTGATTGCACTATATAAGAGAAGAATATTTCACTCAATTTTACAGGCACTTCTTATCTTATTCTAGACTAGAAGTCTATAAGATAAAAGCTTCATAGTGATCCAACCCTTCACATGCTTTTTTTTTATCACAACCCTTCACATTCTTGAAACTAACTTTAGCCATTAGGAAAAAGATCAGATAACCCAAGGGGCCAATATGGAATTACATAAATTTACATTCCGGTCTGAGCTGAATATCTACATTGAATATTGAGCACAAAGTATGAGCAGCAAATTCCAAATCAAAGCAAGTATTTTTTTCACTATATAATTACCTTTGATGAAATTGTAGGAAGCATAGCGTTCCTCTCTCGCACTACACTGCCATCGCGCCATATAGTAAGATTAGCCCGTGGCAGCAACAAACCAGGATCAGTGCAGCGGCACTTCACATCTGGCCCTAACTTTTCAATCACCTCAAACCTGGCCATTCCACCATCCACAAATAGTTCATCGCCAGCTTTGACATCTGGGTAGGGTTTTGATTATTTATTAAAGCAGGATATTACAGTCACATTAATGCATCGGAGTCATTTTAATACAGATATCTTTTAAAAAAAAAAGTAGACTCAAGAAAGAAGATCAGCATTGATGGATAACCTTCAGCAAAGCCATCATAGTTCACATGAATGATTCGATCTGGGAGCGATGTGTCAGAAGATCTAACGCTAAATGTCCAAACTTCTCCATCCTGCAAAATCCAAGAGAAGAGTAAATTCTGATAGGTGATGACTGACAAGATTTGGTTCTAAAACTTCAGTACATTGCAAACTAGATGCACTGTTCTCATAAATAGCCATTTAACCTTTTTAACGGATGTTTTGTCTGTTTAAATTTCAGTTTAGCCTGAATAATGGCTAAGCAGTAGGTGACCGACTGAAAGCATTTAGGAAAACACTAAGGCATCCCCTCCTCCCCGCCCCCCCCAACACAAGTACTCACAGTATGCATGCATGATCTAAACTCAGAGGTCTTTGTCAAAGCATGGCCTCATAGCACATTTGTCATTTCTCTTGCCGGAATTTAGTGGTTACTTTTTATCATGGTTCCAAATCAAACTTTTTTCTTATGCTAATACAATTTACAATACAGTCTGTACTCTCAAATTCAGAAAAGTTCAATACTCAAGTCAACCCTCTCATGTTCCCCAACAGATTACACACTACTATCTCAACCTATAGTGGGAGACATGAATTAAGGGTTAATGAACAAGATTACTCCTCATGCTTTTGAATAACATATACTCCCACCATACCTATAAAGAAAGTCGTTTAGGATAGCGACACGGTCTCCAAAGCCTAACTTTGACTCCTTGTTTTATAGAAGTATTTATCAAAAAGTGGTATATGTATATTTTTATGAAAGTATTTTTCAAGACAAATCTATTCATATGGTTTTCACATTTTCAAACTCAACAACTTAAAAGTTATTCATGATTTATATTCCCAATGTTTGACCCAAACTTTGTCCAAAACAACTTTCTTATAGGTATGGAGGGAGTGTAGCCATAACAAGTGCAGCCTATCTGCCTATGCAGCTGAATTTGTTTCTTACCATCATGGGTAGCTCAGATTTCCAACATGATTTCGGTCATTTGTAAAACACATTTAAGAAGAAAAACATAATTTCAGGACACATCTTAGTAAACGAAACTAAGGAGTGCCATCAGACTATTGCTCCACAGTTTACAATATGGTCTCTACTCTCTAATTCAGAAAAGTTTGGTAGCTCAATTAGCCCTCTCATGTTCCCCAGGAGATTACACGCTACTATCTCAACCAATAGTGGGAGACATGAATTAGAGGAAACAGGGTTAATCAACAAGATTACTCCAATTGTAGTTAACTCTGGTGCTTTTTCAAATAACATATATATAGCCTCAACAAGTGCAGCCTATGCAGCCAGAGTTTTTTTTTTCTCATCACAGGTAACATGAAAATTTCAGTCATTTGTATAACACATTTAAGAAGAGAAACCGAATTTCAGGACACGTCTCAGTAAATGAAACTCAGGAGTGCCATCGGACAATTTCTCCTCAGATTTTACATGCTAAGCCTTATTTTGAATAACATCACCTCCGTCGTCCTCACGAGATCTCATCCAATGATGGTGAACGATGAATCAGTATATCAACCGCACATTAAACGATGATGAATCAGTCTTCGTTCAGTGTTTTAAGCATGGAATGAGCCTAGGAAGGGTAAGGAACGAGATGAAGCCAAGGCAGGGTCGCGCGCTGACCTCGGCCTTCGCGGAGGACGCGCCGCCAAGGTCACCCATGTGGATCTCGCTGCCCTCGGTGTCCATCATCACAGCGACTGCGAAGCCCTTCTCGTCGTTGAGCCTCCGGACGGCGCGGATGACCCCGCGGTGCCACTCGCGGTCGCCGTGGCACATGTTGACCCGCGCGACGTTCATGCCGCCGACAGCGAGCGCCTCGAGCTCGGCGGCGCCGCAGGTGGCGGGGCCCACGGTGCAGACGAGCTTGGTGCGGCGCGTGCTCCGGAACCCGTTCTCCCGCAGCTCCGCCTCGGTGGCGGCGTCTACGTCGAAGGCGGCCGCGGCCGCGGCCGTGGCCACGGAGGAGGCCGCCGCCCACGGCACGTGGACGCCGTTCGGGGCGGGGTCCGGCTCGGGGAAGGAGGTGAGGTCGGAGGACGAGGCGGCCAGGCGGCGGCTGCAGCAGCCGTGGCGTTGGGGACGGAGGTGGGAGGGGACAGGGAGGCGATGCGGAGAGGGGTTAGAGGGCGTCGGACCCTGGTGGTGGAGGGAGCGGGCAGCGGTGGCCATGGCTGCCGCTCCGGCGGCGAGGCTGGTCAAGGGGAGGCGGCGGTGTGCCGGCCGGCGTGGCTTTGACTTTGGGAGTGTCGCCCGCGGCAGCTCTATACTGCTATGGACGAATTGAGGTGCAGCAGGACGCTTGGATGTGCCAACGGCGCTTTGTCAGATTCGGATCTACTCGTAGTACTGCCGTGGTAGGCATTGACGAAGCAAGGAAAGCATCATCAATTCCAGTTTACGGCTTCACGCTGTTTTGCTGATACTACGGTCCTGCCTGTTCATCGCATAAAAAAAAATAGTCCAAGGCCTTGTTTAGTTCTAAAAAATTTTGCAAAATCGACATTGTAGCACTTTCGTTTGTATTTAACAAATATAGTCCAATCATGGACTAATTAGAATCAAAAGATTCGTCTCGTCAATTTCGACCAAACTGTGTAATTAGTTTTTATTTTCGTCTATATTTAATACTCCATGCATGCGTCTAAAGATTCGATGTGACGGGAATCTGAAAAATTTTGCAAAATTTTTTGGAACTAAACAAGGCCCAAGGTAGGAAAAGGAAGAGGCTTTTCAAACCATGTGCAGTTTTGCACTGTCAAGACGACTCCTTGAAAGAAATGGAAATATCGTTGAGTCGTTTTGACTGCCTATATAGAACTGTTCATCCAACGTCCATGGTCTATATACACATGTATTTAGGCCTTGTCTAGTTCTCCCTCTAAAAATTTTTCATTCATCTCATCGAATATTTAGACATATAGATGGAGTATTAAATATAAATAAAAAAATAAATTAATTATACAGTTTAGTTAGAAATCACGAGATTGATCTTTTAAGTCTAATTAGTTTATAATTAGCCTTAAGTGCAACACATGTGCTAATGATATATTAATTAGAGTTATATAATTACTTTTTTATTAATATATGGATACTCTTTCCGACATCCGATGTAATATCTAAAAAATTTTACTCTCCAACTAAACAAGACGGATAGACTCGACAGATATGCACTAACAGAGGAGCCTTGCTCTTGAAATCCTTAATGAACATGTGTTGACTTTAGATCATATAATCCAAACATGCCTAACATTAACTAATTTAGTACATGATAGTTTTTGTGTCTTAATAGCGCAAGTCATAGATGCACCAAGTTTGATCAGGAATAATTGTTTTGCCTTAATCGCACAAGCCATACACGAATCGAGATTGATTATGAAGCACAGTTTGTGACATAGCTAGTTTGTCGAACATAGAAACTGTTTTACATAGTTAATAGATTTTTGTGTGATTTGTGCTCTTCGAAAACTTTATTTTCTATTCATCGTAACCTTGTGACATATGATATTCGGCATAGTCCATAAACATATCCATAAATATTGGCACTTCAGTTCACCGCTTCACCTAGGTGCGCCCACATGCGCTTGAAATCCATATAGTTATACTGGATAAGTGTCAATATGATCTATGGATATTTGCTGGAAGAGGAAGTGAATGTGAAATGGGTTGTCAGTGGAAGAAGCAAAGGAGAAAATGAACCAATTAACATACTAGTGGTAGATGCAAATGAAAGATGAAAAATGGGAATGACCAATTGATATGTTTCATTGGAAACCACTAGAAATACGTTGGATATCGAGTGTTAACAAGATAATATCTCTGTGTAGCATTCAAATTTATCAAACTAAATCTAACTTTTATTTATAGTTGTTTGTAACTAAGGTTGTTCTAAAACTAGTTTTATTCTTATTAATTGATCTATCAGAGGCACATAAGTATATTTGATAACATGGTAATTTTTTAGAAGTTGAAATAATCACCAACTGAGGAATATTTTTGTTAGGAACAATTGGAGATGCTTTGAAAAAAGATGTGTTCATTTTTTTTTTGCAAAAAA
>Ga0182004_10005102_pt1 | contig 10679 bp, 6 predicted proteins | sample Sormic07211540_1_FD_120479 | JGI IMG/M metagenome (GOLD analysis project Ga0182004, IMG submission 120479) | Endophyte microbial communities from Sorghum bicolor roots, Mead, Nebraska, USA - 072115-40_1 MetaG | ecosystem: Host-associated > Plants > Roots > Unclassified | place: USA: Nebraska...
TATTATTATTATTATTATTATTATTATTATTATTATTATTATTATTATTATTATTATTATTATTATGTCTCCCTTTTTGTCTCTCTTTTGTCTCCACCATGTTGTGAATGAAGGATAACAGGAAACCGGTGTGGGGGAGGCACCCGACGATCGAAATGAACGAATTCTCATGAAATGATAACAATATTGGAGAAGACATGACACGAAGACCACGCTCGATGAAGCTGACCCCGAAGGGCCACTGGCCAGGGGCGGCTGCCCCATTCTCCTTGGGCGCCTGCCCAAGGGGTGGAGCCCCCTGGTCTCCGCTTCGAACCACGGTCAGGTATGATTTCCCTATATTATAAAGTGTTATTATCGCTGCTGTTTCTCAAAGTTAAATCACCCTATACATAAATATTTAAAAGATGTTTTATTCATGACCACAAGATAGACTTACACCATGTTAATTCCTAGAAATTCCTATTGCTGTTGGGAACTTTAATATAGGGACCCCATATTACTTAAGTTGTTGTGGAAAGAGAGATAGTATGAATGTAAGAACTTGATTTTTGATGTCTAGTCATTTGGAGAATTTTACTTTTCAAAAATCTTAAAATGATTAGCTATACTTCTCCTCTGCAGCAAGAATTAATATCCTACTAGAGCCATGCATGATAGGTATAAACTAGCTCATAGGCTACTTGCTTTATATTGAGTTTTGTCAAACCTTATTGACCTATGTCGAGAGGATTATCATGAGATTTATTTCAGCTTGCAAAAGAATCAGATATCTCAATTGTAAATCACTCACGCTTAAAAAACAATGGTTTCATGATGTGCAACTCAATATTTGATTAGCATGCTACCCAATTTTTCAATTGACAGAACATTCTTTCCTATTTCCGACACTGATACCTCTTTAGAAATTTGGAGCTAGAATTGAACATGCACCAGTAGAGTTAACTCAAGCAACCTTGTAAATACCAAATCATGAAGGAATTTGAATAGTGTAATCACTGACCTCTGTTGTGCTCTGATAACTGCACCATGTAGTGGGTTGAATATAAATTGCAACTTTAGGACAGTTCTCTGAAAAATAAAATAGAATAAACTAAAATGGCTCACACTGCTTGACCAATAACCAATTATCTCGCAGCATAATAGGCATACTTAATTATTAGAAAAGGTAACAGGACCAATAATTAGAAATGCAGGGCACGGGACAAGTTATAGACTAATCTGGGAATTAATAAAATGCATGAATCTTTACGCTAAAAAATGAACCTTTGGTAATCCACTATGGCACTATAATTTGCTAGTATAAGAGGAAATCATATAAGTTAAAACATCTGAGAATATTGGCAATGAATTTAGAGTAGAAAAACAATTCAGGACAAGCAGCAGTCATAAAGAAAGTAGGCTCTCAAGAACTGAAAAATGTGACAAGCTAGGGATGGAAACAAGCAATTTCCTCAGCTTAGCTAACTTCATAACTGGGTGCATGCATAAGCTTTTGTACAAGTAGTTTCCTTTCTGATTAGACAATTATATCAAGGGGGGAGAGGCCTTTCTTCGTTGGAAAATGAGCTATGGCCTTATGCCATGGATTCTTAACCTATGAAAGATCCTAATGGCTAGAGAGGGTGAATAGCCTAATAAAAACTTCTACAACAACATTAAAATCACTCTATTAGTATATAAGATAGCGAAGCAAATTTGGCACTAGCTCTACAAGGGTGATGCAAGCCTCCTACCCAATCTAGTTTCTATAGTCTCTAAGGAAGCACATAAAGACTATGTCACTACTTACCCCTAGGTAATAAGCTAAGCTAAGCAAGAGAGCTACACAAACTGGTTCGCAAGGTAGTGCAAAGAAGGGTTAGGATTGATATACCATCGTGTAGAGGAATAAGCCAATCAATCACATGGAGAATGCCAATGAAGACCAATCACCTCAGAATCGATGATTGACACAATGATTTTTTTATCGAGGTTCACTTGCTTGTCGGCAAGCTAGTCCTCGACACACTCACTTGCAGGTCTATGGTCTTAATGGCCTCACACGCCAACCCTCACTAGGGCACCACACAACCAATACAAGATGAGGGTCATACAAGCCATGAGCAATCCACTAGAGATGCCTTTTGTGAACTCCCACGGGGAAGGCTCAAGAACCACTCACAATCACCACGATCAGAGTCGGAGACAATCACCAGCCTCCACTCGATGATCCTCGTTGCACCAAGCTGTCTAGCAGTCGGCAAACACCAAGAGTAATAAGTGAATCCCATAGTGAAACACAATCACCAAGTGCCTCTAGATGCAAACACTCAAGCCATGCACTTGGATGCTCTTCCAATCTCACAAGATGATCAAACTATGATGCAATCAAGTGGGAGGGTGCTGGATAGGCTCACAAGGTTGCTATGTCAATGAAAAATGGCCAAGAGAGCGAGCCCAAGCTGACCAACAACTATTTATAGACACCCAAACAAATAGAACTGTTGGCTCTCTCACTGCATAGAAAACGAGGGCGTCGTACGCGCAGACGGTCAGCCGTCGGATGCTGGCACCTAGAGTCCAATGCTCAGATGGTAGCCACATGTCCTTCTTTTGAATCTCACATGTTAATCTCTAATGATCACGAAGTCTATCAACACTGTAGTTAAACAGGGCGTCAGACGCTCCGACGAAACCCACCAAAAGCTGAGCCTCACACCTGACGCTACTCAAAGAGGTCCACAAACCCTCGGGGATGTGTCGGACATGTCTGACGGTGTGCCATCAGATGTGCCTTAGCGTCTGACACACACTACCTGAAACTTCACTCGTGACCCTACTGACGTCACTGTTCACCAGACACTCAAACAGTGCTTGACCAGCGTCCGACACTAGACCATTGGATGCGCCGACGCACTACACAGAAAAGCACAGAACTGTCAACACGTGTCAAACGTAGGTCTAGCATCTGATGTTACCAACCCTAGCATCTGATGTGTGTTCTTTTCTCTGATGCAATGGGTAATGAGCACTTCATTTCCAAAAAACACCAAATCTTGCATCGCAAGCTCGGTGGGAGGAGAGCGGATCCCAAACCCCTCTCTACCTCTCAAACTCCACCTCCTTTGAAAAAGTGCCAACACCACCAAGTGTACACCACTATATGCAAGTGTGTTAGCTTTTCACAAATGTTTTCTCAAAGGAGTTAGCTCACTCACTAGATCCTAATACATATGCAAGAGTAGAGCATCTAGTGGCACTTTGACAACTGCATTTCAATACGAGTTTCATCCCTCTTAATGTACGGCTATCAATCCTAAATCACTCACAACCTCTATGGTGTCTGGAGTGCAAACCAAAAAAGCTCCTAACCAAATATACCTTTGCCTTGAGCTTTTTGTTTTTCTCTTTCTTCTTTTCCAAGCCTAAGCACTTGATCACCTTGGTTCCACTATCACCATCATGACCATCACCCATGTAGCTCACAACTTGGAGTGTGCTTTCCTATCTCATGAGCACTTAGAGCAATAGGTTAGCACATACGGTTTCATCAATTCACTAAAACCAAATTAGAGCTTTCAACCTGCGGCACCACAACGAAGGAACCTAGTGAGACCCCTCCTTGCTCCTCTATCTTCTGCCCTAGTTTCCATCTCTTCTCCTTACTTCTCTTCTCTAGTAGCTGCAGTAGTGCATCAAAGGTAACATCCAGCAACAACACAGACAAGGGGACTGCACAAACAAAATGTTCTTGCATTAAATATAGTTTGTACAAATCACAAGCATTTGTAAAAACACTCATAAGCATGTAAGAGGGGAACAATTGGCATGATGAGCCCACATTATTTTGATTCCCTTGTGAATAAACAACGCAAAAACATAGGATAGGACATTGTTTGTTCTAGAGAGGACAGTCGTGTACACTCTAGAGAGGATGCTGGGATGTGAAGGGGGACATTGTCTGTTGGCCTGGCCTAAGGTTACTTAGCATCTCGGCCACCAAAACTTGGAGGCCTTGGCATTTCCCATCTGTAGTAGCTGGGATAGGCTCTTGAAAGGACCTAATTGGCCTAGAGGGGGTGTATAGGCCTTTATACAAAACCTGAAACTCACAAACTCGAATTTGTGGAAGTTAAATACCATACTGGAAGTTCCGGTGGTCTAGATTAGAAGTTCCGGTCAAAGGTACCAGAACTTCCGGTGTAGACCAACTGAACTTCTAGTGCCCTAAACGAGCTACAAAATCAGAGTGAGTGGAGTTAGGATTTCAGATCTAGTGTTTCCACACCCTCCTAGAGGTTGTTGATGATGATGTTGACCTCCTCAAGGCTTGGCATCACACCAAGTCATAGATCGGCACCACCCACCTATGAAGTGGAGGTAGAGAGGACGAACAACAAGAACACAAAGAACAAAGGGTAGTCGAAGCTACCACCAAAGCAAGATAAGGTATTTTTATCGAGGTTTGGCAATCCCCACGAAGGAGTTCCCACGTCCTTGTTGTTGAGGTGACCACTAAGGTCTCCTCCCTCAAGCAACCATGAAGGCTAGCTTGAGATTTCCACTAAGGATCAAAGAGGTGATACAAACACTTCAGGGTGCCCTCACAAATGAATCAACACGGGCAACCATGAAGAATTCCTAGCTGGCTAGGGTTCCAAGAACGCAAGAGTAATAAACACAAACCAAGTCGGCAAGTCAGAGAACCCAAGTGCTCAAGTCGAAGATCGATGCTCCCCCTCTCAAATCTCATGTCCCTAGCTCAAATAATCAGAGATTGAAACTCAAAGGCAAAGGGGGAGAGAGAGTGGGTGTCACAGCTTGGAGAGAGTTGAGAGTTAGAGAATGAGTGTATAAAGCTTAGGCAATGGTTAGAAATGAAGGTAAGAAGTATTTAAAGGGTGGCATCAGAAGTTTTAGTGGAATCAATCAGAACTTTCGGTCCACCAAGATCTGACCGTTGGGGGGACTTCGGGCCTGCCAAAACTTTTGGACCGAGCCTAGAACACATCTCTGCAACGCACTTGCTCACACAAACTTCTTCAACCAGAACTTCCGGTCCGGGACTGGAACTTCTAGTCCATACCAGGACTTCTAGATGAAGACCAGAATAGTTCTCTGAAACGCGAACGCTTGGCGCAAGGTGCAACCGGAACTTCCGGTCCTGCCCATCAGAACTTCCGGTGCATGTCTCTCAGCCACAAATAGGTTGACAAGAGCACTTTTTATCCCCAAATTGCTAACTTGTTTTGTGTCCCCCTTGATAGTGCGGCGTTTCCTACGACCCAAAAAGAAGTAAGAGGTGTTGAAACTATTGAGTCGAAGCGCCTTTTGTCCATCAAAATTTAGGGCGCTATAAATCACCAAATGTGTTCATTCAATTCCATCAATGAACTAACATGTGTAAATTTCACTTGATAAACATGTTAGTCCCTAATTTGATTGTCATTAATTATCCAAAACTCACAATGGCAGCAAATGCACTTATAGCTCTCTAGGTGTGTTAGTCATGGTTACAGAAAATTGAACATGATAGACCTTGGGCGGCTTTCCAAACCTAAGTGTCTTTAGAGTGGCCATTGTCTTAGAGGTCGGCAATGGCAAGAACACAATTTTTTAGACTTACATGTGGTTGCATGGCCAGAGTCTGGATCAATTAGTGCCTACTCTTTTTGGATCAGTCAACAACAAAGCAAGGAAAAGGATAGTGTATGAAGCCCTTACCAAGATGAAATGGGTGCAGGACATATGGGGTGCCATTATAATACCTGTGTTGATAGAATTTTTAAAGTTTTGGGACCTTCTCTTGGATTTGACTTTGCAACCTAAAGCAGATGATGCTCAATACAACAATTCTCTAGTTCAAGATTGTACTCTGCTAAATCTGCATATGAGGGATTTTTTATTGGGGGTTCTACAATTTGGGACTTGGGAGAGAATCTGGAAGAGCTGAGCACTAGGCAAATGCGAGTTCTTCATGTGGTTAGTGGCACACAATAGGTGCTGGGCTGTAGACTGTCTTGCTAAAAGAGGTCCGCCCCATCCTGAACGCTACTCGCTCTGTGATCAAGCTGAGGAAACAATTGAACATCTACTGATCTCATGTGTCTTCTCCCCCCTAGCCTGATAACAACTCCTTTGATGCATGGTGGGCATGCACAAACTCTAGTGTTGATGACCAGACTAAAAGAAGGTCTCAACTCCATCATCATTCTAGGAGCTTGGTCCATTTGGAATCAGCGCAATCGCTGTGTGTTTCATGGGATCCAACTGAGCCTAAATAGTGTTATGGGTTCAGTAAGAGATGAGTTTTTCCTGTGGAGTTCGGCCAGAGCTCAGGGAATATCCAGTCTCCTTGCTCTAGAGCCAACCAATGTGTGAGTTCCTCTCTAGTGGTCGTGGGTCAAGTTTGAAAAGTGTGAGAGAGATACACCATTAGATGTAAAAGGGTTGTGTATGTGCGTGGATGTATGGGGTTTCTAAACCCACTCCTTTATTCTTCTTAATATAATGATACACAACTCTCATGCGTGTTTAAGGAAAAAGGCCATGAACTGCCAAAATTAGAATAAACCTGAATGATTTATGAACTTGCATGATACAAATCACTATGCATAGTGTTGCACTCACCTGCGTATACCCCACACAAGGCAATGTCATCGACCATCTTGCTGACATTCATGCAAAAAATTTGGTAAACACGAATGAACCTAGCTAACCTTAACACCCTAACAATTAAGATGTTCACTAGCAAGTTGTAATTTTAAATCACTAAAAGGTGCCCAAAATTCATACTATTTCAAATGAGCAATACTACCAGGACCTTCGTCCGTGGGAATGGGGACTCATGTATCACCTAAAGGGGCTTACTCAGAAAGCAATGTTGTTGGCGAACACTACTAAGCCATCAGTGGTATGTAATTTGCTACAACCTCTTAAGTCACTATTAGACGAAGGCTAATAGTCTTAGATTACTTGATGATAGATTACAAGAGGGATTACATATATATAGGAGTACAGGGGTAGCCCAAAGGGCCTGGCCAGCTAGGAGGTTGCGGATATATCTAAGACACAACTAAGAGGTAATTAATTCTAACACCCCCTCCCCCTCAGTCAGAATGTCGGTGGAAGAAACGTTCAAATTGGAGCAAAGTTCCATAAATACAGAGGAAGGAAGCCCTTTGGTGAAGACATCGATGCACTATGACATGGTAGGAACATGAAGAACACGGACTGCACCAATGGCGGATGAAGTGAAGGTCAATTTCAACGTGCTTGGTGCGCTGATGCTGAACAGGGTTGGTGGAGGGGTAGACGGCACTGACATTGTCACAGTAGAGGAGGGAGGCAAACTTCAGAGAGTGGTGCAATTCCTGTAGAAGTTGCTACAGCCATGAGACTTCGGCGATGTTGTTGGCAACAACACGGTACTCAGCTTCGGCGCTTGACCGAGAAACTACGGGTTGCCACTTGGCAACAACACTGACAATTGGTGATGTCCACAGATCACAATGTATCAAGTCAAAATCCTTAGGTGCTTTGAACAAGGAACTAGTGAAGGGTAAGTGGACATGGCATCCAAGTTGACAGGCATGGCAGAGGGAGTCATCTTTAGACTTGCTACAGATGATCGAAGAAGGCTGAGCGAGACTCTAAAGAGTAGTCTTGCCCGGGTGATCGAGATGACGATGCCAGGTGGGCAGGGAGGGATTGGCCACAAGAGGGTGCCAAACCCGGCGTCAAGGGGCATGGCGTGGGACTTGTCATTGTTCAAGAAATGTTGTTGAATGCCAAGTCAAGCCGCCCGAGCACAGACGCCATCACGCCCGTGGATGACACCCAGGAGTTCGGTGGAGATGGTGTTGAAGAGCGAGGAGACGACCACGCAGTCCATGCAGGACCACGCTGGATCAGCGGAGCGTGAAACGTCACTGAGGACGTGGTTCTTCAACATGAAGCGAGCGAGAATGAGGAGGACGTAGTCGTGCCACTTGGAGTAGTTGGAGGATTAGAGATCAAGAACGATTGGAATCAAATTCTTGATGTTCTATACAGCGGTGGCCTTGCTGTGCAGATGAGCGATGGCCGCAGCTTTGGAGTCAATGGAGCAGTCGTCGTAGTCAGGCGAGCTGTCATCACGAAGAGAATCTGCACGGGACAGCGGCTTGCTGTTCCAGGGCGTCAGTGGCGGCGCGGATGCATTCCGGGGCGGCGGCAGTGAACTTGAGGAGGTCGATCTCCGCCTGAAGTTGTTGGCTACGCTCTGTGTTGGTGGAGTACAGGGAGGCGGCCTCCTCCTCCTCCAGCGTCTGGGCGGTGATGAGGGCTTCATCGCGGAGCTTGGCCGCCGTGGCAGCAGTCGAGGTGCCGGAGCTCGAACTGCCAAAGGGAGGAGTGGCCATGGGCGCGCGCAACGGTCGATGAGGCGCGTGCGGCGACAGGGCCTGGCCAGCCAAGAGGCTGCGCATATATCTAAGATACAGCTTAGAGGTAATTAATTATAATAGTCACCAATCAAATAAAATCACATACACCTGGCACGCAGATCATAAGCATTTGTCATCTTAGGCGTCCCAATGTGGCAGCCACCCTGCAGACCACGCACAAACGAGAAACCACCTTACAATCACCGTTTTAGTAGCCAAATTAGGAAGCGAAGCCAGCATTAAATAGTACAAAAGTGGCACACTCCTCGATGAGTCCCGGCCCTGCAGCAGCATGAAGCCTAGGACTGCTATGAGCTTCGTCCAAGTTCGACACAACCACAAGAGTACTGGCCATTATCATCTGAATTGCAAAATTTCAAAGCTAGACTGAGCATCCACGGAGAGATCCTGACCTTGTTGGTCACTTGGATGAGTTGACGATGGTGTCAGCCTCGAGGTTCCATGGGTGCTCTCGCTGCCAGAGGTAGATCTTCGAGTTGACCCCGTGATCAACGGGGAATCACGACATGCCATGGCCCCCGGCTCCCGTGGTCGCTCGTCGCCGGTGAGCGGGTCGTAGGAGAGGAAGAACGAGAGTGGGGTCTCGAATCCGGCGGCTGTGGGGGACAATAGGGAATTAGGGATATGCGCTGGTTCAGGTCGCTCCAAAGCGAAACCTGGTCTAGCGTTATGGCCGGCTCCATCCCGCCGACGCTCGGCGCCATGGCCACCGACGCCGCAGCCATTAGGTTGTCTCTGACGACCATTAAAACCAACCAAAATATACAAGACTCATTCCAAATTTCGATAGCGCTACAAACAAAGGGTTCTATATCTATTTTTTATTTTCTCCAATAATAAGATCTAAAAGAGAACCTTTCCTACAATGGGTCTCAAGAAGAGAGGATACTCATATTTGAATTATATCTTTCCTGATACTTAAAATAGATATTCTATATAGATATTTTGTTGAAGACTATAAATATTAAGTTAAATGTCTATTTTAGGTTTTGGTCTCCTAGAGACTTAAGAAGGCGCGGAGGAAGATGTAGGCTCACTGTCCATGACATATGGGGTCTGCTTGTAAGTGAGCCAAGCTTTTTCAAAAACCTTCGTAAACGGCCTTTTAACTTTCCTAGGTAGTTTTTTTAAAGTCACAGCTCACAATAACTTCTATAAAAGCTATAGCTCAACAAAGCATATTCTGAAAAAAATTAGATCTGTCGTGATTCTAATTTATTAATCTATTCTTAATAAGATACAATAACTTTGCTTCCCGAAAAGCAATGTAGTTATTTAAACCATCAATAATATATTGGAATTATTAATCGCTACTAAATGGTATTTAAACCGTCTACTAATAATGTGTTTATTCTAATACTATATTTTCTTAATCTTCTATCATAAGTGGCGCTAGAGCTAAATAAGCGTGATAGTATGGTGTTTTATGTAGGACAAGGCCTTCACTGAAAAGAAAAGTTTAAAGACTAAAAAGATATTCTGATAGTCATGAATGAAAATTTAAATTGAATTTAAAATGTAAAGTTGAAGGACTAAAATAATCACTTTAATAGTCGTAAGATAAAAGCGGGCTCCTGGAGGACCGAAACGGTCATGTTGAAAATCTAGATTTTTTTAGATAAAGATGTTGAAAATCTAGATGATAGTTGACGGACTAAAACAACTGGATTTAACTTTGATGGTTAGGCAACAGAAGAAGCTTCCTTCCACTCGGATCAATCCATTTTCACCACCAGAAATTCAGCGTTGCCCCGAAAGTGGAATGGGAAGAGTGGCTGGCTGCACATCCCTTGGGGAGTTGGTGTTACTGTCGTCAACTCGTCACCGTTATTCTATTAAGAGGCTGTTTAGTTTCTCATAAAAGGCAAAATGTTAACTATTTTAGAACGATGGAATATAAAATATCTAAATTTTCAGAGTTATATTTAATTTCATCCGTTCTCATGAGGGCTTCTTGAGACTTTTTTCTTTTTTGCTTTTTTAGCCTCTTGAGGGCAAAATCCAAAATATAGAATAGCCACCTTTTCGTTAAAAAAAATTGTATGTTGTTTAGTCCCATCATGCAAAATAATGAACTAAAATCTATCTTTTTTTAAAATAAAAGGGAAACTAAACACCCCCTAAAGCTTTGTTTAGTTCGCGAAAAATTTTCGGTTCGGGTACCGTACCACTTTCGTTTGTATTTGATAAATTATTATCCAACCATGGATTAACTGGGTTAAAAAAATTTATCTCGTAAATTACAGACAA
>Ga0182004_10005103_pt1 | contig 10678 bp, 10 predicted proteins | sample Sormic07211540_1_FD_120479 | JGI IMG/M metagenome (GOLD analysis project Ga0182004, IMG submission 120479) | Endophyte microbial communities from Sorghum bicolor roots, Mead, Nebraska, USA - 072115-40_1 MetaG | ecosystem: Host-associated > Plants > Roots > Unclassified | place: USA: Nebraska...
TATAAGTATGTTTTCGCTATATAACATTGTTTTTGATACTATTGCTTCTGTTGTTGTATGTGTGGACTTCCTGGGCACACATACGGCTAGCCTGGTTTTGTTCTTTAAAACCGGGTGTGACAGCCTCCTTCAGATGTCTTGGAGCATATGATCAGTTCGAAATGGGCACATATTGAATTAGAAATCAGTTCAAACCTAAGATACTTCAACATTAGTAGTCGATGATTATCCATCACAATAGAGAAGAAACATTTTCCACAGAATATTCGATGGATACACTCTCTTTTGTTGTCTATTTCTTTCCTTCCTCTTTTTGTTATACCTTTCTTCCTAATTTTAATATGTACAACCGGAAGGCTTACCTTATATTTCCTTGAGAAAAAGTTCTCAACAGAAGTAGCTGGCTGATTGAAAGCGAAAGTTGCAATCAGCGAGTGCTCCTGTATGGGCTAATAATTTAAAGAACCATAAGTCTAAGAGGGTTTTCAGTAAATTTACTAATTTAGGCCCGTCTAATTGAAGTTCATTATCTTTTGCTCTCTCATTTATTCATATTCTAAGAGCATATCTCTAGGAGTTTGGTAAAAAATCTCTATCTTAATATTTTAGCAAAAAGAGAAAAAAGCTTTCTCCAGTAGTTTAGTAAAATAGCTCCTTACCAATAAAAAATTGTCAAATATCCTCTTCAACTCATAAATTTTCAAAGTCGAGAGAACTCCCTATCTCTCCTCCTTGTATCTGTTTTCACGTCATTTCTCGTACAGTCCTCTGGTCCGACCGTCGTCGGTATGTACCGGTCTCTATTGCCGCCGCCCCTATACGTCAATGTTATCGTTCCGTGCTTGCCTCTGCAAGTGTTATTGATCTTTGGTTCGAAAGCATGGCATGTTGCCTTCTCATATGCGTAGCCTACTATCTTTATATATGCTCATCACTTGCATTATTGGTCGGAAGGCATGGAAGCTAGGCACGCCTTGCTGACCATACAGAGCTAGTGCTCGTTTCAGTGCAGTGCCGACAAAAGATATAATTTTCTTTTCATTTTTTTATGAACAACATAATGAACCAAAAAATATTAAATGTGGGCACTACTATAACTTTTAGAATGTTATTATAGGAGACTGTTGAAAAAGAACAAAAATTAAGGTTAATGTTTCTTTTGTTAACTTGCTAAATTAATTAGTTTAACAAGTAAATTATACCAAGCTCCCGAAGATGCTCTAACATAACTAGATTCGATTGTAATAGGCTTCTATCAAGTACTGTCTTTTCATTCTCATTCATAACTTACGATAGGCTTTAGTTATCAATAACTCTATATGTCTTCTCGTTATGAATCTTTAATGTTTGATATATACTCTCTTCGTTCCAAATTATAAGTTTTGACTTTTTTATATCTATTTTGTTACACATCTAGACGTATATATATTGGTTGCATGCCTCATGTTATGCAGAGATCGGAAGTTGCTCTCTTTAGCTTTGTATCAACTCGATGTATTGCTTTCGAGGTTTTAATAAAAACTTCCTTTATCAAAAAATAAATAAATCTAGACACATATTATACCTAGATACATCTAGCAAAATGGATATACCAATGAAGTCAAAGTGACTTATAATTTGGAAGGGATGGAGTATTTTAAATCCAAATGGTACTCAATATTGCAATTTTTTTAATAAAAAACTCCACATATGGTAAAATGCCACTTTCTTGTAAGGGGAGGGAAGAGATTAGCGAATCATGACAGAACTGATGGTAATATGTCCTGACGACGAAAGCTAGGTTCACTTGCGACTTTTACCAGTTTAATTATATATTCGATTGCTAGATGTATAACTTAAATAACTTGGTGATAGTGATGCTTTTGCAGCTGACCTTTTCCATTTTATCGTCATATATAGAAACTATAAAAATAATTTCAAGCTCTGGAACACAACGAAATACGTAAAACCTCCATGGTCCATGGATGATGGACCCATTATGCATTTATGCAGAGAAAATCAACAAGAGATGTCATGGTATCTTCCATCTCGATTAAAGAAAGAATGGGTGAAGTTGTCAACCGTCAAGCCAAAGAGAGAGACTAGCTCCGTTTGCGTAACTGTACTCCACGTGCTTACCTAGCATGCACCTCGGTCATATGTACCGTACTAAATGATGAGAACACTATAGCTATCTGATCTTCTGTGAAGTGAAAATAACATTCAAATTGGTGGAGAGTTGACACACGGTTCGAGTTCGACTTCTAATCACAAAGATCTTAACTCTGCAATCATGACACAACGTCTTCGCTAGTTATCAATCATGCACTACTGCACTAGCTATCCAATTAATCTCTCCATAAAGGCGCTAATATAGCCTGCAAATCGAAGAACAAGAAAGAATACAACCAATAGATTAAACTCATGAGATAGTCTCACAAACCCATAAACAAATAAACTATTTAATGATATATTAATCTAAGTAAAATTTAAACCCTAAATTAGATGACGACTACTGAATACATAGTATTAGGAGTGTCCAAAGACTCAGTGTCTCTAATGGACTTCAACATGATACAGGGCCCAATAGCTAAAACTATAGTGACACGGCACCCTCACAGATTATGTATGTATACGCACTTGTTTTCATTGTTTGCATTGACTAATAACAAATTTGGAGTGGAACTGGTTTTATTGGAAAGATTATCTCGTTAACTTTCCTTGATATATAGAATGTTGAAAATAGGAGTACATATGTGATCTAGATGACAATTTTAGTGCGCGATATTCTTGGACACTGAGGTGAAATCGAACTTAATATGGATTATAAATCTCCAACTTGGCTTGGACGCCCCATGCTTAGACGTGGTAATGGATTAGCATCCAAATACAATTAAAATTTAAGAAAAAAAAATCCAAGTCCAATCCTATCCTATTACAAAAGGACTATTGTACAATCCAATCCAACCCAATTGCTTTCAAGTTTCAAATCCAAACCCATCCCATATGATTGAATAATAAAAAAAACTATTATAAGTACCACATTGATTCTATGTCAAAAGCTAGACCCTACAATTTAATATCTCGAGTTCACATCTTAAAATAGTGAATTTAACCGACAATTGTTAGAGATGACTCAATATAATTGTGCACTATATTGTGTAGTATGTGGACCCCACGTCAAAAGATGGACTTAGAATTAAAAAAATCTTGTGTTTAGACCTTAAAACTTGAGCAAAATTGATTGAAATTTGTTGAGATGATTCAATGTGATTAACCATTATTTTATATAGATTAGTGTCATCAAATATATAAATAATTTTCACGTCGAACACTGGACCTAGAATTAAAAACCTCATGTTCACACCATTATCTCAATAAAATAGTGAAATTAATTTGTTGTACATGAACAAGGTCGAGGACGTCACCTTGGAGGGGATGAATAGGCATTTCAAAAGTTTTACAACATAATGGAGAAAGTTAGTTTAAAAACCAAGTTTCCTGATTGCTCGGAAAACTAAATCAAAACTCTAAAGTCCACATTGAATACAAAGTGTGTGGTAGTGAGGTCTATGGACTTATTGGGCCTTGTTTAGTTCCCAAAAAATTTTGCAAAATTTTTCAGATTCTCCGTCACATCAAATCTTTAGACGTATGTATGGAGTATTAAATGTAGATAAAAATAAAAACTAAATGCACAGTTTGGTCGGAATTGACGAGACGAATCTTTTGAGCCTAGTTAGTCTATAATTGGACAATATTTATCAAATACAAACGAAAGTACTACTATTCTTATTTTACAAAAAATTTGGAAGTAAACAAGGCCTCTTGGTACTTAAGGCACTGAAATATACAAATTGCAGGATCCTTGTTTGCCATTTTTAATTGTCGACAATAAGATGGTGCTATTTTGGGTGAAACCTGGGGCAGACAGGCATGCAGCACATGTGGGAGTGCTTCCTAGATTAGGGCACCTTCAAGCCCTATTTATTAGGATCATGCATGGTGTGCCACCGCGGTACCGAAATCGACCGGATAGTCTTTCGTAGCTGCTGCGGCTAATATAAGGCCAGTCTCGGTGCTTGTTTCACTACACGATTTCCAAAACGCCACATCAGCTTTTGCGGGATGAAATAATTGATGAAACTACCCTCCACAATGCTTTGTTTCATCTCACAGTTTCCAAAACAAACTAAAGCATTAAATTACTAGAACCATTTGCAAAACGATCAGATCATATGCACCGGCTGCCATGTAGCCTTTTGTACACACACATTCGATACTGGAGATGACATCAGCCTAAACTTTTCTGAACATATAGCAGTTCAACGCACATGGGCATCCAACGCACATAAAAATGAACGATAGAAGCAACAATTTGTGACTGGAGCACATGGGCATCAGCATAAAGCAGTTCAGGTCAAACAAAGATAGCCAAGGTTATTTACCAATGGAACTACGATATAGTAAACTAAGATCGATATAAGAAAAAGTTCAGATAACTCCAGCAGATAGCCTTCAGCAGTGCATATACTAAACTAAGATAATCGATAGCCTTCAGTAGTTCAGGTCACAAAAATTCAGAAAACGCAGATAGTCTTCAGTAGTTTCACCACAAAGTTGCTTTCATCCTGTAAATGAAAACAATAGTTTGGCATGAGCTCAGGTTCAGGTTTAGGTTCATTAACATGATCATATACACATACAGCGTTATCAGCTTCATCCAAACGAAAAAAATTGTACTCAGCACCCATTTTTCAGGTTCAAGCTCATTCACATGTTCTAATAGAGATATACTACTATGTGGTTCAAGCTATACACCCATTTTTCAATTAAGTATAGTGATCAAGTTCCCAGAACTAACCTTACTCCGCAAGATGACTTTTTATATAACTTATCCATGCCAGATTCCTACCCTGCAGAAACCAAAATAATTGACAATTAGCAGTCATACATTAACAAGAGCACATGCATATTTATATAAATGATACAAAATATAAAACAATTACATGTATTTTTTTCTCAAACTCCACGGCTAGATGCACGACCACCAAACTTATTCCAAATATGTTCGATCAAATCATTCTTAAGTCTGCGATGAGCCGACTTATCACGAATAGAAGTATCTTTTTCTAAAGTTCTTTCTAACGGAGCATCCTGTTCCGGAGAGAACTCCGGTGCTTGAACGGCTGATGAACTAGGTGTCACATTCAGATCTAGATTTTCTTCAATAATGTGTTGTTCTTTCTCATCTTCAACTATCATATTGTGAAGGATGATGCAAGCTAGCACGACATCACGAAGTACAGCTCGGTCATATAGACGAGCTGGTAGTTTTAAGATGCACCATCGACGCTGCAATACACCGAAGGCTCTCTCGATATCCTTTCTTGCCCCTTCTTGTTCCTGTGCATACAACTTCTCTTTCTCAGTGATAGGGATTCGTATCGACTTCACAAACACTGCCCATTCAGGGTATATTCCATCAGCTAGAAAATACCCAATGTTGTGTTGATTCCCATTCACCATGTACTGGACTCTAGGAGCTTGTCCTTTAAGCTCATTGATGAATACAGTAGACTGGTTCAAAACATTAATATCATTGTTAGACCCCGCTGCTCCAAAGAACGCATGCCAAATCCAAAGATCATGTGAGGCCACAGCTTCAAGTATCAGCGTCGGCACTTTCTGATCACCCCGCGTAAACTGACCCTTCCATGCAACTGGGCATCTTTCCCATTGCCAATGCATGCAGTCAATGCTGCCAAACATACCAGGAAAACCTCGTCTCTCACCAAGTTTGAGTAGACGTTTTGTATCTTCCATAGTGGGACGCCTCAGATATCTCTCACCAAATACTTCTCTAACACCTTTCACAAAATTCTTCAACGCCTCCATTGCAGTGGTCTCTCCTATCTTCAAGTATTCATCTAGTTGATCTGCAGCACTACCAGTAGCCAATTGGTGAATAGCTGCAGTACACTTCTGTAGTGGACTCAGTCCTTGCCGATTAACTGCATCGACCCTCTGAGTAAAATACTCAGACCATTGTCCTAAGGCATCAACGATGCGTTGAAACAGCGGCCTAGACATACGAAACCTTCGGCGAAAAATATTAGAGGGGTAAAGAGGATTTTCTGCGAAATAATCATCCACTAGTTTTTGATTTGCTTCCTCTCGTGGCCTCTTGATGTGCCTCCTCGGATTCTTTCTATGGTCAGAAGCCTCTTTTTGAAGATCCTCGATTGTGGACTGTATGACTGTCGTGGCTTCATCGAGAGCATTATCTCCAACAAATTCAGAGAACGCCGACTTGCATCAGGGTGGTCAGACATCTTTGTAGATGAGGAAATAGAGAAGGTGAGGAGGGAAACCAATCGATGCATAAGAAAATAGAATAGAAGTTTTGAATAAAATATGGTCACCTCAAAGATGAAGAACGAGAAGGAAAAAATATGAAGAAGTGAAGAGTCCTTCGTGTTCAATCAGAAAAAGAGAGGAGGCATTCGTGTAGTTATATAGGTGAACAGGCATGCAAATATGAAACTGAAGCCAGAAACTGATGAGTTTTCAAACATAATGTGAAACTGCCATTCACACTAATAAATTTCAGGAAGCCTAATGGGTGGCCGTGAGCAACCATTCACACTAATAAATATATATATTGCAGTTCACACTAATAAATATAAATATTGCAGTTCACACTAATAAATTTCAGATTTCAATTTCAGAACTCACCTTAGTCTCCAAATAGCTTCTCTTCTAACTTGTGTATTGCCCTCGCATGGTTAGCCTTTTCACCTTCAGACATGTTGCTTGTATCTTTAGTAAGTAGAGTATTGTAGACCATTAACATCTTTGCTTCCTTCTCCTCTAGTGCTGCCTTCAACTGTGTATTTGATATCAGAAGCTGTGCTTCTGTGGCCTTTTCGAGCTCCACCTTCCTATCTTGCTGGACCTTGGCAATTTTTTCAATGGTGTCGCCAAGGCCGACAACTACTTCCATACCTTTTGCCTTCTTGTGCTTCCCACTGCGCTCAGCCTTCGCAGCTTCTCTACCAATGGGACGCATCTGTTCTTCTGGAATATCATCTACCTCAGTCTTGTCTTTCTCCTTCTCAAACAGTGCACACCATTTGGGCTCGTTCTTGAGTATCTTCCACCAATGCACCAACTGAAAACGCTTTCCAAACCTATTTGCATACATCTTCTGTGCCTCTTCTTCCAGCATGTCGTCGGAGTAACCACTTGTATGTATCTGAGTCACCGAAGTCCAATAGTCATTGAAATCACCAATCGATGACTTGAGGCGTGACCAATGAATCTTCAATTGGTTGAATTCCCTTGTACGCTTCCCGTTCCCTTTCCTGTTGAATTCAGCAGTGACTTCCTTCCAAAATGTGTCACCCTTCTTGTCATTTCCATGAATTGGGTCTTTAGAAGCTTCCAACCAAGAACTTGCCTACAAAACCGATAATAAGAATATAAGAACAAATGAAGTTTGGTACCAAACAGTGGTCTACAAAATGGTTAACTGATCATAGCTTACCAATCGCTCCTCTTCTTCATGAGTCCAATATCTTTTTTTTACTGCCTTGTTTGTGGCACTGTCTTCATCGTCATCAATCACAATATTGTTAGTTGACGTGCCTTGTCTCGTAGCTTGTGGTGCTGGTGTTCCGTAGGCACTTGCTGGTGGAGAGATTGGGTTGAAGGCCATATTCTGACCAACTAGATGAAAATTTTCTTCTGGTACTTGCGGTCGCGGCGGATAGTGTTGTTGATTCAGCATATACTGAAAACCACCTGGTGGATACATCCTGTAATTTTGACACAAAGAAGCAGCCAACTAGTAAAATAATTCTTCACTGCTCGGGGCATCAAGCTGTACATTGGAAAACTAATTCAACAGTAGGCATGCAAACTAATTGAACTAGTAAAAATTTCTTCACTGCTATGTGCATCAAGCTGTACTAGTAGGCATTCTCTTTCTTTTCTTCACTGCTATGTAAACTAGTTTGCAAAGATATTCAAAATCAAATAACTGAACAGTTTGTAAACTAATTGAACACCAGGCATTCCAAAACCTACTCAAATTAACAATTTGCAGACATAGAAATCAAGTATTTGCAGAGATTGAAATCAAATATACCATGGATTTGAGCCTTGTTGGTTTCCCTGTTGAGATGGAAAATTGGGGAACATGGTCCCCCATCCTGCTCCTTGCGGTGGCTGTGGCAGTATGGACGAAGTCGCTGCAGAAGGGGAGGAAGTAGGCACACCAGGGGCGCCCGACCGAGCAACTGAGGAGGGAGGTGGCGCAGCAGGCATGGCAGGTGGGGCATTTGAGGAAGAAATTGGTGGTGGCGCTACCGACGAACGTCGAGGCTTCTTCAGTCCAAGACTTGTCTGGCGCGTCTGCCCTCCTCTGCCAGAACCGCGTCGCTGAGAATCCCCTCCCGGCGGCGGATCCATGGCCGGCGGAGGCGGATCCATGGCTGGCGGAGTGGGGTCCGTGGACGGTGAGCGACGGCGCATCCCCGACTCTGCGGACGGCGGACAGGGCTTCGGCTCACGGGAAACTACCGGCGGACAGCTGGGGGCGAGAAGGATTGAGAAGGGGGCGGATTGGGATTGAGACGCCGTGACTGCTTGGTATGGGGTGGATAGGGCGGGATGGAGGGAGTTGGACTGGATGCTGGTGGCACGCGGGAAGATTGGGATGGCGCGGGAAGACGGCGATGGCGCGGGAAGAAGAGGGAAGGCGCACAGGATCCGGCTCCTGGCGCTGGTGAAACGATGGTCGCCCTCAACGCCGGTTTCACTCTGTTTCACACTATTTCCAAGATGTTGGAAATAACGCTTCTGCGTTTCAGCATGGTGAAACGTTTTCATTCTCTCTCCTCTCCATTTCATGCAAAGATTCTCTTTTTGCTGAGTTGTCACTCTATTAAATGTGCATGACACTCCCTTGCAACAAATGACGGCATTATTCATTTATTCCAACCTAACGGCATGGTGTGTTTAATTTAATACTCATAGTGAGCTAACTACCGTTTATGGACGCGATCATATGATATTACTCCTACTTCTCTTGATGACCTGATCTGGACCCCACAAGACTTCTATTTATGTCTCCATTCTACACTCTGCTTACTACCGGTTATGCGGGCCGCTGCGTACGCAGACGTACCCGCTAGTTTTGTCAGCTAACGGGGGGTGGCCCACAGCCTAGGCCGATACACGACGCGAAGATGGACACCGATAGCGGTGGCACCGGCACTGCGCCGTCGCCGCACGGGCGGGTCTCCAGCAGCCGCGCGTCGTCCGCGCTCGCTGCCTTGAGCATCCTCGTCATCCTGCTCTACCTCCTCTGGCGCTTCATCTGGCAGTGCAGGAAGCACGGAAGAACCAGAAGCAACTCCACCGGCGGCGCTACCGTTTCACCACCCACCTCGTCCGCTCGGCCGCCGTCTTGCCCGCCTGATCGGGACGCGACGGCGGCCTACGGACCGCCTCGCACAACGACCACGACCACGACGTCGCCGCTATCGGTGTTGGTGCGCGTGGCCCCCGCGGCACGCTTCGGCGCGGAGAAGGTCGACTGCGCGGTGTGCCTTGCGGAGCTCGGGGACGGCGACGACGCTGTTCGGCTCGTGCCGGGCTGCGGTCACGGGTTCCACGCGGAGTGCATCGAGGCGTGGTTCCGACTGAACTCAACGTGCCCGCTCTGCCGCGCCGCGGTGGCCGCCGCCGGCGCAGGTCAAGGCCGCGGAGAGGTTCCACAGTACGACAGCAGCGTATGATAGTCTATTATTATGGTTCTTTGCCCCGTCTGGCGAACTGACAACGACTCGTTGCGTTTGTACTATATACGTCCGCGAAAAATGTCAGTACGAATGAAGATTAGTTTCAGTCATGAGGGTATAGAGCTTGCAATTGTGCTCTTCTTTCTTGAACCGTTTGGCAGTTGGCAGTTGGCACTTGGCACTTGGCACTCCCATTTAGCAAGGTCCAGTGAATAGAGAGCCTTGCCACGAGCGAAATTTTGAACACTCTCATATCTCGGCTCTCGCCTGGCGCAGATGTGAATCCTCTTTTCGGTACCGTTGTCATCATAAGAACTAAACAACCATCATTCTATCCTAAAAAATTTTAGGAGTTCAGATTGGGATACATGGCCATTCGTGCCGCCCGACACGACACGGGCACCGGCACGAACGGACACGGCACGCTAAGGCACCACTGCCTAGCCGTGCCGTGCCAAGACTCCAGCCCAAGCACGGCACCAGGTGACCTCCGGCACGCAGGCACGCAAGGCACGACGTGCCTGTGCCGGCCCATAGAGGAGCGGAGGGGAGGAAGTAGCTTCCGCCGCCGCCGCCGCGCCATCCAGCTGCAGACGCGGAAGGGAGAAGAGAAGCCTCCGAGTCCGAGAGCGCCACCGCCGCGCCTTCCAGCTGCAGACGGCGAACTCGAGCTCGCTCGGCGTGTGGGGACGGGAGACTGGGAGAGGAGGAGCCCGACGATCTGCGCCAGTTTGGGATTGCTCCGGAGTGGACCTTAGCGGGACGATTCTCATATCGGGCCGTGGTCGTGCTGGCCCAGCGGGGGGGGGGGGGGGGGCGCCCCCGGCCCCCGCCCCGGGGGCGGGGCCGGCCGGGCGGGGGGGGGGGGCCCCGGGGCGGGGGGTAACAGA
>Ga0182004_10005104_pt1 | contig 10677 bp, 6 predicted proteins | sample Sormic07211540_1_FD_120479 | JGI IMG/M metagenome (GOLD analysis project Ga0182004, IMG submission 120479) | Endophyte microbial communities from Sorghum bicolor roots, Mead, Nebraska, USA - 072115-40_1 MetaG | ecosystem: Host-associated > Plants > Roots > Unclassified | place: USA: Nebraska...
ATATTAAGATACTCTAGATCTTACCACGCGAAAATTTTTCAAAAAAAATTATATTTTAAATATATTACTAAAATACCACTACTATATTATATACAATAAGTATAACCATATACTCTATGTATGCATGCATACTTAACATACATAACACTTTAGATGTATGCATGCATACTTAACATACATATCACTCTATATATACACACACAACACCCTAGGTGTAGAATACTATTCTATATCAAGTTCCTGGAGCGACATTTATATGAAGATTGATGACCGAGCACCGAGGACCAACTGACGAGTGATATCTATGTGAAGACGGACTAAATTTGCACATGAACGGGGTATAGGGCTTGGCCTGTGTCACCGCAAGGTACAAGACTCAGCATCTGTCATTGCGAAGCTTGAGACTTTACGTGTGTTGTGCATTGTTTCAAGGCTCGTCATCCATGCCAATCAGCACCATATGCACCACCACAGGGCTCTACACTAAGTCTGTCAAACCACTCACCGACATAGAGTCGGCGTGCACCCGAATCTCATATCGGAACACCAAAGCAAGCAGGCATGGAGAGAACTGCTAGCAAAATGGCATAACATTTTTCTATGCTCCTTGTTGACGACTAAATATATAATAGTTTTTGTCTCGTTGCAACGTACGGGCATGTTTTGCTAGTGTATAACGAGGGTTAAGGGCCGAAGGTCGGCTTCGTCTTGCAACACTCACTTATCGACCACTCTCCCACGGTCCCACCCAACGGCCAACGCTCGTGCATGCAGGTGGCGATGGGGGCTCAGGTGCGTGCGGTCACCATCACCACTCACCAGAGGCCCAGCCCAGTCCAGCTCCAGCAGATGGTGAATACTCAAAGCCTGCCTGGAGGAGACACAAGCACAGCACAGCACAGGAGTCGTCGTCTCCAGGAGTGGATCGAACGCCGGCGCCGCACACCTCTTGCCGCTTCCGCCCGTCCGCTCGATCCAATCTCAACACACACTTGCATTGAGTCGCGAGGGAGATCGATCTCCCGGACACCGCACACTGACAGTGACGGGAGTGGCTGCTGGCGACTGGAGTCGATCGACGCCCGATCGGCGCTCCCATCCCATTTCGTTGGGTCGCTGCTGCGCTGCATGCATGCCCCCGCTCTTGATCCTCTCTTCTTCCGTCAAAATTTTGAATCGCTCCTTTCCTTCACCACCTGCAGCGCCGGTCTGCCGTGTCTGCTCTATGCTGAAGATTCATTGTCTTATTTATTAAGGTAATTAGTTATTTTATTACTTTTCTTTTACTTTTGTCTATTTCTCTGTATGTAGTATATATGACATTGGGTTTTATATATATGAGATAGCTATGTACATGTTATGTCAATTGTTAACTCTTATTTGGTACTTAATATATATAATACGTATGATTTGTCATGTTACATATATATTTATAGAATTGTGTTTGGTCTAAAAGACCCATAGTTTATCATTCGCCCTAGGGGTCCTAAAAACTATAGAACTGAACCTGGCAAGTATAAATCTGCGGTCTTACGCGTGGAATAGAGATCGCCTGTTCTTGGCATGGCAGCTGTTAGTGCAGCCCAGATTGAGAAGGGTTTCTAACTTTCTGTGCAGATACAAGGTTTTTGCGGCCTCTTTCAAAGGGCTAGTGTGTTCTTGTTTCAAGGTCGATGCATTCGGGTGCATGTTTTGCAAGGTGCTGGATTTGGGACGGGTTTTGGTTGCTTTGGTTTTTGGTGTATGCTTGTGCTACGACTGCACAAGGTAAATAGTCGGCACTTGATAGCAAATGCTTATTTGGGCAGAACGTTAGAGAAAGTACTGGATGGTTGTACACAGCTGGCATTGTAACAATGAATAATCATAGGCTATTTTGGATTTTGGAAGATAATCTAGTAAGAAACCTGATAGAAACAGACAGAGACACCCTGGTAGAGCTTGCTGAATTTCTCTATTGAGTAGTCTCGGTGGTGCTCTGGGAACATGTTTGCTGGTTGTCCATTTCTGCTTTTTTCCTCGTTGTTCCGGTTTTGACAAAACTGTTACAGTCCTGGCGGACTTTTTGGTTTGAACTCTGTGCTGTATAACTCTTGGTTTTTTGATAATATTTGAAAGGCCGGGACGATTTTGCCCTTGAACTCTAAAAAAAAAGAAACCTGACAGAAACTGAAATAATTTGCAGTTTATTAGTTTGGATTCCAAGTTTTCCTTGAATTACTGCTTGTCTCATGATTCTGCTGCAGTTGAATTTCTTACACTAAAGGATCTAAATATATCAGCTTGAATTCCATAGTGTTCTGATCTGAAGTTTCTTTCCCTTCAACTTGTTGTACTGTTGCTGAAACCATGCATATGTCTGTACGTGTTGGAAGGCTGATTTGCCGATGTCCTTATCCTTCTGGGCTTGAGTTCAGTTGCCACTTGCTTGGTTTGTACTACTTCCAATTGCCTACATATATAATTGTGGTTCCTTTGCATTTACTTATGCAGCGTGGCTCACTAAATGGAGTCTCGCAATGGCGAAGTTCAAGAGTTGCCTCCTCCACCTCCACCTCCACCTCCTCCTCCTCCTGTAAATACCATCCATGAGCCTCTTGCTGCCGAGGAAACAAAGAAGAACTACCATGAAGGATGCCCTGGGTGCCGGCTGGATGAGGTGAACAAGATCAGCACCGGCATCCCCTACCTCAATTTCTTCTTCATCTGGATTATCTGCCTCACTACTGCCGGTGAATCTATGTCTCAGCTTTTTTATTTCTTCTGTTTCTTATGTTATCTGTATCTCGCTGAGCGGAGGGCACATAAGTACTTACGTCTTCGGTTAGATGCTACCTGCTATGCTACTTCCTCCCTCCAGTCATATGTACTCAACGATTTGACCAAAATCTAGTAAGTACCAGAAACTCAGGCATGGCTTTGCCGGAGCCTCATTGGGGCAAACCCACAGGACGCCAATCATCTTCCAAATTGGCTTCTGACATTTTATTGGCTTCCCAATTGGAGATTAATTAATAAGGTACCTATGTGCTTGTTCACTGAGGCACTGAAATCTTGTGGTCATGGATCAGCATTCATCAGATTTTTCATGAGCCAAATCATTATATTGGACGGAACCCATGGTCTGTGTGAAGGTGAGTACTGAGTAGGTTCTGAATGACTGAATTTCAACGAAATTCACCCATTGCGGTGAGGCCTGAAACAACATCATACCAGTAAAAAAATAGGGGTTATGGACAGGAGCAAAGGCTGCCACGGTAGACCGCTCCCGTCCGTGCCCATGGCTGCGCGGGTTGATGGGGTGAGAGCCTGGGAGGTGCAAATATGAACGTGTCTAGAACGAATGTTGGTGATGAAGGGGCAAGCGCGAGAGTAGAGACGAAAACATTGGAAACAGTTGCCATTCTATATGGAAACATTTCGATGGTTGAAAACTCACCATATTTACTTTTAATTATTTATTGATTATTTCTGATATAAATTATAAAATCAAAAGTTTAAATACAATAACGGTCGGAGACAATCGTAAACAATATCAATTTTACGTTAACAATTTCGGTGAATGAAATATTTGTTTTTGTATGTATGGTCATGAGCCCTCTTGAGGAGTCATGAACTCAAGAACAATGGCCCGAGCAAATGCAGTATGGGGAACCAATGGCTGAGCTTCACCCATGACATAGGATCAACTAGGAGCCAGGATTTGGTTGAGGAAGATTACATTCAATAATTTTTGAAATATTTAATTTGGAATCATAAAAATTATGTGTAGATTTCTTTTGAAAACAGATTCCATAAGCAAGTACCTATTAGATACTATAGTTATATTCTAATAAGAAAATTTTTTATCAAAATTAAACTTCAACAGCACAAAATGTTGCAGTGGTGGCACTATCAATACCCAAGATAAAAGCAAGAGAAAAGGGCATTATTATCCATGTGTTATCTCTTATACATAGAGCTAGATCGATATTTGCATATGATGTATGTCATGAGTTTTCTGATGCTGCTGCATTGCAGACAAGAAGCATTGGCACGGTAATAGGTGCTACAATGAGTAGTAGTTCCCCAAAATCAAAGCTACAACGACACTCCTGCCTTAGTCTTCTCTAGCTCTAGTGGCTATGCCTATTGACCATTGAGAGGGAAGATGGCGGCAAAGCCCGTGCGACCACACCAGTAGATGCAGTTCAAGGCCATAAGAATTAGCAATCTATTCCATTTTTTTCTATCATTGTTGCACTTAAATTGTTCAATAAAATGCCAATGTGTTTTTCTCAATCTCAAGTGCTAGGCCATCACTTGACCTTGTTAACAGTTCTTGTCAAACAGTGTAACTGACAAGTTATGAAAGAAAATTAACTACATCTGTTCAAAAGGAAAGGTAATTAGCTACATAAGTGCAAGGAATGAGTACAAATTGGTTTGTTGTTTTTATTACCTTCTATTAACATTTCATAATGCTCAATATCCTTTTATCGACACGTGTTGCAAAACTTGAGGAAATGGTAGTCATTTGGAGGTCAATGATTCCAAGGAATGCATATTGCACGACTTTCACCCATTATCGATTTTTCTAACCACTTTACTTGTTTTCTTATGTATATATCCTTGTTTTTGGAAAATTGTATACTTATGATTCATTTCTTGTCAATTTTATTCATTTCCCTATTTGGATCTCATGAATTGAAACCAATGTCTAGAAAGTGCTTCCTATTTTATTATTAGATTACTTTCCAGTTCCTCTCAATTCTTGGGAACCAAACGAGCTTTTATTATTTTTTGACTGATAGTGAAATAATATTTTGTGTAGCACAATATTACTATAAGATAGATAAAACATATCCTACATAAGTGCACAGGTAGTGATCTATTCGTCACGTCAAACATCTTGGAGATCATCACTAGCTAGAAAATGTAGATGCTATAGCACTCTAATTGTCAAAGGCAATTTCATTGTGATTTTCTCTCACTTCATTCCATCTATATATTTTTTTGTTTTTAGTTCAATCACATCAAATTTATTTTATTTGTTGTTACATAACATTTCATTTTTTGCATGTTAAAGCTCTGCCCATTCAATCAATGTACCCTTATCTATACTTCCTGGTAATGTATACATGCTTAAAATCTCAACTTTCACCTTCATTGACATACAAAAATCTGTCAACTCAATTTATTCTGAAATTTATTGATTGGTACCTCTTAAATGTTGTTGCAATGCAATAGATCAGGGATTTGAAAATTGCAAAGCAAGAGCAAGACATAGGGTTCTATGCTGGATTTGTTGGTGAGTAAAGCCTCTAATAGTTGAGATTTTTCATTTTGCTTTTATATATTTTTACACTTCTAAGTCATGATACATGTGAATTTCTTTAAATGATTAGTATACCACAATTATTGTCACAAGATGACAGTTGTTGTCACACTAGTTATGGTTTGATTAAATGTAATTTTCTATTTTAGGGGGAACTTATTTCCTTACTAGAACCATTAGTTCTGTGCCATGGGGTATATTTGCTGACAAGTACGGAAGGAAGCCATGCATCGTGATGAGCATCATCTCAGTGTATGGAACATTTAGATGCATTGTAGGGTTGTATTTAGTACTCTATCAGTAAACGGGTTGAAGTGAACCTAGTTTGATTTTCTAGGATTGTGTTCAACACACTCTTTGGCATTAGCAAGAGTTATTGGATGGCAATTGTAACTAGGGGGTTGCTTGGGTTGCTCTCTGGTATAATAGGACCAGTCAAGGTAACTTATTGTATTCATTGCTTGTCCTCAGTTAGAAAAAGAAAGTAGGCATTAGATGCTCATGGATGCATATGTATTTTATAGGCCTATGCTACAGAAGTTTGTAGGAAAGAACATCAAGCTCTAGGAATGTCTCTTGTAAGGACAATCAAATATCTTTTCCCATTTTAATCCTTCAGCTGATTCCTGTTTACGTTTAACCATAGCTAATTTATGTCTAACATCATGTCCTAGGTTACATCATCAGTAGCGGCAGGTCTTGTTGTTGGACCAGCTATTGGAGGCTTTCTTGCACAGGTGAATATATTTTCACTTTTAATTGTTCAATAAAGCAAACTTTGCAAAAATATATAAACATTATCTATCCTCTATTTTGTATTAGCCTGCAGAAAAGTACCCACGTATTTTCTCCAAAGAGTCTATATTTGGAAGGTGAACTACTGATCATACTATTTCTATTCTATTAATCTTTTTATTGTTTTAAGAATATGAATCATCTTTAGAATTTTCTTCTACTTTTAGGTTTCCATACTTCCTCCCATGCTTGGTCATATCAATTCTAGCAGCAGTATCATGTATCGCATGCATTTGGCTTCCGGTATGAAACAACTTTTCCCTTATGATTTTGATTTTGTCCCTTGAAAATCTAATTTATTACACCCTTTCAAAATGCATAAATGTATCAGAATTGCTACGCCTCTATATGTAGGTATCCTATTAAATTTTTCTTAAGATTCTGAGGAAACGTGCTGCACTTTCATACCGGAAGTTCTTTAGCATTTATCCCATTTTCTTAGGAAACGCTGCACTTTCACAAGAATGAGAAAGTAGACGCTGTTGATGAAGTGGAAGCACAAGTTGGTCACTCAAACGTAGAAGGTGGAAAAGCTAAAGAATCTGGTGGCACATCTACAAAGAATATACTAAAGAACTGGCAATTGATGTCATCAATAATCCTCTATTGTATATTTTGTCTTCGTGACACAGCTTATCTTGAGGTGATCTCTTCTTATATGATCTTGAGAGTAACTTCTTTAATAATAATACAATATGAGATAATACTAATAATATTATTGTGGCCCTTGAAATTGCCGTTAAGTTGCCAATGATGAAGCCTAATATATCTCTTTAGATATTTTCACTCTGGGCAGTGAGCAGTAGAAAATTCCAAGGCCTGAGTTTGACATCCCAGGATGTTGGTCTTGTGCTAGTCATTTCAGGTATGGGATATTTGCCAAGTTTGTATGAATATTTGTTGCACACAATCCCTTGCAAAAGAGAAGACGAACTACATGACCTGCAATAAATTAAAGTATAATGCATACATAGAATTAGTCTTTACCACTTCCAGATGCAATTCCATCAAATTATTTACCTTAAGCCATGCCATTTGGTCCTTGTAGGTTTGGGTGTTCTGGTATATCAACTTGTTGGTTATCCCTTAATTGCCAGGTATTTTGGACCAATCAGACCATTACGACCTGCTGCGGTATGTGAGAATACATCTTAGTGAGATTTACTTCAACACACCACTTGTAAAAAACAAGAATCTAAAACAAAGTAATTTAGTGTTTAAGTGTGGAAACAAAATGCATTGACATTGTAAATAAATCACAATTGATGGTAGTCATAGATTTGAATATTAGGTGGGGAGAATAGTGTTTGGTTTCTTTTTATGAAACTATGTGGCATGCTTCACAATTTATATCGAAGAAAATCCTTATTTTTGTTAGAATGCTTGTTCATTTTAAATGGGTCTTTGATTGTAGGTCTTGTCTATACTTGTCCTGGCAACATATCCCTTCATAGCCAAACTACAAGGGCTAGAACTCAAAATACTAATCAACATAGCTTCACTTTTGGGGAACACATTTTCTGTGAGTTGCTATTTTACGCATTAATATAAACATCCATAAATGAACACACACAAGAATTTCTTATTTTTGAACAAATTCTAATCTGTATTTGAACAAATTAGGCTACAATTATTACTGCATGCAACATTCTGCAAAACACTGCAGTGGTAAGCATCAATCATGTCTGATAGGCTAAATTGTTTCAATACATATGCTTGACCATTTTTGTAGATTCTAACTTCCCCTATGGAACATGTGCAGACACAAGAACAGAGAGGTGTTGCAAATGGCATCTCTGTGACTCTAATGTCATTGCTCAAAAGTGTAGCTCCAGTAGCGGGAGGAATTATGTAAGTACCACATTCTATTTCCAGACAAAAAAAGTATTGCTTTTGTTTTTCCAATTGTTGAGTTTTTTCTTGCTATTATATAGGTTTTCATGGGCTCAGAAGCACATGACTGGGCTGTTATTACCGGGTACATAAACAACACATACATGTCTACTTGTGATGCCTATGGCCTTATCCTTTCTTGTAGGATGGCCGGCAGCTAAATCACCACAACTTACTGAGTGCATATTCCTGTTTGAATTGTGAAAAATGTAGGTGACCAGATCTTATTCCTGATGATAAACATGGTGGCAATAATCGGACTAATTTTGACGTTCAAGCCATTTTTCTCTATGTCAGATGCATTGAGACGTTTATAATAGTATATGATTAGTTGTCACTTAGGGTTAAATCAGGGTGGTCACCATTTCACTGATTGCAGACATAATAATATTTAAAACTGCGAGCGATATACTATATGGGTTTATACTTTTCACATAATGTTCCATTTTATGATCAGTGTGAAGGTGCTCTTAAACTTTTCTTGGGCCTTGTTTAGATGCGAAATCTTTTTGGATTTCACAACTGTAGCACTTTCCTTTGTTTGTGGCAAATATTATCCAATCATAGACTAACTAGGGTCAAAAGATTCGTCTCACGATTTACAGGCAAACTGTGTAATTAGTTTTTATTTTCATTTATGTTTAGTGCTTCATGCATTTGCCGCAAGATTCGATGTACGGGGAATCTTGAAAACTTTTTGGATTTCGGTGGGAATTAAACAAGGCCTTGGATGTAAACTCTGGAGCACCACGTGCTTCGTGTGTGTGTGATATACTATTACACATGTTTGTGTGCACGAGCACAAATTCCGCTACTTTATAATAGCGAAACTTGAAAAGCACGTCCTTCCCAAACGATGAATCCGAAGAGCACGATCCCCCTGGTGCAACTGGTGGTAGGATTAGATGTGAATTATTTAGTTTAACACACGTCTTGAACTCCAGGTGACAGAAATCTTCTGATACTGTTCAATCAATGTATTTTTTTTCTTGACTGTTGGTTTGTGCGCAATCAGCTTGTGGTTGACACTGCACAATTAGCTCCTGATGTCTCTAGATGGACATTGATAACCCCCAAACTCAACCTTAACCAATAACCATGCTGCACTACTGGCGGATGGCGGTGGAAGGGAAGACCAGGAGCTTGCAGGGACGAGGGAAGAAGATAGGGCCTGTTTGCTTGTCGCCCAGGCAAGCTTGCCTGGCGCCGGTGCTGCTGCCAGGCATCCGCTTTCCTGTGCCTAGGCCAGAATTGCTGCTTGGTAGGCAGCTTGACTGGGAGGACGTGAAGCAAACATGCCCATGTCTTGGGCGAGTTAGGTCAGAAAAACAGTAGACAGTAGTGGGTGGGGTGGCAAAAGCTTTTTTTTTTTTTTGCTACCTGTGAAGTCGCGTTGTTTATTACGGAGAACTTTGTGTCAACGGTCAGTGGATCATGTTATCGACCCTCTCAACTACTATATGCTCTGAGTCTAGTTTTACTTGCTATAAAACCGGGCATTGATCTTCTCACTTTTAAAGCTGTTTTTTTTTTCACCCTATGCAGTCTAGATTGTCGTTTTAGCTTATGTGTTACCATGCATGGTACCACGTGGACTGAGTAGACTAGTGAAAAGGCACGTACGTGCCCGTAAAAATATTTATTCATAAAGGAGGAATTACAATAAAAATTTCAAGAAATAATAATGCAAGTTCTAAGAGAATTCATATACTAGATAAAGAAATCAAGAGGTGATCAAACTCTGATGTCGGCGTGCTCAATTTCACCAGAAGTTATTCTCTGTAATGCAGATATATGTACAGATGGTACTAAACCATAATTTTGTAAAATGGTGTTGAAATTGCTTCCAGTTACCAAACTCTTTGGGTGTTCCAGCAGATTGTGTACATAATAGAAAATAAACTGTGCACTGAAAATTGGGAGCAACGAGAGGTAATAATTGTAGCTTTTCACTACAAGAAAAGAGAAACAAAAAAAAGAACATATTGCTTCACAAATCGACTGTCAAAATTAGTGCACATCTTTCTATCTCAGCACACCCATCCTATCTGAAACTAAAACCAGAAGTTGCACTCTTGGGAAAAGTTGCATATGGAGTATTAGTACTTATGCAAGACACTGGCTAATGATAGCATTTTCTCTGGCTGCGTTGTTTCAGTGGTTTCACATACTTTGAAAATTAAATAGTTCAGAAATATTTAGAATGTGAATCGAGAAATAAACAACTCATGACATCCAAAGAATTGCAAGAGATAACTACTAATGACACTCACCATGACACTGTACTGAGAATGGTCGTTTGCTTAAAGCCCCTCATTAAAGTTGAAAAACATGTTCAAAGCTTATACTTGTTCTGAATATAAAAGAAATATTTAGTGAGGTAGCTGATCATCACAGGATACTGCTACCATCGGCATGTGTTACCAGAATATCAAATTTGCAAGCTAACAAACATCCAGCATTTATGATAACACAATTATGTATCATCAAATTATAAGGCGAAAGCCTCACCTCACATCAAACTTACCATTATAGCATTTTTAAACCAATCACTACAAGGAGTGCAAAAATGGCCGACAGTTGTTATACTGTCGGGCATTTACTTGCACCGTCGGGAAGTGTAATGCCCGAGCGTGTACCGTCGGGAACCTCCCGTCGGGCATCCATGGTCG
>Ga0182004_10005105_pt1 | contig 10677 bp, 5 predicted proteins | sample Sormic07211540_1_FD_120479 | JGI IMG/M metagenome (GOLD analysis project Ga0182004, IMG submission 120479) | Endophyte microbial communities from Sorghum bicolor roots, Mead, Nebraska, USA - 072115-40_1 MetaG | ecosystem: Host-associated > Plants > Roots > Unclassified | place: USA: Nebraska...
GTATCTAAACATGTGATAGGGTGGTTAGGTCCTATGATTGAGGGTTAAACATTTTAACATTATAAAATATTTGATGAACTATTCATGGACATCAACGAACACCCCATGGAATAAATTCCCAAGACTAACAAGTTTATTTTTGGTTGTGGCTGAAGTAACTGACGCTCTGGTGTAATTGACAAGCTAAGCACTCTGTGGTTTGACAAGTGGTTGCACAAAATGATCTATGGTGCTAGGACTTAGTCATTTTAGGTGGTTTGCACTCATGGACGCTCTGTAAAACCTAATGGACACTCAATGGCGAACTCTTTGTTCTCAAGTTCTCCGTAAAATTAATTTAAAACTTGGCAGATGATCTGTAGATCTTAATGAATGATCTGTAAATCCAATTATAGTGAAGACTAAGTGCTTGACTGTGAATCTTTGGCTAAGTATTGTGTTGACGGGCTGTCCATGAAATGTGATAGACACTCTGTAAATGCATCAATAGAACATGTGTCTTTCATTGTTCATGTTGCTCAAGTTTGATTCAAACCAAAGTTATGAGTGATCTTTAGCATGCATGTTTAAAAGGTCTCTAGGGGTGTTTAGCTGACATGCTAGGCTAGGGATAGCTAGGTTTTGAGCTCTAGTTATGAAGTGCAACTAACGATTTAAGGATTGATTAAATAATCAGAAAAGAGGGATTAATTCATGATCTTGGGAATGCCAACTTATCTTTGGGATTTGGTGAACCCTAGGCCACCTAGATTACTTGCCCAACACTCTGCCTTTACCTTTTTGCATAGAAGATTCCATGCTCATCTTGTTTCCAATAATAATTATTCCATGAAAATGTTGGTTGTTGTTTGACAACTATGCCATCAACTTCATATATCTACTATACCTAAATAGGAGGAACCCACTACATGAATTCTCTATAATTTCGTGAAGCCACATCATCCGAGGGTCCCACAGTGCAAGTTAGTAGGTGAAGAATCCTATTTGTGGTGGCACCAGCTCTATATTTCCAAAACTGCAAACGTTAGAGCAAAACCCACTAGCCGCATTGTAGTGAAACGTAAAGCAGATAAACAGTCACATTAGTTGGTCTCCACTCTCCAGTTCTTGCCTCATTGGTTTCTTTATGTTTGTCTCTCTTCCAATTCCTAACACTATATATTTACTCTCTGTTTCCCGTCTCCTAGGCTCCAACAAGCGCATGACAGATCAATAAGGCCACCTCCAGTAAGAAATCAAAGCGAGGTTGCGCCTGGGATGGCGAGGTTGTCGTGTGGGCAAGCGGAGAGGTTGGACTATATCCAACGATGAGTTTTTATTTATCTTATGAGATCCACATTGATTTTTGTTCGTGAGTCGATTCTATCTCGATTCAACACTGGATGGCATGGGAGGGTGCCAGCTGCCAGCAGAGGGATTTATCACGAGCTAGAGTGGCTAACAGATAGCATCGCCGGGCTGGAGGCTCAAGCTGCAAGCCACACAGCTGCTTTGATGTGTCGCAGGGTTGTCATCGAGGTCTGGAGGAGTTACCCATCAAATGACGTACAATACAGAGGCATTGAATAGAAGGATGGCACCAAGCACAAAGATTCATGAGTCATTGGGAGGCTAGGAGCAGGGTACGTGATGGAATCTGCCTATGGCCATGAGACAAAATTAATCTGGATAAGGATATAGAAGGAAATAATCTGAGATGGAGCTGCTTGCTTTCATTACTAATGCAGTATTTTTCATGGCACATATGACTGAAGCAAGACCTTATTATGTCTCTTGGCATAACATCTGTATCTACAAGCACATAAGATGGTGGCAGTCATATGTTTATTAAATAAAAAAAACATGATTTTATTTTTCGCTGCTCTATGAATTCTTCTCATGTAATAGTGCTACAAAATTTCTGCAGCACGTGTGGGGTGTCATCTAGTCTTGATAATACCAAGGTACTTACCTTCATATATCTTGCTGAGTGGTGGCAGCTGGAGATAAGGTTAGATAGCTAAGGTTTCTCGTCACAGGCGCAGTCACACGGGAGTTTGCCAATTTTTGCCGCTGAATGGTGTTTTTTCTTTCTTTCTTTCTTTGCTAAATCGTGTACATCTATGTTTTTGGTTTTCTGGTAACACGAGGAACCTTAGATTTTGATAATATAAAGCATCAAGCTAAATATGAGACCCATTATAATAAATATAAATGTGAAAAATAAAATTATTTTAGACACCTTACTTTATATTTGTTTGTTGTAACCATTTCTTGTAACATTTAGAAGTCGTTGGCTAGTTTCCTCTTTTTAATTTTCATGGATTTATTTTATAGACGGCATGCCCATCTGTTGTGGCTTGAGACTCTCAATTCCACAGGAAAGGAAATAACTTATATTCACAAAATTAGATGAATTAAAAACACCAGCCCTTTGTTCTGGCTTTTGCGTATGCCTGAGACACAGGCGAAGTTTGAGATCTTTAACACTTATGCGCTTAGCTGGTGATGCTCCTTGCGGCCACAGAGCTCTCATCTCAACATTAACATGTATAGGATTTGCGAACCCTTTTAGTTGTGCTTTCGCATCATCACGACAATTCTTGTGCTATCACGAATTATTCACCTCCTTGAGCAATTAGGGCACCATGCTTTCGTTGTGATTGGGTGGGCATGACGAAAACCAAGAAAACAAAGATAGTGTGACTATAAGAGGCATGTGATAGAAACCACACGTATACAACAAGCTGATACTCCACCCCCTACACAATGTTAGGGACCTATGATTGAAACCACATATTCATTAGGGCCACTACATATTTATATGGACAAACAAGGACTCTTTATGAATGTGTCTACTAGCATGCTAGTAATGTCACATAGCACAACAACACACTTTTGTGAGAAACTGTGTGTGGGAAACCAATAATGTTTGTTAACTAATAAGTGGCTATAGACACATGTCAGTTAAGAAAACTAATTATTAAATAATTCAATACATATAATCCATAATATATTGCACTCTAATATAACTTGCACAAAGTACAAATCGCTCCACAAAACATCTCAGGGGAACATGTGTACTAAGTATATGATGGAACTATAGGGCTACTTGTTGATGGCAGCAATGTAGTGTATCACATGTGTTTAAGTGAGCCAAAATGGTTGCCAAAATGTATAACTAGTGGCATGTACTCTCAATAGTCTAGAAGAAAATATGTACCATGTTGTTTAAGGCAAATCCTAAGAAACATGCAATTTCCTTGGATGTTTTGCAAGAACACTCAAGAAAAAGTGTAATAATATCCCTGGGTGTTTCTATAAACATCCAAGGAAATGACAATTTTTTGATGGTTATAACAACACTCAAACAAATGGTAATTTTCTTGGTGAAAAATAATAACACTTTCAAAATATATCATTTCCTCATAGGTGATTAGAAACCACCAAGGTAACACCCATATTCCTTGGAGGATTACTTCAACCTCTAAGGAATATATGTTTCCTTGCGAGCTCAGTAGCGCCACCAAGAAAACTATACTTTACTTGGCAATTTTGGTTTGGCCCTCAAGAAAATTCCAGTACTCAAGGTAATTCAGGATTGTGGTAGTGATGGTTGCCAAACTTTACCTTTTACAGTTCTTCTACCCGTCTTTCCCACATGTTGGATTTCGCAATTTATTTAATGGTTTCCAAATTTTACCAAACTTTACTAACTGAAAATTATCTCCCTCTTCTAATCCTTTCATTTCTTTTAGGTGAGAACAAAATCTTCCCTTCGTTTCTTTATTCTCACCTGATTATTCACTATTTGATGATAGACCTGTATGTTTGTAGGCCACAGTTAAGGCACCAAGAGCAAGAGAGACATTGTCGATTTTCCTTGATTTCTAATTGATATGATGTATAGATTGCAAATGCTTCTTTCTTTTTCTGGTGGGCCAACTTTAGCACAAGTTAATTTCAATATGAAAATTCTTCCCATACCGAGGGGTGTTCTTAAATAATAGACAATTATTGTCACTCAAGATTTTGTTGTCAACAAGATGAAGAAAATAAAAATACTTTAATTATCGCCCAATGTAGCATAATCTTGTGCCAAGCCAAAGACCGAGGAGGTTTATGATTCATGATCCAAATATCAAGAACATTGTTGTACTCGGTAAATGGCTTGGAAAACTCCACACAACTAATGGCACTTGGCAACAGTTAAACCACAATGACAAATATTTAGGATCGGAGTCTTTAGCCTATTAGAATGAAAATTAGTGGATCTCCACTTGTAAGTATCTGTGCCACTATAGTGCTACAAACCTAAACATGTCACCATTGCACAAATGCTCAATTGCTCCCCACCAAACCTCTCTTGGTGCAGGGTTCTCATAGGTCCCAAGTTAGCAACATGAAACCATCCGTTACCAACTTACCATACATCACTAATACTCCCTCTATCTCGATATACAAGACGCTTTAGCCTTCAATGAGGTGCAAACAAACATTGACTGGACCTGGACAGTAGTGTATTTGGATGCATTGAATCCTCTCTATGAACCTGGATAATTAAAAGCAGTGCCGAAACGACCAATAATATTGTGGGACGGAGAGAGTATATAATTAAGACATGTATGTTCAATGAAATTTAAACCTAAGTGGAGAGTTCTCCCTGAAATCACATTACTTTTTTTATCAGTGAAATCACATTACTTAGCATTACTATATGCAGACATACCTAATATCAACAAGTCAATATGAAAATTAAAAACCCCACTGAAGATAAAAATCTTCCTCTAATTTCTATCTGGTATCTATGAAAGGGAATAGTGCTATTGAAGAAAATCTAGCCAAACATAATTGACAAGAGAGTAAAAATTATTGTTTTTGCCAAAAAAAAATATTAAACCATTAGGCACCTGTTCTTTGAATGTCAATTCACGTACATGTGCAATCTGAGCGCTAACATAGGTGGTCTTGGGTCTATCTAATCTAAACCTCATAATGTGTCACATATGTCATGTGGTTTTCCATGCAAACTACACGTAGTGCATTCTTTCAAAGCTTCAAACCCCTGATCTATTGTCTTGCATGAGCCCTATTAACCACCGTGCCACACAGTTACTTGTGATAAAAGTATCAGATGCTATTCATTTGTAATAGCTTCTATACGATTTTTTATTGAATATTTGGGGGCATATACAATCTAAAAAATCAACTACAATGTTTTAGATCTTGTCGAGCACTACAACTATTGGTATGGACATATCTCCGTTCGAGGTCACTTGAAAAATTCAAAACTTTCAATTTAAAACTAAGAACTTACATTTCTGGCAAGATTGTTGGCTTTTGATCAAGTGTCCCTCTTAAGATTGCTTATGATGATCTTTTCAAATTGATCTAGTGACCCTGTGATTGTGGCTGATTGTTGGATGGAAAATGATTGGTGGGTAAATTTTAGCGGATGCTTGTCTATCCAGGAATTTGAGAGATGGAACGAGCTCAAGGGGGAGCTTAGCAGGATTTCTCTAGATTACGATAGTGCTGAAATTGTGACATAGTGTGTCTAGAGAAAAAAGGGTATTATTCCACTAAATCTCTTTACAGGTTTGTCAACGATGGTGGGATGCCTATAGTAAAGTTGCTGGTCACATTTGGAAGTGCAACTCCCCATGAAAATAATTTATTTCCTGTGGAAAATCTTTAATAACAAACTGTAGTGTGCCCAAAGTCTTATAAAAGAGGCTGGAGAGGCACTGAGAAATGTTGTCTAGGTGATGGCACTAAATCAGTAAACCATATTTTCTTTGGTTGCTGCATGTATAGCTAAAATGATTTGGGGTTTCTTAAAGGAGATCTTTAACTGGAAGAATTTTCCTACCTCAATCAGCAGTCTCTCTGAAACATGATGGCTACAGGGCAAGGGGCCCTTACATATTAGACTGATCTTGTTTGTCTTTGCAGGTTTTGCTGCGGGAGTCTGTTTACCGCTACAGACTCCCCTTACCAGGCGACAGCCAAGGCTGTGATGGGCGCGCTCGCCGATCTTGGTCCACTCTCTTCGTCGGAGCGGGCGGATCGCGGCAAGACTCCGAGCGGCCAACGCTAGGGCACAGGCGCAACGTGTTCTACTCAAGAAGCTTGGGATCGCAGTAGACGATGCGGAGCTGGACACGGACGTCGAACGGAAATTCAAAATCACATTTGGTGGGGATGTCGCAGAGGAAGCAGCACGCCTTGCTTGTTCCTGGGGGTTGACCTTTCGGCGCTGAACCTGGACCTAGATGGGGTGGGCGATGGGGCACCATGAATGCCGCCTCGCCCTGGAGCACATTTGGTGACAGAATGTTGCACAACCGAGGATTTCTGGTGTGGAATGTGCGCGGGCTCAACGATTGTGCTCGACGCAATGTCCTGCGCGACTTAATCCAGGCGCGGCGCCCTTCGTCAATCTTTGTTCAGGAGACTAAACTCTCCATTATTTGTAATGCTACTGCAATCGAATTTCTAGGACTGGCTTATGACTATATGTACCTACCTGCTGTTGGAGTGGCCGCGGGAATCACCTTGGCTTGGGATAGGGATGTTTGGGCAGCGTCGGAGATCTCCATGGGCCGTTTTTGCTTCTCGGCAGGGCTGTAGCTTCTGGGAGCCTTGCCAAAGCTGTGGAAGTTTGTGGGCAATTATGGGCCGTAGGAAGATGAAGACAATGTTGATTTCCTTGTTGAGTTGTTGCAGCTGATGAGCTCCTCGACGGGTCCGTGGTTGGCCGCGGGGGACTTCAACATAATTTACTGTGCACATGATAAGAACAACGATCAGCTGGATAGAACAAACATGAGGAGATTCAGGGGTTTCTTGGACCGGGCGCAACTATAGGAGATTGAACTCTGTGGCAGAGATTTTACTTGGTCTAACCGGCGCCAGAGCCCTATGCTCGTTCACTTGGACAGGGTGTTCGTCAATGCTAATTGGCTGGCGTTGATCCCTGCACACGCTTTGAAGGCGCTTTCCTCTGATTGTTCTGATCATTGCCCACTGATGTTGCTAATGGACGCACCATCCGGTTTGACACACACTTCCATTTTGAATCCTTTTGGCCAAAGGTGCTAGGTTATGCTGAAGTTGTCTCGGCGGCTTGGGCGGCAGCGCTGCCCGCGTCCGACCCCTTTCGCCTGCTAGACTAGAAATTCAGAAATGTTGTGATCAACCTAAAATGTTGGAGCTCATCAAGGATTGTGAGCTTTAGACTGTAGCTGGCAATGACTAGAGAGGTTATCTTAAGATTTGATGAAGAATAGGAGAAGAGAGCTCTTCATGCCTGGGAACAGGATATGCACAGGATATTCAAGGTCAGGGTGCTCGGGCTAGCGTCCCTCTCAAGAACGATAGCCAGACAGCGTTCTCGGGCAACTTTTCCGAGAGAAGGGAATGCAAGTATGCGGTTCTTCCACCTCCAAGCCTGTCATAGACAAAGACAGAACCACATCGACTCACTTGCGGTATGGGTTGAGCTGCTAACTGACCACTCCATGGCTGGCACTGTACGACTACTACAACTCAGACTTGGGGAGTGACTTCGTGCGTTCAAGGAGGCTTGACTTGGCTACGATTGGAGTTTGAACAGTAAACACCCAACACCTCGAGGTTATGTTTACTGAGCAAGAAGTGGCAATTGTGGTGAAGGAACTACCAAATGACAAGGCACCAAGGCCGGATGGTCTGACGAGTCTCTTCTACAAGACTGCATGGAACACAATCAAGCCAGAAATCATGAATACAATGCATGCATTTTGGTCTCTCGACTCTTAGAGTTTCCACAGTGTCAATGAAGCCTTCATGCTCCTGCTCAAAAAGAAAGAACAATCAACAGAGAGTCAGAGATTCGAGACTATCGCCCTATCAGCCTCATGCATAGCTTTGGTAAGTTGATCACAAAGTGTCTTGCAAATAGGTTGTGGATAGTTCTTGGAGCTCTAGTGAGGGCAAACCAGAGCGCGTTCATTAAGGGATGAAGTATATATGATAATTTCAGAGATGTGCAGTTGACGTGCAAACAATTACATAAGCGGAAGACGAGTTGTGTTCTACTTAAGGTGGATATAGCCAAGGCCTTTGACTCCATTGCAAGGGTCTTCCTCCTCGATGTCCTTCAGCATATGGGCTTCAGGATGAGGTGGAGGAACTGGATATCCATATTACTGTCATCGGGAAGCACGAGGATTCTACTCATTGGGAAGCCAGGCCTCTGGGTGTGCCATGCAAGAGGGTTGTGGCAGGGCGACCCTCTCGTCGATGTTGTTCGTGTTGATCATGGAGGTGCTCAACTCTCTCCTTGCTTGGGTGGAGGAACACAGCTTCCTTACCCCATTGGCCGGGATACTAGGTGCCAGGGTCAGCCTCTACGCTGATGACCTGGTCATTTTGTTGACCATCAAGGGGCGCTATCAATCTTTGGCCTTGCTTCGGGATTATTCTCCAACTTGGATACAAGTGTGGCTACTCCAATCCACTTCTCCTATGATGACATAGCCAGAGTGCAGCAGATTTTGACGTGCCGTATGGAGCCCTTTCCATGCTGCTACCTTGGCGTTCTGCTATCCGTTCACCGGCTTCGATGCGTAGATGAGCAGGCTTTGGTGGACAAGGTTGTGCGGATCCCAACTTGGAAGGGTAATCTCCTTAGTGTTGCTGGATGCGCGGCGTTGGTAAAGGCCACTCTCTCGGCCATACTCGTGCATACGTCCATCGCCTTATACCTCTCTCCGTGGGCGATTGACTCGATTAACAGGCTACGAAGGGCCTTCATATGGGCCGGCTCTAAAAGCGTGGCAGGGGGGAAATGCAAGGTGGCATGGTTGATTGTATGTCATCCAAAAGAGTTGGGTGGCTTGGGTGTCACTGACCTCAGGAAAGCAGGAGTGGCACTTCGCATGCTTTGGGTCTGGAAGGACAGGACCAGTGGGCATGCGTCGGGTGAGCGTGCTGTGCTAGCACTCTTCTAGGACGCAAGGGTGCACCATCTGGGCGATGGGAGATTGATTTCTTTTGGACGGACCGATGGCTCAATGGACAGAGTATCAAGATGGAGGCACCGACTGCATTTCTAGCTGTTGGAAGGAGAAAGAGATGTGTTACTGTAGCCAAGGCATTGCCGGCGAACGCTTGGGTACGTCACATCAACGGCCCATTGTCGTTATAGATGCTGATTGATATCGCTCATATCTGCGACTTGATTGAAGAGGTGGAGCTATCTCAGAACCTAATACTTTCATTTGGAGACTTTCGCTGGATCAGTGTTACTCATCCGCTTCGGCGTATGATGCCATGTTCCTCGGTTCTCCCCAGTCTTTGGAGCCAAACACGTCTGGAAGATGGTCGCTCCGCCTCGCGTGCAGTTCTTCTTCTAGCTCGCTATTCACAACCGTTACTTTCACCATGGTCTACAAGACTTCGACCTCTGCATCTTTTGCGACCAAGAGCGTGAGACTTTGGACCACATACCGATGGGCTATTGCTATAGCCATGAGGTGTGGCATATTTGCTTGGAGAGAGTGCACATTCGCCTAGACGTCTAGCTCGGGGAGCAGTTAGCTCTGGAGTGGTGGATTAACTCAAGGAAATCGGTGCCCAAATTCTTCCATCGTGGTTTCGACTCTTATGCCTTGCTTATTGGATGGTCCCTTTGGAAGGAGAGGAATGCCAGGACTTTCCAGGCTCGGGCTACAAACACGCAGAGGCTAGCTTTAACCATCAAAGATGAAGCTGACAGATGGTGTGAGGCTGGGAACGCACATCTGGCAAGGTTGCTGGCGCGAATATCTGTTGTGTTTTGTAGTCGGTGGCAATTTGTGGCAACATGTAGTGCTTTATCCCTGGATCCAGTAGAAATAGGTTTGGTAACGTGTTTGTTACCAAGTAATTTGTATTTTGAACTCTCTTCTGCTTAATGAAATATGTGCTTAAGCGTGCTCTAAAAAAATTAGACCAAAAGGAACAAGATGGCCATTCAACACAAATTTTCAAAGTCTCCATCTGACATTGTATACACTGCGCTATCATTCATGCATAAGTGGATTGCTGCTCAAGGAAGGTGATAGACAAGGTAACAAGCAAATGAAGTGCAATACCCGATTTTAAGGACAAAACCAGATATGCACCATATGTGAGTTTTAGGGATCAAATCTCACATATAACTATAAATAAGGGGTAATATCAGAAGACAATACATAAATTATATAAGGTACATATTAAATTAGAGATAACCTTAAGCAGCAAACAACGAAAGATAACTCCAACTTCAGGTATTAACTCCACTCTACAGGATCCAACTGACTGGTTGATCACAAGCCCAAAACTTCTCCTGAAGTGTGGGGGAAATAGCAAGAGTGAGTCCATGTCGAACTCCACAAGTATAGCAACTAGATTGTATAGATCCCACAATCTCATGATCAATGTGACATAAATAATGTAAAGCATTAAGCAATAAATAATGAACATATGAACACACAAGAATCATCACCCTTAATGTAGATGTCCCCAAGGCCACTCCTGACCGTGAGCTCGGCTCGTATACTAGTTTTAAACACTCTGCAGAGGTTGTACATCTTTACCCATGAGTCATGATTTACCCTTTCGCCCGAGGTCGCGAGTCTCTTAACCCCCTTCCTAGGGAGGTCGGCAGGGATCACTATGAAGCCTTTCAAA
>Ga0182004_10005106_pt1 | contig 10677 bp, 8 predicted proteins | sample Sormic07211540_1_FD_120479 | JGI IMG/M metagenome (GOLD analysis project Ga0182004, IMG submission 120479) | Endophyte microbial communities from Sorghum bicolor roots, Mead, Nebraska, USA - 072115-40_1 MetaG | ecosystem: Host-associated > Plants > Roots > Unclassified | place: USA: Nebraska...
CGCTATGGGCGGCCAGGCCACCTTGTCCGCGCCCCTGACGTCGACTGGCCCATCATTGACAACCCCCTCAGCGTCCTCTACTTCGCGCCCGTTCAAGCACCTCACGCCAGAGGAGATGGCGGAGCACCGCAAGATGGGGCTCTGCTACAACTGTAATGAACCCTACGTCCAGGGGCATAAGTGCACTCAACTATTCTATCTTGAGGCTCTGAACTACATCATTGAGGAGTCAGATGATGCCACTAACGACGTTGCAGCTGCCCCTCCTCTGACGCCGTTCGACCTGGAGAAACCCATGATCTCTCTATCCGCGATCACGGGGATCCGAGCCTAGGAGACAATGCAGCTCCATGTCTCCTATGCTGCCTATGAGATCACAGTGCTACTGGACTCGGGCTTGACTCATAACTTCATCAGTTTGCCTGCTGCGCGCCGTGTGGGGTTGCAGTTCAGCAACTGCAGTGGTGCGCACGTCGTGGTCGCCAATGGCGACCGTGTGGCCTGCCATGGCTTCACACTTGATGTTCCCATTTGGATCAGCGAGGAGTCGTTCGCAGTGGACTGCTTCTCCATTCCAATGAACAACTAAGGCATGGTCCTTGGTGTCGCTTGGCTTCGCACCCTCGGCCCCATCCTCTGGGACTTCGACGATCTCACTATGACGTTCTTCCAAAGCGATCACCAGGTGCAGCGGACGGGGGTGGGACTATGGCACACCACTTCCTTGCTGCCCCGTCATCTCTACTCCGGTGCCACCATCACGGGCCAGGAGTCAGAGCTAGCCCAACTGGAGTGCCTCATGGAGTATTACGTCGATGTCTTCGTGCCGCCCACCGGTCTACCACCTGCTCGGTTGTGCGACCACCGGATCCACCTCAAGCTGGGCACGGACCTCGTAGCTGTCCGTCCTACCACTACCCACAGCACCAGAAGGACGAGCTCGAGTGACAATGTGAGGAGATGCTCCGTCAAGGTACCATTCGCGCCAGCACCTCCCCCTTTTCTGCACGGGTGCTGCTGGTCAAAAAGAGTGACAGTTCCTGGTGCTTCTGCATCAACTACTGGGCGCTCAACGCTGCCACGGTCAAGGACAAATTCCCTATTCCCGTCATCTAAGAGCTCTTGGATGAACTTCATGGGGCTGAACTCTTCACCAAGATTGATCTACGCTCGGGTTATCACCAAGTCCGCGTGCACCCGGACGATGGGGCCAAGATGGCATTCCGCACGCACCACGACCACTTTGAGTTTTTGGTCATGTCATATGGTTTGTCTAATGCTCCCTTGATGTTCCAAGCACTGATGAACCTTGTCCTCAAACTATTCCTTCGCTGCTGTGTTTTGGTGTTCTTTGACGACATCTTCATCTACAACTCGTCATGGTCTGAGCATCTGCAGCAGCAGCTGCATGCTGTCCTCGCTGTTCTGCGTACACACCAGCTCCACTTGAAGAAGTCCAAGACTCTTTCACAACGTAGTCCGTCCAATACCTCAGCCATGTCATCTCGCAGGATGGCGTCTCCATGGACACCTCCAAGGTGGCAGCTATCTAGTCATGGCCGTAGCCCCAGTCCGCCCACAATCTCTGAGGATTCCTAGGCCTCGTTGGATATTATTGATGCTTCATCAAGGAGTACGGCACAATTGCAGCTCCCCTGACTAGCCTACTCTGGAAGAACGCCTTCCAGTGGTCGGTCGAGGCTGATTCTGATTTCGCAGCCTTGAAGGAGGCGCTCTTGGCGGTGCCTGTTCTCCACCATTCTAATTTTGGTTGTGACTTCTTCATCGACTGTGATGTTTCTGGTTCAGGCTTTGGGGCCACTTACATCAAGGCGACGGCCCCATAGCTTTCTTCAGTCGCCCCTTTGCTGCATGCAACTTAAAAGTGGCAGCCTATGAACGGGAGTTGATCGGCCTTGTATAGGCCATGTGTCACTGGTGACCTTATCTTTGGGGTCTCTCCATCGTCGTTCGCACTGACTACTACGCATTGAAGTTCCTGCTCGATCGATGGTTGTCCACTAACCACAACATCAGTGGCTTAGTAAGTTAATTGGGTATGATTTTAGGATGGATTACAACTGGGGCACTTCAACATGGTGGCTGACGCACTCTCCTAGCGTGGTGGCGACTCTCTACTGCTGGCTGTGTTGCCCAGCATGGAGCCAGAGCTTGCTGCGGTCTCAGTTCCCACCATCCCGTTGTTCGCCGACATCTGGCGCGAGGTGGCTGAGTCTGCGTATTTGATGGCGCTCTGTGATGAGGTTGCAACTGGTGACCATGGCAGGGATTGGGTTGTCCAGGATGGCCTCCTCCACCAAGGCTGGGTCTTTGTCCTGCCCTCGTCATATGTCCTCAAGGATGTGCTCCAATTGGCACATACTGGCGCCCATGAGGGGATCCAGAAGATGTTGTAGCGACTTCGCACTGAATTTTACCTCGAACACGACTGCAGCGTCGTCCACGACTTCATTCGAGCATGTGCAACGTGCCAGTGTAACAAGACTGAAGCTCTGCACTCGGCGGGTCTCCTGTAGCCGCTTCCAGTGCCCTCTAGTGTCTAGGCCAACATCACTGTGGACTTTGTGGAGGCGCTGCACAAAGTTCATGGCAAGAGCGTCATTCTCACCATCGTCAATAGATTCTCGAAGTACACCCATTTCATTCCCTTGGGCCATCCGTACACGGCATCTTCTATCGCCCGTGCCTTCTTCCATGACATTGTTCGACTTCACGGCTTCCCTGACTCCATCGTCAGCAACCGTGATCCAGTTTTCGCCGGACATGTATGGCAGGATTTATTTTGCCAGTTGAGTGTCCAACTACGTATGAGTATGGCTTTCCACCCTCAAACGGACGGTCAATCGGAGGCAATGAACAAGACGATTGCTATGTACCTTCGGTGCCTCACCGGTGATCACCCCCATGATTGGCTGGATTGGCTTCCTTGGGCGGAGTATTGCTATAACACCGCCTACCACTCCACCCTACGCACTTTGTTGTTTACTGTTGTCTACGGCCGCGCTCCTCCAGAGCTCTTGCCGTATGCCCTGGGGGTTGTCCGGACGGATGCTGTGGATGCCCTGCTCACCTACCATGATGAGTTTATCGCTAAGGTGCGCGCCCAGTTGTTGTAGGCGCAGGAGCACACACGTCGCTTCTACAACGCCAAACACTGGCCGCTTGAATTTCTAGTGGGTGATTGGGTTCTTCTTCGGCTCCTTCGTCACACTCAGTTTGTTGCGCCTAGCAACAAGGGCAAGCTTGGACCCAAGTACGCTGAGCCTTTCAAGGTGCTTGGCCGCATTGGTGAAGTGGCATACCGCTTACAGCTACCACAGGGGTCTTGGATCCATGATGTGTTTCACATTGGGGTGCTCAAACCTTTTCGTGGGACTCCACCCTCATCGCCCCTGCCTCCACTTCACCATGGTCGTTCGTTGCTTCAGTCGGCTCACATTCTTCATTCCCGCCTCAGTCGTGGGGAATGGCATGTTCTAGTGTAGTGGACTGATCTTCCAGTCTTTGAAGCTGCCTGGGAACCCGTGGAAGATTTTCACGTGGCCTATCCCGAGTTTCAGCTCGAGGATGAGCTGTTTCCGAAGGACGGAAGAGATGTTATGACCGACAATGTCTATAGCAAAAGGGATAGGGCTCTTGGTGGCTGACCAGGGGGGTTGGCAGACCTGTGCGGACACCACGGCACCCAGGGGGGAGAGTCCCTTGTTTCTAGGACTTTCAGTTATCTATAGAGATTTATTAGCAAGAGTTTGTTAAAGTATTAGAGTTGTTATCATATTCTGTAAAGACTATAAGAGTCTCATTTGGATTAATGAAAAGGGCTTAGCCCAGAGGATTAAGATTTATATCTCCCTGGGGCGCATGGCGCTGTCTCCTACCTCAGCTCTCGATCCCCAACAACCTAGCCATGGCTCTAGCTCGCCACAAGCCTGCGCGCCCTCGCCTCCGTGTCTCTCCTTCGTACTTCCTTCGCAGCAAGACGCACCGTAACACTCTCCTGCATCTTCGATTTTTTATTGCCAAATGTTTTCATGTGAGTACAAGGTGAGACTCTAAGACTCTGGTGGGGAAGAAGGAAATAACAATTATTCTCGTAAAGGAATCTGATAGAAATAAACATCTGTATTTGGAGAGTACTTCAGTAACATTAGAGAGTGACCCTATTATATAGAAAAGCTTCTCGGGTCAATGCTGCAAATGCTTTCTCATGCTCCAAAGCACAACACAGCATCTGATAAGTTGAATTCCATCGTGTGACATCTAGCGAAGGCCTTTTCTCACAAGATATCCCTACCGGTTTAATCATATTTTCAAATGTTCATTTATGTACTTATGAGCTCTTCACATACTTTGCTTTATCTTTGATATTTGACACACCTATTGTACTATCAGATTTAATATGTAGGCCGAACATCGGCAATGAAATAAGTTACCTTGACTTTGAACCAAGCACTTGTCTACTAGGTTTTTTAAAGATGTTACAAAGGAATCATTAACTAAAACATTGTCTAATTAATGTAATTGCAAAGACTTCATGTTCTAGATTCCACTTGTTCAAACATTTCTAATGCTTCTAAAGTCTTCTTGGTGCAATAAATAAGTAGGGTTGAAGAACAGTACTAGTACGTGTTGATGCCACCGTACCACAAAAGTCCATTATGCCTATAGGAAACATTGTAAGCTTAATTGTGTACATTACACGTCAAACAATAATGACGAGTACATGGCGTTATTGTTGAAGGGTACCATTATATATTCAATGGTAGAACTGCCATCTTGCTTCCCCTTATGACACTCAATAATTACCACCATGAGAAGAAAGGCTAGGGTTAACATAAAATGGAGGAGAAAGAGCGGGTAGAAGAAGAAAATAATGTCAATGTTTATGCATTGGAATGGAGGGCAAAAGGAAATATGCTATGGCATTTCGATGATACCTTCTAGGACTATCATAATAGATGGTGAGGGCACATTATGAGTCCATGAAGAATAGCCTTGTTGCCATGATTACCTGTTTCTGTGTCTTGCTGTGTTAAGCCAAGTTACCTTCATCTACAGCGTGTTGGACCTATATGTTTTCTAAATAGCAGAGTATGACAGATCTTGCTGGTTCCAGCCTTGTTGCCATTATCCATTCCAGCAACGGCAATGCTGACACCGAGCACCATAGACTCTGAGGACCTGATCAGTCTTGTGTTTCATAAACTGATTTATCTACCTTCAACTCTAGTTATGGTCTTTTTCTACCAGGAGTACCCACAAGTCCACATGGAAATCCACACATGCATGTATATTGCAGCAGGGCATACATTGTTACTCACCGTAATTGTCTTCTACTCTTCAATCCATAGATAGAGTCTGGCTTACAGGAGCAGGGGTGTTTACTGAAAAACCGACAGCTATAGTCGTCAGTTAATGGCCTCTGAATTGCCTACCATTTGTGTTCCGTAGTTTGCTACATACGCTTTTGCAAGATCAACTGTATTACACTTGGGAGTGGACGAAGGGAAATGGAATCTGATTCCATACAGTCTGGAAAGTTATTTTGCTGGGGAAAAAATACTTTCAAAGTTTGGGTAGCATGTATTAACTTAAGTAATGTAGTACAATGGTATTGCTGTCAACTACCAAACTATAATAACATTCCAGTTTGCTTCCTTTAGTTGGCCATGATGGAGCAACACATAATGGCAGAGACATAGAAAAGTTAACGTTAGGAGGAAAAAAATTCGTCTTCTTGCCTAGCTTTGGAAATTTGATTTTCCACCATTTGTTGTCTAGTCATTTGATATCTTTTACAAAGCACAGTGATCATAGAAAAGACATGATATTGTCTTCAGCAGTGTGTAGAAATTAGAACATGCATGTTGCATAAGGATAAAAATGACAAAAACTAGCATCGAAGATCCATAGCATTTGATATGTAGTGTTTTAATTTTTCAAGTTTCGGAGGGAAGAAACCATACATATATGCTTTCCAGTAGCTCTTTCTGATCTTAAAAATCTGATGTTTGCTTTTTTAACAAACGGACACTAATAGCGTCTGTTTCTATTAATATAGGCCTTGTTTAGTTCACACCAAAAATCCAAAATTTTTCAAGATTCTCCGTCACACATCGAATCTTGCGGCACATGAATGGGGAGCATTAAATATAGATGAAAATAAAAACAAATTACACAGTTTGTCTGTAAATCGTGAGACAAATCTTTTAAGCCTAGTTACTCCATGATTGGACAATGTTTGTCAAATAAAAACAAAAGTACTGCAGTGTCGTTTTCTCAAAAAAATTTGAAACTAAACGAGGCCATAATAGGAAAAATACAAGTGCTCAGTGGCCGGTGGAACAAACAACAACACACACCGCACATCACAGGTCACCACTACTGGCTGCTGCAACAACACCCCCTCTGCCAACTGTCAACACGGGCCTCAAACACCAAAGAGCCCACACAGTGTCAACCACTAACTCGACACTAGTCAAAGCCACCTTCAAGCCATTGGTAGGTAAAATATTTCTTTTAAAGATATAGCTAAAATATCCATGATAAGATTTGCATGTTGTGCTAATACCCGTAGGGGCGGTAACCTTAGCTGCAGAGACTATGGGCATGTACCATACTTGGTTCCCTCACCAATCAGTGTATACTACCTTGCCTAAACTTGGTTGGCAAGATCAGGCATTTAGTAGCACCTGCAAATTAAAACTCACCTTGCCCAGCAATCTCGCTTTGCGGGCCAGGCAAGGATTTGGCTCTCCTCAGCTGGCAAGCTTTGTTGTTCAATGCTTTCACCTCTCATCTGAGTTGTGTTGCTCCATGCTTCAATCCAAAGTCTAGCAACCTCCATGTTAGTGCCCAAATCAAGCTCGCCACTGCATAAATCGAGCTCTTCCACACCATATCAAACCTCTCTTGCTTGAATTAGCCTCACCTCACGGCAAGCATCGAGCTTTAACTTTTCCCACTAGATCAAGTTTGTCCCACCCTAATCACGCATGTCACAATGTGAATCTAGCCACCATCACACAAATCGAGTTTGTTGAAGATTGAATCTAGCTTCATGCCACCAGATCCCTGCATGAATCTAGCTCTCTTCAAAGTTCCACCAAGCTTCTCTCTGATGGAAGGCCATGCAACTTGGGAGGAGGTGGAAAGGTAAGTAAGAAAAGAAAACTAATAAGCAAACAAGTTAACCAAAAAAAAGGAAGGGATTATGTCCTTGCTTGTCTAGGAATGGCAAAGCAATCTCAGTGAGGCTAGGTTAGTCGTGCAATGCAACCAAGCACAACATATATTGCTGTCCAGCAAGCAGGCTATAAGAGGACAACACACAGTGTGTGTCAAAGGTCCTAACTACATATGTCAAATAACTCTCACCACAGATGCAATACTCATCTACGATGGCGATAATTAGACCTACCTTCACATAATCGAGTACCCAATAATAGTCCTCATTTGATGATACCCGTCTATTTGGAAGACATTATCTGATCCCCTCTCACCGAAGAGGTGGCTAGATTAATGAGGCACGTCTCTAATGAGTTTTCTGTAGAGATGTGTCCACATGAGTGATGAGATCAGTGACATATGTTTGACTGTTCTAGAGTAGCCACAAGGGTCGTTACTCATAATTACTCTATTGGACATTTAAAAGTTGTACATGAAGAACCAACGAGTACTCTAACAACTTAATAATAAGTGTCATTTTTGCTCCATGGTTTTGAATATCCTCCACGTCATATATACTTGCATGTCTTATTAGTATCTGAAAGTTTTCTACAAGATCAATTACACACCTACGATGGACACTGGGACTTGGAATGAACGAAAGAAATGTAATATGGTTTTGGTTGCCATTGTTGCTGCAGAATAATCAGGTATCATGTGTATTTGCTCTCGAAGCACTGCAAGTATTTTGCTAGGTGAAATATATTTTGAAGTAGGCAGCATGTATCAACATAATTAAATGCAGTGCACTAGTGTAGTATTGCAATCATATCATCTTTTCACCTACTAAAATTTACATAGATTCCCTCTAGCTTCCATTATATATATTAGTCATCCTTACCTGGAGCAATGCGTAATAGCAGGGATAGAGAGAAGTTTGTGTAGCAGGAGAAGAATTCATCTTATGTAGGTAAGGAAGTCACTAGAAAATTGTATACCATGCAGGCTTTTAGTTTCATGATTTCCACTGATATACATCTTGCTAGATGTTTCTGCATTTTTGGCAAGCGCAGCATGATCGATCATAGTGGGTGAGAAGAACTGGCCCGTGAGACAGGCAATGGAACCAAGCATATCTGATTCTATGTTGTTATCCAGAAAGCAGGCTAGAAGAGGATCAGTGGCATACACTATGTCAAAGGCCCTAATTACAGAACTCTTGTAACTCTCACCTTATATAAGAGATCCATCTGTGACTGAAATCATTATAGATGTGTGTTCACCGAATCAGTTTGCTGATGATAGTTCTCAAAGATGCAGGTACCCACACACAAGTTTTTAGCCCACGTCACTAGTGAGGGTGGTTTAGAGAGTGTTTTACAAGGCTATCACCCTCAACCACATACATGCATCATCTCTAATATAATGTTATGCAAGCATTTGGTAGACATTGTGTGAACCCCTCTCACTAGAGAGGCAACTAGATTGATGAGACACATCTTGAATTGTCTTTAGAGACATGTCCACATGAGCGGTGATATCAAAGTTTTGTTTGGTTAAATCCGCATCTCTATAGTTAACATTAGTAACATGTTTTTAGTGTCTGTGATATATGGGTCTTCTTTATGCTACCTTTGCATAATGATAGTCTTCATTGTTTGAGATCTGCCAAGCATGCACAACCCTAGTACAAAACTTTTAGCCAACTCCAAGCTATTGAGAGTGGTGATGGTTTTATTGTTAGTCCTTGTGGTACATATATATTTATGATAGCAAATTGTCTAATAGCCTTTGGACATTTTTTGGTTTCTACATTAACTTCTTTTAAACTCAGCGGGGTAGGAAAGTACCACATCTATAATTGTGATGCATACTTCCAAATTGTAAGGACAAAAATTCTGAAGTTGCCATTTGATTTTGATTTCTGAAACTATTATGATATATCTCATTTATTCCATTTCCATAAAAGACTCATTTTTATTAATTTGCAGTATGGACCTTAGGAAGATATATATATATATATATATATATATAGTTACTCCCACCCAGCTTATTGGATTTCTGTAGACAATCAAAACCCGTTAGACATTTTTAAACTGCCGTTTGCATGCATTCAATTTCAAAGGCCAGCGGCTGCTGTTGCACCACCCTGTTTTGCAGCAGTCTGTTTCAAAGTGAATGAATTATTGATGGACACGTAGCCTTTCGTGAATAAAGTATGGATACATACTTCAGAAAGAGTATATTTACATACTTACACGTAAAATAGAGGAAGCAATACGTGCAAACATACTTATTTAAATAAGCAATACTTGATTTTTCTTATTATATATATGGCCCATATATACATACACATTCAACACATAGGTACCTATGGATAATATTTTATACACAATTTCTTTGTGCAGACTATCCAAGTAGTATTAGTATATACATGTTTCAAAGACGACTTGATGAGCATGTATGATATGAATACTTTTTTTCGTGTGTGTGTGTGTGTGAGGGGGGGGGGATGAGTATATGTAAAAGGGAGTATATACATACTACTTCGAGAACAAAATATCTACGTCCTATTTTCATGTAGTATGTGTATATACTTCTTTGAAGGAGTATGTGTATATTTTGTTTAATAAAAGGGAGTATAATACATACTACTTTTGAGAATAAAATATCTGCATCCTATCAGGACGTATGCACATGTACATACATATACATAAACGAATAAATGAGATGATATTACTCGGAAAAAACTAGTATGAACTAATACTAGTACGATACTTGCACCAAAAGAGTAGGAGAAAAATTTAGAACATATTTATATAATACTACTTTGGGAAAAGAAAATGCAGGATAACACATGATTTGTTACTGCTGATGTAATGTGAAAAACTACCCAGTGATACAAGAGTATTCAAGGAAGTATCAAGTGATACTTTAATCCAAAAAAAAGGTATTCGTGGATACTCAAATATAGAAAAAATATCAACTGATCGCTCTGATCTCATCTAGAAATAAATAAGACAGGCTTGTTGTCACCATCTCTCATCATGGCGTTGCTTGTCTCGCAATCCATGCGACCATGCCTCCAATCCATCAAATAGAGAGGCTTGATCATGCAGCCTCATGCAAATCCAGTGTCCAATTTTACATCTAAAGCAATATCAACCTTGCCCTAATGCAAAATTTGAATAGCCGTCAGCCTTAATCTGCAAGTTAATGGAAGACACTCTTACCAGCACGTTTCTTTGCCATCCATCCACCTCGTTTCTTTGCCATGCATCCACCTCCCAGCCGGTTCATCTTAATTTGCAGGGATGAATCAGATGCCGGTGGTGGTCATCCGTGTGGTAGCCAAAATTGTAGTGGAGGACGATGACGTGTGGTTGCCAAAATTTCAGGTCGAAGATGATGCATCACGGACAGGATACCTGGTGGTGCAGTGATTGGCGATGCAACCTGGACGGGATCCCTGCTGGTGGCACAGCGATC
>Ga0182004_10005107_pt1 | contig 10676 bp, 6 predicted proteins | sample Sormic07211540_1_FD_120479 | JGI IMG/M metagenome (GOLD analysis project Ga0182004, IMG submission 120479) | Endophyte microbial communities from Sorghum bicolor roots, Mead, Nebraska, USA - 072115-40_1 MetaG | ecosystem: Host-associated > Plants > Roots > Unclassified | place: USA: Nebraska...
AATGTGAATTTTTGGGATGTTACACATACATGTAAAAGCCTCCTGATCTAAGAAAAATTTTATCATTCCAAATATCTACATTATGAAATATAAATCTAGTGATAATTATTTAGTATGAAAATTAGTAATAAATTTTAATACAAATTTTTTTTTAGAAAACTTAGAACTATTATTTTAGAATTATATATTTTTGGGATTGGGATTAAGGAAGTAATCGGATACTATCGCTCTCTGGTCGAAGAAAAAAAAAGAGAGGGCCCGCGCTACAAGAAGACTAGCGGAAACATGGCATGTGGGCTCTAGATTTGCTGCAAGCCCATATACGAGATTCCCCATCGGATCATGGCACGCACGGGCACGGCACAGGCGACGCGATCACACAGCCAGCGAGCCACGTCCGGACTCGTCTCCAGTCATCCTCTCCTCTCTTCAACGGTTTCAGAGAGCAGAGAGGGACAATCCCCACCGCCACGTGACGCCATCGGTGAGCTCCGAAACCCTAGGTAGCGCGACCCGGGCAGCGCTCTGCGTGCCGTTTAGGGGAGGGGGCAGCGCTAGGACCCGACGAGGCGGGCGAGGCCAACTAGCGGCGGGAGAATCTCCTCCGAAGCCTTCCTGGAGCTGTGAATCGCGCGTGAATCTCCTGGATTTGCAGACTCGAGGGGAAAGCTGAGATAAGGTTTTGCTTCTGTCCTTTTGATCTTGAATTGATTTTGTGCTAGTTTTCAGAGCTTTGTGATCAAAGGCGCTCTGGGCGAAATAATCGTGTGCCACTGTGAAGTGCTACTTCCTGGGAATACAAAGAGTATCCATGTGTTTTTTAAGTTGATCGTGTCGTGTCGCGCATTTTTCAAAATGGTGAAATTTTCAGATCCATGTGATTGTGCTAATTAAAGATGACAACATGTAAATTATGGAGGTTGATTGCTAATGGGCATAGTTGTGAATTAGTGAACGCGAGATGCGTTGAGTTTTAATTCATTGAACTGCTAAGGACTCTGACTTGGAAACAAAATACATCTGAGCAGGCATAGTAGTGAATGCCTTTTTTTTTTGAGAAACTTAGGGCTTGCCCCTACTGGATAATATATATTAGAAGAGATAAAAACAGAGAAACAGAAAAAATGAGCAGAATTAACAAAGTCATGTAGCCATTCTTGTATTAAAGGAAATTATTTCTTCTTCGCAACATGGATAACCAATGCAAATTATCTTTTGAAGATTTCTCTGCAATCAGTAACTGTTGGCTGAACACCTTGAAAGATGAGGCCATTTCTTGAAATCCATAAACTCCAGCACATAGGAATAATCACTTCTGGATAGAAAGGAACACCCAACTGAATTTTGAAGGTTTCGAAAAGGATCCTCTTGATTAACCAGAAACAAACTTAGACTAGACCAGCAGGTGCCATGTCAAAAGGATATCGCCAGAAATATGTGTTCCAAAGATCCCTCATGACTGAGGGAGCATAGAACAGAATCAAATGACGACAAATCCATATTTATCCCTTTCAGTAAACCTGTTGTGCTCATTCTATCATTGAGGAGGCGCCAAAAGAATACTTTATGTTTCTGTTGACAGGAAGTCTTCCAAATCCACTTGAAAACTGGGTGAGCATCAGAATGCTCTATGAGGTGACAATAAGCTTTTGCTAGCTTATAAAACAGAGAGCTCAAAATTAAGTCCAAATATCAGGACCTTCTGTCAAAAATAGCATCCAATACCTGCATCAAAGATTGCAATTGTGCATAAGTCTGTTCCCACAAGGACAGGTGAAAGAGATTGTGTAGAGGGGAGGTCAGAACAGCCTTATGGAAAGTTATTTTCTTGTTCTTTGCAAAGGAGAACAACTCAGGGTAAAGATAGCTCCTAGCCAAAGATCCTCCCAAAAATAGCAAAACTGACCATTCACCATTCTGAATGTTAGCTGAAGCAAGCCCTTTATATGAATCCAACAGCCTGAGAATATCTCGCCACCAAAAGCAACCTTTTTTTTTTGGTTACCAGGTAATTTACCATTCCGTTAGTGTTTTCCCAAAACAAGCTGTACCAAGGTATTTCTCCCTTATTGAAGAATTTGTGGAGATGTTTCACAAGGTGGGCCTTATTCCATGTTTTCAAGTTAATGACTCTAAGCCCAGCCTCATCCTTAGGCAGAGAGGCTTGCAGACCATATGGCTGCCAGCATCTGGTGTTTTTTGTCATTTAATGCCAGACCCTCTCCAAATGCTTTCTGTGTTTGTGTATCTGCTCCGGCACAGTTGAATGGACTTTTAAAGTGCAAAGTTAGAAAGTTGGCAGGGTGAGAGAACCGAATTAGCTATCTGGAGCCTTCCTGGCTAGGATAGAAAGGAAGCAGTTTGAACAGCCTCTGTTCACCTGTGGCAATAATTCTTCAATCTTTCTGTATTGAATAAAGTTATGTCACTGAATATTGTGTTTGTTAAACAAGCTATGGTTTCTTGTTGTGAAATTACTCTAAGGCTGCTTTAAATACCTTGTGTGTGTGTGTGTGTGTGTGTGTGTGTGTGTGTGCTTGTTCCTCCTTGATTATTATTGAACTCAGTCCATGTCTAATTACCTGCAGAGATGGGTTGGGGAATATCCAGGTTGATTGGACTGAAGGCTGCTGTCCTGCTTTCTGTGGCGTGTTTTTTCCAAGGACTAGGAGTGACCCTTATCTCATTTCCTCTCATATATGCATCCGTGATTGCAATACTAATCTCGATAGCTTCCCACCCATCGATTGATCTTCCTTTACTCCTTGGCAAAGCATCTGATGGAAGTTTTCCGTTGTGGTCATGGATCATGTTCTCACCATTTCTTCTTTTCATTCACCTGTTTGTGCTGCTACGAAGATTTGTGAAAAATGAGCCTTTATACACTGAGGTTGCAGATGGAGTGTTTGTTGGAGGATGGCCTTCTTCGGTTGAACACCTGCCACCAGGTGACCCTGCAATCATAGATTGCACGTGTGAGCTGCCAAAAAGCTCGACTATATCTAACAATGCATATCTGTGTGTTGCTACCTGGGATACGAGGGCTCCTCAGCCATCACAAATTGAGTCTGCCGTGCGATGGGCTGTGAGAAAGCGGTCACAGAACAAGCCTGTCTATGTCCACTGTGCCTATGGTAATTATGCTCTTCTGCCTATGTTTGGATAGGGACTGTTTTGTATTTTCCTATGTGTTTTTCTTGCAAATACTTATATTTATGTTCCTAAATGCATTTCTGTAGATTAGCCATATTTAGATAACTGTTGAGACCATGTTTAACTCCAGACCATGATGATTCACAATGGAGTTCCATCATATCAGTGAACCATATATTGTGTAACACAAAGGGTTATTGGCAATATTGAAACTGTACTTGTTTTTTTTTTTGCTGCTTTCGTAGTTGCCGGAATATGTGGTATGGATTAGCAACTACCCCAATCGAATTATTTGGGCCTACTCGTTATCAGTGGGATCAGGGATACTTTCAGCAAGAGATATATCGAAGAGTTAGCGATGGGTTAGCCGAAAATCTTAGTTTATGAGAAGCTTGGTCTAAAATTCTTGAAAAATTAGCCTTTTGTGATTATATTGGTAATAATCCGGCAAAGGGGGGTTTGGTCTAATTTTGGGTTTTCCAATCAATTTCATCTTACCTAATTATATCTATGCTCAGGGGATAATACCGAAACGAAATAATCCTTCTCTTTTTTCTGATCATAGAGGATCCGTATGAAGCTAAGGTTTCATGTACGGTTTTGGAATAGCGGTGGAAACTGTGATGTTATCATTGACTATGATTATCTAATAGTTCAAGCACAGTTCATATAGTTGAAGCACAGTCCAAATATGGTTTTTTTTGGATGGAATCTTTGGCGTCAGCCTATAGGATATGTTATTTTTTCATTTCTTGTGTCATCTTATTTCAAGTGATTATTGGCCATGTCTTATTTAGTTGTTCTTATCTGCGACAAGAAGTAAAACTGTCATGCATAAGCTGAACAGCATTGCATTACATTCGGACACTATAAGGTTCATCCCCATATGTTGTGTAGACAGTCTTGTAATAGTACCAGACTTTAAATAGATTTTTTCGCCAAATCTAAGCTCAAACATTGAAAGAAAATTAAGCTCTGGATATGTGCACTGGTCTTAGCTTAAACCTCCTTGTTACTAGTTTCCAAAATAAAACCTCTTTATTATTGCTTGTTCTTACCACTTCCTCACTTATCTAATATGCCATCCAATTGAACTTATAAGTTCAATAATATTTAATGGCGTGTTATATTAACAGGTCATGGCAGAAGTGTCTGTGTGATGTGCGCGCTTCTTGTTGCATTAGGATTGGCTGAAGATTGGAAAGCTGCTGAGCAAATGATCCGTGAGAAGCGACCTTATATTAGCATGAACACTCTTCACCGCAAAAGCTTGGAGGAATGGTCAAAACATTTGCTCTCCTCTAAAAGAAGTGGGGAATCGGATGTGAGTTCTGTTATCCATTCGGATTATAACCAGAAATAAAATTGAACCAGCAAGAGACACGCGTGTTCAGTAACTGTGATATTTAAGATGCATTGTACATTCGGTAGTATTGTTTGCTGCTGTCCTAGTGAATGCCTATGGTTCATTCTAAGCTATCCTTTTGTGGTAATTGTTTTGTAAAAACTATATGTTTCAAATTATGTCGATACTGTAGCTTTACACTGCTAGTTCTTTAAGGAAGATTTAGTGTCCTTGCCTCCTTTTTTTTTTCTCTGATAACAGTGTCCCTACCTCTCATTGAATGCTTGCCAGGGAAGTGCTGTTGGCGGACCCTTTTGGGGGAAAACCCTGCTATCCTGCATTCCCGCTGGGTTCTCATTTATAGCTATATGTGATATGTTTCTTATGTTCAGCCTGCATTCAATATTGCTGCTATGTTTTCTTCACTTGATTCGGTAGTTAGTGTTCAGCTATTTCCACAACCCAAACTTTCTTTCATTCTACATTTCATCTATTTCAATCTTGTCTTGTGATTTGTAAAGTCTTTTGCCTTACTGGCATATTTTCTGTGTTGTATCCTCTTTTGGCCTTTTATCCTTTTACCATTTTTTTTCTGGTCTTTCTGAACCAGAATTTTTGCACTAAAAAGAGTGAAGATTTCACTCAGCTTCATGAATGTTGTTTGTCATATCTTCTGATGGAAAGTCCTGTGTACTGTGCAACAACCGCCTAATTCAAGTGTTCATGGTGATTTTGGAATTGAGTCAACTGATAAGTGATCTCACATCATGTGAAAGCTGCTTCTCCTTTCCTTCATCTGTCCATCGATAGTTCTGGTCTTGCATCTTACAATTTGCTGGTCAGTTTATGTAAGATTCCTAATGCTGTTTCTACATGTGTTGCGCAATATTGATATTTCTTGCGATCTCTGTATCTCGAAAAGCCAAAACAACTTACAATTTAGAACGGAGGGGGTACAACGTTTTCTTCTTGTTTCACTACCCACGTTTCTTTAATGCCATTTTTTTTACTGTATTATTGGTTTCAGACAGATTACCGTGTCACAGTTTCTTTCTTTTCCATCAGTGCTCAGCAGAATCTAGGACAGGAAACCGGCTACCACCGGTAGCTGTTGCATTGCCTTTTGTTGAACTACAGATGATGGATTATTATCTGTCCACGAATGCGGTATTATCCTTGGAGATAGTCTACTACCGAAAATGTGTGCCAAAATACTTGATTTGGAAAGGTATTTAATGGTTACTCTGTCACTCTAATTGCAATTAGTCCTCTCTGGCAAGTGAGCAGCCAGAATCTTCTGCCACTGCATTGTTTTCTCCTGCTACGCACAAAAATTCTGCGGTGCTAACCCTTCGATCAGTTCAAGAGCCATATGAACAGGTGAGCCACCCAACATCGCACCACAGCAATTCCTTCTCCCCGCCCTTTTCGCCTAGTGATGTTGCTTTCTCAGTACTTTAATGATAAGAACATTACAATGCATCTCCCTCTCAAAACCTCTAATCTTTGTAACATCACCCTCGCCGCCAAAGTTACCCTCCAGCACCAGGTGAGGCCTCAAAATCCAGTGAACTGGTTCTGCTGCTGGTGGTGCAGGGCTTGCAGTTCCGTTGCTGTGGGGCTGAGGCTCTCTGTCCCGATGAAGTTGCTGTTACACGAGAAATGCATGCCATTGTCAGCCATGTCCATTTCTGACTTTTTGTATAATAATGAAATCAGAAAACAAGTGATTCTGTCTTTCAAAAGCCAACGAATACATGTGATTCAGAGATGGTTGGGAACAGCAATAGTGCAGTTGATCAACATGACAACAATTGAGTCCAGTTTTTGCAGTTTTTTTTTATAACAGTTTTTGCAGTTGATCAAGTCTGAATCTTACTCGCGGGGACGGGAAGCCCAGAGGTTGCTGAGAGCTCTGAGGCGGCTGTAGTACTCCCCAATGGAGAGGAAGCACCGTGCAGCCTGCCGAGTGGTCAGGATCCGGCGCATCTGATGCAACGTCTGCTGCCTTAGATTGTCGGCCTGCAGTTGGAACAGCACAAACACATGAAAAGAAAGATGAGATGTCACATTAGTGTTGTTTCTTGTCTTGGCTATGCTGCACATTGGCGCTTCCAATATCTTGAATGACAGGGCATTCTCGGATCATGCAGGTGCATCTATTCTACTCGTATCTTTCTGTCCTGTCCCAGATATATTCTAGCCTGGACAATTGCTGAAAGTTCCCAGCTGCTGCTTAAGCTTAATCTAATGAAATGTTGTTTTCAGCAAGTTTGGACTTTAGATAGGGTAGCAATTTTTTTTTTCATACTGATGGTGTATTGTCCTTATCATTTCCTTGTAGCTTTATATACTTCGGGGGCATGAAAAGAAATCTAATGCAAGTATTAGCAATAAGCAGCCAGAGGGTGGTGTATCATCTGTGGTCGAGTTTATTGCAAGTCTGCACATTTATTGCAAGGCTTTGTGTGAAATGATTGCTCCAATCATCAATCTTGGAAATATAGTCCCCCACCCTAAAATTAAGTGCATTTCTATACTGTTTTGGAGACATCAATGGTGCTACTATAAAATTATATAACTACTGCTGAGAGTATGAAGTAATATATCAAACAATATTTCAATATGTAATAATTGCACTTTAGAAATAGAGTAGTAAAACCTATTAAAACTAGTGGTCTACGATCTGAAGTGCACTTATTCTAGAAAAAAAATTATCTGCTGAAAGTATACTTATTTTACATCTGCCTTCTAGCAAAGTTCTGTCCACAAAAGGAATCAAAGCTCAGGAAAGTTGAAAACAAACTAACAAAATGGAGGTCGCAATCAGCTTTTACCCCGAGAGAAGATAATCCATAGAAAGGCATGATCATTTCTTTAACAACTTCTGATTGAACTGCAAGCCCCCATCTACCATCTTTATTTAGGCTTCTTGTTTGGCCATGGGGCTGAATTTTAGGTGTCTGTGTCCTTTTCCTGACCACTATGCATGGATTGTGGGCCCTCTGTTCTGCAGAGGCACCAGCAAACAGAGAAGGGAGAGAATAAAAAGGACTTTTTTTTTTCTAAAAAATGGAATAAAAAGGAGATAGCCGGCCCAGAGAAGACACACAAAAGGCATTATTTATGCACAGTGCCAACTGTAAGTATCCGGCCATTGACTTTCTGTAGAAAGATACAGGTGTGTACGTGTATGTACTGCCAGTACACATGTGTGGCCAGGAACAATGCCTCGCCAAATCTTCACTTAAAAAAAGGGATCAAAGCCTTGCCCTACCAACACACAAACATACAATAATTGTCGCCAGCAGCATTAGCTAGCCTGTTATTTGGTGTTTAATTACAAGCTAATTATGCGTTCTGGAAAGTGGTAATGATGCTTATCCGTTTATCTGTAGGTTTAAGCTAGCTTTCTGACAAAAGGTTGGCCTGCCCCTGCCATGGAGAAAGCAGGACAGGACCCTGTAGCTTGTAGGACGAGGACCAGCTGCATTGTTACTGTTACGTTGCTGTGCAATTCTGACAGGGAAGGACTAGTGTACTTGAAAGTTTAAGCTAGCTTTTTCGTCGCCGAGTTAATTCTTTTTTTGGTAAAAAAAGTTTACTGACTAGTATGATCCATAGTAAGATCTTAAGGATGGCGGTCAATGATGCAGGAAATGGAGAGTAAAAAGATGGTGACCTGTTGATAGAAGTTTTCTAGGCAGGCGAGCTTATCAATTGCGACGGCCATGATGTTCATGTAGTTGGGGGTGGCGGCGCCGTCGTTGAGCGTGCCGGTGGCGACTGTGTCGGCCAGGGACTGGTGCAGCTGGTGCAGGCCCTGGGCGAGCGCCTCCTCCGCCTGCTCCGACGACTGCTGCAGGTTGCAGATCCCCAGCAGCTGCTGCTCCGTCAGCGGGTCCAGCTGCGGTATCAGGATCTGCATGCCAAAGAAAATGAGAATGAGAGGCTCAGTACGGCGCGCCGCCTCGATTAGAGTGGGGGTGCACGGGCGCGGACGCCATGGCCGGCTGGCCGCAATGGCACGCAGTGGTTCCGTACATACCTTGAGCAGCTCAGACGGGCGGAAGCCGCCCATCCAGAAGAAGCAGCGCTCGGCGGCGGTGGCCCAGGCGCCGGTGAGGAGGTGGAAGACATCGGAGCGCGCGAGCGCCGCCTTGAGCTGGAACAGCTCGTCGTAGTGCTGCATGCACTCCTCCACGATGAGCCCCAGGTTGCCGTCCAGCAGCTGCGCCTGCAGCCCAGCTCGGAGCTCCGCCAGCCGCTTGCTGTCGTCGTCCAGCCACCGCGCGTACTCCATGTCGAACATGGCGGCGCCTGCATGCATGGGGTCCGTACGTGCGTACGGTGAAAAAACGGAGTTAATTCCGCTGCTAATCAGTTTGCGGGGAGGACACAGTTTTTTTTTTCACGCCAAACGAGGCCGGCCGGCCGGCCATGCATCATCTCGGTAACTGCGCCTGCGCCGTGGCCTGCGGCGGCGGCAGCTACAGGCCACGGCTGCTGCATGGCGCGGTTAAAAAAGCTCGAAGCTTTGGAGCAGTGGTACTATGAATGGAGAAAGAAAGCGGACGGCCGGGCCGGTGCTGGGCATTACCAGAGCTCATGTCCCCGGCGGCGCTGCACCCTCCAACGAACAGGCCCTGGACCACGGTAAATCCCATGTCACATCAAAGCTCTGAATGATACGAACTCGGATCCGATGCATTCACAGGCAGGTCATCATCATCAGACGTGTTTGGGAGTTGGGACTGGGAACGAACCTGTGACCGTGCTCTCTGGAGCTCATGCTCGACCTGCTGAAGCCTGATCCTGCTAGTCTCGAGCTGCTGCACGTAAGCCTGCATGCAGTGAAAGGACGAGTAGATTACTCTCAGCATGCAATCCCAGGACCATTCATCTCAGCAAACCCAGGACCATCCATGCGTTCTTTTTGCTGATTGATTGAAACAAAACAAAATCATGGGTGGCACTGCTGGTCATGCACCTTCTTCCTCAGCCTGCTCTTCCTCGCAGCCTCTCTGTTCTGCGCCAGCCGCCGTTCCGTCTGCAAGCAAGCAAGGATTCACAGCGATTCAACTCAAAATACTCATCAATGGTGATGGAGTGGCGGCAGCAAAACGAAACAGATGCAGGTCCATGCAAAGTGATGGAGTGGCCATGCATGCAACAAGCCAAAACAAGGGTGGTAAAGCTATATACCCTACCTTGGCATCTACCAACTTGCCATCTTTTCTTGTGGATCCATGCTTCCTCTGTGCAAAGGACACCACGAAAAAGCCAGCGGAGTTAGAGCATGCATGTACTGGTATAGTAGTATCCCTATCCGTTCTCTTCTCCTACACATCAACACAGTGCACACTGCACACCATCTCGCCATGCATCCAACTAAAAGGCAACTACAGGGCCGGCACACAGAAAGAAACAAGCCGGTGCGTGCACATTGGAGCGAAATAAAGCTCCTGTCGTGATCACCGTGGATGCATGGATGCAGCAGCACTGTGCCACTGTGGCACTGTCCATCTTCTCCAAACACAAATCCTAGCTTTTGGCTGTAGCTGTCCCCGAAAGCTCAGTGAGACGCTGTTGGCAGCCACGGCTCTGTTGCGGCAACAAGGTGCAGGGAGATAAGATGGATGGGGTTATGCTATCCATCCACCCAGATGTTGGAGAGACAAAAGGGAGGTTATTAGGGATGACCCTGGCCATCGTTTAGCGTCCTCTCAGTAGGAATAGGATTGACCAGATTTGTCATTAGTCCAATCATCCAGGACTGTCTGGTTTCCTCCCAAGTTAGCATCAATCAATGGACATTGCTGGCTTTCTATTCTTGAGAGGCCACATGACATCTCCCGCACAAGGAACACGCATGCATGGAATGGACATGCCGTTGTGTTTAGAGGCAGGCCTGGCCCAGTGTGGCCCTTAACTATTATTACTGTAAGATACCATTAGGGCCATGAGGTAAGCTGCAGAGTGGCTGGAGGGTACACCACAGTGCTGGCTTTTGCCGTACGTACGTGCATTTGCCTCGGCCGGCGTTGGTGTGACATGAAAGAACAGCATGTTACGTACCACAGTGCATACCGCACGATTCACGACCGAGTTTTTCAACGATTCGACAGCAATATTCTGAAGAGACTTGTGAACGGATGAGCTCTCTTCTCTCTCGGGG
>Ga0182004_10005108_pt1 | contig 10675 bp, 5 predicted proteins | sample Sormic07211540_1_FD_120479 | JGI IMG/M metagenome (GOLD analysis project Ga0182004, IMG submission 120479) | Endophyte microbial communities from Sorghum bicolor roots, Mead, Nebraska, USA - 072115-40_1 MetaG | ecosystem: Host-associated > Plants > Roots > Unclassified | place: USA: Nebraska...
ATTCGTCTAGTCAATTTCGACTAAACTGTGCAATTATTTTAATTTTTATCTATATTTAATACTTCATTCATACGTTTCAAGAAAGAATGAAAGGATGAACGCCCAGTACCTACTATACAAGGCATGCAGCGACACGGATCGATGGAACAGGTGTGGTCCATGAGTCAGGCAGCAGCAGGCGTGTGTAGCGCTGGCAGGAGGAAGGGATGGAATCGATCGTTCCGGCCACTGGTGCAGTGCAGGCGCAGCAGAAAAGAAAAGGATAGGGCGAGACGCGAGAAAGTGTGCTCCTCCCCGTCTACCTAGCTACTCCTAGCGGTTGAGATGCATGCAGCGCGGCACACATCAGCCAACAGTACTTCGCCCCGGCCGGCGAGTCGGCGACCCCTGCCCAGCTGGGCGCGCGGCGGAAGAACTCGACCGGCCGCCCGGGAGGAAGTCGTCCTTGTCGCACTCCAGCCCCAGCCTTCCACCAGCATCGGCTGCATCGCCTTGGCCTGCGCACAGCAAATCCATCATGGCATAGCAGCCAATAGATCCGTCACAGCCGATCACGGCACCATCACATGCTGTTGTGTAATCGAGTATTTCCTTGTGTGGCATATTTTCTAAGAAATTATGCTCACAAAACATGTCTAATTTGATTGCATTTTGGAAACATCATGTGAGGTATCACAGAGCATAGCGCTCCATCCTCTCAGAGTGGCTGTTACATGTCATTATCAATTATCTAGAGACAGTTCCTTTATCACATACTGCCTCATGCTCGTTGAAAATATAAATGCATATACTGAGAGCAGGGAAAATGGCCACTGCTATCAATAAAGTAATAACGTAAGTAAGCAAACAAGTTCAGCTAGGGCACTCATATTAATTTATATTTATATTATACATCATTTTAGGATGGGAAGCTGAAACGGCAAGAAGAAATCATTTAGCAACCAGAGATTGTAAGACAGCACATATCTGACAACTAAAAGTAATAAGGCATCTAACATCTGAAATACTCGATTACACAACAGCACCACAAACTCCAGAAATGATTAAAGGTTAAAGGGAATGATTTTTCGCTTTTATACATAATGCAGTGAACAAAAGAAACTGGTTCAGAAAAAACACAGGAACACTTTCTGCCTACCAAAGGATCTGAAATGACGGTGGCCGTCACCAATAGTTTCTGCATGTGCACTCTCAAGTAACCAGCCTAGGAGCACCAGTTTACCAGCCTATCTCCAATTGGACATGAACATGATAAAACATTATATACATTGATGGACTAGTATTATGGAAATTGTGATGCTAAAATATCTAATAAAACGTTTGATTTGCGCTTTCGGGGAAAACTTGTCAGACTCTCCCCGTATAATATAGGGACCAAGGGTATTATTTCAGTATGTAATGAATTTCTTCTATCCAAACATTGCTCTCCGCTGGAGCATGCAGAACTATTTCCAGATAAAGCAGGCGAAGGATCATCTGAAACCTTGTGCTGCACAAAAAGTGATTTCTGTGAACAGAACCTCTCAACATCATGTTTGCATTTGGCAATGCAAAGATTTTCAGGGACTCCAATATGAGAGGATTGCTCTGTACTCCTGACACGCAGCACCTCTTCAAGATCATACAGGTTCTCAATAAAACGCCTTGCTGGATCATAGAATCCCAATTTCCTCCCCGTGTTTAGCAAGATCTTCCCGTCCTTGGGATCGATAGCCCATGGCACCACAACATTTGCCCCAAGGGAATAGCCTGGCCAACCTTCCAAATACACCGTGTATGCGCTATGCCACTGACCATTCTCTCGCTTCCAAATACTTAGCTCTTCTGCATCAGGGTCTGCAAGAACAGCACATAATGTCCCCTCAAGCTCAACCAGAAAAGCACTGGAAGCAATTCCGCAGTTCCACTTAGCAATACATTGCGGACAGGGGATGACACTAAATTCACTTCTTGTTATGTCAAACGACACAACAGCCCTCGCATCACTTTCGCCCAACCTTGGATCAGTCATCCAGTAGAGCACTCCTGCAAGATACACCGGCGGCATGTCACTCACAGGCAGAGGTGGCGGGAAGCCGTCACTGACAGAGCCCCTTGTACACTCGGACACTATGCATGTCAAGAAATATCGACGGGATTTGAAGTCCTTCATGTGGTAAAACATTTCAACAATCACGTGATCCTGCGTCGACAGATTGAACCCCAGGCCAACATTCTTGCTGCCAACTGCAAAAGCATGCAGGCATTCTGGTACACAACCATAGCTACGAATATTCCAGGGTACGTGGACGGATGCCTCCCCTCGAGTGTGATACATACGACAGAAACCTGTACAGGGGTTGTAGAGATAGTCCTTCAGCTCAGTGCTTAGCAGGTTCAGGCCATGGCAAGGCTTGGAGCAAACCACCTTCGTGTCAAGCCATATATCATGTCTACGAGCACGTTGGAGCAACTTTGAGCAGGGAGTAAAACTGAAGCCTGATCCTCTAGTGATGCGATCCCAAGTGATGCCCTTGCCCACAAGCATGATCTTGGGCCTCTTGTCCATGTTGTTATGCGAGTGATAAGAGTGCACAAAGCTGTTACTCTCAATCAAGCTAAGCCACTGCTTGCAGACAAGTTTGAATCGCATGGTACAATCACCTGGGAGTCGGAGCAAGATCTCCCTAGTCGCTTTAGCCAGGGGAGCTGACAGGGCCCTCTCTTCATTTGTCTGATGCACTGGAACCAGGCTCTCTTGAAACAGGGAGACACTAGTAAGAGCAAGATTTTCAGCTTGGTAAGATGAATGGGTCTCTCTGATTGCAGTGACAGTTTCTACAGTCTGAGACACGGGATCATAGACAATCACCTTGCGTTTGGATGTAGCAATGACTATCCTCTTTGTGGACACACAACTGCCAACAGAACCAATAACTCTAACAATCTCAGGCTCAATTACAACATCTCTGCCAACATGCTGCAACAGATCAATGCGATGTTCCAATGACCAACCACCAGAGCTACAGTCATTCAGCTTCCAAATCTCTAGCACGCCAACATGACGAAGGTCCCGGACCATGCACAGGTGGCCTGCAAGCTCCACCAAGTGCACACCTGATGCTTCAAACGGCGGCGACCGGACCCATGCAAAGGTCTCATCTGTGACAGAAAAGGATAGGATGGCAGCTCGTGGCCGTTTAACGATGAATGAGAGACAGAGAAGCCAATGCAGACACCCATTCGCATATACTGGCAGCAGTTTATCCCATCTAGCATGGTGGATGGCTGCCACAGCAGCCCTGCAGAATCTGAAGGGTACACCTGCAGCAGGCGGCCTCCATCCATTCCCATGATCACACGCCAGCGTGTATATCTCGCACTTGATATGCTGCTTATCACCAGGATCCCCTCGGAATAACCTCACCACCTTGTACTTCTTCGTCCGGGCATCAAACCCAAGCCCAGCGGTCACATAGTGCGCATTGTGGCACGGGGGCAACCGGGTAACTGCCCTTGTGGATGCGTTGAAGACATAGTAAGCTGGTGCAAAAGGATCGTGTAGGAGGGTGAGGCCACGGCACGGTGCAGGTGTCATGTGGATGAAGTCACCGCCACATACATCATCAAGAGTGAACAGCAGGCCGTCATCGGGGCCTGATGATGAGCTCAAGTACACCGCAGTGGCGTCAAAACCAGCTGTTGGTGAAGTGAAGAACAGACTAGGAGGCGCTGGCTCTGCTTCAGCCCTGGCCATGTGGAGGCAGCAGAATTCATCGGATGAAAGCACTGCATTCCAGGACCGGCAGACGGCCCGAAAGCGAAGAATGGATTTGACAGGCAGCCGTAGGAACACCTCTGTCATCATCTCCTCCGGCAGGAAATGTGCAGCACCAGATGCTACAGCCCTTCTCTTATTCCCGATCATCATGTCACCCAAAATTGATCAACTATGAGATAATCTGCACTGAAATAAACACGAGATTGGTATCAGGACAATCTAAGATCCTATGTACTTGGACCATGTAATGTAAAGAGATATATACTAAATATATATTCTGAAAATTCTCGAGTATGAGTGAAGAGAAAAACGCACCCCCTGAATTATAATCTCGGCGTAGAAGGCGTCCGCGGCGTGTTGGTTAAGACAAGATGATTCGTAAATTGCCCCCAAAGATGCAAAAACCTCTCCTTTCCCCAACTTTTATAAGGGAGAGAGAGAGAGAGAGATCGGTCGGACGCGGACTCCCGGAGTCCGAAACGAACACATACTCCCGCGTGTCAGCCGCGGCAGCTTGGTCAACACCGGCGCCCCCTCTTCCACAGTTGATATACAAGCCGAAAGGGCGCCGGATATGCGTTTGCCAGGTTGTCAGAGTGACCGCCGGAGACCAGATGGGGCCAGCTTGCTTCCCGCGGCGAATCCTGTAATCCCGGGCCGGTGGCGAAGACGGAGAAGGCGGCCGATCGGGGCGTGTGTCCAGGGTGGGGGATTCGGTGCTGGGGCTCCTATGCGGAGGATCTCGGGAGGATGGAGGTTAGGGAAGTGTGTTGAGGAAGACCTAAAGCAGCTCCGGTGGGTGTGCGGCGTCAACAACGGATGGCGGCTCAGCAGTCAGCACACGAGGATTGGCTATACACATTTAGGCCTTGTTTAGTTCCTAAAATTTCCCAAAAATTTTTAAGATTCCCTGTCACATCGAATCTTTAGACACACACATGAAGCATTAAATATTGATAAAAATAATAACTAATTGTACAGTTTGACTGAAATTTGCGAGACGAATCTTTTGAGCCCAATTAATCTATGATTGGATAAAAAATGTCAAATACAAACGAAAGTGCTACAGTAGCTCAACCCAAAAAATTTCTCCAACTAAACAAGACCTTAGGCGTCAAAATAAAAAAGAAACTTTTTGATCTAAACACTCGAGGATTGGAGATACACATTTAGGCGTCAAAATCAAAAAAAAACTTTTTGATCTAAACAAGAGTTTAGGCCGGACACGATAGCTATTTTAGTCTCTCAAATATTACTCGAGGCTCAATTTTATCTCTCAATTTTTAAAACGGCTATTTTGGTTCTTAAACTTTAGTTTTAGACTCAATTCATCCTACAACTATGAAGATGATCATTTCAGTCTTTAAATTTTATATTTTGGACTCAATTTCATCTATAAACTATCAAAGTGCATTTAACTTTTTATTTTCAACTAAATTTTGTTTATTAAAAAAATATTATATTTTAAGCATAATTTCATCCATAAATTATCAAAATTATAGATCTGCTATTGTTTTAATACATCCATGTATTCTTGAAGAATAAATAGTATTCGATGTAACTATATATATAAGGTAACACTAAAAATAACAGCGTGGAATTATCAATGCCATGAAAGAGTTTTTGGATAAATATTATTTCTCTATCTTCAATTGCTAGTGGTGTTGGAGCTAATCATGTGTAATAGTGGTAAATGTGTATTGATTTTCTCTCTGCTGCTAAAACTGTGTCACTAACCCTAAGAGTGCTATCTAATTATGATCTTAAATTCCCAATAAAAATGGGAGAAATTCTCAATAACAATGGGAGTGCTCACTACTTTCCGTAAAAGAAGAGGGGCAAAAACATTGATTGCCGCCTGTTCATCTGTTCATCTCCCAATTACACGGATCATGATTTCATCATATGTTTTATTTTGCTTCATCATTAGTGTTCTAGTTAGCTGTTCTACAACATGTTGGCGCATGATAGTTCCCCTATCAAAAGAAAAAACGAAGATTAATGTTTTTATTCAGGGACAATTCACATATTCATCTTGACAATGCCCTTCAGCTGAGGCCCCAACACACCATCATAATTCATAACGGCACAGTGAAGAGTATATTATTATATGATTGGTATATTAAACCATTACACCATCGGTAGACACTACACTTAGCTACTTTCACTTCAGAAAAAAAAAATAAACCATGAACCACTGCCAGGCAAACTTCACAGTTGCTTTACATTTACTTTCTGGAAAGAAACCGGTATATTACACCCAAAAACGTATACACAAAGGTCAATCTGTCTTCCACACCACAAATGGCCCCTTCTTCTGATGCTCGCATGGCCGAAGCTTGTTCATCGCTCGCCCCATCATCGCCATCGCTGCAATGCTTGGGAACTGACCTTCAAGTTCTTCGGATGACCGGCCAGGCTTTGTTCCTTGCCTTCCCTGGCCTGGGTCTTCATGGTAAACAGGAGTGCCACCCTGGCACCATCTTCCTATCCAACTATTCACGCTCTTCTCTAGAATTGGGGTTCTTTCTTGCTGTTCTTGCAATTTTTTCCCTTCATCCAAGCTTTGGTCCTCCTTAACACGATCGATTGCTTCAGTGTCAGTCCTGTTGCAAGGAAGTGCCATGTCAAAAGAACGATTTCTTTGCCTGAGTGGAGGACTGTCTCCAATTTTTGGCCTCTTGGAACCAGGCATGTCAGGATCTGATATGTCAAGCTGTAGGCGCTTGAGCCATCTATCACTTGGCTCGGCACCTATTGGTGGTTGAATTATACCACTGGAAATTTGATTTCTCATTCTGCTCATTTGGGAAAGTATGAGATCTAGGTTCGTGATTCCTGTTCCGGGCATGCACGGTTGCTTACTACCAATGGTTGCTTTGGACGAAACATCATGACCTTCATTGACAGTATGGGTTCCATCTTCTTTGCTGTATCCTGAATCTCCTCTCTTGGATGGAGCTGCCAGCTGCTCACTTTTTGCTTTGTCTGGACAACCGTAGTCCTGTAGTACATTTATTATCGGTAATGAAAGAATCAGTACATAGATCTATCAACTGATACGGATCCATAACTAATGAGCACAGCTTGAAATAATTATCATGTGGAATAACAAACAACAGGTAGGTGAGCATATATTCAAACCAACCTAAATATATTCAAATTCCAGGATTTTAACTAAAGAACATAAACAGGAAAGATCGACTAACACTAAAACAAAGTTGATGACACATGAAAATGCATTTCTGACAATAAAGCTTATAAGCCTTTTTCAGGAAAGTTTTTTTTTTTCCAAAACCATCCAAACAATACAAAAACAGTTCAAGCCATATGTTGTTTTTTATAGTATCAAACAATATAAGTAGTCCGGGAACCATCTTCATGCGCAAAACAGAAGATCAGATTGCTATTGGATTATGGAACACTGATACCTTTTGTGCCGGCAATGAAGCAATGCCTACAACAATCCAGAAAAAGGAAAACATGTGTGAGTCTGAGAGTGATACTGCTATCATCAGCAACAAAGAAGCACCTTTTATTCTCTATATAATATATAAAGATGTGCAGTGATGCTGCTTTGTTAGCATATATGTTTTGAATAACTAAGAAGCACCTTTTATTCTCTAATATAATATATAAAGATGCACAGTTCTCCTGTGCGTTCGACGAAAAAAAAGAAGCACCTTTTAACGCAAGCCGCGATACCAAACACACACTTAGCTGATACTGTATTTTATAGATGCTAGACCTCACCTGCTGAGGATTTGGACCCAATAAGAGTATCACTGTGTAATGTTTCAGTCTTAGCTGAAGATTGATTCTGTTCTCCGAATAACCGACTGCCAATATTGGTGCCGTACATACAAACTCCAAAGCCGCTAGATTTTCCTGAAGACGCAGAATTTTTAGGATATGCACTTTGTGATTTGGAAGGAATCGTTAACTTTTCAAATAAATAGGGCCTTCTTCGGTTACAAGAACCTGTATACATTTCCTTTGACTTTGCTCCATATGCCAGCAGCTCACCATTACTCTTTTCTGTCAATTTATTTGCAGTTTGATTAGGTAACGCGCAGACTTTCAAATTTCCTGCAGATTCCGTTCTCTGTGCTTTCAGATGACGATGATGCTCATAAGGTAACAAAGAACATGAAACGGCCTTGCCACGAGATTTATACATCTCATGAAAATTTTCACCATCCTTCTTGCCCATGGTACAAATAGTTATTGGTTCATTCTGAAACTCACTACCAAGTACTGGTTCACAGAACATTGCCTCTGCAGCACTTTGTTGTTTACAGACAGCAGATCTTCTTGTCTTCAGATTGTGGGCCGCACTTGAAACCATTCGATTGTGGCTGTTTCCTGCAAACTTGAACTCCTTTTCGTTAGATACATAGGGTAGTTCATGCTTTGAGTTTGCAAAATAGTGGCTTGTATGCTGCTCATCTATTGGACAATCTGCTGAGTTGTTGTCGTCCTTGCTGCAAGAACATGACATGGTATCCAATAATTGTCCCTTTAACTTTGGCCCTGAAGGATCTGAGTTGAGGCCAGCAGGATCTTCTATGTGAGATGCAAAGCCTTCTGCAGGTTTGCACGTATCCATGTTCTTGTCAGCTATTTGATGTGAGTGCATCATGTATTCCTGTGACGATAGGGCCATCACACGGGATGCAGACACATTTAGATTCAGAGGTGCAGGACCAAGTGCTGCAGACTTTCGTTTACGGTTGAGAATACTGTCAATCTTTCGATTAATTTCGAACATTGGAAAGTGGCTCCAATCTGGACTTGGATCATCTGAGCTCCCAAGGTCTTGAAAATCCAACGGTAACTCTGAAAGCTTGTGAATAGAATATGTTTCTGACACAACTGCTCTAGCTCTCAAGTTCACAGCATCGTGCTTCATAGATTTTTCAAAAGACTCATCAACCTGTTCGCTATTCTTTGGTCCCAATTCATTGGAAACATGGCGTGCCATACCCCACATACTAGAATTGAACTGCCGGGCATGCTGCATGGAGGCACTTCCACGGCTTACTCCTACCATGAGCCTTTCAGCAACTGTAGATTTCATGAATTCATAAGGCAAGGTCTCACCATCTTTCGTAGTAGTGCCCTTGTTGATATCCTCCAAAGGATTGCTGCCATTGTTGTTTCGGGCTTCTGCACTGCTGCTTGCTTTGGTCCAGTGTGCCATCCACAGGTAATGCTTGTGCCGAGGTGGTTCTCCAGGATCTTTCTTGCTCAACAGAACTTGAAAATCTTCTTGCTTATCATATCTACTCCCAAGTAAATCCGACATGATTAAAGTAAATGAGTTTGCTCGCAAACCAGGAATGATGATTGCAGATGCTTCTATCTGTCAAGGACGCAAAGGAGAACATAATCAGAAACAACGAGATCCTTTTAAGTCCTGATGACAGAAGAAACGATGCAGAAACTGGTAAATCCGGAAAACAGAGAAGGGTCAGAAGTTCAACTAGAGTTGTAAGTTGTTTATATACAACTCCACTTTTAAATCCAGCTGATCAATCGCGCTGGAGATTCACTAGAACTAGTAAAGTTTGGAGTGTATATATTGGTAGGAGAGGAACCTAATAGGAAGTTTTCCATCACACAGAGTTGGTACTCCTACATGGTATATGCCCTTGCGATACAAACTCTTCAGAAAAACAGGAAGCGTGATGTTAACCCGATTTCCAATTTCCAGACAGAACACCCAAAAATGACTGCATCAATCAAATGGATCTAGTAGCACCTGATCAACAAACAAAAGGTGAAACAGATTTACCTTAGCAAGCACCAAGCATGCGCTCGTGTTCTGCGGCGGGCACCTCTACGCCTCTCAGTTGGACCAGAATTGGATCACGCCAATCTAGGCAAGGAACACGCACGCCGCTGCCAAAAACTGAGAATTACCGCCACATAAAAGCACGGAAAAAAAAGGAACAACGAGCATCCAGGAGCCAAGGTTTCCTTCGCAACGCTCGCTCCTAGACCGTGGGAAGACACAGCCAAAAAAAAATCCAAGGCCGGAATGGCAGGAGAAGGTAAGCATGGACTCACCCAAATTGCGCCGCCACGCGCCACGACGACGAGAACGTACTACGTACGAGAGCCGAGGCGGCAAGGGATCAAAGCAGCCGCGTCTCCTCCCTCCCTCCCCCGTGGCTCAGAATTCCTCCTCCCCAGAATCCATTCCCCGGAACGGAACCGGGCGGGGAGGAATAAAAAGAAGCTGTGGGCGACAGGGAGACACGCGCCACAACAGCTCCCCCCTCAATCTCCACTCCTCACCTCACCTCACCTCGCGGCCGCCAGTTCCGCCCATCCCCAAAGGCCCCAACCACCACGCGCGCGGTACTGCTACCACGACCCACGCCGCGCACAGCGAGACGGCGAGCCGAGGCGGCGCTGACGGAGAGGCGGAGGCATTAACTCCGGTGGTGGAAAAGGTCAGGAGCCACAGCCACAGGCGTGCGAGGTGGGAGAGGGCTGGTCACTGGTCAGCCAGTCCCCCCAGCTCAGGAGACGGGGATGGGAGAGGAAGGGAGGAACAGGGAAAAGCGAAGCCGCCTGGGCCACGTCCTCAAAAAGGCGGCCATCGGTTGCGCCGGCGACGCGGTGGCGGCAACGGAGGCGTCGGATGGGGAGCGTACGGCCGATCGCCAGCGGAAAATATCTCCGGGGACGGACGTGGCGTGGGAGAGGTCCCTCCCTCCCTTACTCCCTGTTGCCCGCGCGTACAGGGTGGCCGGGGCCCCTGGGCTCGGCTGCCACAGTGGTTTCCGTTCGGCACGACGGGACAGAGAGTTGACGACGACCTGCGCGGCTGTGATCTGCCGAATGGTGACTACAGTAGCGCGCGTTGTCTGGTGAAAAATGGGAAGGTTGTTTCCTTTTTTCGAA
>Ga0182004_10005109_pt1 | contig 10675 bp, 6 predicted proteins | sample Sormic07211540_1_FD_120479 | JGI IMG/M metagenome (GOLD analysis project Ga0182004, IMG submission 120479) | Endophyte microbial communities from Sorghum bicolor roots, Mead, Nebraska, USA - 072115-40_1 MetaG | ecosystem: Host-associated > Plants > Roots > Unclassified | place: USA: Nebraska...
AAGATTCGATGTGACGGAGAATCTTGAAAATTTTTGGTAACTAAACAAGGCCTAAGTTTAAGCCCAAGACAGCTGGAGGTCTTGGTGTCATAGACCTAAGACAACAGAACAATGCTCTTCTTCTAAAGAATCTTCACAAGTTCTTTAACAGACTGGATATTCCTTGGGTTCACCTAGTTTGGGAGAAATCATATAAGAATGGTAAGCTGCCTAATCATACCAAAAAAGGATCTTTTTGGTGGAGGGACAATCTTAAGCTGCTGGAGAGTTTTAAGAGCTGTACATCTGTGGTAGTGGGTGATGGATTGTCATGTTTTTTCTGGAAGGATAAGTGGATAAACCCCTGCCCTGCCCAAGTGTTCCCTGAACTCTTCTCCTTTGCAAAAACCCCCACTCTTACTGTCAATGCAGTGTTAACAACAGACACTATGACTGATCTTTTCCAATTGCCTCTGTCTGAAGAAGCCCTGGTACAATTCAACTCTTTGCAAGAGACCTGTGATCAGAACACATCTTCAGAGGGTAAAGACAGATGGTGCTACACTTGGGGCAATGACATTTTTTCCTCAGCTAAAATCTATAGGTCACTCATTGATTGCCCTCCTGCTCATCAAGCCTTTCACTGGATTTGGAAATCCCCATGCCAGCCCAAGCATAAAATATTCTTCTGGCTAATACTGAAGGACAGACTAAGCACAAGGGGTTTGTTAAGGAGAAGAAATATGGTGCTTGACGATTATAACTGTGTGCTGTGTGACAACAGGGAAGAAGAGTCACTTTTGCACCTTATGATCCAGTGCCGATTTGCAAAGGACTGTTGGGGCCTGATCCATGTCAGTATCGCAAGCTCAGGCTGCTTTGTAGACATCACTGAAGATCTCAAGAGTCAGCTTCGTTCAAGCTTTTTCATGGTGCTGGTCATTCTTACCTGCTGGTCAATCTGGGTAGCAAGGAACAATTGCATTTTCAATAGTCTTCAACCCTCCGTCACTGACGTCAAGGAAACTTTACTTCAGGAGCTCAGGCTAGTAAAGCTAAGAATTAAGAAAGAACAGCAACCCATTTTTTCCCAATGGATCAGAAGCTTTTTTTCCAAATTTTTAATGTCCTCTCTTTGGTTGTTGTCTTTCTTTCTTTTCTTTCTCTTTGATGTTCCCTAGCTTCTTAGAGTTCTTTTTTCTCTTTTCTCTCTTTTTGATCTGTAATCCCTGTACTGCTCTTTTCACTCCAATAAATCTCCTGTAGGGGCTCGGCCCCTCCAGTTTCGTCAAAAAAAAAGTAACAGAGGAGGTGAGCAGAGCTACCGCCCGCTACCAGTTGCTGTGGAAGCTGGGTGCTACAGCCGCGCTCGCCTCTGCTGCCGAGATCGTGTTCGTGTCTGTCGGACCACAAAACGCAAAGGGCCCGCTGGCAGCCTACCGTTCGCATCGGAATCGGATCGCCGTCTGAAAGATTCTCGACTGTGCAGGCAGGGGCATCCATCATCGTATTCTACGAACCCATCAGTTGGCTGGCCCATGCATGCCGTGCCGACGCCGCGCTAGCTCGGGCAGTGCACAGTGCAGGCCGCCGCCGCCGCCGCTCGAGGCGGTCGCGCGCGGAAGTGACCGCGAAGGCGAGCCAGTGCTGTGAGGTTGCTATCGGGTGCCGTCGTCGTCCAGGCTTTGGCGCAGCGAGGCAGGCAAAGGCATTTGGCAAAGCATGGCTCGCTGCGCCGGGCAGGCGGACGGCACGGATGCGGGATGCCTGCTGCGGTGGCCGGTGGCGGTGCAGGACGCAGCAACAAGTCGGGTCGCTTTCGGCCCTAGCCGATGATTCCATTCCGTACGGGCTCGTGTCAGCTGCGAGTATCTTTTCTTTTTCTTTTCTTTGGCGCAGCGAGTTCTGATGGAGCACTCTGATCATCTTCTGCCTCGGCGCCCATGGAATTCCGTGCCGGTCTTGTCGATCGATCCTTTTGCTTCCGTCTTGGGTCCCACATGGGCACTCTGTTTTGTACCCTGGAGGCCCAGAAGGACGGACTTCGCTAGCGGTGTTCTTCAAGCTCCATAGTTTTGTTTATGGGCCGTACTTGCTACAGGGTATCCTAACCATATGGGCCTAATTCGCGTCAGAAGTTTCCTGCCATAAGTGGAGCACCATGCTTTGTCGTGTTTGGGCCCTCCAAATGGTCAGCCCATACTCATGTGAGGCAAGAGTACAGGCGTACAGCCTGTTTCGAGCCTTACCATCAGATGACTACATTTACAGCCGAAAGCAAAATATTGAGATGCATATTCAGAACAAGAAGCACAGAGTTCCTGTACCACAGGTCACAGGAGATACTTCTGCTGATGGCAATGGAGTGCATCCATAGCCTCCATCCACCTTCCACCCCATTGCTAACAACTCATACAATACTGATCTCAGGTAGCACTAGAGAGAGAGAGAGAGAGAGAGAGAGAGAGAGAGAGAGAGAGAGAGAGAGCATAGATACCGGCCATTGCCTACACAAGTGCGTAGGTATCGTGCTACTACCAACTTACCAAGTCACCATACACTACAACTGTTGATATTAGCTACATGATGCCCCCTCGTTGGCTTATTTCTCAAATGCTAGGAGCTTGGTGCTAAGGTCACTGTCACTTCCTGTTGTCCTCTTGGTCGCATAGAACTCAACATACACCTTCTTCATCTTGGGTGTTAGCCACAGTGTAGCTGTGCAGACAAGTGATAGGATAACAACACCTGGCCAAGGATCCCACCAGTTGTCAGACACCATTACCATCACCACCACGATGCCAACGTAAAACAGGTGGTACACAACGAAGGAAATGTCCTGCATGGTAGAGACAAGTGATAATAGTAAAAGATAAGGCAACCGGCAAACAAATAATGTGTTAGCTCCTCTATGCAAGAAAGAAAGACGAAAATAATGAAATAGGACAAAAATAGTGCTAGTATGATTTTGAAAACTCCACGTAAGTATGATTTTGCAAAGAGTTTTCACGATTGTATCAAAGATATTGTTTGCACTGAATATTTTTCTTTTGTACAAGGCAAAATATTCACAGCAATCGTGAAAACCCTTTGCAAAACTATAATTAGGAGTTATTACAGAAAAACTATAATTAAGAGTTTTCAAAAATTTTGAAACTATGCACACCAATAGTGCATATGTAGATGCGCAGTGTCACAATTTGAGATTCATACTTCTTTCGCAAAAAATACGTATGAAAATAATAAATTTCAGTTGCATATGCACTAGGTAGACTTTCTCATGGAGTTGGCATTTTTAAAATTTTAACCCAGAACAATTTTCTTGTGAAACTATAGTACTTATCCCGAACATGGAATGCTTTTCTAATGAAAATTAGAGCACTCGTCTCTTGAAAATGAAAAATGATGTTGTTCAACAAAATAGTGTTCTTGCTTCATGAGAAAAAAATTGCTATGTTTAAATTTCGACTAAAAACGCTCAACTGAGATGTTGTCTCGAATGATGATTTTATAAAATAAGATACCCGAGGACAATCAGTACTTAATTTGTATGCATGCTTTGGATTGGAAACTATAATTTTATACCTTGCTAGAGAGTCCGGAAGCTTATTTTAAATAAAGCCTTCATCTCTTCTTAAACAAAAAAAATTAAAACCTGTTTTGTCAAGATATTTTGTCTCCGTTTGTCAACCATTTTGTACGTGTGGATGGAACGGAGGGGCCTTGTCGGTTTTTCCTCTCCTTTGAGCAATTTTCCTCTCCTCTGTTGTTCATCCACTCCATTTAATCCTGAGGCCCACAACGGACTAGCCCAAGGCCCACGACGTATCTGGGCCAAGGCCCAGCTAACTTCTGGGCCTTACTTACATCTGCGATGCAGTACGTGCTGACGTGTGCAGGTATAATCAGGATTTTGCTAAAAAAAAGGTACAATCAGGATCAGAGAAGCCGCCATCAGGCAACAGTGGTTCACTTGTGTCACCATCGGAACAACCGAGACAAAGAAAAATCTATAAAACCCCATTGCGAGTTCGTCAATCAGACGAGCATCGCTTTCCTGGTGTTTATTAAACGTCACCTCCTCGATCCTCCTGCTGCTACAAAATGCCATGCTATAAATAGATCCTTTTGAATTTCAGGCTCGTATAGCTTGGCAGACAAGGGGCGATTTCTTTTGATTTTACGGATTACTGTTGGTGATTAGGTTGGGTCTAGTTTTAAATTTGGTAGCCTGCAGTAGTACCGCCTAGCATAGCAGCTAACAGGATTTTCCCAATCCCATGGCCCAGCATGATGCCACACCCACCGTGCGTGGCGAGTGGTTTACCTGCACGTAGCCAAGCACCGCGCGTCGTCACTGCGTACTTAAAATTCAACTAAACCTTTGGAAAGTCGTAAAGAATATATATAATAGTATTTATCTCTTTTGAAAAGTTCAATAAAGGTCTGCCCAATTATTCGGAGCACTTTCGTCATTTGCAGACAGAAGAACCAATTTGTTGCGCAGCGCAGCGAAAATAATGCGACTAAACTGACGCCGCAATGCCATGCAGATCATCAGGCGTTGCGTTGTCCTGTCAGAGAGCACTCAGCTGCTGATTCAGTCGTCCAGATCCACAGGAAATGAACTACTAAACAGTGCTACTGAGAAGTGAGAACCCAGCTAATAGCAGCAGTGCATGCCTAGAGCTAGCTGGGTACGTAGAGTGGATTAATAAGATTCGTAAAGAAGATTATCATCAGCTCCAGCCTTGAGCTTTGGCAAGAGCCATGCGTGTCGGGAACTCGGGATATTCTAAGCAGCGTCTGGTGATGGTGTGGCGACGCAGCATGATGACTGATGATGAAAAAGATTGGCGATCTGAGCTAGTAATGCAGCGGGAGATTTGATCTGCTCCAACCACCACTGCACCCCCCGGAAAAAAGGCATCGATCGCGCGGTGCGGTTGCCGGCAGTCAGCAACCAAAACCACGCCCTGAAATGAAGCAGGCAGGCAGGCAGGCAGGCAAGATCGAATCCTGCTGCCCTGGATCGGCGCACGTCCGCATGCATGTTTTACAGCGACGTCGACCGACCGCGACCGCCCTAATTCCATGCAGCTAAAAACTTTTCCTCTGAGAACGACCTGCATGCAGGCAAGGTTCGTCTGAATTGCAACACTAGCTAGTAGGCGAGGATGCAGGTGGAGCAGCTAGCGTATTTTGCCTTGTTGCGTTTGCAAATACTATATGTATAATGCCTATAGATTTGTTAGTATATGTTTTGCTGCAGTTGATGAAACACGTAGCTAGCTAGCTTTAGGTTTTTCTTTTCTCCGTCACTAGAGACTAGACCATGTGCATACGTGATACGCGTCTCTTTCTGTCTGGATGATCCTGATTCTGAAAGCGGCTGGACGTACGTAACACGTGGGGCTGCTGTTGCTTTCTATCCGTTTCCATTCCCATGCCTCCATTTCCACTACAGCCAGACGCTACTAAGGCCTTGTTTAGTTCGCAAAATTTTTCAAGATTTCCCGTCACATCAAATCTTGCGGCACATGCATAGAGCATTAAATATAGATGAAAACAAAAACTATTTGCACAGTTCATCTGTAAACCGCGAGATGAATCTTTTGAGTCTAGTTACTCTGTAATTAGACAATGTTTGTCAAATAAAAACGAAAGTGCTACAGTGCCGTTTTTCAACATTTTTTGCGAACTGAACAAGGCCTAACATATTCCAATAATCCATCGTCTTTACATGCATTGGCTGCAGACTGAGACCTGCTTCACCTTTGACGAAAGATAGATCGTCCAATGAATCGATTGTTGACTGGCTAACTGCATGCGTATGATCAGACTGTCAGCAGATGCGGCGTGCAATGTGGGAACATCCTGACACTACAGGTTCAGGTTCAGGTTCCGAGAGAGCGCAAGCAGAGCGCGTGCACTGGGCAGGTTGATGCTTGAGCTTGACGAACGCACAGACCGATGGACCGGCCGGCCGGCCGGCATCTCGATCGCTCCGATCCGTCCACTGCAGGCAGGTCCTCGATCTCGCTAATAAACTGACACTGTTGTCATTTGTGACTTGTCAAATGCATGCGCTGCCTGGAGTGGTCGAGCTCATGACACGAATGCACGCACGGTTGCAGTTAGCTAGTACTAGATGCGCTGTTACTTGCTACAGCCTCCAGGTTCCTTGTAGCAGCACGTGGGAGAATAGCCACGATTCAGGTAACCGATGACGGACGTCTTAGGCCTTGTTTAGTTCAGCCTCAAAACAAAAAAGTTTTCAAAATTTCCCGTCACATCGAATTTTGTGGCACGAAACATTAAATATAGACAAAAACAAAAACTAATTACACAATTTAGCTGTAAATTACAAGACGAATATTTTGATTCTAGTTAGTCCATAATTAGATAATATTTGTCACAAACAAACGAAAGTGCTACAGTTCCGAAAAGTTTTCACTTTTCAGAACTAAACAAGGCCTTATTTAGTTGGCAAAATTTTTTAGTTTCGTTTATGATAGTATTTTTGTTTATATTTGATAAATATTTTTTTAATCATAAACTAACTAAATTTAAAAATTTTATCAAATAAATTATAGACAAACTGTATAATTAGTTTTTATTTATTTTTAAATTTAATGTTTCATATATATGTGTTGTAAAATCTGACGTGATGGAAATCTTTAAAATTTTTGAGTAATTTTTGGACTAAACAAGGCCTGACTGCGTAGCTGCTGCTCTGTCGAGGATGCGTTCGTTGCTCATCGGTCGGAATTCCCATCGGTCAGCGCATTTACGTAGTCTGCATGCATTTACGTCATCAAAAAAACCCGAGCTTACGCCTATAAAACGGTTTTTCATGTAGACCATACTCTATCCAATCTAGTTTGCAAGAGGTAGCAGCATATCACGATTTTCTAAATTACTATTTGATCATTCATTTATTTCATGTTATATTAATTACCTAGTCATTATAAATTTATATTATTGGATATCATATGTGTTTGACTATAAATCTAATAGTGTCAATTTTGTATCACAATAGTTTAAGATAGTTTGACTTTTGATGTACGCGAATTGACTTATAAACCAGACCGGATCGGAGGTAATAATGTCTAGCAGAAGAGAGACGAATCATCGACCCATAAATTTCTGGTCGCATTAGGCTATACCCCGTGCCCGTGATAAACAAGAATGGGAACCACATCATGTTTTCTTTTTCAATAAAATACTAAGATGGGTTAAAACCATCCAAAAAACTGAAATATGGAACTATAATTCCACCTTGTTTCCAGCCCAAATACAACACACTCTGGTTTGTAATATTCATTCTAGGCCTTGTTTAGTTCCTAAAATATTTTGCAAAATTTTTCACATTCCTCATCACATCGAATCTTGCGGCACATGCATGAAGCACTAAATATAAATAAAAAAAATAACTAATTACATAAATTATCTGTAATTTGCGAGATAAATCTTTTAAGTCTAATTAGTTTATAATTGGACAATATTTATTAAATACAAACGAAAACGTTACTGTTCATATTTTGTAAAATATTTTGAAACTATACTATCAGTTGCATTGCATACACATGCATGGTGTATGTGGTGCCACCGTTGTTGGCATTGAATGTCCCTTATTAGCTCCATCTACACTACTTGTCGGAGGCGGTCATGGTGTATTATTCTCGTTATTAATCACATCAGTGAATGGAAGGTATCCTAGGATAGATCGGTACGCATGTGTCTGCGGACCGGCCCGTGGCAGCCGCAGGAACAAATAATCACGCTGAGTCAAAAGTTTTTTATTATAATACTTTTATTTGTATTTAGCAATTATTATCTAATTATGGACTAATTAGACTCAAAATATTCATCTCATAAATTACAAGCAAATTGTGTAATTATTTATTTTTTTATCTATATTTAATGCTCTATAAATGTGCAGCAAAATTCGATGTGACGAAAAATTTTGAAAAGTTTTTAGCTTTTAGAAGGAACTAAAGAAGGCCTCATAGTACTCAAGATAAATTTTGATGGGGTTTTTTTCACAAGAAGAAAGGAAATGTGAACGGGGTTTCATTACGAGAGTTCATGATAGATTAGCAATGTTAGCCGGTACAGGGAGACTTGCCTGAACTTAACTATTAAATCTGCCAGTCATTTATCAGTATTTTTTCTCACAACAAATCAATAAAGAGTACTTTCAGTCATAGCTTTTCAGCCAAGCAAATTGGCTACACATGATGCCTTTAGTGTGGAGATCCATCGTTGCCTTGCAGTTCTTACTGTAGCGATTGATCAAGGGATGTCTCATATTTTCCTAGAACGAGACTCAACAATTCTAGTACGGGGTCTTCAGTCTAGTGACTATGATTTCTCGGCCACCAGTGTTTTCATTAGAGAAGCAAAATTTCTAATTTCTATGATTTTTGTGCATGTAGATATGGTCCATGCGCCGTGATCATGTAATAATGGCGCTCATGAAATTGCTCGGGTTGGCTTGAGTTAGGATCTAGATCAATCGCATGTTTGGACTGATCTCCTCCTAGAGTTTGTAATTTCTTGGGTAACTCTGGGACTCAAGTGAACCCATGAAAAGACAATAAAATGATTGCTTTGTTTCCAAAAAGATAATGGAGTCAAGTTACAAAATCAAAGTTATACAATAGGTGGCTCTTATCTTATACTCCTATAAAGCTAAACCCCACTACCTATTTCTCTCAACATGTAAGTTGTCCACCTAAGCAACCCACTATCACACATAATTAAAAATCCACTAGCTCATGCAATTGTAGTGTCCACGTCAGCAAGTCATCATATTTCTCTCAACGTGCAAGTTGTCCAACTAAGCAATGCACTATACACACAACTAAAACCACTAGCCATATAATTGTAATGTCCACATCAGCAAGACACATAAGTATTTTGTTTGTCCACATAATCATGCCACGTAATCTACCGCATTCCCGCAGCAACGCACTCCGTATTCTCCTCGTTTAACTTAAAAAATCTCTCTCCTAATCCTCCTCACTACACTTTCTACTTAGGGCCACTAAAATACGCTTCTGTGTCTAGCTTAGTGCTTGTATGAGAGCTAAGCTCTCATCTCTCTCCTCTCTTTTCTTCTCCACATCAGCATTATCTTAAGATTCATCCATAACCATAGGGCGACACATTTCAACTTGAGATTTGTTTTCTCCCGCTCACAGAGAAGAAAAACTTGGGATTAGTTTTATTGCACCACTTGCGTTCATTTAATCATACAGTAGCCTCTCAGTATAGGATTTAGAAGTCATTTAGGACAAAGACACGGTCTCCAAAACATAACTTTGACATCTTATTTTTATAAAAATATTTAGAAAAAATGATATATATATAATTTTATGAAAATATTTTCCAAAATATTCATATAATTTTAAAATTTACAAACTCAACAATTTAAAGTTATTGATGATTTATGTTCACAATCTTTGATCCAAACCTTATCCAAAACAATTTCTAAATCTAATACGGAGGGAGTAGACTGTATATACTATATGCTAGCTGATGTGACTTTATATATTTTATTTTAAAAATCCTCTCAACTGTGCTTTATTCGGGAAAAAAGACGGATCAGAACAACTTTTCTTAATAACTAATAATAGAGAACAACTTTTCTTAATAACTAATAATATTAGGAGAAGAGATGAATCAGGTAAGGTTGCGAACTGATCATAGATCAGCTGGTTCAAATCCTTATAGTGAAATCTATCCACTTAGGTTTAAGTCCCCGACTTAATATAGGTGATTGTATTTTTCTAGATTATTCTAGGATTTAACGGCGCTATGATTTTAGTGGTAGGCAACGTGCGCGTCAATAACAAGGTGTCTATAGTGATTTCGCTAATCTTGAGATTTGCCGGTTCACCTCGGTTTTTCAGAGATGGTCATAGAGGTAGTGTGTGCGTGCGTGTATTCATTGGAATGAGTGTACGCGTGTATATATGAACGTTTGCGTTTGTAACTAAATCTAAAATCAGGCAAGGTTATTGCGCGCTAGCATTATGCCATTCCTCGTTTACGCCCAATATTAAGTTTCTTGATATTGTCATGCTATGCTCCCTCTCCTTTTCTTTGGCAACGATTATGCCGAGTCGAATCGAAGGCCATGCATAGGCGCTTTGAGTTTTTTTAATTTTTTTTGTGATTTATCACCTCTTCATTTTTTAATTGTGCCTCAGCACCTGGTTTTCTCACCAATTTTCTTTGCAGATATTGTCGGACATCTATAGAACAAAAAAAGGCAGGTGACGCGCCCATATATAGCTAGCGATCGAAGCTCTGAGCTCTCTATATGTGTCTTCATGAATGTCTTGTAGTTGTAGACGTACGTATATCACATGCATGTTAGGTGCCGTACAGTGTCATATAGATGCATGCATACTTAAATACATTGTCATCAGTTTACTAATGATGATTAAGGCCGTCCTGTGTGGCAATCTAAAAAGAACGAACGACCACCGGCCAGGCGATGTACTTGTTATACTAGCGACTGCACTTCACAAATTCTAGTAAGCAGTAGTATCTAACTGCTGCATGCATGCAGTGCAAGTCTGCAAGATGCAGGGCCGGTGGTGTCACCTACCGCTAATGGTCCCTTTAACCATATGTATTTCCGTACGGCATATATGTGCCAACGAGGGTTCACAGATCTCGT
>Ga0182004_10005110_pt1 | contig 10674 bp, 8 predicted proteins | sample Sormic07211540_1_FD_120479 | JGI IMG/M metagenome (GOLD analysis project Ga0182004, IMG submission 120479) | Endophyte microbial communities from Sorghum bicolor roots, Mead, Nebraska, USA - 072115-40_1 MetaG | ecosystem: Host-associated > Plants > Roots > Unclassified | place: USA: Nebraska...
ATTATGGTTATGTAATAGACTTTGCGATGAATTAGACATGTAATTTGTGGTTTATATTGTTCTTGTGTGGTTGTGGATGAATATATATATATATGTGGTGGTCAGATTTGAATTATATATTACTTGCTCTAGTCATATTTGAATTCAGATTTAAATTTTATTTGCTGAGAAACAGGCTGTAGGGGCGGCTGTAGATTGAATCGCCCCTACAAATTATCACTTTAGGGGCGGATGGTGTTTCAGCTGCCCTTAGAAATACTATTTGTAAGGGGGGTTGGGTCACCAGCCACCCTTACAAATGGTATTTCTAAGAGCGGCTGATAACACTAGCCGCCCTTACAAATGTAAGGGCGGCTGGGGCATCCGCCCTTACAAATGTTTTATTTGTAAGTGCGAGGCCGGAGGGGCGGCTGGGCCAGCCACCCTTATAGAGGGTTCCTAGCCGCCCCTAGAAACCAATTCTGTAGTAGTGCATGTTTCTATTTCTTCCTCATAGGAAGCAGAGTCCCGTAGTGAGTGTCATGACGTCAACCTGTTAAACACATAGTTTGGGGCGTTGCGTACCACCCATGAAGTCATTCATCACACTGTAGTGCAGACGCAGCAGCAGCTCCAAGAATTCTGGGCAACACATGATAGAAACTGGGCCAACCTCTATGCACATCACAACATGGAGTTACCACCTTATATCCCTCGGCCTCTGCAGCGCAAGCACATCTTTACCACCACCGTGGTTACCACCACAATGTCCACCACCGTATCCTCCACAATATCCACCTCGGTACCCACCATATCCATATCCACCCTAGTGAGCGTAGCAGAAAGCAAGCTTGGGGGAGATCCTCTCCCCTACTAAGGTAAGTATTCTTTTCCCCTCTCATTGGCTAGTTTAATTATTGTTGTTATTTATATATAAAAAATCAAAAAGTATAAAAATGCCAAAAAAAATTTCCCATGTTCATTTTAGTTTTCTAAGTCTATATATGTCATGCATGTTATCTCTTGATGAGGTTCAGGCCTGATCTTCCGAGAGGTAACCGGTAAGTTTGATTCGTGGAGAACTCAACGTTGGCGATCTGGCTTCAAATCAGCACGATTCGAACCCTGCAACTGTTACACCACTGCTCCATTTGTTATCAACCAAGCACAACTTGATTGACCTCGCCAAGAAGGTTGTTCCTACAAGCGAATCGAAGAATATAAGCAAGAAGGTATAAACACACAATTTGAAATTGCAGATCTGAATGACGCAAATATCAAAGATGGGTTCGAGAACTCGGTTCCAAAGGACTAATCGACACAGTGGAGGAGATCAAGAACCGGGGCCCTGGATCACTGTAAAAGGATTTGTCACCACAGTTACAATGAACGATTCAGTTTTTTGATAGAAAACTAAACTATAATCAAAACCTAAGTCTAAACAGGGGTGGATGTGTGGAATATAAAAGAGAGACGACCTAGGATTGGGGGCGACCTGGGGGAGGCGCCCACAACTTGGGCTTATGTCCTGAACTCGATACATGGCCAAGTTGGCCCAAAATATGTGATGCAGCGCCTTGTCGTGGTCATACAGATTAATCCACGAACGATCTGGACCTGCGACCAGATAGAAAATGACGGCGTCGTCGTCCCCTTTCCAACGAGTCCAAGATCACCCCGTTTCAATGTCGTATGAAGAAGTTATGATCAAAACACTGATAACGTGTCTGCTAAATCCGAGAGTGACGTGGTACTGAGTTGAAGATGAATTGCAACTTTGAAAAGACGATGGTGTCAACGTGTCCAGCATGGTGATGTCCTCATCATCTCTTCTCTTGCAAATGATGAATAGTTGCTATGTTAATGTTTGCTTAGCGCTTAGTATATAACTTAATAATTCTCTAAGTATGAATCACTTGGCTCACACAAACCACGATGAGCCTGAAAACCTTTGTGGGATGCAAGTGCTAGAACTAAGTCTAAGTTCTTGTGAGATAAGAGATAGGAAACAAGACCTGCTATGATAATGTTCTAAGCATGCATGATTACTGGAGATTTATTCTTGAAAATGATTAAAACCTTAATTGTTCCTCAATGGTGAGAAATTCCTACCATAGCCATATATGCTTACATGACTAAGACACCTTCCACATAGGTTATTTATTTTATGTTGAGTTCTGTCAAGTCTTGTTGACTTGTTGAGAGATTTTTCATATGCCTAAGATCAAGATCACATATATTTTGCTACTTCTACACGCCACATATATTTTGCTACTTCTACACTGGAAGTACGCACAAACATGCCATCCATCCACCACCAAAATAAATTACTCCATGCTCTACATTTTTAGTATCTCTCTCTAGTATGAATCATTAGATGAGACACAAAAGGGCTGAGCAAAATAGATATTTATAGAAAGACACATGAAAGTCCTTGAAAAAAAAGAAAAGAAGAGAAGAGCTCTATCTCAATAGAAATAAAAAGAGAGAGAGAACACAAAGAAGCAATTTAGTCCACTATAATTCCATACACTTGCACATCTTGATCTGAGGATATGACACTTCTCTCCAAAGGTCTGAGCTTTGACATTACAATATATACAAGGTAAGTATGACATTCTATTCATTCCTACCTTGAGCTCCACATAAGCCTAATTAGAAGTAGGATGGAAGGCAATTTTATTATGTGCCTTGGTGAGGAACCATACACCACTTGAGAGACATGAGAGCACCATTAGAGGAACATTAAGTTTTCTTTTGAAAAATATTGCAAAACCTCTGGTATAAAACTTGCAAGGAACAAGAAAAGTAGTGCTCAAGTGAAACTATTCTGTCTCCCAACCGCCCAAGACAAAGGAAAGGCCATAAGCCTCATGAAGGACTAAGCTAATATGGGTGAGTTTTTAGAGCTAAATTTTTCATGCTAAGTGAAATGTTTTGTTATACACATAGTACTCTTGAAATATTAACATTTTAGCAACTCCTTATCCACTGAAACTAAGTTTAATTATTTGCTCGGGATGAGCAAAGGTTAAGCTTGGGAGATCTTTTTTACGGTGGATAAGACCTAAAATTCCACGTCAAAACATCGTCAAAAATCCTAGAAAAGAGGTAGATTGTTATAGTAGTTGCACACTAGATTATTATCTCAATTAACTTCTTGGATTGTTTCCATCACCTGTTAGCCTGGGGCTCTAGCTGGGTCGTATACTTAGTTAGTGTTGTAGGAATTAGTCTAAGCGAGGTGCTTAGGCTAAATCCTACCTATGGACACCACTAGTTTTCACAGATGGAGTGGGCGCACTCTCGAGCGGTGACAGCCCTTGGGCGGCATTAGAGTAATCACCACATGCTCTGGCTAGTTTCTAAGAGTGGGCGACCATAAGAGAGTAGCTGCTTGAGTAGGGGTTTTGTCTCCTGCTTTCTCACCTGCCCCAACAACCAAGTAGTGGGATTTCATTCTTACTTTGTTTTGCCTATCTAACTAGATTAGAGTACGGAAGTAGAATTCGAAGTCATAGGAACCTTTACTCACTCGTCTCATCTAGCTAGACTACACTAGTTATCTTTACTTATCTTTAGTTTGAGTTATCTTTGAATCATCACCTCCCTTTAAGCTATCGATTACCCCCTCTACACTAGTTGTTACTAAAATTGAGATAGAAGTCCATTACTATTTCTAGCATTCCTTTCCCTTGGGAAAATATAAATTACAATACCTTGAAATACTCCCGGGTGAAGTGCTACAACGGTATATTTTGTGCGCTTGTGGAATTATCCAATAGTTATTAGAATTACCCTACCTGGCATCTCTAGCGCCATTACTATTAGTAGTTGCGCTAAGATTTACCAACAGTAAGGTATCTATAACACTTGATCATTCAATTTCTATTGTCTTTCATGTGAATCCATTGGGATACAATTTGCTGTCGGTTTCACAATTATGTGCAGTCGGTTACAACTGTCTCTTTATGGATAAGGGTGTGGAAGTCTCTAGGAGAGCGGATTCCACTATTGTCTTTATGGGTCATTTAAAGGGCAAGCTTTACTTAGTTGACTTCAACAAAAGCAAAGCTAAGCTTGAGACTTGTTTAGTAGCAAAATCTAGCAAAGGCTGGTTATGGCACTGCTGACTAGCTCATGTTGGGATGAGGAACTTGGCCAAACTCCTAAAAGATAATCACATTCTTGGACTAACCAATGTTGAGTTTGAGAAAGACAGAATATGTAGCACTTGCCAAGCTGGAAAGCAAGTAGGTGTACCTCATCCACCAAAGAGTATCATAACAACTACTCAACCATTAGAGCTGATTCATATGGATCTCTTTGGACCGGTCGCCTACATAAGCCTTGGGGGTAACAAATATAAAAACAAAATTTTTACCTGAGCCTGAGGGTTGTGTAGTAGTTGGTTTTGGTGTTGTAGCTCCTCCAGAAGATGCTTGCTGCTTGCTCGATGGGAGGGGCGCCCTGTAAGTGGATGCCTTGGACAGCCCTCCTATGCGTGGCATGTATGTATTGCTAGTCTTGTACTTACCCTGCTTGTCACGTCCCTGCAATTCTTTCTTTGCAAGCATAGCATATTGAAACTATTGGTTGACATTGTTAAATTCTTTATAACCAACAATATCTTGAATTTCTCATCTCAACCCCAAATAAAATCGACAAATAGAATCCTCGGGTCCCTCTACTATGCTACAACGCATCAAACCCTTTTGAAGCTCACCATAGTAATCCTGCACAGATTTATCTCCCTGCTATTAATTTTTTATGCAGATCTCTATGGTAAGATGAAGCAACAAATCTATGATGCATAGCAACCTTAAGTTCTATCCATGAACATGGTATGTTACCATCTAACACTAAAGCAGTCCACCAAATAATAGCAAAATCTTTTAACTCACTAGTGGCTTGTCTAACTCTATGTTCCTCGGATACTTGATGGGTACTAAATTTTTGTTCTATCGTCATCTCCCAATCAAGATATGGCTCAGCATCATAATGTCCATCAAAAAGATGGTATAGTAAACTTAACCTTAGCATAAGGATCATCGAGAGCTCGATTACAGTTACCGCGATGGCGTTGGTTGTGTCAAGCCCCATCCATACCTTGGGTGTTAATTTGAAGACAACACCTAAGTTTGTTTTGCATTGTCACCATGTTATCAAGATTACCATTAGCATCATACACGTCAAGATCATTGTCATCGCTTCCATTCGCATCATTGTTAGGAGCAGGAGCGGGACAAACTTCCAAAGTAGCTATCCTGTCGGTGAGGTCAAATATCCATCTATGCAACCTCTCCAACTGGTTAGCAAGCTTGAGTTCAAGCATCGCCTGAGTAACAGCCTTGATGACTGTCTCCTCTATATCCTTATTAGCTTTATGTACAATAGCTTGTAGCTACTCTTGGCTGACGCACTCATTGAAGTCTTTGGGCAGCCCATCACCTGACATTGTAGACACAAAATAGGAAGAAATAGTGAAGATTATCCCTAATAATCGTACTATGAAGGTAAAGTGGTGCCGCTCAAAAATGATAGCGAAAGGAAACACCTTACCAAGGTCTTACCGATATTCTTATCAGTAAAGCAAATGATACCGGGAAGATGTGGAATCATGATTACAGTGATGCAAACCTTTGCTGTCAAGAAGTATCTATAGAGCTTGGAAGGAACACAAAGAGACAAATATATATATGTAAAACACAAATCAAAAACAAATAGTAATACTGAATTATAGTCCCAATTGCTTGTTCTTGTTGTTGGCGTTATATGTTCCAAGTACTAGGTGTGTGATGATCAACAAGGTAGAGAAACAAGTATGGCACAAAACAGCACACGCTAACACAACTTACTTTGCCCTTCCCTATGTGCTCCTCTAGATATTATTCCTATATTGCCCCTATCTTTTTTCTCTTTTTTTTGGCCGTCGTTGTTTTTTTGAAATTTCAACTTTTTTATTTTTATTTTTTTGATATTTTCTTTTACTTAGGAGCACTAAAGAAGTAACCATAGAAAATTTGAACTTAAACAAGTAAAATACATGGCTTGTGGAATTTTCTAAAGATTGCAAAAAATATGAAAAATAATTTAGAAGATGAAAACTCAAACTTCGGAGGCGAATTTGGGGAATCTAAATTTCTCGAACCCACTTACGGGGGAACAGACAGATCCAAAAATTTTTATGATCAATTTTGATATATGGAAAATGTCAAAATTGGAGTTCGTATGTAAAAGTTATGGCTATTTTACGAATGGACTCCGGATTAGAGGACAAAACGGTCTAAAAGTGGGAAAAATTTGTGGCGGTGGCTAGAAATCGATGAAAACGGTGGGGAAAAATACATGAACTGGACTTTAACACAACCTAACTAACAATAAGACCTCGAAAATACATGAACTGGACTGTAGAATAGAAAATGATATGACACTAGACTTATAGGACGAACATGAAAATACTCAAAACTAATGATAGTTGTGAACCTGAGGGTATATCAAAAGCTTTGATTAACACTTAATGTGAAAAGGATGGCCTGATCTTCCAAAATGTTCTGGTAACTCTCGATTTGGTGAAAACGAGACACAATTCAATCCGGCTTCCGAACAACATGATCCAAAACCCCGCAATCGCAGCACCACATCTCCTCTGGTTATCAACCAGCACTGCACGATTAACCTCACCAAGAAGGCTAAGTCCTTTCCCTGCGAGTCAAAGAACACAAGCAAGAACAAAGAAGAATGCAACCAGTTTGCAGATGAAAGATCAATCTCACGATTTGGGGTCTCACAAACCGATGAAACGGCAAAACTATTCTTGACAGATTAATCTAATTAAAACCCAAAACCTAACGAGTGTGGCGGCGGCTGTATATAAAGGTCTAAGGGTCATCGCCACCCCTAGACGCGCCTCCCTAACGGGCTCAACAACAATACACGGCCCAATAGAACAAAAACGGTGATGCAGCACGGAAACAGATTATGAATGCAGACTCGTTTTGTTGTTTCCCGATGACTTAGATAGAATTTGGACCTCGAACCAATGCTATTGGTTTCCTTATGTAATTATCTTTCTAAGCATGGGTACAACGTCAAAAATGGAGTCCGAATGCGTCCTGAGCGTCCATTTTACTCCTTGCTGGTCCTGGACTCCGAAACATGCTCGAAGTCGACTCGGTTTGGATCTCCTCCTTGACTTGGGCGCCCTTGCTGGTCCTCCACACCTCCAAGACATCCCTTATGCATCCCTTGGTCCTCTCCATGATTCCTAAGCACAATATAATCATTAGGTAGTAATCTATTCTCAAAATCATAAAAAGACTTGCTTAGGAATGAGCTCACCTGTAAATTTAATTGTCGTGCGCGTGCTCTTGTGATTGGACCTTGAATATCCAGCAGAGAATCATCTTGTGCATTCAAAGGAGTTAGGGCTAAGTCTGGGCAAATTACCCGATACCCATTACCCGTACCCGAATTACCCGGATCCAAACCTGAATTACCGGAACCCAAGGTACCCTATCCTAAATTCGGATACCAATTTTGATTACCCGAAATTAGTTTGGGTAATTCAGATAATATCCCCCGGTACCCGAACTACCCGAATTACCCAAAATTTGTCTATGCCTTTGTATTTATCATGTGTTGTTAGTTAAACATTAGAACTTATCAATTTATTAGAATATAATTCTCTTTGTTTGAACAAGTGACCGTAATATATTATTCTCTACAAAATGCTATAAAAATTCTATACAAATTGCTGCTGAAATTATATATAAATTGCTATTGAAATTTTATGTAGTGTGTTGTCTTATGAAAATTCAGCTAAATTGGGAAATTGCGGGTAGTGTTTTTTCGAGACTAATATCGGGTAACAATTTTCATTACCCGAATTTTTAGTTACCCGAATTACTCGACCCAAAAAATCGGATAACCCGAACGCCCAGGGTTAGTTATGGCCTCATCATTTCCCATTTTTCTTAATTACTTTCTAGCACAAGAATGCTCTCTAGAAATTTACAAGTCAAACCCATTTATAGTTTATTTATTAAACATCTTAAACCATAGCCATTCAAGTATTTAATTCACCAATAATTGTTTTGGTATAGCAAAATCATGTTTTATATTTTTCAAAAATGCTTTACAACATTATAGAGTCACCAAAACAAGAAGTACATGTTTCTTATCCATATTATATATTCTACACATTTTCTAAGAAATCAGCATTTTCATGATTTAATTAAATCTAAACAGAAAAGTAGCACAACCTTGACATGCAAGTATACTAGGTTGTAGATCTACAATTATAGAGCACAACAAAATTTGTTTCACCATTTTTGGAGCCCTAGAAATCAAGTTATGAATTTTACAAGCATTACAAGTATTTCTACAAATCATTTTCTTAACTAAAACCAGGGATAAATGCTAGGGACACCTAGATCTGCACTCATGGAAGTCACCCTATGACTGACAGTAGGCCCTCGGCCCCACCTATCATCCCCACAAATGTAGGGGAGATCCTGATGACGAGATCTCGCCGCTGGTGAACCCTCTCGCGTCGGGTCGCCACCAATCAATTCCCTGTAGTGAGGCTGAGCTGGTGGTGCCCTTTGCCAAGGTCGATGAGCTTCACAGGGAACTCATCATCGTGCATCGCGACATGGCGGCGCTGCTCGCCGTGGCCCGACCTTCTTTGTCCATGGGGCTGCGAGGTGCGCAGGAGTATCCCCGTGGTTGAGCGGATCGATTACACATGAATGTGGAGGAGAAAAGGGGGTAGGAGAGCACGCCGGAGCTCCGGCCAAACTCCGGCCGTGCCTAGTGGCCACAGCAGGGCTTACCGTTGTGGTTGAGTGTGCGTAGAGGCTCCACAAGGTGAAGGAGAAGCTCGGGGTGTGCTCTGTGCCGAGCTTGGGTGAAGGACGGGGTCGGCAGCGAGCTTCCTAGGCTCAGTTGTGATGGCGCTACAGTGAAGCTACAAGCTGCTGCTGTTAGGCAGAGCATAGCAAAGGCTGGAGAGGAGAAGGGGGGACAAAGCGATGCCTAGGGGAGCGGGATGGCATCCTGACCAGGTGAAGTCAGACAGAAGGGGCCAGCCACTGCCAATGCCCGCTGCTCATCGACGTCCACATGGCACGTGATGTACAGAGGAAGGCAGGCGCCGCATCCATGCCAAGGAGGGTGAAAGGTCCTTGTTTGGTTTTGGTAATTGAGTGACAACTTAGGTGGACTAATAGTGTTGATGTGAGATACAAAGGATATTAGTCCACAAGTGATTATGTGATGATGGAGGAGCTCATTGCATATGAGACATGACATGGAGTCATGTGACCAAGGTGGAGAAGATCAAGTTGAGGCTTGGCTTGATGGACTAGTTGCAAGAGTGAAGGGCAAGTTGGAGGCTTTGAAGCGAGAGACCACGTGTGACGGTGAAGCTTGAGCAAGACTTAGCGCCGATGGACCGAGGCCATGGTGAAGAGCAAGCAAGGTCAAGATTGATGAACCAATACAGTCAGCGCCGATGGATCATATCATTTCCTGATTGGTTGGTGCATGTGTTGCATCAACATTGAAGGAGATAGAATGGAAAGCGCAAGGCAAAGGTATAACCTAGGGCATTTACATTCACTGGTTTTAGGTGTGTAGACAAGATTATGACCAGATTTAGGATAGATGGCCGTACTATCAAGAGGGGCAAACTTGTTTGCATATCGGTCATCTAGTGCCACTTGAGTGATCTAACTTTGCATACGTGTTAGGATCGAGTGGCGTGGCAAGTTTGATTGGCTAACTTCTTTGGGAAAATGTTTGTGAAAATGCTAACACACTTGCACATGGTGGTGTACACTTGTTGGTTTTGGCACATCTGCAAAGGAGGTGGAGATCCTAGGTTAGAGAGGGATTTGGGTTCCTCTCTCCCTTTTAAGAAAATGAAGTGAATATTTTCTATTGCGCCGGTGGGAAGTTTGGAGGAGTCGCGGGAGTGTTTCTTGGACATTGATGTTGGCAGCACCGGACGCTGGACCAGAGCGTCCGGTGTGTGTCAGTCTCTGGCTCAGGCATGCAGAATGCACTAGACACTGGCATTGGATGTAGAGCGGTTACTGTTCGTGCGTCCGGTGTAGGGTGACGTCAGCCAGTGCGTGCGAGGGGTTTCTGACTACTGAGCATCGGATGCTGGGTTGAGCGTCGGGTGTGGTTGCTCGTGTGCATCCGGTGACCCTACAGGTTGCCATGCTCTCTGTGCAGGGGTCCGATGTGCACCAGATGCGTCCGGTGTGGACCAGCAGAACGTCCGGTGGTTGTTGATATTTGGTAACGCAATAAGGAATTGATCCGCAAGCGCACGGATATCGGTGAGCATTTCACCCGTGAGGTTATCCAGAGTATCGTATTTATATTTTTGCCACTAGGAGAAAGGGTGCATCTGACTAACCGAATCTATTACTACTACCCTTTAGGCTACAAAGAATGTTTCTCGATGTGGGCGATGTACAGAGAAGACTGCAACCGTAGTCTCGTTCAAACCTTGGTAAGGATGATCTATTGTTCTATTGGGGAGGCTCACGGAATCTGGACACCACAGAGGATGTTCAACCCGCACCTATAAACCCTATCCTTCCTGCTAACGAGATATGGTCTGCAAAGGTAACTCAGAAATGTCACGTTCCTTGCTACTACCACGGTCCAGCTAGTCAG
>Ga0182004_10005111_pt1 | contig 10670 bp, 9 predicted proteins | sample Sormic07211540_1_FD_120479 | JGI IMG/M metagenome (GOLD analysis project Ga0182004, IMG submission 120479) | Endophyte microbial communities from Sorghum bicolor roots, Mead, Nebraska, USA - 072115-40_1 MetaG | ecosystem: Host-associated > Plants > Roots > Unclassified | place: USA: Nebraska...
CCATTTAGCTCTAAAAACAAAAAAAAATCTCATATCAAATCTTGCGTAACATGCATAAAACACTAAATATAAATGAAAATAAAAACTAATTGTACAGTTTAATCTAGTTAGTTTATGATTGGATAATAATTGCTAAATAAAAATGAAAGTACTACGGTATCAAAAACCAAAAAAATTTCAGAACTAAACAAGGCCTCCGCGTTTGGCTCAACTCTAACATCGATTTATATTATGCGTTTGTCTTGTAAATCATACATTCGAGGTGTTCCCAGTGAATTGTAGACCTCACCAAACATTTTTTCACATATTCTTGTGACCATATTCATTGAGATTGTTTGGTTTTGTTCCTATCAGATTTATTTAATCTCACGTTCTAAGGGCGAGTGCATAGGTATTATCTCATATGTCTCGTGCTAATTCTATAGTACTTAATTTGTGGATACAACAATGAAATGTTTGTGAGTTGCATGACGACGACCACTTGTACAATGGTGTGTAAGCCTTCTCAGTCCTAAATTTTAGATCATGATGTGGTTGTTTCGTGAAACAACGACCTCTTTTTTTTCCCTCTCTCTCTTTCCTCCACATCAGCAAAAGTCATATATGTGGCACTACACGAGACGGCGTACAAGACCGTTGACTTTTACCAATGTACTTGCCCTAAAAAAATTTGATTAAAGTTGGGTGTCGGATTCTAAAAAAAAGCTAGGTGTCGACGGTTTTGATCAACACGAAGGGCAAACGATCGGGACGACAGTGAAGAGGAGCACCCAACGGCCCAAATCGCACCTTGTTGGCACCCTGTCAGTTCAAGGCTCAGGAGGCCAAATATGCGAGTTGTTGGCCCAAAATAGTTGCAAGTGTTTGCACATGTTTAGTGGGCTGAGTCTAAATAATCCTTCACCCGCCACCACCCACCGCCTGTTTGATGTTTTTATTTTAACTAGTAAATTTGCGCGTACGTTTCAAGGGGTTCTAATATGTTTTGGAATCAAAATTTAGACTATCACTAGACACAAGCACGGTCAAGTCCGAATCACATACGAGACATGAAAAATATAGTTGCGTAGAGGTATTTTAGAAATAGAAACACATATTAGAAGAAACTTTTGCATCTATGCATTGGAAGAAGCTTTTGCGTCTATGCATTGCAACAGAACCCAATACATATAAAAAATGGACTTTGTATCATCGATAGCCATAATTTGTTTAAATTGTATGAGTATAGATTAGTCCGGATCACATATGAAATACAAAAGGACGTGACCTAATATGAATTAGAATCGAACTCTATATCCATCATCATAAAGATACGAGTTGTTCTAACTTGTATGAGTATGAGTTGATGATAAGCACTTGCTCCCTTCTTAGCTTGCTCCTCTTTCTTATATTCATTCCCATTTCATCAACCAAATGCAGTTATCTTTCATCGACAACATGTGAACTACTACACGGCTTGAATATTATGATTTGAGTTGGCGACACAACGAGCAAGGCCCCATCATTGACCTCTATGAATCGCCATTTGTTTGTATTTGTAGTAACATATTAGCATGGTTGTTTAATCTATTTGATTTTCTTAGTTCCGATCAGTATGGTTGCATGAACCTCAACATATTGCTTCCAGTAATCTGTTGGGCCATTACTTTCATAGTTACCTTCATGTAAAACATGGGCATGGTTTGCTCCGTTTGATTTGTATTAATTAGAACTTGGGTACTGAAGTTCTTTAGGGCACTCCCAATAATAGAAACTATATGTAGTTTCTATATTTATTAATTTTTATATACATTATGTATAAAAACTATAGCCCCAATGGATAGTTTGTATACAATAATTTTTTATCCAATCACATTCATTCTCTCTCTATTCTCAACCAATCATATCACTTCATGTCTTGGATCTCGTATAGATATGGTTTCTATCTTAGACCGAGTTTCTATGATTTTTGCTCTCTCCCTCTCTTCAATAAATATCTTGCCACATTAGCAAAATGCTTAGGTAACACCATAATTAATATATATAGAAACTATGATGGTTTCTACATTAGGAGTGCACTTAATATGTCTCGTTGTCTTATCGCTGGGCTAAAAAGCCATGACATAAAGGTACTGTTCACTGATTTATTATAAGAGAAAATATTATCGAATGATAGATAAATTTGGCTGATAAGCTCAAACGAATAGGACGTTAATATTCTCTACGAGATTTTTTTTTATAATTACACAATACAACGCAGACACTCAGAACACACACTCACCCTCTTTTTTTTGAACTTGGGTGATTCTCATTGCACTGGTGTTGACGAATCGTCAACCACAATTACATTGACACAATCTAGGGTATTGCACGACAGGTGCTCCTCCCCTTCAGTGCTACTCACACCGACAGCAGCAAGGACATGGGCTGCTTTGTTACAAATTCTTAGAATATAAACACACTCAAAACTACTGAAACTAGTAGAAATTATGAACTTCAACTCTTCTATGATACCTCCAGTGATAAATAGATCAGTTTCTTCAGAAGAAAGAGCTTGTTTAACTTTTAGAGCATCCGTCTCCACTATAAGCCGTCCAATGCCCAGCGTGCATGCAGCTTGAACTCCCTGAAGGCAAGCAATGGCTTCCGCTTGAAAAGCACTTAGCAAGTGGTTAACTCGCCCCCATCCATAGAGCACAACATCTCCGTCCCAATCTCTAATAAAAAACCCCTATCCACCACACTTCTTTTCAGGAATGAAAGAAGCATCACAATTCAGCTTCAGGTAACCCTCCGGTGGCCTAGCCCAGCGCGCCTCTCTCTGGACTTGGGTTCTTTGATGTGTTTGCACAGTCTCATCCAGCTCCGCAGTATAAATCTTAATAGCTCTCGCCATAGCCTCAGCTGGGCACCTGCGCCCCTCCTCTCGAATAAGATTTCTTTCTGTCCAGATAAACCACAAGCCTATGAACATTAGTTGTAGCTTATCTTTTGCTGATTTGAGAATATGTTCAATACATCATAGGCTGTACCAAGGCCACTCAGGCACTTCGATTCTTGCTTTGCCATTTTTCATTTGAAAAAGAGGTGGGCGTCATCCTCATCTAATCTGTCACAGGCATTTTGTGTCAAGCTTCATTCCCCTCCGCTCCAAATTCTTTCTCAAAGGATGACTGTTGTGAGCAAAGCGCCATATGAAATGTTTCACCTTGTTTGGGCAATTGGATCTCCTCCCAGATTGGATCAGCTTCACTTTTGCTCCCTCCTGCAGACTTCCTTTATCTTTTTTGCGTAACAAGTCGTCTCGGCATATTTTGTAGGCACTCTTGACACAGAAAATACCATGCTCATTAAAGTGCCAGGCAAGAAAATTGTCTCTGCCTTCATGCACCGGTAGGGCCAAAATAATATCTGCATCCTCCTCCCAGAATACATCCTTCACCAATTCAACATCCCAGGAGCCGGACGCTGGATCTATTAAATCAGCAACATATGTAAGGATATTTCCTCTCCTAGTGGTGGTCGGTCTTCTCAGTGTGCCTCTAGGAATCCACGGATCAGACCAAATCTTGATATCTCTGCCATCACCAATTCTCCATATAATGTCCAGTTTCATCACTTCTAAACCCCTCCGTATGCTTCTCCAAGACTACGCAAATCCATGTTTTAAGTAGCGAGCTAAGGCCAGGGTGTTTAGCGTTTTATAAACCGTAATTACCATACTTTAGCGGCAAAATTGTGCATGAACACAAATAGCGGCACAATTTTTTTTCAAGCTATTTCGGGCTATAGCGACAAAAATAGCGGGCTATTTTTTTTCATGACGCAAATCCTATCTATATGAGCACCTTCGAATGACTGAGTCGGCAGATCACAAAATTCACAAAATCACCACAGATGCCTCGCTGTCGATGGAGATGTTGTCTATTATTAAAAGCATAGTGCTGTTAAATCATAAAATAAATCTAGAAAAATACGAACATCCGTGCCAAGTTGAGAGCTACTCGGATGAACATATTCTATCATAAAGAACCCAACCGACTCATATATAATTTGTTCGTAATATGCTCTACGAGACTACGAATATAGATTTACATGGTAACTTCTATCCATTTTATTACCTTAAATTTCTAATATGTTCCATTGCACAAATTCCAAGCTTCTAATATACTCTATGAACATATAGGTTGATCTGGTAACTTCAATTCATTTTTTCTCATAGTCAAACTAAGATGATCTTTTCCACAGACAAACATATTTGTTGATTTAAAAGTCATAACTAAAAATACTGTTTAAGAAAAAAAATACTTCCATCTGACAAAAAAAAAAGTACGAACGAACGACCGTATACTAAGGCCCCGTTTGATTGCCTCTGTTAAATTTTATCATCCGTCATATCTAATGTTGGCCCTGTTTGGTTGCCCCTGTTAAATTTTATCGTCCGTCACATATAATATTTGGACACAACTAGAGAGTAATTTACAAGACAAATCTTTTAAGCTTTTATAACAACACTAATTGTTAAAGAAAATAAAAATACTACAGTAACCGACATACCCAACAGGCCAACACACAGGTCGACCACCAGATTTTTAGGAAAAGGTCGACCACCAGTTTCAACGCGCGCGTACCGTCCTAGGTTTCAATACGGCCCATGGCCCAAACCAGCCCAGAGATCCCACCTCTAGCCATATAAAACCCTGAACACCTTGAAAACCCTAAATCTTCACTTGCTCCTGGTGTCCCGAGCACCTGCTGCGCCGCCGGCCACTCTCTCTCTACCACCTGAGACCTCAAGCACCAGCGCGGCGTCAGCGTCAGCGGCGTCGGCGGCGGCGACCATGGCTGTTGGAAAGAACAAGAGGATCTCGAAGGGAAAGAAGGGTGGGAAGAAGAAGACGTGAGTTTTTTCTTGCCTGTTCGTCCCGTTCTTCAGATCTTGCTCGGGCCGATTGCTTTGTTCCTTTATCCGGTGCTGATGCGTAGGTGTGGTTTTCTTTCTGTTATGCAGCGTCGACCCCTTCTCTAAGAAGGATTGGTATGACATCAAGGCCCCATCTGTGTTCAGCGTGCGCAACATTGGCAAGACTAGTGTCCAGGACACAGGGTACCAGGGTGTGTTTTTCCTTTCATTCTTGATGTTTTCTCGTGCTGCTTCTACGTTTTGTGGCGTGATGTTGCACATATATGTTCTGTCTATGTAGACCACGGTAGGATTAGCATCATAGATTACTAGATTAGTCATCTAAGGAGTAGTATCTTTGATGTGTTCGTTCCCGCGCATGTGTCAAGCTGTGGGGAATGATTTACTTATATCATCCCAAGAACTCTTAGGATCAAATAGATGATCTCGTTAGGGCGATCTCGATAGATCGTTAGTCAGTATCAAATATCGCTCTCTCGCTTGCTTATTCTAATTTGTATGGGAAGGGGTATTATTATGTGCAATGCCACTGCTCCCCTGATAATTAAATATTAAGTCCTTGACTCCCTATGCTGATTTTCTTTATAGATGGAGGTTGTTGAAACTATCAGAGAAGTGCTCATGCATTGATGTTACTTGACTTATTATGCATTTTCTCTGTTGGAATCCTTATGATGATTATGTGCTTCCTCTGTTGAAATTATTATGATGATTACGTGCTTCCTCTGTTGGAATTATTATGATTATGTGCGTTTGATTTTATACCATAGCCAATAGCATTATGAATTGCCATATTTTTTGTTCGTAACTGTACCTTGTTGTTTCACAAGGTTATAGATCTCATTTGTTCACTATATCTTTGATGAGTAATCAGTTACCTATCACTGAAGGTTACATAATGATCTCTTTAGTAATGTTGTTCCCTTTATGTTTTATCAGGTGCTACTCTATTAGCAACTTTATTCAGAACGTAGATACACTATTTGATGTCCTAATTTGCTAATTGATGCATCTTTCTGTTGTTTTAGATTGCTTCTGAGGGTCTGAAGCACAGAGTCTTTGAGGTTTGCCTAGCTGATCTTCAAGGCGACGAGGATCAGGCTTACAGGAAAATCAGGCTCCGTGCTGAAGATGTGCAAGGCAGGAATGTGCTCACAAACTTTTGGGTAAGGATCTGCCTTTTATTGCTCACAGCTGTTGCCCTTTTATTGTGTTTTCAGTCACTAACTTGTTCTCTCTATATTAGGGCATGAGTTTTACTACCGATAAACTCAGATCCCTAGTGAAGAAGTGGCAGACATTAATTGAAGCCCATGTTGATGTCAAGACAACTGACAACTACATGCTGCGCTTGTTCTGCATTGGCTTCACCAAGAGGCGCCCAAACCAGGTCAAGAGAACGTGCTATGCTCAGGCATCCTAGATCCGGCAGGTAAAGTTTCTGTCCTTATCACATACTCCATACCTATAAAGAAAGCCGTTTAGGACAGCGATACAGTCTCCAAAGCCTAACTTTGACTCCTTATGTTTATAAAAATATTTATCAAAAAGTGGTATATTTATATTTTTATGAAAGTATTTTTCAAGACACATTTTCAAACTCAACAACTTAACAGTTATTGATGATTTATATTCCCAATGCATGATCCAAACCTTGTCCAAAATGACTTTCTTTATATGTATGGAGGGAGTACGTAGCAGAATTATATAACTGTGTTAGCAACGACGACATCTCATACATCAAAGAGGCCTCTAAACTATGTTTGCTGCTATCTTTTTGCCTTGTTCTGCGTGCAGATCCGCCGCAAGATGGTGGACATTATGGTGAACCAGGCCTCTTCCTGTGATCTTAAGGAGCTGGTTTCAAAGTTTATACCAGAAGTGATTGGCAAAGAGATTGAGAAAGCTACCTCCAGCATCTTCCCGCTTCAGAATGTTTTCATCCGCAAGGTGAAGATCCTGAAGGCCCCAAAGTTTGACCTTGGGAAGCTTATGGAGGTAATTGCTGCATCCACAAAGTAATAATGTTTTTGTACAGCCTACCTGTTATTTATCATACAAACACTTGTCGCTTCTCAGGTTCATGGTGACTATAAAGAGGATGTTGGCGTGAAGCTTGAGAGGCCCGTTGAGGGAGATGAGGCTGGACAGGAGGTTGCGGCTACTGCAGAGTAGTATAGTTCATTGCTGTTTTGCTGCTGTTCATATTAGAAGTTATATCTGCAGCCACAACGACCACCTTTATATTTGCTTTTGACATGAGTTCGTAGAATTGCCTGAGAATTACCTATCAGACCGCTCGGCTGCTGGTAACTGCAGTAGTTGTGCTGTGCTACTGGCTGTGCAAGCTACTTTTGTGGAGTACTAGTGCTGTATTTGGTTGTTTGGATCCTTCAATTTATGGAGTACTAGTGCTGTGCAAGCTACTTTTGAATGGTGATCCAGTTTCTCGTTCGTATGACATGTGCCATGCCCTCATTTGTAGCTGTTAGCTCATGGGCTTTTGTGAATGTCAGTTAAATTAAACTCCTACTTATTATGGACAATCACTGATAGTGGCTTAGAGCATCTCCAAGAGATGAGCTATCTTTCTCTCAGGGGTGGATTTTAGAAATATTGGAAGAAATATAGCTCTAACAGCTTTTTTGTATCTAATGAGCCAATATAATATGTATCCCTTCTCGCTAGCTAGAGATGCACGCCTGTTCGGTGTCGGTGTCTTGGTTGGAAAATGCGGGTGCCTGTGCGTTCTTCCTCCCAATTCAGCTGCCGCTGCATGGCCCCCCTTCTCTGATATGAGCTCCGGTGAGTTGGACAGACTTCGATGCAATTTTAAAATTTCTCATCAATTGCTCCCTGCTATCAGCTCCGCTGAGCTGGACAGGCCTAGATGCAATTTCTAAATTTCTCTATTGCGAGACGTGGTTTGTGAGATGCATGAGCAGTGTTCCAAGTGCTTGGTGTTGCAACTCATAGTATTGTGTTTAAATTTAAAACAATGACATGTTAGACAGAATCACTGATTTGGGGGCAGCACAGATTACAGATTACTGTAGCCTCATTAGCACTGTCCATGATACATTTTGGGCTATGCAGAAAGTGATAAGTGAAAACAAGATACATTTGCATGCTATATGTTAGAGGTAGTACGGCACGGCAATGTCTAACTTGCAAAATGACAGCATATAAGTGTTAGAGATAAACTTACATCTTCTCCAGTTATTACTTTAGTGAAATGACTTTGTCTGTTCACTTGAGCTTTCTGCGAACCCGCTAGCCATTTAACAATGTTTTTTTTTTTTCACAAAAAAGACGAACAAGGTGTAATCGTTGAAAAGCATAGGACTATCTATTAGCAAGTTTTAACAGCTTAGGAATAGAGTACATTATCCTAATCTGGTAATCCTAAGATAAATGTTAACACATATATACTTTCAGCCGTTGCCTATATAAAAATTGCTACCATATGAAAATTGCAAGTGACACAAATTCAGCATTCTTTGGCCCTGAACTGAAAGGAATTTCTGTGTTCGTTGTTGCTGGTTAATGTCTGGAGTTTGCTTACCAGAGACAATCCTAGGTTGCTGTTGCTGGTTTATAGGAAAAATTACATACTCTCCCTCCGTCCCTCAAAGAGTAGTTGTTCTCGTTTCTTGAGACTTGAGAAGTTAATTTTCTTTAAACTTTCACCAAATATATATAAGAAATTTTAATATTTATGGTACATAATTAATATCATTATATGAATTACTGAATATATTTTTATAATAAATTTATGTAGAGATATAAATGTTTTCAATATTTTTTTTCTATAAATATAGTCAGTCTTTAACAGCACACATCCCAATATTCCATAACACTATTCTTTTTAGGATGGAGTGAGTAACATTTATAATTTTATATGCATATTGTGTAAAGAAACAAACAAAGAGATAAAACTATAATTAACTAGGTGAATTCCCCACATGTTGTTGCGGAAATTTCTTAAAAGTAAATCATTATATACATAATATTACTATATGGTATTCAGTCTATCATGTATGTATATATATATGTATATATATATTTGACTTACATGTATTTTATTGTAATTAATATGGGATGACATGGACTTAGTGGGGAATAATGTGGACACCTTGCATGAAGAGAGAGAATATTTAGTGGGTCACTTAGTGGGAAATGTGATGTGGACACCTTGTATGAAGAGAGAATTTATCTAGTGGGGTTTAGTTTTATAAGAGTTATAGATTTCACATAATATAGATGACATTGTCATTTTTTGTAATTAATATGGGATGACATGGACTTAGTGGGTAATGATGTGGACACCTTGCATGAAGAGATAGAATATTTAGTGGGTCACTTAATGGGGAATGATGTGGACACCTTATATGAAGAGAAAATTCATCTAGTGGAGTTATAGATATACTAGGAGAATGTCCCGCGCGTTGCTGCAGGAATTACCGGTAAAATTATACTATCATAATATATGTTAGTGGATCTAGCATTGACAACTAAATATATGTTAGAAAATAATACGGTTTGCTAATGTGAATAACATAGATGCATGATAAATGATGTGTGTTAGTTTGATTTATTAGTGGATAATGATGTAAACACTTTGCATGGCGGGGTAATGTATTAGTGAGATGATTTAGTGGATGTTGATGTGGACGCTTTGCATGGCAAGAGAATTAGTTAGTGGGTTGCTCTAGTGATGATGATGTGGATGCTTTGCATGTTAAGAGAATTAGTTAGTGGGTTGATTTAGTGGATGATGATGTGGATGCTTTGCATGTCAAGAGAATTAGCTAGTGGGGCTATATAAGAGATATAGATTTTTATTAGTTATAGGTATTAGATATAAATCTGTTGTGTCTCATTTACGTTGAATAGGACTTAACTTCACACCTGTCGCAACTAATCGTTCAAAGTCAAGGTGCTGCGCTGCGAATGAAATCGTTTTCATTCTCAGTTTTTTTTTTCACGGACGAAATATATATTGAGGACTACCTCAGCTGTTACCTCAACTCATCTTTCTGTCCAAAAGCAGTAGTCTTTTTCATTCTGACCATTCAAAAGCTCCTTTTACTACTTGGACGGATCTCCAGTGCTCCAGTTTGAAATGGACACTTCTTTTTGCAGATTCCCAGCCCGGAGACACATGAAAACTATGAATCCAAATCCAAGTATACAGTACGACTGTGTTTGTTGAGGAGTGGTGAATCAAAAGTACTTTTCAGGCATCAGGGTCATGGAGAACAGACAAATTTTCGGTAGGTACAGTCTTCGGACCGCTGCAAGGTCAGTACAGTTTTTGAAAGATAAAGTCAGTACACAGTACTACTGCTTCATTTGCAAGTGATCTAGTTCATCATAGCTTAAGTCTCCATCTGAGTGTATTGCAGTACTTAAACTCATAATGATCCTTTGAGTTGAAGCACAGTTATCCAAACTGAAGATTGCTAGTTTGACATCTGCAGTTTGTTTGTTTGTTTGTCTCAATAACCACTAAAATATAGCCATGTTCAGAGTTCAGACCTTGCGTTTTGTTGAAGAGACTTTGTTGTTCTACTCATATGAAGGTATATCTACTCTTATTTTCCCCCATATTTTTTTGAAGGTCTATTTCCCCCCATATTAATTTTTGAACGCAATGGCAGGAGCTCTGCCTTTCAATTAAGGTAAGGAAAGAGAGTTTATGTACAAGCAAAGGCACTCCAAAAGGAGGGTTTAAGGCCCCCAGAAACAGGGACACTCCCCAGGG
>Ga0182004_10005112_pt1 | contig 10669 bp, 5 predicted proteins | sample Sormic07211540_1_FD_120479 | JGI IMG/M metagenome (GOLD analysis project Ga0182004, IMG submission 120479) | Endophyte microbial communities from Sorghum bicolor roots, Mead, Nebraska, USA - 072115-40_1 MetaG | ecosystem: Host-associated > Plants > Roots > Unclassified | place: USA: Nebraska...
AATGGAGGACGGTGGTGATGGGAGACGGGAGAGAAGTATACCGTCATTGGAGGACATGTGGGATGTCGCTCCGCTGTCCATCACCCAAGGAGCAGACCCCTGAACCGCCATCTGGTTGAGGGCAGCGATCAGGCTGGTCGGATCCCAAGTACCAGGAGGTCCGTACGCTGGGGGACCGGAGTACTGCGGGGGCGCGAAGGCCGTGTGCGCCTGTGGAGGAGGCGTGGGCGCCCCCCACTGCTGCTGCGGCCCCCAACTCTGCTGCTGCTGTGGAGGCCAGGGCGCCCAGGGGTTGTAGCAGACCCAAGGGCCAGCAGGTTGGGGGGCCTGGCGACCGCCTGAACCACCGTGTGGCGCGCCCTGCTGCTGCTGGTTGCGCCCACCGCTGCCGCTGTTGCTACCTTGCGCCTGGTTGCGCCCTCCCTTTCCCTTGCCCCCCTTGCCCTTGCCACCGCCCCCACGGTTAGAGTTCGCGGAGGGAGTGAACCGGCAGGAAGGCGACGTGCAGGAGGAGGCGGTGGAGGCTGCAAGAGCTGAGGCGGATGCCTCCTTCCCCTCGGTGCCAAGACGGAGCTCCTTGACACGGAGCATGTTCGTGGCAGACTTGAAGTCGGGGAGCGGCGTGGTGTTGGTGATGATGTCGGCAGTGGTGGCGAAGCGGGGGTTGACGCCGCGCAGGAGATTGAGCACAAGCTGGGCGTTGGAGATGGTGTGCCCAACCTCCCGGAGGGCATCGGCAGTGTGCTTCATCTGCTGAGCGTAGGCGTCGATGGAGAGATCGCCCTGGGACATGGTGTGGAACTCCTGTCCGAGGACGACGGCGCGGGGCTCCTTGTTCGCCTGGAACAGCGTCTCGATGGAGACGTACAGAGCGCGCGCGTCGTGATCAGGCTCCATGGCGAGGTTGAGGACGGTGTCATCGACCGATCCGTACATCCAGCCACGGATGCAGGCGTCGGGCTGAGACCAAGTGGGATCATCCGGACGTGCAGCCACAGTGCCATCAACATGGCCGAGCAGTCCATACTTGGTGCAGAGGGCGGTGAAGAAGGCCTTCCACTTGGAGTAGTTCGGGCGCTCAAGGCTGAGCGCAATGGGTACGTGCTGCTTGACGTTGACGGCAGCGTACGCAGCGAAGAACGGAGGCGCGACGGCATCAGCCAGAGCGCCGCTGGTTCCAGAACCGAGGACGCCGGATGTAGCGGAGGAGCTGGTCGAAGACGTCGACATCAGAGCGCCTGGTCCTGATCGAGGGGAGCAGGGGCGCGGCGGCCTGGGCGACCCTTCGAACAGATGGACGAGGCAGCAGCGATCGGCGACAGAGTGCGGCGCTAGGAACGCGGCAGCCTGACGCACGAGGCAGGGCGCGGCGCAAGTGAATCACGCGCGACGGCCAGGGGGACGCGACCTGCGCGAGCGAGATGCGCGACGCGCGAGGCGAAAAAGTGCGGCGCCTGGGAAGACGCGACACGAGCCGAGCGGCTGCCTGCAGCGCGCGGCCTAGAGGGCGGCGCGACTGGGTTGGCGGCGGCGCGACTGAAGGTCACGCGGCGGCCAGGTGGTGCGGTGGCGCACGTCCTCACAGAGGACGCACGGGCAGAGGAGATACGAGCGGAAGAAAAAGAAGGTAAGGATCGATACCATGTAGAGAAACACCGCACACCCTAATCAGGGGGGGTGACCTTCATTATATAGCTTAATAGGCTAGGGTTACAATGTACATGGGCCATAGGCCATACACGCCCAATGGGCTGTTATATTACATTCTAACATTTATCTACTATTCTCGGTGGTTTGCTTTCGCCATACACACTCGTTTTTACATTCTTGATATAGTGCTTGTGTAGTTGCTCATGTAACTAGTTTTGCTTGTGTAGCTTACCTTCTTGCTTGTGTAGCTAGAAGTAGCTCCCGTTGCGTGACTAATTAGATTTATGTAACCTTGTTAGTCACATTGCTTAGTTTGTGTAGTAAGTATTTGTGCTCTCTAATTTGACATTGGTTGCATTGTTATTGAGCATTGCTAGTGAGCTTAGGAGCTTTGTGCTTTTGCTTACTAGTTGTGTAGGAGTTCCCCCGTGTGCAAAGTACTAGTTGTATATACCCTGTATAGGTTTATGTGGCCTTGCTCCTATAATTGTTTGGGTGAGCTCTAGCTAGTCCGATACCTTTTGCTTGTTTAGGATCTTCGTAAGGTGCTTGTGAATTTAGATAGAGGGTTTAAGTCTTGGCTAGACCGATAGTTTTAATTTCGTATTTGTTTCGGTTAGCCGACACGATAAGTTTTTAGAAAGGACTATTCACCCCCTTTAGTCCGCCATCTCAACCCTTCACCAGGGGAGACAAGGTAGGTGACAAACCATCTATAGCACGCACAAGGAGCCAGTTTGAGATCATATAGCGAGCGATTGAGGTAGTCAGGATGCGCTACATCCTCGAACCTAGAAGGCTGAACACAGTAGACCGTCTTAGGCAGGTGGCTGTGTAGGAAGACATTCTTGACGTCTTGCTAGTGGATGGGCCAATTGTGAGTGCTAGAGAGCACCATCCGCGCGGTGGTCGGCTTCACGACGATGCTAAAGGTCTTGGTGAAGCCCACACACACGCGTTGAGTGAACTCACTAAGTACCCAACGAGCTTTTTAGTGCTCTAGGGAGCCGTCAACACGGAACTTGTTGAAGATCCACTTGTTGGAGACCATGTTGGCATGTGAAGGATGCAGCATGAGATCCCATGTGTCGTTTTGCATTAGGGTAGCCATCATGGTGGTGCGCTAATTGGGATTGGCAAGCGCAACACGATAGATCTTCGGCATCCGGGAGGGGGCATTGTATGGTACAAAGTCGGCACCAGGAAACCATGCTTCACCCTAGTGGCCATGGGGTGTCGGTTCTTTGCCGGCAGAATGGCCATCGTGCCCTTGGGCAGTGTCGCTGGTGAGGTAGATGTAGGGGAGGCCGGCGAGGGTGTAGCATTGCAAGCACAACTAGGCGCCGAGAGTACACCTTTTGGAAGGTATAGATCGGTGAGTTGGTGCTAGGGCAGCTGTCGTGGTCGTGGGTGTCGGTGAAGGAGTAGCCGCATTCGGCTAGAGTGGCGAGGCCTGAGGAGGGGCCACACATGGCAATGTGATTGGGTCTCTAGAGACAACTACCGCATGGCAGCGCCGACGTCAAAGGGACAAATATGTCTCCTATAGGTGTAGGCATGGGAGCTGCCGATGGAGGTGACGGTGGGGATGAACTTGCATGCAACAAAAAGTGCAATAGGCCTATGGGCACCGACATAGGTTAGAGAAATCCTCTAGAAACTTGAATTTCGTGGGGGAAGATTTGTTGGGCTGCTTGGCAGAAGGAAAAGAGGTCTCGTCAAAGATCACATGGCAGGATATGATACTATTGGAGACTGTGTCAAGACAGTGGTATCCCTTGTGATGATCGGAGTAGCCAAGGAAGACACACAAGGAGGAGCGAGGAGTAGCTGTGGTAGATAGGTTGGGATAACATTTGCAACCGAAAACACGTAGATGATCATACACGGGTGTGGTACTATAGAGCGCCTTATTGGGGGTGGAGGATCGTAGCGTTTTGGTGGGCAATATGTTGAGAAGATAAGTAGCAGTGCCGCAGTGGTGAGCGCATCTACCCTGTAAGTTGGGGGCATGCTGGCTTGGAAAAGGAGGGAGCAGATGACATTGTTGAGAGAGCGAATGGCACACTTAGCCTTTCCATTCTGAGTCAAGGTGTAGGGACATGGCATGCGAAGGTGGTTGCCATGGTTGAGGAAGCAGGTGCGGGCGCTGGAGTTCGCAAACTCATGACCATTGTCGCATTAAAATTGATCGTGGCGCAGAACTGTGTGGAAAAGGCAAAGAAATTAGACAAAAGCATCAAAAGTGTTAGATTTTAGGCACAAAGGAAATGTCTAGAGGTAGTGATGCATATCATCGAAAATCACCGAGTAGTGTTTATAATCAGATATTAGGAACGGGGGAAGTCCAGAGGGCATAATGCACTAAATCAAATACATGGGAAGCACGGGTTTTCACGCTGACAAGCATGACACAATGAATCTCTAAAGGTCTTATTTCAAGCCACTAATTTAGATTGGGTCTCGAGACCAAGGTGTCTGAGACAACGATTCTACAATGTCAAGGAAACGGTGAAATAGGCAGCAACCACAATAGGATGATCAGATTTTCTATTCAAATTTGTCAAATTCTGAGCACCAAAATATTAACAGCATTTATGTTTTCATAGAAATATTGGAAAATGTGCTTTACTTTGAGATGCTTTAGATTTAGCGTTGTAGATATAAGATTAGCCATTTCTTTCATATCTTAAACGATTCTTTCATACCTTTATAATTAATTATGTTTCTGTGTTAAGCATGCTTTTTTTTTTGACATGCTTTGTTTTTTTTTTCAGTCCTGTCTAGACAAACTGATGAATTTACTGTTTTCTTTTCTATATGTAAATCCAACTTGGATTGGATTTGCTAGCCATGTTATTTGATCTTCGTATTAATTGTTTTAGAAAATCAAAATTGCAGAGTGCTAGCGGATGGTCATATACCTTGGGCCTGTGAGGCATTCTCTCAGTTGCATGGACGACAACTTGTACAGAACCCTGCTCAACTGTGGTAAGTGGATGATTTGGAAGTGGATTAGTCAATCTTTTTACTACCGAGTATTGTTATTTATTTGATTACAATTTGTTTTCTTAATGAATAGGGGCTGGCGTTTCTTCATGATTAAACTTTGGAACCACAACATTTTAGATGCCCGTACCATGAACACGTGCAACACAGTCCTTCAAAGTTTCCAAGAAGAAAGCACAGGTCTAAAGTAATTTCGATGCGTCAGACGAAAGATTTAAGGGAACAAGATTTTATAGTTTCCAAGAAGAAAGTAACTTTTTAATGATCGTTTCATTCAAAACTGCTGTCGATTGTATTAATTCTTGTTGAAAAGAGACGTAGCCGGTTTAATTTCCAAACTATAATATTCTGGATAATACTTGAATTTGACGAATATTTAATGTTATTTCATTTAGAGTTATTGTATCGAGATCCCCAAAGTATTATGTTATTTTCATCTAGGTTCTCAAACTATAAAATTGCGAATTTAGATTCCTAAACTATTCAATTATTCTAATTCTGACCATCAAACTCTATCCATCCTAAAATATAAGTTATTCAAAAGTCTAGGAAAAAGCTAACTTGCTAAGTTAGTTGTTAACTTGTTTATATTCTTAGCAATGCATAGTTTAAAAGGTATATATTGGTGCCAAACACAGAACATAAGAGCATCTTCATCAATACTACCTAAAACAAATTACCTATTTTATTTTCTCACAAATGCATGTTGCCCCTCTATAATCTTCATTTCTCCTCTACAATTTAACCAGAAGTATTTTAGCCACAAATAAGACATACTTCAAATTCCTAAAAAAAAACATACTTCAAACATAATTAATTGGAACATGATAAACAAAGGTCAAAATAAAGCATATAGTTCAAACATAATAAATAGAATATAGGATCCTACAAAGTTCAAAAATACTTAAATAAAGTACGATAACAACAATTGGAACATAACAAAACAAAGCTTAAATAGATGGATTGCCACCAAGTCCATCTCCTACATTATGACTACCAATGGAACCACCAACGCTTTGGGAGAGCCATCTTATGTGCCGTGATTTGAGCCTATATGAAGTGCTGACATCACAAAACATTATCTTTTGCTCTTGTTCCCACATCAACCATTTATCCTCAATAGATATCCTATGCTCCTGAATTGTCTTGGCCTCTTGTCACCTCAAATCCTTCATCTTCTTTTCCTCCTCAAACAATTCCTGAACCACATTCTTGTATGAACCATCATCTCCTCCCTTGGTCTTGAGTTGTTCCTTTGCACGCTTCATTCTCATAGGCCTTTGTCCTTGTGACAGTTGAGATGAATCAGGAGTTTGTGGGCTCTCCATACCTTCGGTTTCATCAACAAGGATTGGTTGGAAGATGTGGCATTGCTAGTCTTTTGTTTCTTGGCACTGCTAGCCATCTTCTTCTCCTTTGGATTCATTGACTGGAATTTGGCTAAGTTTCTCACTTTGAAACAACAATGAAGGAAAGGAAATCCTTTCTTCTTTCGTTGCTTCCAACAGCTATTTTCATTATAAAAATCAATGGGTTATGTGAACTTTTTAAGTAGGAACACAAACAAGAAATAAAACATGAAGAAAAAAGATCTGGTTAGGTGCAAAGGATTTATGCAGAAAGAAAACATGTGATGCATGCAGCACTGAGGCTTTGACAAAAGGTGTAGAAATGCTAAGAACATGTACACCACTTGAACTGCAGCAATTTCAGGGTAACAACGGACATTTAACAACAATACTGGAGGTCGAATGGTAATTCATATTCTACAGAAGAGTATGTAATAATCAACTAAAGGATGAAGTCACATGAGCAGCAATTTACAAGTGAAGAACAGAACATGAAGAATGAAACATCTTACATGCTCTTGGTATGGTACTCCACTTGGGTGTTGACGCTCCACATCCTAAAAAATTGCTTGAAATTTCATACACTCCCTCTGAATTGTGCCCCATCTATGCTCAAGTGAACATGCATTCCTATTAGACTCAAAGGTCTTGTTGGCATGGAAATGTTGGGTGATTCTTGACCAATATGCCTTGCCCGGCTACTCATTACCAACAATTGGAGCTAACATTCTCCTAAGAAAGGCAAAGCTAGATATCTTCATCTTGCGCATAGTTGGTCTTCTCTTTTAGGTCTTCGATTGAGTGCATTGAATAGGTGTAGACTCAACATTAGCGGCATCTAGCATCCAATCTGTGTACTAGCCTTCGTATTCCATTGGAATCTAATTCAAAAAGCCACAACAAACTAAATCACACACCAGTTTGCAACTTGGTAGTTATCAACATTTTCCTTTTTAGCATTGCATAATTTTTCTTCAGCATATTTACTTTCCCTTAAATGTATAATTAATTGCACACCTACTTTACCATTTCTGCAATAGAAAAAGAAAATAAAAATATGTCATGCAATCTAGAAAATTCTAAGCCCCATGTATTTGATGTGTGATGCAAGAACCCAGACACTTATCTACTGTGGTGGCATAAAATTAAATTTCAGCATATTTATTTTCCTATCTACATATCATAAATATAAAAAGTATAAAAATATATGATCCTGCTAAAAGATAAATATATTAAGAAGGTTCTAGACAACCAAGGCTTAGAGGTTTTAACACTAAAACTTAATCATTTCTACAAGCTTTGTTGTTTATTTGAGCTTCCCAGAATTTAAAGGATCAAGAAGAGCAAACAGGCAGAAGGACATCCTGTCCCTGTCGGAGTGCTGTCTTCAACAGTCGGAGTGTTGTCTCAACAGTCATCATCCCTAACACTCTAGGAGGACCAGTACACCTTCACTGCCAATCAGCAACACCAATAGACTATGTCAACATCCAGCTTGGGGGAGAGCACCCCCGTATATCCAGCTAAGTATCACTAGCTTATTTATTTTATTAAGTGTGCTATGTTAACCCAAACCAAATAAAGAGATGCATAACCATAGAAAACTCAAATAAAGATTTCCTTATTTATTTATATCTATATCTATCTTTTTGTTTGACATTAAATTTGCTAAATAAAATTTAGGAGAGTATTTGAAGAATTTGCTTGTTAAAATGAACCCCACTGAGTAACCTCTTATATGGAAATGATGAATAGTTGCTCTGCCATAATTTCTTTTAAGTACCCAGTTTTCAACCTTGAACTCTTTGGAGTTTTGGACATAACTTTTTTGATTTGATATTTGCTCTGAACCTTAAACTTGTGGGTAGCGAATGCTTGATCTAAGTCTAGGTAGTTGACGGATATGATATGGGAAGGTTTTGAGCTGCTGCCCATCTTGTTCCTAGAGATGCTAGAGTTCTGGAGAATTTATCTTGAAAATCTTAAATTGCTGCATGATGAGTTCCTATATGACGAGAGTTCAAAATTCCTACCACAGTCAAATATACATGCTTACTAGATTAGGAAAGTCATCCACTTTCATGTACTACTTGTGGGCATTGTGTATAGTTAAGTTGTGTTGACCCTTAGGAATTAGTCATGCAGTTAAAATCAATATTATATGCTCTCCATCCATTGATCTATGCTGCTTCTGTCCTCAGAAGTACACCCTCATAAGTCACTACACTGCATTTACTCTGTGCTACTTATGTTCCTGGAAGTACCACCCACATATATACACATTTCATGCATCTTGTGCTGTTTCTACCCAGGAAACACGCACCTATGCTGCTCCCACCCTAGGAGTACACATTCCTCTATTCACATGCATACACTCAGAAAATGTTCTGCTCCTACACTGGGAGTGAACACCAAAAATATATGTCACCAACCTATCCTTTTTCCATCATCCAATAAAGCTCCAGTTACTTCACTTAATACTCTCTACTGATACAGTTCCATCAAGAGGCTTGGCTGTTCTCTAAAAAAGAAAAGAAAAGAAGAAGAGAAAGAGGACAAATGTCCCAAGAAAAAAAAATGAGCAGCCCAAGTACTCTCCAAAGTTTATAGAGTTCCAAATAAGGGAGGTATATATTCGTAAGGAGCAAATGTAGAATTAGATTTTCACCATTAGTCATCACCCCTCATTTTCACCATCATTCTTATCACTCATTTTATTCACTGCACTTACATGCACATATGACTTGATTGTATGACTAGTTTCTTTGGATTCACGGTTTAACTATACAATATATGTTTGCAAGTATGTTTGAGCTGTCTCCCCACTTATAAGCTCCACATAAGCCTATTAGAAGTAGGGTGAGAGAGAGAAGGCAATTTCACTATGCCTTACTCTTACAAATACCACATATTCTAACAGAAGAGAGAAGACATACATCATTCATGCCTTGGTAAGGATCCAAAAATACCACAAATGAGAGACTTAAAAGGGTCATACAAGGAAACTCTGATTTTTATTTGAAAATATTGCAAAAACTCCAAACTAATAGTTGATCAAAGAGTGAGAAATATAGTGCTCGACTTAACCGTTTGGTCTTTTAACCGTTTCGTCTTTCAACTACTGAAGCCCCATGGTGAAAGATAATATGGGTAAGTCTTGAGTCAGAATAGTTTACTCTAATCCAGAGGACAGTCCTTGTTTGAATGCATGTGTACTTGTGAGGCATGAAAGCATAGTAGCAACTCCTGATTCATCACTAAGTCTATCTTTGCTTAGGGACGAGCAAAAGGTAAGCTTGGGGGAGTTTGTTGACGGTAGTTAACTCCTATTTTTAACTATCAACATAACTTCTATAACTGCAAAAAGATGCTCACCAACATAGGTCTAGGGGTTTGAACTTACAAATTCCACGAGTTTTGGTGCATCTATGTTTGGTAGGGGTTACATAGGAAAAGAGCTAAAGGCAAACTAATCATTGAATAAAAGTATCTCAAATGATGAATTGGACTGCACCATTGTGACGGGCTCGTCAAGACAATCAAAATCCATATATCATTTGCCCTATTTGGAGTCTCGAATGAAGGAATATGAATTTCACTTGAAAATAAACTTTTTTGGAGTCTAGAAGGTTCAAGAAGGCACGAGAACGAACGGGACGCCAAACGGCCACAGGGGGTGGGCGCCCGCCCCACCACCTTGGGCGGCCGCCTGAGCCTGGTAGCCAATCAAGCTCCGGCTCACGGATCCTGCTTCCACCACCGTTGAGGAGTAATCTTGACGGCATGTTTAGGTCAGTTTGATCTGAGGGCTGTGGTGCTTCCTAGGGGGCTGTAAATACAAGGGTGACCCCCCTTGGGGAGAATCCTCATTATGAGTTGTAGAGGCGTCCCTCGAATGAATGACCTCTCTTCTCTAGAGAATTAGGGCTAGACATTCTAATGTAGTAAATTAGTTCTAGTCGGGGGTTAGGGAGAGCAGAGCTATTTTCCGGATCTCGAGGAGTCTTCTTCAGAGTTTTGGTATGTCTTTATATTTATTCTTTGTAAGACTTATGCTTTAATATATTATATTCTCTATTTACTTTATGCATTTTATATGTATGATTAGTATAGTTGTTATATCTTGGCATAGGATCTCCGCTCATATTGAGTGCTCTAGTTATCTATAGTAATTAGAGTAGTAAACACTAGCGTAGACATGGTGTTTAGGCTATAGTTTACCTGAGTTTGCGTCCAATCCCACGGATAGTTGTGGTAGCCCTAGAGGTGATAGCTCTATGAGGCCTTTGTATTCCACCATGTTCGGGTTGGTGTTTCGTAGAGCTTTTGATAGCCTTTCCCCAACTACTTTCTTCCCAATCTTCTTTGAGAGTCGGAAAGGACTTGCTGCTCCAAAGTGCCATTATGTGACTGCTATATCTTTTCATCATCTGTTTACATAGAACCTAAGTAATAGAGAAGTACAAAGGAACCTTGATCTTTCCTGTTGTCCTCCCGCTATGACTATCTATACATTTATCATTGAATTCTCTTATATGTGTTGACGGTCCTTAAGTATCAAATTTAATTATCAAATAAACAAAGAAAAGGATCCAAATGAAATAAAGATCTAGACTTAGGGTTTTATCTGACAGAATTCCACGAGTTTTGGTGTTTGTCTA
>Ga0182004_10005113_pt1 | contig 10669 bp, 7 predicted proteins | sample Sormic07211540_1_FD_120479 | JGI IMG/M metagenome (GOLD analysis project Ga0182004, IMG submission 120479) | Endophyte microbial communities from Sorghum bicolor roots, Mead, Nebraska, USA - 072115-40_1 MetaG | ecosystem: Host-associated > Plants > Roots > Unclassified | place: USA: Nebraska...
AAATGTTTTCGTTCAATTCCATCAATGGACTAACACCTGTAGATTATGCTCGATAAACATGTTAGTCCCTAATTTGGTTGTCATTAATTATCAAAACCCACACCGGGGGCGAATGCACTTACACTCACCTACACCCGGAAAGAATAGAATTGTTAAATCCTATAAGAAATCTAGAAGAATGCAAGCACTCACGTCAAGTCTAAGATTTTCAACGCGAGTCTAACATAGAGGTACGTTAAATCCTCGTTATGGGTATGACAGTCCGATTAACCCCTCAACTGATTCTCTAAATCAGCCGGAGCTCACAGACTACACCCGTCGTGTATGCTCGCGCGTGCACTCGACGCTATTTGTAGATGGCTTGGTGGGCCTCTAAGGGAATGCATGGGTTCGTGGAGAAAGGACTGATTGATCAGATTGATTGGAACCCTAGGCTAGCATAGTGCTTTCCCCCTATAACTCTCTCTCTCTCTCTCTCCATCCATTGTAAGAACTCTCATTTTGAGCATTCCTAACATAAAGAACACTATTGTTGTACGTAGGGTTTAGAGGTCCGAACTAGGATAAATGCCTCGCGTTTTGAGTGCTCGAGGCCACCAGAGGCACATGCATAGTGGCGAAATTAGACCAAATTTGAGGGTGATGCACTTACCTTATGAATGCATAAACATGTCTATTGGGGATGCATATATGATAAAATTTTAATCAATCCTACTATTTTTATACTTTTTGGGTGGTGCATTAGCACCCATTACAAACTACCTACCTTCGCCCCTGCACATGCATCGACCCACATCAAACAATCCGATGACTATCGTGGTTACGAACCCCCGATTCTGAATAAAGAGTGTAAGAAACCAATAAACAGGTTGACTGATGCTTAGTTTGCGTACATATATACTCTTACCCTAAAATGACATAGCATTTAGATAGAAACATGAGTAATTATATAAGAGTGTACATCACGAAGACAAGACACTTCCAATTACGACGTTTCCCCTAACGTACTTATTATTGTAAAACGGCCGAAGTAGAAATTTATGCTTAGTTTCCATCGACAGTTAGTTAATAAGCAACAACTAACATGGTTTGTTCTCATCGTAAAAATAAGGGTCTGTTTGGATCTATTAGCACTAATAATTAGTAGCTAAATTAATACTAATTGATCTAAGTAGACCTGGTAATAAACCTACTAATTATTAGCTGGAGGGCTACTAACTATTAGTTCTATTAGCAAGAGTTGCTAATGAGTGATAATAGTTCATAGACACCTTTAACTCACTATCCAACCACCTATTAGTAGGTGGATCCAAATAGACCCCTGCTAAAAATTAGTAGCTAAAGATTAGGAACGGTTAGTTATTAGTTAGCTAATTTTTAGTGCTAATGAATCCAAAAGGGCCCTAAAACTAGAGATTGAGTATCTAGCTTGTGCCTTGTAACAATGCAACTCTACATGCCAGATGTAATTATTTATACCATTTAAGTCACTATATTAATCATTAATGTTTAAATTTCTGAAAAAGTATTTTAAGCATCTGGTTTGTCGAGTAGATAAGGCAAAGCATAATTTGGAATGAAGGGCGTACCTGTTAGCGTCAGATGTATATAGGATTGCCCTTATATTACTAGGTAGAAAAACTACTCGTTAGTTTGGTTCCACCATCCGGTCTATTTACATGAGCAGAGTATTTATATATTTTCAATAAAATTTCTATTCGGTTTTAAACATGAGGGTGTTATGAATGATTAGGCTAAGCCAACTAACCTCGCTGCAGGAAACAAAGTATCATCACCAAGCAGTATGTGTAAAGACAAGGGGAACACAGATAAAACCCTGCTTGGCATGACACAGGGAGATTTTAAGCCGGTAAGTTATCTATATTATTTTTTTCCTCTTATATACATTATGTTTAGATACATAGTAAAATAAATATAGTTACAAAAGTCAAAACATTTTATAATTCGAAATGGAGAGAGTAGTTTTCATATCATGTCATGTCATATGGAAATCACTTTGGAAATTAGTGTTCTCAGTGCACTAAGGGTCTTTTTTGATCATCTGAAACTGAAGTTTATAGATGGACTAAAGTTTAATCCAAGATACGTATTTGCTTAAGTTTATCTACCAAATCTGCAAGTCATTCAATAATGTTTTTCTCTCACAATAAATCAGCAAATAGTATTTTCAGCCATAACTTTTCTGCCAAGCGAACAAACAGCTCGCATTTGTCAATTAATGAATTAATTGCTGGTTGGGTTGAAAACTAAAAACTAATCCGCTTTTAGGTGAGATTTAACTACTCGAGCAAAAGATTAAGTTCAAGTTGTTTCGCATACAAGGCAAAGTTCAAAGTAGAGTTCTGCCATTAGTCTTGAGTATATGTGTTCGTATCAGTAATCAGTGCAAGTCTGTTTAGGTCTCTTTGGCAATGTTTTTTTTTTGGCAACACTCAATCTTATTTGAAGCAATAGCGTGTAGACTCTTTTTAGGCCATATAATGATGACGTGCCCCTGTTTTGTGTTTTTTAGCACTCACAATGCAAGACTCTATTACAGAGTCCAAGACAATTAATTACATATTATTTATGGTATTTTGCTGATGTGACAGCATATTTATTGAAGAAAGAGGTAAAAAAAATAAGACTCCAAGTCTTATTTAGGCCAGTCTCAATGCAAGTTTCATGAGAGTGTCATGCGCATTAAATAGGGTGCCACATAAACAAAATTGCTGACTTGACAGGGTTATTAAATGAAGGAGTTTCATCAGATGAGAGAAGAGTTTCATCCCCATGAAACTCATATGGCTCGGTTACCTAGTTTATATCTTAGTAATTGTGTCATGAAACTATGCATTGAGACTGGTCTTAGACTCTAAGTCCACATTGTTCGAGGTAATAAATAACTTTAGACTCCATGATAGAGTTTGCATTATGAGTGCCCTTATTGGCACTAAGTTAAAAGTTTGCATGTTAATGACCTTCGAAAGCATCAAAAGGCGAGAGGTTATTTTTGAAGGGAAACTATACGTTTTTGGGACCTTGGCACTCCGTGGTTAAAAGTTAAAACCTCTAAGGGGCCCCAATGGTTTTGGACTTGAGTAGGTTTTAAAAAGGCATCCAACTTTGACAAAAACGATGTTCAACAGAATATATGACCATGCTCCTTTTAGACTCTTTAAATTCCATGGGTGGCGTAGCTACCGAGATCAATGCTGCGATATCTAGGTCTTGTTTAGTTCACCCCAAAACAAAAAACTTTTCAAAATTCTCCGTCACATCAAATCTTGCGGCATATACATGGAGCACTAAATATAAACAAAAATAAAAACTAATTGCATAGTTTACCTGTAAATCGCGAGATGAATCTTTTGAGTTTAGTTACTCCATGATTGGACAATGTTTGTCAAATAAAAACAAAAGTGCTATGGTCTCAAAAACCAAAAAGTTTTGGGAACTAAACAAGGCGCTAGCTTGTTCTCCCTGATTTAGAACGATTGCTCGATCTTAAGTGTACTTTAATTATTCCTTCTGCACTGGGGTATACCCTATGAAGGGCTGCTGCTGCTGGAACATGCTCCTTTGAAGCAACAGCTTGGTCAGATCACGCATAGATTCTGACAATGACCTGAAAAGGATTTCCCATCAGCTATGAAATGCTGCGGTTGTGTAGGCTACCCCTTGTGCGACGTCTTAACCTTGAAGAAAGGAGATAGATTGTTTGCAAGGCATGCAATTTCAAGCTGCTTGGTGCATTTCATCATCTTAAAAGACCCCAAAAATCTAACGATCGAATAGTGAACCCAGTTCATCTATGCAGATGAGCGCCAAGATCAATGGGGCAGCAGCAGCTGCTGCATTCCTGCTCTTCTACACTCACCTCTACTTCCCAACCACTGTTCATCTCTACTCCTCAGCCACTCCATTGCTTGGAGCCCTCGTTAATCTTACAACGCCTTCCCTTCCATTATACCCGTTTTCGGTTGATTCCACCTCTACCCATCATCAGTATGACTGTAAATACAACCCGCTATGCGACGACTTCCCACCGGATTTTCCCCCGCCCGACATACCAGCAGTGTCCATCTTCTGTGTCGATCCCAATGGCTGTTGTGAATTCACAACCGTGCAGGCGGCGGTCGATGCAGTTCCAAACCACAGCAGCAAAAGGAATGTTGTGTGGATCAACAAGGGCATCTACTTGTAAGCAGTTCTCCTTGTTCGGGCTTCTACATAGAGATTTCCTTTCCAGAATTCAGCATTATATTGCTCTGTTACTGAGTGTACTGCTACTGAAGCTGCAGTGTTGTTGCAGTGAGAAGGTGACAGTCCCAGCATCCAAGCCCAACATCACATTCCAAGGGCAGGGGTTCGACCTGACAGCGATCGCGTGGAACGATACTGCCAAGTCGGCGAACGGCACATTCTATAGCGCCTCAGTCTCTGTTTTCGCATCAGGATTCATTGCGAAGAACATAAGCTTCATTGTAACTGCCTAGATGCTGCACAATGTATTCGGCTAGGTTGCAGGCTTCACCTTGGATTATATTGATAAATCTCCTGATCATTTGACACCAGAATGTAGCACCAATTCCAAGGCCTGGCGCTGTCGATGCACAGGCAGTGGCAATCAGGATCAATGGTGACCAAGCAGCATTCTGGGGTTGTGGCTTCTTTGGAGCGCAAGACACACTCCATGACGACAGAGGCCGGCATTACTTCAAGGAATGTTTCATCCAGGGCTCCATTGACTTTATCTTTGGAGATGCTAGGTCACTCTATGAAGTGAGTGAAGAAATAATTAAAAAAGGATTGCAAAATAATGTATTGAAGTTACCAACTGCTCTTTTACCTTTTTGCTCTCCAGAATTGCAGATTGATATCTATTGCAGACCCAGTGCCTTCAGGGCAAAGATCAATTACTGGTTCAGTCACTGCACATGCCCGGGTATCAGAAGATGACAACACTGGCTACTCATTTGTCAATTGTAGCATAGGTGGCACCGGTTGGATATGGCTTGGACGAGCATGGAGACCATATTCTCGGGTCATCTTTGCCTACACATCAATGTCAGACATCATAGCTTCTGAAGGATGGAATGACTGGAATGACCACACAAGAGATCAGTACGTGTCCTCCAATGTTATTTTTGATTATCTGCAAAACAGAAAGTACATTGACATCAGCTTTTGTGCAATTTGAATTTTCAGGACTGTATTTTATGGAGAGTACAAGTGTACAGGTGATGGTGCAAACCTGGCAGATAGAGTGCCTTATGCTCAGAAGCTTAGTGATGTGCAAGTGTTACCTTACCTGAACACATCTTTCATCGATGGAGATCAATGGCTGAAACCATACTGTGACTCACTAATATCTGCTTGAAGCAATTCTAGGCAAAGAGCCAGGTCACAGACTTGAAACAGGGAAAATAGAACATCTCATGCTTTGATTTTTCTCACATCATAGTCATAGAATCAAGAATTACAATTGTGCAAAGATAATAAATATTTGGTACATATGCTGTTTTCAACAAATATTACACAAAAGCATGTCATCATCTACATTCGAACAGCACATGAGAATGCAATATGCATTAATGCTAGGGGAGAAAGGAGGCAACTTCAGGCGTTGCATTACAATATTTGATCCTTGCATAACATACAATAGTTGACTAATATCAACATCCTATTTGCAAGAGTTGTCATGTTGTAATCAAAATTGAGCAGATCTCATCTTCCTGTATTCAGATTGCTTCCAACTACTATGCCTAGAATGAAATCTCACTTGGTGCATGGAATGTTCTTCCTCTGCATATGGCTTCTAGATTCTCTCCAGCATAAGAACAAAGCGGAGAAACTTCAACTCCTGGAAATACAGGCAATGTTTTAACAACAATCAATGAGTTCCCATCTAAAATATTCTTACTTTGCTGACAGATTCCAAAACACATATATTAGGGCTGCAATTACCTGTCATATACAAGGGCACAGAATGAGTCAAGAAGCCACCTGCAGCAACCACCCATCGGCTATGAAGCCGAAGCAGCATTAACCTGGCACTATCAGGAGTGTCATAAGTTGCACCATTAGCATTCTTCACTGGCGCAAATTCCTCCTCACGCAAAACCTGTAAATTTAGGTGTGAACAAGCTCCGATACAATATTTCCAGATGATAACTACTATGTGCTTTTAGAAATGAGATGAAGAAGAACACGGATTTATTTTGAGCAATAGTTCATAAAAAATCAAACCTCAAAAAGAGCTGTCGAAGGAGAATAGTTGAACACATCAAATATAAATTGTTCAAGCTTTAAGCCTGATGTGTACCCATGGACTGAAGGAATTCTCTTCTCGGCTAGATGGTAACTGCACACAAACAATGGATAAAACTGTAAGCCAACATTCTATTATCAATTGTTGGTTTAAGATCGACAGAAATTACAGGTTCTCCAAAAAAAAAATGCAGCAATTACATTATATATTCAATAAAGGACTAAATGCAACATGAATGGATAAAGTGCAAGAATAAGGAAAAAAAAGGAATACTCACATGCTATCCTTTTCAAGACTGTTTGTCACTTGGTTCAGAAAATCCAAAGTGAACATATGCAAGCAGACCTATGAAATAAAAGAAATACACAATTATTAGTGCATATATAGGGGGGGAGGGGAGGGGTGTAGGAATTATACATTGCTCCAGCAATAACGAAGGCGACCAGTAGTTTGATTGATTTCAGTTGTCATAGCTGCATCCATTTCACTGTATTCAACTACAGAGAGGGGTCCACCCTTTCCACGCTGAACAAATACTCCAACTTTCTCTTGTGGATATGCCTGAACAGCACAACACATAATGTAAACACTCATTGAGATACATCTTTCAAGCAAACTGCCAATCTACTAGGCACAGGGCCCTACCTTCCTGACAACCTTAGCAGCAGCAGATGCACCTCTGTCAATAAAGTATCCTAGGAATGTTGGATCTGCAACACGGACCTGTATCAAATAAATTAATTACGAAATTAAAAAATTAATTATTTAATGACAATAAAAAAAAAGGTAGGCTCCATGACATAAACTGTATAAAAAAACATACTTACCAATACATTATCAACTCCATAGCAATCTACATACTTAACACCTTTTGCAGCCATATCATCGAGCAACCTTTTAGATTTTAGAGCTGGGTGCAGCCAAAGAAAAAAAAAACAAGCAGAAATTCATGACTAACATTAATAGCATACATTTATGATTTACTGCATCATGATTTAGGGGATTACCAGCATATACTCCACCATTGCCATCGGGAGCCTTTGCTACCTGGTTTTCAGCATAATGTTGCAAAAGAAAGATGGAATTACTACAGAGATCCACAATCTGGAGTCATTGCTAGTTCAACCCATTCAGCGTAATGGATTGATGCCATAACATTACACTCTAAATTAATTTCTCTTCACATAAACAGAAACAAGAGGTACCTTGTATGGTGTCTCCATAATAAATCTTCCATCATGAGATACACATGGAACAGTACCCTGCTGGAAAAATGTCACCTGCGAAGACACGAATAAAATCAGCTGTAATTCTTATAGTAATATTTAGGAAATTCTTGTGTCGAAGCCAAAGAATCTCTGATCACAACAAAGAATCATGTAATTATTCTTACTTGATTAGGCTCTAAACCAAAATATCTGTGGGTTTCAAAGAACTTTCGGGTCGCTTCATCGGTAAAGGGACTAGTCATTATATACCAGTGAATTGGCACTGTGCTACCTGGGGCTGCAAGTAGTTAAGAACAGTTTTAGCAAAGGAATTTTAAAATAAATCAAACATAAATAAACTAGTAAAAAAGCGATTAAAACTAATTTACCGTCAGTGCATTGAGCAGCCAGCTTCTGAATACACAAAATCCGTTCAGCTTGTAGTTGGAAAAGTGACTTCCTAGATGGAAGCCCGATACCTGAGCAGCAATGGGAGAGGAAATGAACACTATGAATATTTATCAATAAAAGACTTATAGAGTTTTAGGTGTTCCTCAAAAAGTGATACCATATTCTGGTAGCCAAGTGAACAAACAAATGCAGATGACACATGCAAAATTATTATCCTCACATCGATCACAAGGAAATTAAGAGAACATGGGATGGTGTAGTATATTGTTCTATTTATAATCTAAAATGACAATAAAATAAATCTGTAAAGTAGACATTTGCCCCCAAGAAAGGTTCCCTTTTAGGTCTATTTCGTAGCACTAGTTGAAGAAAGCAAAAGTAAGAATCAATGGCTTGGGTGGAAAGACTTACTGAAACATCCCTTAGGGTCAGAACTGCCAAGCCTAGTCCCCTGTCCACAATTGATATAAAAAAACAAAGAGCAAAGTATATGAGTGTTTTCCACCATACTGTAGTACGTAACATGGACAACCAGATAGCAATCTTAGAGCATCTCCAAGAGTCTTTCTAAAACTCTCTCCCTAAATCATCATTTGGAGAGATATCGGTATAAAAATCATCTTCTATATCTTTTCACTCTCCAACAGTTTTTCTATATCTTGTGTGCACTCTAGAGAGTCATTCTCGTTTTCCATATTTGGCTAGCAAGAAATCCAGAATATAGGATGGCTATACTTGGATAACCGATTAAAGAAGCAGTTGGAGGGTATTTTTTCACCAAAATCTCTATTTCTAACAATTATGAAGGATATAAAGAGTCTCTTGGAGTTCCTAATTTAAAGGAACAGAAATTTTTGTGAAAAAAAAATACCCCCCCAACAGCCTCTTTAATTGGATCTCCAAATATAGACATCCTCTATTCTGGATTCTTGCTAGCCAAAGATGGAAAGGAAGAATGGCTCTCTAGAGTGCGCAGAAGATATACAAAAGCTGTTTGAGGGTACAAAGATATAGAAAGTGATTTATACTCAAATGACTCTCCAAATGATGATTTAGATACTAAATTTTAGAGAGCCTCTTGGAGATGCTCTTAAGTGAGTCCTAGAATACCTGGCCACCAGCCAACAAAACAACAGCTAACTTCCCCTCTGAAATGGCTCTCAAGCCCCTCCTCCACCACCTTTCTTTGTCCTCAGGAGTTCTGTCATCCACCGTGGAGACACTTGACTCCGGCACAGGCTCAAAGGTTGGTACAGGAGCACCTGTACTTGCATTAAAACGCCATCAAATATTTGCACTCACTGGAACTTATATTGCATAATGAAGCACACTAAGTGAAAGCTCACCTTGTGATCTAAGCGAGCATCGGACAATCCGATCAATCCTAGGAAGATCTAGGCTCTGAAATTTGAATCATAAAGGTTAGTCAGACACAGTCAATCAAGGAAGTTCAGTGATACCATCGCATATGAAATAACAATTGAGATCACTGCTCATTGCTCAAGGGCAACATCAGCTCAATTATGAGCACTCGGAGCCAAGGAACACACTCATGCTATAACAAAACAGCTTGCCTTTTTTATTTATTGCATTCACTCTATTTTATATGTGACATAAGTTGCATCCTAAATCCTGTCACAACTGCAACGCCAAAATGAATTGTGCCCTCTGGATCAGAGTTCAACAGAAAGAACAGATTTTTACAACGAGTCCTTCTTTAAAAGCCAAGTTTTTGTGAGGAGTCACGAGTCCTTATTTCAACAGAAAGAAGAAATCTTTAGGCGGGCCAAATCTTTATGTGGCTGCTCACCTCAATGTCCCGGATGAGGTGGTCGCGCTCCTCGGGCGCGAGCTCGTCCCAGAAGGCGAAGGCGCCCTCCTGGCCGTAGTCCTTGAGCCTCTCCAGTAGCTCCTGCGGCGGCGCCGCGCCCCACCTCCCCGCCGCCGGGGCCGGCGCCCGAGCCGCCACCACCATCTCCGTCATCTCTCAAGCCGCAGCAGCAACCCCCACCGAGGAAGAGAGATGACGACGAGATCTACGACACGACTGGGCAGTGATGATCTACGGCGGGTACGATCCGATCTCGGGGCCGCCGATTAATTAGGACGAGGCTGACTGATTAGCGTCGTGATTGGATCGTGTCAGCGTGGGATGAGGAGACAGCAGAGGTGCTCTGCAGTCTGCAGAGTTCGGCGGTCGGCGTGGCCGGCAGATGCCCATATTCCCTCCGTTCCAGAGAATTTTCGAGCCGGGCGCTTCTTCTTAGGGGCAAAATGGTCAAACCAGCTCTGTGAAGACCACTTGCTCCGGTAGAAAATTACACATATGCATAAGATTTTGTGGCAAAATGTAAACACGAATATGATACTAGTATTTTACAATGAAGTCACTGAGGAGGTCTTTACTTAAAAAATACAAAATGCCAACTACTTTGGAATGATGAAATATAAAATATCAAAATTTTCAAGGTTTACGACCAGTGGCGGAGGACGATAAAAGTTTAAGGTATGGCAAGATCGATAAATAATCTCTCAAAATGGTTCACTGGGCATAGTGATAGTAAAGCACAAAGTACAACCATTTAGAATATAAAAAATTATAGAAAATACATGCAAAGTCAACTAACCATGTGACGATGAAGCTTTATTTACGCCTAGGCAATTGCATTTGCCTATCTTTCATGTTTTGAAATGTTTTCTTGATCTTCTCAGGATCAATTCCTTTGAATATTTCTCGCTCAATGTAGCACACCATTAAGTGATTGAGCCAAGCATC
>Ga0182004_10005114_pt1 | contig 10667 bp, 15 predicted proteins | sample Sormic07211540_1_FD_120479 | JGI IMG/M metagenome (GOLD analysis project Ga0182004, IMG submission 120479) | Endophyte microbial communities from Sorghum bicolor roots, Mead, Nebraska, USA - 072115-40_1 MetaG | ecosystem: Host-associated > Plants > Roots > Unclassified | place: USA: Nebraska...
ATTTTGCCTACATGGAGGAAAGAGACAACAAAAAGAGATAATCCTACTCTTTATATTCTGAAATATAACACGTATATTGACTAGGAGAAAGTTAAATTTTACAAAATTTAACTAACAAATAGTGAAATTTTATGCAAAGGAACAAAAAAATCTTGCACTAATAGATTTGGATTCAAAGTGTCTTTTGAGGTGTTGATTTTTTATCGGTTAATGATATGTTGTAAGATAAACTAAGGGTCAAATTTATTTTGTACAACTTTTCCCTGGTTAGAGTATGTCTTTTCATTGCTCGAGTGCAGTGTGGAGGTGGCTACCTCGGCCTCGGCTCTAGTTGCCAGACCCATATCATCATCCACCCTCGGCCATCGTCTTCTTGAGCACTGTCATGTTGACTTTCTTTTGCCCTTTCTATCTCCAAATAGCCATCGAGAAATTGATGTTGGTCGACGACATCGATATAATCTGGTTTTCTCATTAGGAATAATGAGTCCTATGACTTGAAATCTCTCATCTTCACCAACTCTCTAAACCTAGAACAACTTACCTAAGGAGGAGGTTATAGGAACCTAGGTATAGATGGCAGCACCAGGGAGTGGGATAGCCTAGAGCTAGCCAAAAGATTCCACACTTTCTTCGTTCTTGTGGATTTTGACTCCCTCCTAAGACCTCCCACAACGTGATCGATGCTCAAACAAAAGATTCCTATGCCACCTTCACCGATGGTGGGAACACTTAAAAGCCTAGAGCGTCAGCATTGATGTCCATGCGAATGTGGGGCTAGTTTATGAGAAGTGTCTCTATCTGTTCTAGTGGCTGGCTATGAAATTATTTCTATATTCAGCAAGCATCAGTGAATTTACATGATTTGGTGCATGATTTTTTCAACTTGGCATTGCACTCTACAATGGTATGACCCTATGCCTGATCCTTCTCTCTCCTAATTCAGCATCACTAAAACTCAGCATCATGGGTAGTCTAATGTCCACTATTAACCCGAGATGGAGCCTCATGGGTTGGGTTTTACGTTCCATCTCTGCTAGTGGAGAGCTGAGGATCCCCACTAACCCTTAGACATACCCAAACATTGGGGCTGAGTCGACAAACATCGAGGATCTACCCATGACATTGGCTGGTCAAGCTCTAGTGCCACTGCCCACTCTTAGGGTTCTCAGGCCATAGCACCAGATTCTTCTAACAAGGTATGAAGGTGCGCATGGGTGTGGCTGCCTTTAGTGAAAGCAGGGGAGTCCTTATAACTGATGGACATCAAACGCTACACCTCACACATCACCTCCACTAATGTCGATTCCGTTGGTGTGGACACTTCTTTCTTCATCAATTATGGCAAAGGCAAAGGCATATGCTCAAAATTGTACAAATTTTAACCAACAAATAGTCAAATTTTATGCAAAGGACACAATAACTTGCACTAACCGATTTGTATTTAAAGTGTCTTTTAGTTGTTATTTTTTATCAATTAACAACATATTGTAAGATAAATTAATGGTCAAATTTATTTTGTATATGACTTTTTCCTAGTCAGAATATCCGAAGTCGTTATTTTATGAGTGATAATTAATGCTAGCTCTAGATGGCATGTCAACAATATTAAAAAGTTGGCTAGTACAATCATGCTCAGATGGTCAACTAGTTCCAGCATAAAAAATCCTAAGTAATCGTATGACCTCATTTTGCAACAAGTGATTCTTCGTTTCCTACCATAATTTAAGGTTTTGATGAATTTCCACCATTCTAAACACATCTAACTGAAGATAAGAAACAAATCATGGTTAATATATTTTAAGGCAAGTTTGGTAGACCTACACACATCTTTATTCTGGAGCTCCACTGAAAAACAAAGTGAGGAGCAAGTGAACACACTTCTTTATTCTTAGTATTTTTTGACTGAGTGTTTCAGGGGCCTCAACACTCTGTTTTTCCCCTTCACTATTCTTCTTCCTCCTTGTCCATCACTGCCCACTGCCTTGTCGCAGCCACTCTAGGGTTTCGTCGGAGCTTCGCGGCCATAGAGCTCTGACAAAACCCTAGCTCGACCGTGGCGGCCTCCTCCTTCCCCTCCCCTTCATTCTGTGGTGCTCCGACCATGGGTGCCTACGTCCCACCTAGCCTAGCTGCCTCCGCCATTGTTAGAACCCGAACAACACTCTCCCACTGTCTGCACTGCCTGGCTAGCCAGCCTCCCCTGATTTCCCTTTCTAAGGCTGTCAGATTTGGAGAAGAGGGAAAGACCATGAGAGAGACAGGATGTGCGGACAAAAAGAAATCATTACACATAGAGAAGTGATTCTTGTTAGAGGTCTTCATTAAAATCTAATTACATTCTAACCATTTAATTGGGCTCTATATATTCGCTGGGGGGGGGGGGCAGAGCTATATCAAAACAACGCCCACGTCACTTTCTCAAGCACACCAATAAATTGCTCTTTTACCGCATGAATTTGTGCTGGGCTAATTGGCAGAAGTGTAGTACTCCCTCCCTAAAAAAAATTCTAATTCTGAAATCTTGTCGTGTTTCAGTATACAAAGTTTGACCAATTATAAATAAAAGGTATAAATATTTATAATATCAAATAAATACTATTAAATTAATTACAAAATATATTTATATAACAAATTGATGTGAAGCTATAAATATGAATATTATTTTCTAAAACTTAATCAAATGTGAAGCATTTTAACTAAGGTGCATATTATAGTTGTATTCTTTTGAAGACAGAGGTAGTACACGTGCTAGTAGAATTTAGGCTGGTCGTACTACAATGAGTCCAGTACTACCCGTTGATAATCAGCTGTGCATTTGCGTGGGCCGGCCCACCGTGCTCGCCTCCTTCTCATCCTCATATATTGCTCTCCCGTTGCGCTTCCTCTTTCGTCAGCTCGGCTCCCGCTCGGACGCGTTGCGGGCGCCTTTCCCCAGAGATTCCAAAGCCACCCCCAAAATCCATCCAGCCAGCACTCCCAGCAGTCGATCGCGTCTCCTCTGCGAGCATTGGACTGTTCCGGGAGCCGCGCTGGAAAGCGGCTTCCGATTGGGTCGGCGATGAGGGGCGGCGCCGCCCCGGGCCACCAGCGATGGAGCGGCTCGGCGGGGACAACGCCGCGGTCGCTCAGCACGGGCTCCTCGCCGCGGGGCTCCGAGCGCAGCTCCGACGACGGGGAGGAGCTGGTCGAGGTTACGCTCGACCTGCAGGAGGACGACACCATCATTCTGCGGAGCGTCGAGCCGGCCGCGGCGGGGGCCGCCAACGGGCTGCCGCTGGGCGCGCGCGGGGACCATGCGGGCGGCGCGTCGTCGTCGTCGCGGTCACGGTCGCCGTCGATCAGGCGGACCTCGTCGCACCGGCTGCTGCAGTTCTCGCAGGAGCTCAAGGCGGAGGCCATGTCCATCGCGCGCCAGTTCTCGCAGGACCTCACCAAGCGCTTCGGCCGCACCCAGAGCCGCGCGGAAGGGCAGGGGCAGCAGCAGCAGCAGCCGTCGTCAGGCATCGAGTCGGCCCTCGCTGCCCGCGCCGCGCGGCGGCAGCGCGCGCAGCTCGACCGCACGCGCTCCGGCGCGCACAAGGCGCTCCGCGGTCTCCGCTTCATCAGCAGCAACAAGGCCAACAACGCCTGGATGGAGGTGCAGGCCAACTTCGACCGCCTCGCCTGCGACGGCTTCCTCTCCCGCTCCGACTTCGCGGAATGCATTGGTACCACCACCCCGCGCTGCCTCCCCTCGACTTTCTCCCCCCATTTCGCTTCGTCGTTGAAACATTGGGAGCTGCACGTGCACGTGCAGGGATGACGGAATCGAAAGAGTTCGCGCTCGAGCTGTTTGACACATTGAGCCGCCGCCGTCAGATGCAGGTCGACAAAATCAACAAGGAGGAGCTGCGCGAGATCTGGCAGCAGATCACGGACAACAGCTTCGATTCTCGCCTCCAGATCTTCTTCGACATGTAGACCACCCCGCCACCATGCTCACCATTACGCCACTCTTAGCTAGCTACTATGAGACTCGTCTATTGTTTTCAATAACCGTATTGATTTTGTCATTTTTAATTAGGGTGGATAAGAACGCGGACGGCCGGATTGGGGAGGAGGAGGTGAAAGAGGTAAGCAACAAACACCCATGCCCATGGCTGTGCTTGGAGTTGGTGGTGCTGCACTACAAGCAGTTTCTTTCCCTTTTCTTTCGTCCTTTCTTTTTCTGATTTGCTATTTGGGGATATCAAAATCGGATCGTTTAGCTGTCCTTTGACGGCAAGAGTTTTATATTGTCCATTGAGCTGTCTAATTTCTCGGCACTGCCACAGCAATATCTGTTTTTGTTCTGCGAATAGGTAGCGCATCCATATCGCAGACCTTGCGGATTACTATTGTTTCTTAATTATTTTTGAGTGGTCAGTGGTGGAGAAATCTTAGTTAACCTGTGATAATCCGACAAGAGGAGGGTCTTGGAGGAAATCCTCGCAGGGTGTACGCGAAAAGTATTTGCGTCTAATCGTAGTCGGTGAGCGAAACCGGCGTGGAAAGCATCACGCCATTACCCACTCCCTACCTGCTTGTTTTAGGACACTCGTTTTTTCTCTCTTAGCCTTCAGGAGAGGGGCACCCTTCTTTCTAGAACGTGTGAGGGCATTCCAGTAAATTTTCAGTGGACGGCAGTCTGCAGTCTAGCGGCAGTAGGTAAGGGGCATTTCCGACAGGCCAGCTAATCTTTTTTTTTTCCTTGCATCCAATGCGTTGAAAGGTGACTTGGTGAGCGTTAAGTAGCTTTTGAAAGGCATGTGGGTGCCTTTCGACGATGTTACTGTTAGGAACTGAATCAGCCATATGCTGTTATGGGTTACTTTCTAGTGGTTTGGTAAAATATGAAATCACGCTGAGTTTGCGCTCCAACACTGTACTAACTCGTTTATCTTTGTACTGTTCCAGATTATCATGTTAAGTGCATCTGCCAACAAGCTGTCCAGGCTTAAGGAGCAAGCTGAAGAGTATGCCGCCCTGATCATGGAGGAGCTTGATCCTGAAGGACTTGGCTACATTGAGGTAAGCTAACATTGTTAGCAATCAATCACACAGTTATGCAGTGAAACAGTTTGGCTCCCGACCACTTGTTTATTGCCAGCAACAGTGGTGACAATAGTATAATTAGGTGAAAGAAGTGTCAGTATTTGGTTAGCCTCATATAGAATTTTGGCAGCTAGTTCACATACATGTTGATCAGTGCACACTGAGAAGTAGTTGACTGCGGCTTTGTCTCTTATGACATGATAGTGGATTAGTACCAAACATTATAAGACTTGTCTTTGATTATCTAAACTTCATTTTCTATCGCATTACTTGGCGCTACCGCGCTATAACCAGCCAAAGAGGCTGCCCATTCTGTGGTAGAAATAAAATTTTGCCTCTGGAAATGTTTTTTTAAAAGGACGGCAAAAGCTTTACCATAATTTTTATTATAAGAACAAAAAAAAAAGATGATGGCCCAGTTTTTTTAGTGGGAATTGGGCGCAAAAACCACCGCCCCTGGAAATGTTAGTCTGAGTACATGCAGTTAATTTACTGTTCGATACAAAAAAAATGGGAATGGTACCCAATAAAATCCTTTTTCCCATCATCATTTATGTCGAAGTTGGTGAGCAGCTATGGATCAGCTTGTATGCATTTCTTATGTTTCATTCATTTGCCGTGTTCAGTGTCATCCTTGCTGCTCACAGTTCACAGCTTGTTGCCCCCACCACGTTCTCATGGCCATTGACCTCCTTTTCTTTTAAAGAGTGCTGTAATCTGTCTGTACTTCCTCAGTCCCCAAAAGACTTCAACTCTTTTGGGGAGAAACAATTTTAATTAACATTTAAGCTACCAAAAAGTATCATTATATTAATTATATAATATATTTTCATAGAAAACCTATTTAGAGGCATAAATGTTGATACTATTTTCCATGCGTTATACTTTAGTACATCTCACTTTATGGTATGCCTTTTATAAATCCTAGTGGTGTGTGTTGGTGTGCCTTTGTATGGGATCTTTTCCCATTTTTTCTCTTAATATAGTGATACCAGTTCTCCTGTTTGAGGAAAAAAAATTCTTTTGTAAATGCCATTTTTTTTATTGACGTGATATGCTAAAATATTCATACAGTACAGTAAGGCCACTTCAATTTTTGGTGTCTTTCAAGGGAAAAATCCCTCAATAACTTGTCTAGATGTCTTTTCTTACATAATTGTGTGTTTACTTCCTTTTGAAGAATTATTTTAATTCTATGTGCACATAATCTTTTGGGGCGCATTATGGATTTGCTTTTATGCATATAAATCTTGTTTCTCTAGAGCATGAGTTGTTCAGCTGATGAGGGTATTTTTCTGTTTTAGAGTTAGAACACTGTATTTAACTTGTACTCTTGTAGTAGTTACATCAGCCTTAGTTGTCTCCGGATGTGCGCTTATCAGCATTTTATTACAAATGCAACAATGCCTATTATTTGTTAATAGAGTATTATTTTTATTAATTTTTTTATTAATCAAACCCGTTACTATTGAAGTAGCCTTTGTTCTTTTCCCCTAAAGAATGCGTGGGTTTTATTGGTATTGCAGTTGTGGCAGTTGGAGACCCTTCTGTTGCAGAAGGATACCTACATGAACTACAGTCAGGCGCTAAGTTATACAAGCCAAGCACTAAGTCAGAACCTAGCAGGCTTAAGGAAAAAGAGTCCAATTCGCAAGATAAGTACCACATTGAGTTACTACTTGGAGGATAATTGGAAACGCCTATGGGTGCTTGCATTATGGATTGGAATAATGGCTGGACTGTTCACTTGGAAGTTCATGCAGTATCGCAACAGGTATGTCTTTAATGTGATGGGCTACTGCGTGACCACTGCAAAAGGCGCTGCTGAAACCCTGAAGCTGAACATGGCAATTATCCTCCTCCCAGTATGCCGTAACACCATTACTTGGTTGAGAAATACAAGGGCTGCACGGGCATTACCATTTGATGATAATATAAACTTCCACAAGGTTAGTCATTAGTTTGTCAGTGCCTCTTTTTATTCTGCCAATATAGTTTCAGAGTTTCATGTTAATGAGTTAATTTTTACTTAAATCAGTTAATTTAGGACTGAAAGGATGTAAATGGGCATTTGCATCATCTGTTCATGTTGATGCAGGATATTCTGCTTTATTTTCACGTGCTTAACCTTATTTTTCTAAAAAAAGATCATGTACTTAGTGAGTCTGAATATAGGTGTTTGCCCTTCTTCTACCTTTTTATTCTATGTTTGTACTTATTGTACCAATTCATTGTGAGCCAAATAAATTCATTCAGTTTATCTAAAAAAAAGTATGTTCAGTTACTCATGTCCAGTGGGATGCTTAATTCTGTGACAGTTTATATATGAATTATATGCAGAGCATAACAACTACGCAAAATACAAAATGTATTCTCCACCTAAGTCGGCAATCTGTGGGTTGATGAAGTGATCCATCCTCTCTGTACAGAAACACATCTAGTATTTCCTTTTTTTTAACCTTCAATGATAAAATATGCTTGCTCATCTCCAACTAGAAAGAATAGCTTTATCATATGGCTATACAGGGATTTGAGTTACATGGAAAGCTACTCACTAGATACAACATATGAAATATGAGACTTTGACTACGAAAACTAATAAAAAGAACTTATTTTGTTGTTTTAATGGGCAGACTATTGCAGCAGCAATCGTTGTTGGTATAATCCTCCATGCAGGGAATCACCTTGTGTGTGATTTTCCACGACTTATAAATTCATCAAATGAGAAGTATGCTCCTCTGGGCCAGTACTTCGGTGAAACAAAGCCAACATACTTTAGATTGGTCAAAGGAGTGGAAGGCATCACTGGTGTAATTATGGTTATATGTATGATTATTGCTTTCACTTTAGCAACACGGTGGTTCCGCCGTAGCCTGGTGAAGCTTCCAAAACCATTTGACAAACTGACTGGCTTCAATGCCTTCTGGTACTCTCATCACTTATTCATAATTGTGTATTTGGCTCTCGTTGTTCATGGCCAGTTCCTGTACCTCATTCATGACTGGTACCGAAAAACGGTGAGTTTTTTTATTTGTTTTCATTCTTTGCACATGAAATAATCAAAGTTTGAGTCCTAAGGTTCTTGTATTTTTGCAGACATGGATGTATCTGGCAGTGCCTGTTTGCTTGTATGCAGGGGAGAGGGTGCTGAGGTTCTTCAGGTCTGGCAGTTATTCTGTCAGGCTATTGAAGGTCAATCAAAAAGACATGAGAAACTTGAGCATTCATTTTCTGTGGACCTACTAATCTAGTTATTGTTATTTTCCTTTCAGGTGGCCATATATCCTGGTAATGTGTTGACACTGCAAATGTCCAAGCCTCCTGCTTTCCGATACAAGAGTGGGCAATATATGTTTGTTCAATGTCCAGCAGTGTCACCCTTTGAATGGTAATTTGTACTTGTAGCAATAAATTTTGATTGAATTATGCCATTGCTTGGATAGAAATTACCAACTTTCATGAATGCTTCATAATTAGTCTCGATGAAACCCATTGAGCACTGAGCATTTCCATTCTCTTCATAGGCATCCGTTCTCAATTACTTCAGCGCCTGGGGATGATTATCTCAGCATTCATGTTCGACAACTTGGTGACTGGACACGAGAGCTAAAGAGGGTTTTTGCAGCAGCTTGTGAACCCCCAGTGGGTGGTAAAAGTGGCCTTCTTAGAGCAGATGAGACAACCAAGAAAGCGTATGAGCCCTCAATCATAGAGGCTTGATTTTGTGTGTAATAGGTCTTTAACGAATTACATGTTATAATATTTGTCTTTGGATAATGCAGCTTACCAAAACTTCTGATTGATGGACCTTATGGTTCTCCTGCTCAGGATTACAGCAAGTATGATGTTCTTCTACTTGTTGGATTAGGAATTGGTGCAACTCCTTTTATCAGCATACTGAAAGATCTTCTTAATAATATCATAAGGATGGAGGAAGAGGAGGTAATTTACTATCTATCTTCACTTGTCACCATCAGACCTTCCTAATCCCATCAGTGAAATAACAGATCACATATGAAAAATATTCTTTCTGTAGGGTTTTGGTATTTTGCTAACAACAATTCTGTTTTATGTGTGCCTGTGTTAGCAGGATGCTTCCACTGATCTTTATCCTCCAGTTGGTCCGAATAAGCCGCACATTGATCTGAGCACACTTATGACGGTAACATCAAGACCAAAGAGGGTTCTAAGGACCACAAACGCTTACTTTTATTGGGTTACACGTGAGCAAGGTTCTTTTGATTGGTTCAAGGGAGTCATGAATGAGATTGCTGAACTGGACCAAAGGGTACATAGTACCAATTGACCACTTGTTTTGTTCAAGTTACATTTTTAATTGTCAGAATTAATATGTTTCCTTAAGTGGGTTTTACTTACAGTTTGCCTTTGCATTCTAGAATATCATTGAGATGCATAACTACCTCACGAGTGTTTATGAGGAAGGGGATGCTCGGTCAGCGCTCATCACCATGCTTCAAGCTTTGAACCATGCAAAGAATGGTGTTGACATTGTCTCTGGAACTAAAGTAAGTGCTGATAGAGCAATTAACAGCTCCACTCTCCGTTAAGTCAGTAATGTTGGAATGCTGAGTTTTGTACATGTCATCTATTAGCATAAATGATTAAGACTGTACAATCACTTTTTAAGGCATAAGGTAATACTCCCATCATCATCTGTATGCTGATTATGCAGGTCCGGACACACTTTGCAAGACCAAATTGGAAAAAAGTCCTATCTAAAATTGCCTCCAAGCATCCACATGCCAAGATAGGTTAGTCTACATACTACATTGCCAGATATTCTGGTTAAACTTCTCAGTATTTTTTATAGAGTCATGCACATATTTGTGAATGACTTGTGTGTCCTTTATCAAAACTTCATCTGTGTTAAACACACCGCTGCATAAAGATGCAGATGCATTAACAATTTATAGCAATTAAGCTTTGGCCTGCATGATTGAGCGAAACAGTGAGAATAACCAGCCCAGTTTTATTTAGAATTCCATTTCCATGAACAAAGTTTACTATGGTGTGTGGGGTGCATTGTAATCAAGCTATTTCTATATTAATTAATGGCAATATTAGTATAATGGCACAGTTATCCTGTGTGTTCCAGAAAAAGAAAATAAATTATGTACCGCCTATACATTTTTTATTTTTTAAAAATGATTTGGTTGCACGCAGGTGTATTCTACTGTGGAGCTCCAGTTCTTGCACAAGAACTAAACAAACTGTGCCACGAATTCAATGGGAAAAGCACAACGAAATTTGAGTTCCACAAGGAGCATTTCTGAATTCCAGTAAATACTTGGTGGGCAGAAAGGATATATTATGTATGTGTACAGCATTTTTGTCTTGGCATATTCATCTGGAGTTCTAGACGAAGGACATAAGAGGAAAAGTGGAGAAGCTACCATCAAAATAAATGCTTAACAGCTGACGCCCTGCACTTTTTGCTAACTGCTCCTAAATGAGCCAGAGCAAAAAACAAGGGGGATTTTTGTGTACATATGCATGTGATGTCCAATCGTCCATCATCAGATTGGACCCCCCCCCCCCCCCCCCCCCCCCCCCCCCCCCACCAACAAAAC